>Ga0111539_10002733_pt1 | contig 23417 bp, 21 predicted proteins | sample RhiMethybrSRZTD1_FD_79667 | JGI IMG/M metagenome (GOLD analysis project Ga0111539, IMG submission 79667) | Populus rhizosphere microbial communities from Tennessee, USA - Rhizosphere MetaG P. TD hybrid SRZTD1 (version 2) (version 2) | ecosystem: Host-associated > Plants > Roots > Rhizosphere >...
CGCGCCATGCAGGACGACGACGTCACCAACCCGGGCCTCTTGTGGGTGCTCGACGGAGAGGCGTTGTGGGCGCGGCGGGACGGCGGTGGCAAGTCGTGCGCCGACTGTCACGGCGATGCCGGCAAGACCATGAAAGGCGTAGCGGCGCGCTACCCGGCGTGGGACTCGGCCGCCAGGCGGCCGGTCAATCTCGAGCAGCGCATCAACTCCTGCCGCACCGGCCGGCAGCAGTCGCCGCCGCTCGGGTACGAAAGCAGGGAGCTTCTGGCGTTGACCGCCTATGTCACTCGGCAGTCGCGCGGGTTGCCGATAGCGGTAGCGGACGACGAGCGGACGAAACCCTTCCTGGAGGCCGGGCGCGCCACGTTCAACCGCCGCCAGGGCCAGTTGAACCTCGCCTGCACGCAGTGTCACGACGAGCAGTGGGGCCAGAAGCTCGTCGGCAACAACATTCCGCAGGCTCATCCGACCGGCTACCCGCTTTACCGTCTCGAGTGGCAGGCCCTCGGCTCGCTGCAGCGGCGGCTGCGCAACTGCATGACCGGCATGCGCGCGGAGTCGTACGCCTACGGCTCGCCGGAGTTCGTCGATCTCGAGCTGTACCTCATGTGGCGCGCGCGGGGAATGAAAGTCGAGGCGCCTGCGGTGCGGCCGTGATATACGGATTTTCCCTCTTTCGTGGCGTATACTCGTCACGCTGGAACATTTGCGATGAACGATACCGTCAAAATCCCCAAGGCTCTCCGTGGGCGCCTGCAGCGGGTTACCGCGAAGGTGGGAGTTGCTCCTGATGCCCTGGTGAAGACCGCGCTCGCCAACCAACTCGATTACGAGGAATGGTTTCTGAAGGCAGTCGACGAGGGAATCGCGGATCTGGACTCGGGTCGGACGTTCTCCACACGCGAAGTGCTTTCGGCTCTCGCGAAGCAGCGCAATGAGCGCGCGGCGCGCAAGCGCAAGCAGTCCGCTTGACTGGTCCGCCCGTTCGCGGCGCGACCTATCTTCTGATAGATGCGTTTTACGCGCAGTTCGGATCTGCAACAGCAGCGCGTGTCGTGTCTGCGATTCTCGAGGCAGCGATAGCGCTGGAAAGGCAGCCGTACATGGGTGTGCGCGGAAAGCGACGCGGCACGCGGCATCGGCTCGTTGGAGACTATCCCTATACGATCGTGTATCGCGTTCGGCGCAATTCCGTTCAGATCGTACGCGTGCTTCACCAGATGCGCCGATACTTCAATTGAGCGAACATGAATATACTGATCCGGTATCCGCGGATTTCGACCCGAAGAGGGATGCGGCCAACATGAAAAAGGTGTATGCCTTTTCCAAAGGCAAGCGCGGTGCAGTAGTTCCGACGACGGGAAAGACCCGCATCACTATCTCTACGTGGACGACGCGGTCATCCAGCGCTTCAGGGCCCAATCCGGAAAGACCGGCAAGGGCTATCAGACCCTGATCAACGAGGCCTTGAAGGCGCACGTAGGCCTCACTGAGCAACCCGTCACGCAGGAGCTCGTACGCAAGATCGTGCGCGAAGAGCTTGCGGCAAGCAGTTGAGCATCATGCCGGTCGTATCTGGCATTTTCGCCAATTAGTGCAACTTAGGCGCACGCCCAACGGTCGCGAAGAACTTCGCGAACACATCCTCAACGTCGGATGGCTATCGCGCGAACACCCTTTTCCGACGGGTAAGGTTTCCGATGTATTTCTCAGCACCCTTACGCAACTGGTTGTGTCGCCCCTGAGGTTCGCACATCTGTGAATTTTGTCCGGAACCGCCTGTCGTCCTGAGTCCCGGTGGGATTCGCATGATCACCCCACCGCCGGAAATGATGGGGAATGGTGAGATTCGTGTCGCTGGGCTCAATGGGCTTGTTTACGTCGCGCCGGTACTTATCGTCCACTATGTTCAGGTGCATAGCTATCTTCCGCCTGCGGAGTTCATAAGAGCGGTCGTCTCTGTCGATGACACCGCAAGCGCCTAACACAGACGTGCACCAAATTCCGGAACAGACCGCGTTTCGGAACGCTCACTCCGCCGTGATGCCCTGCTCCCGGATCACCTTGCTCCACTTGGCGGTTTCGTCGCGCACCCATTTGGCGAGGTCCTCCGGGCTGCCGGCGGCGCTCTCGAAGCCGAGTTGCAGCAGGCGCTCCTTGACCTCGGGGGCGGAGAGCGCCTTGCCGACCTCGGCGTTCAACCGCCGTACGATGTCCCGCGGCGTGGCGGCCGGCGCGAACATGGCGACCCACCCCTGCGCCTCGAATCCAGGCAGGGACTCGGCTATCGGCGGCACGCCGGGAGCGATGGCGCTGCGGTTCTTCGAACTGACGCCTAGAGCGATCAGGCGGCCGGCCTTCGCGTGGGCGAGCACCAGGCTCGCCGAGACGATCATCGCCTCGACGTGCCCGCCGACCAGCTCGGTGACCGCCGGTCCCCCGCCCTTGTAGAAGACGAGATTCGCCTGGATCCCGGCCATGGACTTCAGCAGCTCCACCGAAAACCGGCTCGAGCTGGCGGCACCGGCCGTCGCGAAAACGACGGGGGCGGGCCGCGAGCGCGCGAGCGCGAGAAAGTCGCCCAACGTCTTCACCGCGAGCTTGGGATGGACGACGAAGAGCTGAGGCCCACGCACCAGCAGCGTGATCGGGGCGAAATCCTTCCGGTAGTCGTACGGCACCGACTTGAAGACGTAGGGAGTGGTCACGAAGCTGTCGAAGACCACTACCAACGTATACCCGTCGGGCGCCGACCTGGCGACGGTATCGGTGCCGATGATGCCGTTCGCCCCGGCCCGGTTGTCCACCACGAAGGGCTTGCCGAACGCGTCGGTGAGCGCCGGCGCGAGGAGCCGCGCCACGACGTCGGTCGCGCCGCCGGGCGACGACGGCACCATCAGCCGGACCGGCCGGTTCGGATACGGCTGCGCGTCCGCTACGCCGCAACAGGCCAGCGAGAGACCGCAGACGAGCGCGTATAGGGCGAAAGACTTCATGGCTCGAATTCTCCACCCTACGCGATGAGGAGCCAAGGAGTCTGCTCTCCCACCACCCCGTTACCTTCGGTGCCACCCCTCCTCGGGCAGGAGGGGAAGGTATTTGCGCACGATCCACAGGGCCGTGCCTTGACCGGGGGGCGGGCGGGGAATACGCTTTCCACCGCCAGAGTTCAACCATGGGCGCGCCTGCGTTCGCGGATCAGAGATCAACCAGCGGAGGAGTCATGCAGATCAATGTCAACGGCAGATCGCACGAAGTGGATGTCGAGCCCGACATGCCGCTCCTGTGGGTGCTGCGCGATGCGATGGGGCTGACGGGCACGAAGTTCGGTTGCGGTATAGCGCAGTGCGGCGCCTGCACCGTGCACCTCGACGGCGAACCGGTGCGGTCCTGCTCCCTGCCGGTATCGGCGGTGGGCGGCAAGCGCGTCGTCACGATCGAAGGGTTGTCCGCCGACAGTTCGCACCCGGTGCAGAAGGCTTGGGTCGCGCTCGACGTGCCGCAGTGCGGCTATTGCCAATGCGGCCAGATCATGGCCGCCACGGCGTTGCTCGCGAAGAATCCCCGGCCTACCGACAAGGACATCGACACGGCGATGACCAATATCTGCCGCTGCGGGACTTACCAGCGCGTGCGCGCCGCGATCCACGTGGCGGCCGGCACCGCCAAGGGCGGCGGATCGATCATACACATGGCGGCCGACACGACCGCGGCGGACGGCACGGTTGCCGATCGCACGATCTGACCCGGTCGAGGAGACACGCCATGAAGAAAATTCAAGCAGGCAGCGCACTGAATCGTTCGCGCCGCAAGTTCATCGTCGGCTCGGCGGCGGCCAGCGGCGGGCTCGCCCTGGGCTTCCACCTCCCCCTGGGCGTGAATCCAGGCGTGCGTTCGGCCGCGGCGCAAGCCGCAGCGGGGAACGAGCTGAACGCGTGGGTCGTGGTCAAGCCCGACGATACCTGCGTCATCCGCATCGCGCGGGCGGAAATGGGGCAGGGCACGCACACCGGGCTCGCGCAGCTGGTCGCCGAGGAGCTGGAATGCGACTGGAAAAAGGTCGCCATCGAGCAGATTACGCCGGGCCAGAACCTTGCGCGCAAGCGCGTGTGGCAGGACATGTCGACGGGCGGCAGCCGCGGCATCCGCGGCTCCCAGGACTACGTCCGCCAGGGCGGTGCGGCAGCGCGGATCATGCTCGTACAGGCGGCGGCCAACGAATGGCAGGTGCCCGCAAGCGAGTTGACCGCTGCCAACGGCATCATCACCCACACGGCTTCAGGACGCTCGACGAGCTACGGGAAGGTGGCGGCTGCAGCCGCGCAGCTCCCCGTGCCGGAATTCAAGAGCATCAAGCTCAAGAATCCAAAGGAGTGGAAGGTCGCCGGCAAGCCCGTCGCCCGGCTCGACACGGCCGACAAGGTGAACGGCGCGAAGACGTTCGCAGTCGACGTCAAGCTGCCGGGGATGGTGTACGCCGCGATCAAGCAGTGCCCGGTATTCGGCGGCAAGCTCGTGAGCTACGACGATTCGAAGGTCAAGGGCCGGCGCGGCATCAAGAGCGTGGTGCGCGTGGACGACAGCACCGTCGCCGTCGTCGCGGACAACTGGTGGCGGGCGAAGAGCGCCGTCGACGTGCTGCCCATCGTATGGGACGAAGGTCCGGGAGCGAAGGCGACCAGCGCAACCATCGCAGCGCACCTCAAGGCAGGCCTGACCGCGGACGACGCGTTTGCGGACACCAGTAACGGCGACGCTCTCGCCACGATCGCCGGCGCGGCGAAGAAGGTCGAGGCGGTCTACAGCGTGCCGTTCGTCTCGCATGCATGCATGGAGCCCATGAATTGCACCGTGCGCGTAACCGCCGACAGGGCGGAAGTCTGGATGGCAAGCCAGAATGCGGAGTCCTCGCTCGCCGTGTTGTCGACGGCCGTTGGGCTGCCGCTCGCGCAGTGCGAGGCCTACAACCACGGGCTGGGCGGCGGCTTCGGCCGCCGCGGCAGCACCCAGGACTTCATCCGCCAGGGCGCCGCGATCGCCAAGCAGTTCCCGGGCGTGCCGGTCAAGATGATCTGGAGCCGCGAGGAAGACCTGACACACGATTTCTACCGCCCCATCGCGCAGTGCAAGATGGCGGCCGGCCTCGACGCCGGCGGCAATCTGGTCGGGCTGCACATCCGGGTATCGGGACAGTCGATCAATGCCCTTGCCGCACCGCACAACATCAAGGACGGCAAGGACCGCAGGCAGCTGCAGGGCATGTGGCCGGAGCCCGGCGATGCGCAGTTCGGCTACACGGTGCCCAACCTGAGCATCGAGTACGCGATGCGCAACACCCACGTGCCGGTCGGTCCGTGGCGCGGCGTCAATACCAACCAGAACGGCACCTTCCTGGAATGCTTCATGGAGGAGGTTGCCCGCGCGTCCGGCAAGGATTCGCTCGAATTCCGCCGCGCGCTGATGCAGAAGCACCCGAAGCACCTGGCCGTGCTGAATGCGGCCGCGGAAAAAGGCGATTGGGGCAAGCCGCTGCCGGCGGGCGTGCACCGCGGCATCGCGCAGTTCATGGGCTATGGCAGCTATTCGGCGGCCGTGGCGGAAGTTTCCGTGAGCGGCCGCAACGTGAAGGTCCATCGCATGGTGCTGGCGTTGAACTGCGGCCATGCCGTGAACCCGGCCACGATAGCCGCGCAGGTCGAGGGCTCGGTGGCCTACGGCTTCGACTCGCTCCTCTCGGAGATCTCGATCCAGAACGGCCGCGTGGTGGAGCAGAATTTCAACACCTACAACATTGCCCGGATCAGCCATATGCCCAAGGTCGAGACGGTCATCGTGCCGACCTACGATTTCTGGGGCGGCGTCGGCGAGCCGACGATCTGCGTGGTGGTGCCTGCGGTGCTGAACGCGATTCAAGCGGCCACCGGCAAGCCGGTGCGCACGCTGCCACTCAAGAATCACGGGCTCACCCTCGTCTAGAAACCTATCCCCCTCGCCCCGTGTTTAACGGGGAGAGGGTTGGGGTGAGGGGCAGCGGGATCGTCTCTGGTATTCCCCTCACCCTAGCTCTCCCCCCGATTGGGGGAGAGGGGACTTACAACTCAGGAATGCATCGCACAAAGCTTCCACGCATCCCCGGGTGGCTTACGGTGCTTGCACTGGCTAGTTGTGCCACCGTTGCACCTGATGAGTTGCCGCCCTATCGAGCGGAGGGGGACGCGATCCGGCTATCCCTCTCAGGTGCGCCGGGAGATGCGGCGCGCGGGCGCGAGATCGTGCTGGCACGGGATTTCAACTGCCTGCTGTGCCATGCCGTGCCCGAGGCGGGTGGGCGCGCGATGGGCAATCTCGCCCCGCCGCTGAACGGTGTCGGCGCGCGCCTGTCCGAAGGACAATTGCGCCTGCGTATAGTCGATTCCCTGCTCGTCAATCGTGAAACCATCATGCCTTCCTACTACCGGACGGCCGGCTTGAACCGGGTGGCGGCGGACTGGCGCGGAAAGCCGATATTGACGGCGCAGCAGGTCGAGGACACTGTGGCTTACCTGGTTACCCTGCGCTGATGGTCACTCGTCCCCGCCGCCGCTTCATCTCCGTGCTGGCCGGTCTCGCGGCCGTCCCGTTCCTGCGCGGGCGGGATGCGCGCGCCGCGGCCGATCCGCTGGCGCCGCTCGTGGAAAAGCTGACCGGCGGTGCGCCGGTGCGGGAAGGACGCGTCAGCCTGGACATGCCGCGGCTGGCGGACAACGGCCACTCGGTGCCGCTGCACCTCAAGGTGGAAAGTCCCATGACGGCGGCCGATCACGTGCGCAGCATCACGCTTCTGTCCGAAAGAAATCCGCGCCCCCTCATGGCGACGTTTCACCTCGGGCCGAAAGCCGGCCGGTCGGAGCTGATCACGCGTGTGCGCCTGAACGGGTCGCAGCGGGTGCGCGCCATCGCGCATCTTTCGGACGGTTCGTACTGGTCGGGCAGCGCCGAGGTCGAAGTGACCGAGTCGGCGTGTCTCGATGCCGGCTAGTACAGCGTGACCAGCGACCGGTGACCAGTGACCCGTAATCAAGTCGAAAACCTTCACGTATGGTAGCCAGAGTGCAGGTGCCGCAGGAAGCGAAGCGCGGAGAGGCGATCGAGATCCGCATCGCCATCCAGCATCCGATGGAGACCGGCTTCCGCTTCGATCTCATGGGGCGCGCGATCCCGAAGAACGTAATCAACTCGCTCGTCGCCCGCTACAACGGCGCGGAGGTCTTCCGCGCGGAGCTCGGGTCGGGCGTGGCCGCCAATCCCTCCCTGCAGTTCTACACGGTAGCCGAAGCGAGCGGGACGATCGAGTTCTCCTGGGTGGATGATGCGGGGGTGAGCGGCACCGAGCGTGCAGCGATTACGGTCATATGACCACCCCGGCGGGCTTCGCGCGCCACCCCTCCTATGTGAAGGAGGGGAATAGCAAGGCACGGTTCGAGCTCTCGAATCGGAGCTACGCTCATCTGCGTCTATCTGCGGTTGCGTTGCTTTTCGCGGTAGCGTGTGCGGCGCATGCCGCGGAGGCGCAAAAACCATCCCCGCTCAAATCCGGCCTCGATTTCGCCGGCGCCGACGTCCGCGCGCTGCAGGCCGACGATTTCGCCAACCCGGGCATGCTGTGGGTCGCGCGCGGCGAGAAGCTGTGGCGCGAGCCGGCGGGGAAGGCCGCGAAGTCGTGCGCGGGCTGTCACGGCGAGGCGCCGGCCGGCATGAAGGGCGTGGCCGCGCGCTATCCCCGGGTTGACCCCGGCGCCGCCCGGCTCGTCAATCTCGAGGGACGCATCAATCTCTGCCGCGAGCGTCACCAGGGCGCCGCGCCCCTCCAGTACGAATCCGACGAGCTCCTCGGCCTGACCGCTCTTGTCGCGCACCAGTCGCGGGGCGCGCCGGTGGCAGCGGCGCTGGATCCGCAGAACCGCGCCAGTTTCGAGCGCGGCCGGGATTTCTATCACCTCCGGCAGGGGCAGATGAACCTGTCGTGCGCGCATTGCCACGACCGGAACTCGGGCGGAAAACTGGCCGCCGAGACCGTGAGCCAGGGGCACGGCAACGCCTATCCGATCTACCGGCTGGAATGGCAGGCCGCCGGCTCGCTGCACCGGCGTTTCCGCAGCTGCCTCTTCGGCATACGCGCGGAGAGCCTCGCTCCCGGCTCGCCCGAATTCGTGGACCTGGAGCTGTACCTCGCGTGGCGCGCAAGCGGGTTGCCGATCGAAACGCCGGGCGTGCGCCGCTAGACGCCTTCCGGCTTCCATGAGGTGGACCGGCCGCCCGCGCGGAAGCCACGCGGCGCACGGCCTTACCAAGTTGTAACCGTGGGGCTGCGGCGCTACCATTCTCAAACGACAACGCTGGTCGCCGCGCGGCAGCGTCGAGGAGCGCGCGGCTCACTCGAAATCCAGAGGGGGAATTATGCGAGCGTTCAATCTGTGCGCGGCGGCCGTGCTTGCCGTCGCGTCTGCCGCGTCGTCTGCGCAGACGACCCAGGAACTCGTCAACGACGGCAAGAACACCGACAACGTCCTCACCTACGGGATGGGCTACGGCCACAACCGCTACAGCCCGCTCACGCAGCTCAACAAGAGCAACGTGAAGCGGCTCACGCCGGTATGGACGCTCTCGCTCGAGAACGACTACGGGGAGCAGGGGCAGCCGCTCGTTTACAACGGCGTGATGTACGTGAGCAACGTCAAGTGGACGGTCGCGATCGACGCCCTGACCGGCAGGCAGATCTGGCGCACGCCGGTCGATTTCCCGCCGGAGATGACCCGCGTGGTGTGCTGCGGCGTGTCGAACAAGGGCGTGGCGATCTACGAAGGGAAGGTGTTCCGCACCACGCTCGACGCGCACGTCGTTGCGCTCGACATGAAGACCGGCAAGCAGATCTGGAAACAGAAGGCGGCCGAGTGGCAGGAGGGCTACTCACAGACGGTCGCGCCGCTCATCGCCAACGGCGTGCTGATTACCGGAATCTCCGGGGCGGAGTTCGGCATCCGCGGCTTTCTCGACGGCTGGGACCCCGCCACCGGCAAGAAGTTGTGGCGCCGTTATACGACGGCGGGTCCCGGCGAGAAGGGTCACGAGACCTGGGAGCCGCGCGAGTCGTACCAGACCGGCGGCGCCAGCACGTGGATCACGGGGTCGTACGACCCCGAGCTCGATCTCGTGTACTGGGGCACCGGCAATGCCGGCGCGTGGAACCCCGTCAACCGCAAGGGCGACAACCTGTACGCGGCGTCCGTGATCGCCGTGCGGCCGAAGACCGGCGAGGTTGCATGGCACTACCAGTTCGTGCCAAACGACGTCTTCGACTGGGACTCGCTGTGGGAGCTGATCCTCGCCGACATCAATTTCGAGGGGCAGAAGCGAAAAGTCGTGATGCAGATGAACCGCAACGGCTTCCTCTACGTCCTCGACCGCACCAACGGGCAGCTCCTGTCGGCGAAGCCCTTCGGACAGGTCAACTGGGCGACCCACGTGGACATGGCGACCGGCCGCCCCGTCGAGTCGGAGCTGTCGAAGAAGCTGCGCGCGGGCGAGGAGATCGAGATGTGGCCCAGCATCCGCGGCGCCAAGAACTGGCCGCACGCCGCCTACAACCCGAACACGGGCCTCCTCTACGCCAATACGAATCACCAGGGATCCTTCTACAAGTTCACCGAGCTGGCGCCCTACAAGCCCGGGCTGCGCTATCAGGGCATTGCGAACCGCTATCCCGAGGTAAAGCCCGGTGACATCGTCGGGCATATCGAGGCGATAGACCCGCTGACCGCGAAAGCGAAATGGCGGGTGCCTCTGCCGGACCACCAGATCTGGTCGGCGATGCTCGCCACCGGCGGCGGGCTCCTCTTCACCGGCAAGTCCACCGGGGAATTCTTCGCCATGGACGCGGAGACCGGGCGCACGCTGTGGGAGTTCCGGACGAGCTCCGGCGTGAACGCGATGCCGATCACCTGGACCCACAAGGGCAAGCAGTACGTGACGGTGCTGTCCGGCCTGGGCGGGCTCTCCGGCACCAGCGGTCGCGCGCGGCTCTCGTTCGTGCCGCTCGGCGGCTCGGTGTGGACGTTCGCCCTGCCGGACTGACGGGGCGGTAGCAGAGGAGGAACTGCAATGCGGTTTACGGGACGAGCGCGCGCGCTGACCATCGCCGGGCTGCTCGCGGGCGCACTCGCCGCTGCGGCGGGCGCGCAGACGCTGGACGAGCTGAAAAGCGACGGCAAGAACACCGACAACGTCCTCACCTACGGGATGGGGTACTCGCAGAACCGCTACAGCACGCTGCGGCAGATCAACAAGCGCAACGTCAGGCGGCTGGTGCCGGTATGGAACACGTCGTTGAGCAGCATTTTCGGCGAGCAGGGCCAGCCGCTCGTCTACGACGGGCTCATGTTCGTCACCAACGCCGAGTTCACGGTTGCGATCGATGTCGCCACCGGCAAGCAGGTCTGGCGCACGCCGGTCAACTTCGATCCGGCCACCCCGCGCGTGGTGTGCTGCGGCGTATCCAACAAGGGCCCGGCGATCTACAACGGCAAGGTGTTCCGGGCCACCATAGACGCGCACATCGTCGCCCTCGACCAGAAGACCGGCAAGCAGATCTGGAAGGAAAAGGTCGTCGAATGGAAAGAAGGCTTTTCGATGACCGGCGCACCCCAGGTCGCCAACGGCGTCCTGATCACCGGCATCTCCGGCGCCGAGTTCGGCGTGCGCGGCTTCATCGACGGGCGCGACCCCGAGACGGGCAAGCTCCTGTGGCGCACCTACACGATACCGGCCCCCGGCGAAAAGGGCCACGACACCTGGCCGCCCGGGGACGCGTACCTGCGCGGCGGCGGCTCGACGTGGATCACCGGCTCGTACGATCCCGAGCTCGATCTCGCTTATTGGGGCACCGGTAACGCCGGTCCGTGGAATCCCACCGTGCGGCCGGGAGACAACCTCTACACCGCGTCGGTGCTCGCGATCAGGCCGAAGACGGGCGAGATCGTGTGGCATTTCCAGTTCTTCCCGAACGAGATGTACGACCTCGACGCCAACTGGGAAATGATCATCGCGGACATCCCGGTGAACGGGGTGAAGCGCAAGGTCACGATGCAGTTGACGCGCGGCGGCTTCCTCTACGTCCTCGACCGCACCAACGGCCGGCTCCTCTCGGCGCAGCCGTTCGAGAAGATCAACTGGGCGAGCCACGTGGACATGGCGACCGGCCGGCCGGTGGAGACGGAAGTCTCGAAGCGCTACCGCGCCGGGGAGCAGATCGAGCTGTGGCCGAGCCAGTGGGGCGCTAAAAACTGGGCGCACGCGGCGTTCAACCCGGAAACGGGTCTGCTCTACGCGAACACGATGCAGGTGTCGCGGCTGGTGCGCCACCTGCCTGTGGAGTACAAGGTCGGGCAGCGCTACCAGGGCTTCGAGAACCTGCCGGCGCCGACTCCGCCCATCGGCCACATGGACGCGATCGAGCCGCTGACCGGCAAGCAGAAGTGGCGCACGCCGGTGGGCGAAATTCCCAACTACTCGGCCATGCTGGCGACCGCGGGCGGGCTGCTCTTCACCGGCAAGCAGACCGGCGAATTCATCGCAGTGGATATCGACACCGGGAAGATCGTCTGGGAGTTCAGGACCGGCTCCGGCATCAACGCGCAGCCCATTACGTTTACGCACAATGGAAAGCAGTACGTCACCATCCAGTCCGGCCTGGGCGGAGTGAACGCGGCGCGCCAGGCGGCGCTGCTGACGAACATTCCGCGGGGCGGGTCGGTGTGGACCTTTGCGTTGATGGATTGAGGTTTTACGATCGGGAGGTAACGCCATGAAGCTGAAGAATCTCGCATTGGGGCTCGCCGTGCTGTTCGCCGCCGGTTGCGCCGTATCCACGCGCACGGGGGAAGGCCCGACGCAGGCGGAGCTGGTGAAAGACGGCGCCAACACCGACAACGTGTTGACCTACGGCATGGGCTACCACCAGAACCGCTACAGCCCGCTCACGATGATAAACAGAAGCAACGTGAAGCGCCTCGCGCCGGTGTGGAGCCTGTCGCTGGAGAACAATTTCGGCGAGCAGGCGCAGCCGCTGGTGTTCGACGGCGTCATCTACGTGAGCAACGCCAAGTGGACGGTCGCGATCGATGCCGTGACCGGGAAGCAGATCTGGCGCACGCCGGTCGATTTCGAGCCCGACACCCCGCGCGTCGTGTGCTGCGGCGTGTCCAACAAGGGCGTGGCGATCTACGAAGGCAAGGTGTTCCGCACCACGCTCGATGCCCACGTCGTCGCGCTCGACCAGAAGACCGGCAAGCAGATCTGGAAGCAGAAGGTGGCGGAGTGGAAGGAGGGCTACTCGCTGACCGTCGCGCCGACGGTGGCGAACGGCGTGCTCATCACGGGCTGCTCGGGCGCGGAATTCGGCGCGCGCTGCTTCCTCGACGGCTGGGACCCCGCCACCGGCAAGAAGCTGTGGCGCCGCTATACGACGGCCGGCCCCGGCGAGAAAGGCCACGAGACCTGGGAGCCGCGCGAGACCTACCTGAACGGCGGCGCGAGCACGTGGATCACCGGCTCGTACGATCCCGAGCTCGACCTGGTGTACTGGGGCACCGGCAACGCCGGCCCGTGGACCTCGGAGAAGCGCAAGGGCGACAATCTCTACGTCGCCTCGATACTCGCGCTCAAGCCGAAGACCGGGGAAATTGCCTGGCACTACCAGGTCGCGCCCAACGACGTCTGGGACTGGGATAGCTGGGAGATCATCCTCGGCGATCTGCGCGTGGACGGCCGGATGCGCAAGGTGGCCATGCACATGAGCCGCAACGGCTTTCTGTACGTGCTCGACCGCGCGAACGGCAAGCTGCTCTCGGCGAAGCCCTACGCCCATCTCAATTGGGCCACGCACGTGGACTTGGCAACCGGCAGGCCGGTCGAGTCGGAGGAATCGAAGGCGCTGCGCGCCGGCCAGACCATACAGATGTGGCCCAGCATCCGCGGCGCCAAGAACTGGCCGCACGCGGCATTCAACCCGACTACCGGACTGCTCTACGCGAACACCAACCACGGCTATTCGACTTATCGCTTCCTGCCGCTGCAGCCGTTCAAGGCCGGAGTCCGTTACCAAGGCATAGAGAACATCAGTTCGCCGGTCACTGCCGACACGCTCGCCGGGCACATCGAGGCGATCGATCCGCTGTCGGGGCAGGCGGTATGGCGGAAGCCGCTCCACGGCCAGATGATCGCGTCCGCCATGCTTGCCACCGGCGGCGGCCTGCTCTTCACCGGGAAGCACACGGGTGAATTCATGGCGCTCGATGCCTCGACCGGCGAGACGCTGTGGGAATTCCGGACGAGCTCGGGCGTCAACGCGCAGCCGATCACCTGGACGAAGAACGGCAGGCAGTACGTGACCGTGCTCTCCGGGCTGGGCGGCTCGAATTCCGGGCGCCGCGGGCTGCCGGACCTCCCGCTCGGCGGCTCGGTCTGGACGTTTGCGCTGCCTGAATGACGCTCCGTATTGCGGCTGCTGCGGCGGTGGGCGCCGCGCTGGCGGCGCTCGGATTCTCGGTCTTCGCGCAGCTCGACGGCCAGTTCACCGAGGCCCAGGTCCGGCAGGGAGCGGGCATCTACGCCCAGAACTGCTCGCCTTGCCACGGCCCGCGCATGCTCGATCCCCAGGCGGCGTTCGACCTGCGCACGTTTCCGCGCGATCAGAAGGAGCGTTTCTTTCTCTCGGTGCGGAAAGGGAAGAACCAGATGCCGCCGTGGGGAGACCTGTTCAAGCAGGACGAGATCGAGGCCTTGTGGGCCTACGTGCTGGCGGGGGAGAAGTAAGGCAGGGATGAGGGAGGAGGGATGAAGGAGGAGGGATACACTCCGACCGCGAAATTCCTGCACTGGCTGGTTGCGATGTTCGTGTTCGTCCAGGTTTCGCTGGGCTTCTGGATGATAGGGATACCGAAGGCGCCGCCGGGGATACGGGCGTACTGGTTCAACGTGCACAAGTCGATCGGCATCACGCTGGGACTCGTCATCCTCGTGCGGCTGCTGTGGCGGCTCACGCACCGCGCACCCCCGCTGCCTGCAACCGTTCCGCAGTGGCAGCGCGTTGCGGCGAAGACGAGCCACGCGCTCCTCTACGTCTGCATGGTCGTGATGCCGGTCTCGGGCTATCTCGGCTCCTCCTTCACCAAGTACCCGATCAAGTATTTCGGCTACACGCTGCCGCACTGGGGGTGGGATGCGCCGGCGCTCAAGGAATTGATGAGCCAGGTGCACTTCGTGACCGTGGTGATCTTCGTGACACTCATAGCGATACACATCTCCGCCGCGCTGAAGCACCTGCTCGTCAATCGCGATGGAGTGTTTCAGCGCATGTGGGGATCGGGACGCGCACCAGTTACCGAAAGCGGCTTGCCTGGAGTGAAAAATGGTGTGCGTCCCAGTATTTGACCCGCTCGAAAGGATTCTTATGCCCTGCCGGAAGATCCTCAGCCATTTCCTGCTGCTCGCCGTTTCGTGCCTGGCGGCGTCCGCCTGCGCGGCGGGGCTCGCGCTGGTGGGCAACGAGAACGGCGGCACGATCTCGCTGATCGATATCGCGAAAGACGAGGTCGTCGACGAGATCAAGACGGGCGGCAAGCCGCGCGGCACGGCGATACACGTGGCGCGCAAGCTCGCGTACGTGTCCGAGCAGTCCGCGAACGCCCTGCTGATGGTCGACCTCGAGAAGCGCGCCGTGGTGAGGAAGATCGACCTCGGCGAATCGCCGGAAGGCGTGTACATCTCTCCGGACGGCAGGCTTGTGGCGGCCGCGGTCGAGCTGACCAACAGCATCGTCTTCATCGACACGGAGAAGAACGAGATCTCCTGGCGCATCAAGATCAAGGGCGAGAATCCTGAGCACGCCGTGTTCTCGCCCGACAGCCGCTACGTCTACGTCAGCGCGGAGGAGGACGATAAGCTGGAGGTGATCGACGTTGCGGGCCGCAAGCTGGTGGCGCAATTGACGGTGGGAACACGCCCGCGGGGCATCGCTTTCACTCCTGACGGGGCGAAGGCTTACGTGGCGTGCGAGCGGGCGGATACCGTGTACGTGATCGACGCACGCCAGCACAAGATCCTGCGCACGATCAAGGCGGGGCTGCGCTCGAACGGGCTCACCATGCATCCGGACGGCAAACGCCTTTACCTCACCAACGGCGGCGACCACAACGTCATGGTGATAGACACGGTGAAAGACCAGGTGACCGCGACCATCCCGGTCGGCCAGCGGCCGTGGAACATGGGCATCACGAAGGATGGCGCCAAGCTCTACGTCGCGAACGGGCGTTCTGACAGCGTTTCGGTCATCGACACGGCGAAGAATGCGGTCGTGAAGACGATCCCGGTGGGCAAGACGCCGTGGGGAGTGCATATCTTCGAGTGACCTGTTTCAAGAAGTGATGAATAGGGGTGATGAGATGATGGTGATGAGATAGTGGTGATGGAACACCCGTTGTACGCGTTCGCACTGCCACTCCTGGGCGCCCTTCATCACCGGTAATCATCACCATTTCCTCATCACCATTAATCATCACCTCTTTGTATCCACTCCCGCGGGAATATCCATGACCAACACGCCAAGCGAATTCCGAGTAATGACCTCGGGCGCCTTTACCGCGGCGCACCTCGAGTTGATCCCGCAGCTGGAGCGCCTGACGAGGAAAAAGGTCGTCACGGCTTCCACTTCCGTGGGGACGGGCGCGAATTCCATCGCGAATCGCCTGAAGCGCGGCGAGGTCGTGGACATCGTTATCGTGGCGGATACGCTGCTGCGCCAGTTCATCAGGGAGGGCCTGGTGCTGGATGAAGGCGCTACGCCCGTTGCCCGCTCGTCGATAGGCATCGCGGTGCGGGCAGGAGCGCCCAGGCCCGATATCAGCACGGTCGATGCCCTGAGACGGACCCTGCTCGAGGCTAAATCCATCGGGTATTCCGCGAGCGTGAGCGGCGAATACCTGACGACGGAGCTCTATCAGCGCCTGGGCATCGCCGACCAGGTGATGAGCAAGAGCCGCTTCATCGGCGGCGGTGAGCGCGTCGGCGCCGTGGTGGCGCGCGGCGAGCTGGAAATCGCTTTCCAGCAGATGAGCGAGCTGCTGCCCGTGCCGGGCATCGCGCACGTCACGCCGCTGCCGCCGGAGGTTCAGAAAGTTTCCGTGTTCTCATCCGGTGTCGCCGCGAAGGCGCCGGACCCGGCGCTGGCAAGCTCGATCATCCGGTTTCTCGCGTCGGCAGAGGCGGCCGCCGCGATCACGAGAAGCGGGCTGGAGCTGCCCTAGCGGCTGCGGCTGAAGGATGAACGTGGAACGTGGAAGGATGACCCGGTCTGGTTGTAATCAATAATGGTCATCCTTCATCCCTCATCCTTTTCCGAGCGGTAGCTCAGATACGCGCTGCTGCCATGGCCTGACGAAGTTTGCGGGCAGGCAGCAGCTCCAGTCGAGCGTGTGCACGCGATCGCAGATCTTCCAGCCATCGCCGTCGCGGCGGAGCCTGTCGATGTAGCGCAGGCTGCGCATGTTCACCCTGTCGTCCGGATCGACGAGGAACGCGATCGCGTTGGTTTCCGTCTCCGCCATGTCGCCCCGGATCAGCCGAATGTTCAGGTTTCCCATGAAATGCGTCGTGATCTTCATCGTTCCTTCCTTCCTTCGCTGGAAGGTGCGGAACCCGGCCATCAGCTCCTTGATGCCCCGGATCGGCGGGCGTTCGTCGTAGTGGGCCTGGACGTCGTCGGTAAAGCAACTGCGTACCTGATCGGGATCGCAGCGGTCGATCCCTTGGAAGTAGCGCGCGAGTACGTCCTGGATGGCAGCCCGGTCCAGCAGGTAACGGATTTCGCCGGCGTCTTGAGCCATACCTGAACTCTCGTCATGGGTCATGGGTGTCAAGCTTCGCGTCAGCGATCAGGAGCGATGCGGGGGTTTCGAGCACGCCTGACCCCTGACCCATGACCCCTGACGGGTGTTGTCATCGCGGCCTTCTCGCCATCCAGAAAAACAACGATCCGATGCCGGCCATGATGGCGAGTATCGTGAAACCCACGCGGTAGTCACCGGTCCAGTCCGCGAACAGAGCGGCCAGAATCGGCCCGCTGATATTGCCGATGACCGTGACCAGGTTCGACAGCCCCATGATCATGCCGATCGAGGTACGCCCGAAGTAATCGGCGCGTATCGCCTGCATCAACGGGCCGCGCAAGCCCCAGGCCGTGCCGTGTATCAGCGCCGAGACGATCAGCATGCCGAGGCCGGTTGAATACGTGAGCATCAGCAGTCCGACGCCGTGCATGAGCATGCAGGCCGCGGCGATCTTCCGCTTTACGAACCTCTCCCCGATCACCCAGCCCAGCATTACGCCCAGGAACTGGCCTGCCGTCACCAGGGTGAAGACGAGCGTCGCCTGCGCGAGTGAGTAGCCCATGCCCTCCTTGATGTGCGTGATGGCGTGGACGTTTACAGCGGACACCACCAGCAGCGAGAAGCCGTGCCCGAGCGAAATCAGCCAGAAGGCGCTGGTGCGCAGCGCCTCTCCCGCGCTGAACATTCGCCGCTCCGGCGCTCCGGAGCGTTCCGCCGTCTTCACCGCCGGGGGCACGCCGTCCACCGTTTCCCCGTGCTCTTCCGGACGGCTGCGGATTATCCGGGCGAGCGGCCAGCCCACCAGGATCGCGATGACGCCCGAGGCGAAGGCGGTGGTGCGCCAGCCGTAGGCCTGGATGGACCAGGCGATCAGGAATACGAACAGGCCGCCGACCGCGCCGCCGAACTGGAGCGCGGACAGCGCGCGCGCCCGGCGCTTCTCGAACCACTGGATGATCGCCACGCTCATGACGAAGTTGCTGAACATGCTCGAGCCGAGCGCGACGACGACGAAGGCCGCGTAGAACCCGGCGAGCGTCTCGATCTGCGAGAGGAGCATGAAACCCAGCCCGAAGATGAGGATGCCGGCCCGGACGATACCCTGCGAGCCGAACCGGTCCACCGCCCAGCCCAGCACGGGCCCGAGGAGCGCAACCTCCGTCGATTTCAGCGCTGCAGCGCCGGAAATGGCGGTCTTGCTCCAGCCACGGTCCTCGACCAGGACCGCGACGTAGATGCCGAATGCCTGGTTGAGGAGCAGGCTCTGGAAGAACTGCAGCGCGGCGCCGGCGCCGACGACTCGCCAGCCGTAGAAGATTTTCTTCACCGGTTACTGGTCACAGGTCACCGGTCGCTCAGTGCAGTCGATACTGTTCGAGTTTCTTGTCGTCGAGGCTGATGCCGAGACCCGGCCCGCCTGGCAGGGGCAGGCTGCCCGAGGAAATGTCGAGGCGCGTCGTCGCGACCGTATCCACCACCTTCAGCGGCCCCACGCATTCGAGGCCGGGCAGCACGTTGCGGGACGAGGCGGCGAGCATGATCTCCGCGAGCGTGCTGGGATCGAGCCCGAAGCCGTGGCCGATGACGACCGGGATGCCCGCGGCCTCCGCCGTGGCGAGCATGCGCGCCGAGCGCAGTATGCCTCCAGCCTGCTTGATGCCGAACTTGACGAAGTCCGCCGCATCGGCCTTGATGACCGCGAGGAGGCTCGCGTGATCGCTGACGGATTCGTCCGCCATCACGGGGATGCCGCCTTCGCGCCGCACCCGCGCCATTCCCGCGAGATCCTTCTGGGGCACCGGCTGCTCGAAAAGCTGCAGGTCGTACTGTTTGACCATACGGCACAAACGCAACGACGTATCGGCGTCGTACTGGCAGTTGGCGTCGATGCGAAGCTTCATCGCGCTGCCGACCGCTTCACGAACGGCGCCGACACGGCCGGCATCCGCTTCGACGCCGCTGCCGACTTTGATCTTCGAGGAGCGGAACCCGGCCTTCAGCCAGCGCTTCGCTTCTGCCGCCGCTTCCTCCGGCGGCAGCATGCCGATCCAGCCGTTGAATTCGACGCGCTCCTGCGCGGCGCCCCCCAGGTACGTGTAGAGCGGAACGCCCTGGATGCGCGACGCGAGCTCGACGCAGGCCATTTCGACGGCGGCCGCGGCGCCGGGCTGCGTGGGCGTCAGCGTATCCAGGAGCTCGAGCAAGCGGTTGATGTTCGTCGGGTCCTGTCCGACGATGGCGGGCGCGATGCGGTCCCGGATCGCGGTTGCCAGCTCCGCGGCGGTCCCGGGCGACTTCGTGCCGGCCGAGGGCTCGATGCTGCTGATGCCCACGGCGCCGTCCGCTGCGGTGAGACGCACGACCACGCATTTCGTCGCATCCTTGGAGATGCCGCCGCTCGTGAACGTCCCGTTCAAGGGCATCGCCACGCCGAACACTTCGACCCGCTCAATCTTCTGTTTCATCGGCTTTCCTTGGGCTTCTCGGGCTTCCTGGCTGTTTCCGTCGAATGGGACCGCGCTATGCCTGCGCCCTGCGCGGCTTCGGTTTCGCGCCGAACATGTCCTGCGCCAGGGCGTCGCGCACTTCGTCGAGGTCGAGGCCGTGGGCGGCGATCTGCCCCGAGGTTTCGGCGATGATGGCGTCGATGTCGCCCAGGAGCTGCAGGCGCTTGTAAAGGTCGGGAATGTGGATGCCCATCGCTTCCCCGATCAGCTCCATGAAGTTGAGCAGCTCGAAGGACACCTGCGGCTGGAACTTCACCAGCTCGCGGTGACAGCCATGGAAGATCGAAGCGAAGGTCGTTACGCCCGCCTCGGCCGCGGCGCGGAACTCGCGCTCGCGCAGCTCGGCCTTGTACTTCGGCAGAACCGAAAGATGGCTCGCCTGGGTGCTGACCACCGGAACATCCAGCTCCACCACCTCCAGGCCGGGAATTGCCGACAATACCTTCTTGACCGCTACCATCACACCCGGGAGCGCGGAGCGTTCCTGCAGGGCAACGCGCTTCGCCACGGGATGCACGAACAATGGTCGCAGATCGGCTAGCCGCTCGGCAAAGAACTCCGCGATCGGGTCCATATCGAACGGCATGGCGGAGAACGATTCCCTGTAGGCCGGCAACGCGAATTCACCGATCTGGATCTGGCAGCTCGGACACCACGAAATGACGCGCGAGGCACCCGGGCGCGCGAGTCTTTCGATGGTATTGAAACCTACCCGGCCCGCGGTCTTGGCATCCCCCTGCTTGAACTGCTGTATGCCGCAGCAGGTCGCGACGCCGCCCATCACTTCGTAGGTGACCCCCAGCCGATCGAGCACCTCCAGCACCAGCAGCGCGATATGCGGGGTCTTGATGATGTTGCAGCCGGTGTAGAAAACGATGTCCGGCGTCCCGCCGTACTCGCCGGCGGCGCGCAATGGCGGGCTCAACCGTTCCAGCACCTCCGCCGAAAGCAGCAGGCGCGAAATCATGCGCGTGCTGCGGTTCATCGTGCTGAAGTACTGGTGCGCGCCGCGGCGCACCGTGTCGCCGCCGAGCTTGGCTTTCGAGGCTACGCGGGCCATGTTCACCATGAAGCGGGGATCGACGCCGTAATCGCAGGCGGGAATGCATTTGCCGCTGTTGGTGCAGACCGCCGCCCAGCGATCGGCATCGGGCGTTCCCGGTCCGCCGGCGAGCAGGTCGAGCGCGCCCTCGACGATTGCCGTGGCGTTGCGGTTATCGAGCCCGGCAGGCTCGACCATGGGACAGGCCACGACGCACTTCCCGCAGCGCGTGCAGGCGTCGAGCGTTTGATCGACGCGTTTGCGTACCGCGTCCAGGAACAGCGTGCCGCCGGAATTCATGGCCGGGCTCCGATTCGCGCGTGAGAAGCGAGCATCGTAACAGCCGTTGACGTTCCGGTCACGCCGGGACCCGTCTCAGCTCAGCAGCTTCGTGAGCGCCGCCATGCTCTTCACCGTCTCGAACTGGTGAACCACCTCGAGGCTCGCCTCGATGTTTTCCGCAGGCAGCCCGGAAAGCGGCGCGAGCCGCCGGTACTTGGCGTCCACGTCGGCCCATTCGATTCCGCGGGGACCGGATCCGCGGGGGAAGTCGACGTGATTGGAGAACTGCCGGCCGTCTTTCAACGTGATCGTGACCGTTGCGCCATGGTGGTGCGGGAAGCGGTCCGGGTACGGCTTCGGATTCGGATCCGTCACGATCCTGTCGATGAGCTGGCTGATCACCGGGTCGGCGACCTTTTCGGGCGTGGCGTGTAGCCAGCCGTAGCCCTTGTCCGCCACTGCCGCCGCGATGAAGTAGGCGGGGCTGTGCGCGACGCCGATGAGATCGGTCGGGTGCTTCGGCCCGGGCAGCGTGCGATATTTTGGCGCCGAGAGCGTGATGCTCGCCACGTCCGCCGGGTTGACGTTGCCGGCCATGGCAGCGTTGGCGGCGGCTTCGGCAGCGGCGTGGTGGGGATGACCGCCCGGAACGAGCTTGATCGCCATGTCCGTGGTGATGTCCCACTCCCTGCCGAGATCTTTCGTCACGTCCTCTAGGTGAACCCCGCCGTACGCCGAGAAGAAGCCGCGCGGCATTTCCAGCACGCCTTCCTCGGCGACGAATCCCTTGCCCGCGGCAAGCGCCGCATTGATGCCGAGCATCGCCGACAGCCCCGCGTGGTATTCGCGAGCGACGCTGGTATTCGCCGCAACATGCATACCGCCGATCGAGGTTGCGGCGAGCGCGACCGCCTGCGTCATTTGTTCCCGCGTCAGCCTGAGGAGCGTCCCGGCCGCGACCGCGCCACCGAAGATCGTGGAGATCGAGCCGTGGAAGCCGCGCTCGAGGCGGCCCGGGGTGAGCGCTTCGTCCACGCGTCCCGCCACCTCGTAGCCCAGCACCATCGCCTTCAACACGTCGCGGCCGCTCGCGCCGGTGCGCTCGGCCAGCGCGATCGAGACCGTGGACACGATCGTGCCGATGTGCGCGATGCTCCGGAGATCGCTGTCGTCCGAGGCGGCGGCGTCGCTCATCACCGCGTTCACGCGAGCTGCGTCAGCGACGGGGAGCTTGCGCCCGCCGTCGAACCACACGGTGGCCTCGGCCGTCCCGCCGCGCTCCGTCGCCAGCTCGCGGAGGATGCGCGAGGACACGATGTCTTTGCCCATCGCCGCACTGGCTATCGTGCTGGCGATCACCATTCGGGCGCGCTCCAGCGCGAGGGGAGGCAGGTCGCCCGTGCTGGTGACAAAGCGCGCCAGCTCGCCTGCAATGCTCATCGTTTAGTATCCTCCGGAAAACCAGAAGCTACCCTATTTCTGATACGACGGCACACAGAGTCCACGAGGTAACGTTATGACCGACGAGCTACCGACCGCGAGCCGCATCCCCGACCCGGGACTGCGCGCGCTGTACAGGCTGGAGAACCGCTGGCAGGCCTGGCTCGACGTCGAGGTCGCCCTGGCGCGGGCGCAGGCCGAGCTGGGGATCATCCCTGCCGAAGCAGTAGAGCCCATAGCGCGTGCCGCCCGGCTCGAGCTGATGGATCGCAAGCGCATCGACGAAGCCTTCGCGCGCACCGCTCACACGATCGTGCCGCTGGTCTGGGAGCTCTCGCGGGTCGTCGGCGAGCCGCACGGGGGCTGGGTGCACTGGGGCGCAACCACGCAGAACATCACGCAGACCGGAGATCTCCTGGTGCTGCGCCAGGCGCACGGCATCTTTCTCCGGCAGATACACGAGATCCTCGCGGCGATGGCCGATCTTGCCGAGCGCGGGGCGGACATGCCGATCGCCGCCCGCACGCACGGACAGCATGCCTTGCCGGCCACCTTCGGTTTCAAGGTGGCGGTGTGGATCGACGAGCTGCTGCGCCACGTGGAGCGCTTCCGGCAGGCGGCGCCGCGCCTCTTCGTGGCCATGCTGGGCGGCGGGGCGGGCACCTTTGCTTCGCTCGGAGAACACGGGCCCAGGGTGCAGGCCGGAATGGCGAAGCACCTGGGCATGGTGCCGATGCGCATTCCCTCTCGCGTGATCGGCGACCACCTGGCGGAGAACATCTGCCTGCTGGGGCTCCTCGCGGCCACCTGCGGCAAGATCGGCCGGGAGATCTACACCCTGATGAAAACGGAGTTCGGCGAAGTGGAGGAGCCCGTGCCGCCGGGCACCGTTGGCAGCTCCACCATGCCGCAGAAGCGCAATCCGAAGCTGTGCCAGGACATCGTCGCCGCTGCGGCGGAGGTGCGCTCTATCGTGCCCCTGGCGCTGGAAGGCATGCAGACCGAGCACGAGGCCGACCGCACCACGTCGCTGATACTGGATTCCACGGAAGCGCGCGCGTGCATCATCACCGGCGACATGCTCGCTCGCCTCGGCGCGGTGATGCGCGGGCTTACCCTGAACCCGGCGCGCATGCGGGCCAACCTCGATCTCGGCGGCGGGTTGATCGTCGCCGAGGCCGTCATGCTGGAGCTGGGCGCCGCGATCGGCCGGCAGCACGCGCACGA
>Ga0111539_10002734_pt1 | contig 23405 bp, 18 predicted proteins | sample RhiMethybrSRZTD1_FD_79667 | JGI IMG/M metagenome (GOLD analysis project Ga0111539, IMG submission 79667) | Populus rhizosphere microbial communities from Tennessee, USA - Rhizosphere MetaG P. TD hybrid SRZTD1 (version 2) (version 2) | ecosystem: Host-associated > Plants > Roots > Rhizosphere >...
GACTCCTGCCATGACTAAGATTGTCGCTCCTCTTTGGCCGGCCACGAGATCTGCGTTTTCGATCGTGACAAAATCGGATTGTCTCGTTGACGAATTCGCGGGTCAGTTCAATATTGAATACAAGGGTGATCAATATTGCTCATCGCAGTTAATGAAAAGGGAACTCCAGGAAAGGTAGGGCCGCTGGCGTAAACCTCAGGCCCGGCTCAGGACCGGATTAGGAGGTTCGATGCGCGTACCGCTCTCTGCTGTCCTTGGACTCAAGCAAGGTAGACGCTCAGGATGCGCCGCCATTCTCCTCGGTGACGTCGACCTCAACCTCCATGCCGCGAAATGACGAGGTCGAACCGATGAAACTGCCCCATAGGGGCAGGGCTTGCTGAGGGTCCCAAGCCACGGCAACACGAATAAGATTGCGATTGCCCACGATGTTGTTCGTCGGATCGAAATCGACCCAACCCGCTCCCGGCAAATAGACTTGCATCCAGGCGTGAGTCGCACCGCCACCAACGGTGGCGGGACGTTGACCATCTGGAACGAAGATGTATCCGCTGACGAAGCGAGCGGCAAGGCCGAGGGAACGAACCGCTTCCATCATCAGCAGTGCGAAATCCCGGCAACTGCCCTGGCCGCGCTGAAGCGTCTCACCTGGACTTTGCACGCCCTTCTCGTTGCGACGCACATAAGTGAATTGCTCCTTGATGCCACGTGTCATGGACTGAAGCAGGCTCATGGTGCCGGTTGACCCGGATGGCGACAGGAAGCCGGCCGCCCAGGGACCGGGAGCGTCTCCCGGGTAACGGCACATCAGCGCGCCAAGGAGGTCAGGACGCTCGTCTTCCGGGTAATGGAATGGATAGGTTTGCGCACTGACCTCAAGCTTATAGTCGGGCAGTGCTGTCTCGAGATGCTCGAGCGTGACGGTGCTGTCGAAGCGAAGCTCCAAAGTCGTGTCGTCGAAGGTTGCGATGGCAACCGAATTGTCGAACACGTCATGTAGCCAGCGAAGATCAGCGGGTTGTGGCGCGATGTCCAATTTCGTTTTGACGAGACGGAGATCATGACTCTCTCGCGGGCGAAACATCATGCGATGCTCGCCCAATCCAACCGGCTTCGAGTAGCGGTAGGTGGTGACGTGCCTCACCGTGAGAAGCCGCATGCTGGGTCGAGTCGTGCTGTTCACAAAGCCTGCCCGGTTGAAACTGATCGCACCGTCCCTAAAACGGCCGGCAACTCCGAGTTAGTTGAATGGTTCGCCGTTGCTGAGCCTTCTCCGGGTGCGGCTGCCACATCACCTCCGCTCATCGCCGCACCATTCTGCACCTCGTCTGTCCACACCTTGAAGCTCAATAGAGTGTTGGGGCCGAAGGTGTTGCTGATCGCAACGTCCGTCGCGTCGCGCCCACGCGCAATCAGTACCCGACCGATACGCGGGACGTTGTTACGAGGATCGAAGGTGTACCAGTAGCCACCGACATAGGCTTCGAACCAGGCGGCGAAATCCATGGGACCATAAGGAGGCGGCATGCCAATGTCGCCGAGGTAGCCAGTACAGTAGCGTGCCGGAATGTTCATACAGCGGCAGAAGGCGACGGCGAGATGCGCGTAGTCACGGCAGACGCCTTTCCCCTCGTTAAAGGCATCCCACGCTGTCCGCGTCGAGCGGGCGTTCTCGTAGCCAAAAGTAATGTGGTGATGGACGTAGTCGCAAATGGTCTGGACACGGTGTACGCCGGTGGGCGAACTACCGAAGAGGGCCCAAGCCACCTCGGACAGCCGATCGGTCTCGCAGTATCGGCTCCCGAGTAGGAACACGAGGCACTCTTCAGGAAGGTCTTGCACAGCGTGCTGCTGATCCGCAAACGCGACCCTATCGGCCTCCCCCGTGTCCTTCACCACCGCATTGGTGGAGAGCCAAAGCTGTCCCTTGGGCGCCATAATCCGGCTGCACCAGTTGCCAAAGCCGTCGTAGTAAGACGTGACAGGGATATACGGATTAGTGATCAGACGGTCAGGGACAACGATGTCGCCGGCGCGGGTAGAGTGAATGTTCAACATCAGTATCATGGGCGTCGGCTGCGGGCAGTCGTAAAGGAGTTCGTAGCCAACCTGTAAGTACACAATGAGCTCCTTTTTCACTCGAATCGCTCAAGCTGATGCACATCGCAGCTCGCAAACTCAGCCAACAATCAAACGGCGAATGGCGGTTGCGAAGTTCTGGCCGATTCGTTGGTTATCCCTCTCCGTTGGACGCGTAGACCCTTACGGGTTTTGGACAGAGAGGTTTGGAATCCTGGGGCTTCTTTCTTAACTGCCGATAGACGATGCGGAGAGTCGCCAACACCGGCACTGACAAGAAGCTACCCATTATGCCTGCGACCTGTCCGCCCGCGAGGACTCCGAAGATCACAACCAGGGGGTGGAGTTCTGTTCCGGTACTCAGCAGGTAGGGGGACAAGACATAATCCTGGAAAACGCGGAATACGGCTAAGAAGACGAGAATCCAAAGTAGATGATGAAAACCGCTCAATCCGGCGACCATCAAGATGATGACGGCCGCCGCCAAGGGTCCCAACATCGGGATGAACTCAAGAGGAAAAGCAATGGCCGCCAGGAGAATTCCGTAAGGAACACCAATTAACGAAAAGAACGCTCCATATGCGATGAACGCTGCCGCCGCCAGCAGTACCAAGGCTCGCATGTATTGCGCCAGCAGCAAGTGCACGTCGGCGGCGATGTCCTGGATCATGTCACGTCGAGATCCGTCGGCAACGATCCCCAGCATGGAGCAACGAATCGCCCGGCCATCCTTCAATATGAAAAAACTCAGGATTGGCACCAGGATGATGACAACAAAACTTCCGGCATGCGATAGAACGTTCAATGCTGCATTAGGTAAGAGGGACAGCAGTTCCCGTGAATGACCGACGAGCTGCTTTCGCAGAGTCGAGAAGAGAGTTTCCTTGACCGTTTGAACCGCCGGTAAAACGAGGGGTTCGACTGATTGTTCCAGATTGGCAAGGAGCTCTGGAACCCTTGCCGCTAGGGTGTTTGCCTGCTGCACAACTCGAGAGCCAATTTCAATTCCGACGACAATCAGCAATCCGACCAGTGAACAATAGACGATGGCGAGAGCCGGCACCCTGGAGCGCCCCGGAATCCGTTCATCAAGATAGTTCACCAAGGGCCATAGCAGATAGGCGAAGAGCAGCGCCACTGCAAAGATGAAGAGAGTCTCTCGAATGAGATAAACCAATCCCAGCAGTAAGAATACAAACACGACTGTCCAGGTATAACACGCCGCGCGACGATCAAGACCAAGCACGGGGTAATAGTCCTTTCCCCAATATTTAGGTTTCCTCAGCCACGAGATTGATCGTGGGCACATCCTAATTGTTCTATTCCCTGGGCCTGGTCGCTAGCCATCCGAAAAAAACACCGGCGCTTACAGCGATAACCAGAGCATTGAAAGGTTCATGTCGGGTATAGTCAAGTACCCTTCCTTTCATCCCCTTCCACCCTCCCTGGCGCACCTGGTCCAGAGTTTGCTTGGCGTTTTGCTTGGCACTTTCTACGTAGTCGACTGCAGCATCCAGCTTTTGGCCTGTTGCCGCGGCAGCCCCGGCAATTTTCTCAGCTGCACGCTTACCGAATCTTTCACTTTCACTCGCGTTGATACTTTCCACAGCGTTTCCTTTCTTTAGCCGAACCAGATTATCCAGACGATAAAGCACTAGACCACCGAGCGGCGACCGCGATGACCAGTGCATGAAACAAGATCCACTCCCCGCTGACTGTCCGCCTCTCATCAGAACACGGCTGCACCTACAATCCCCATACTACCCGTGAGGTAGTTCGAATGTCCGTTCAGTAGGGCTCATTCGTTTGGTCAAAGTTGCTCAAATGGATGAGCCATACGGAACTGACGAGCCAATGACTCCCAGGATATAAGAACAAAACGCTCCGGACTCGATAGCGCAAGCGCCTCAACGTCTGTTTCAACGCTGGTGGTTCCGGAGTCTGATCGGGTCAAGAGAAGGACCCATACTAAATATTCCGAATCACTGGAAGGTTCACTAGTCTAGAGAGGAAAGGACAAAACGATGTTACTCAGAAAGAAGGAACTCCTGCTGATTGCCCCCGGGTTAGTTCTGGCGCTGTCGTTTCAGTTGGGCTGCGCGACGAAAAAATATGTTAAGCAGCAGACCGATCCGGTCAGCGGACGGGTGGATGAACTCTCAGAGGTCAGCAAGCGAAATGAGACTGCCATTAAGGATGTAGACAGTCGGGCCCAGGCGGGCATTCAGACTGTCCAGACGAAGACTAACGAGGTGGACCAGAAAGCCATCGCGGCGACTCAAAAGGGAGAGGAAGCTCAACAGATGGCCCAGAAAGCTCAGACACAGATTGTGAGTGTGGAAAGCAATTTCAACCAGAAGCTGAGCAATCTGGACAGCTACAAGTCGGTAGACACTTCGAGTATCAATTTTAGATTCAACAGCGCTGACCTAAGCGACGAATCCAAAGCCACTTTGGATCAGCTAGCCACCAAAGTAAAAGATAGCAAAGGCTATGTTTTAGAGATCCAGGGTTTCACGGACAAAACAGGGAATGACAGACATAACCTCGGGTTGAGCCAGGGACGTTCCGAGAGTGTCGTTCGTTACTTGTCTCAGCAGCATCAGGTCCCGTTGTTCCGCATGTTCGTTCTGGGATTGGGCTCCAGCAAGGAAGTGGAGGACAACAAGACGAGGAAAGGCCGTGCGGCCAATCGCCGGGTGGAGATCACGCTCCTCAAGAGCGAGTTGGAGAGCACTCCTGGCTCTGCTCAAAAGTAGCATCGCTCGAAACATGTCTTCAGGAACACCTCCAGCAGGATTGAATCTAGGGCCGAGCGCCTGGCGCGAAACCCCTTTCTCGTCTTTGAGAACCCTCCTGATAGTGAGCTGAACGTGGCTCTTCCGGTCCAATTCCGCGGGGTAAGAACGTAAGAGTCCGCTAGCGTCCTCCGTACGTCCTCCGTAGTGCCACCAGGATCAGCGAACCGGTCGAGCGACACAATCCTTCAACGGTGTCGCCGGTTCGCCAACGCGTCTAGTCGTGCAGGACCACGCTGAGGAGACCGCTATACGCTCCCTTTGAGTCTAAAAGCCACAGGGCCGCAAAAAAATGAGCTGCTCACCATGCCGAGCTGTATTGGCATCGATTGCGTCGTGGCCGCCACAAAAACCATGAACCAAGCTTGGCCATTACATTCCATGAGTGTTCGATTCGACCTTGGAGAGGTGACTCTGTGTATCATCGACCCGAACTCGCTGTGCGAGAAAGTAGACTGAGTCGCGAGCCGTGTTTGCTAGCGTAGACGTGGGTGACTTCCGCGCCCAAAAGAAGCATCTGTGCCGAGTAATAAATCCAAACTAGCAGAATGACGAGGGATCCCGCTGCTCCGTATGCTGACGCCACTGTGGACCTGACGAGATAAAACCCAACCAGCGCTTTGCCGATTGTGAAGAGTAGTGACGCAAGGGCCGCACCGATCCACACATCACTCCAGGCAACTTCCGTATCTGGCACAAACTTGAAGATCATCGCGAGCAGCAGCGTAATCGCGGCGAACGACAGGAGAAAAACGACCGCTTCCACCAAAAACACGGGCTTGGGGAGTAGCTGTTCCATGAGCCTGCCCGCGGCCCCTAGCGCGGCGCTCGCAACGAGTGACAGCATTAACAGGAAGCCCGTGCACAGGACCAGGCCGAACGACCAGAAACGCTTTCTAAGCGCACCCACCCAAATACTTTCTCGTCTCCGGGGAACTCGCCAGATCTGATTGAGCGCGTCTTGGAGCTCAACGAAGGCACCTGACGCACCCACCAACACCGTAACGATGCCAATTATGGCCGCAATGACTCCCAGCGCGGGCCGATTGGCGCTTTGGATGATCGCTTGAACGGCTTTGGCACCCGTCTCACCCACCAAGGCTTGCATCTGCCGTAAGACTTCACCCTCTGCCGCTCTATGCCCGAACGCCAGGCCCGCCACCGCTATCGCCACAATCAAGACCGGAGCGAGTGAAAAAATCATGTAAAACGCCAGCGCAGCACCTAATCTTGGAGCGTTGTCTTCCAGCCATGCGGAGCCAGCCTCTTTTAGCAGACCGTAAGTGACTTTCATTTTCTGATTTCGTCATTGCGACAACTGCCAGGCTCTCATGCCCCTCACTGGGGGAAGCGTCAATCAGCTTTACCAGAGCAAGAAAGTGATCCAGGACTAATGAAGCGCTGCATCGTCGTACAGGACCACGCCGAGCAGCCCATTACGGACCGTTAACGAGCCGTTGTCGCTGTAATCGACAAAACCCATCTTCCTGAACTTATTCATGAAACGACTGATCTGCGACCGGGTGGTGCCGACCATTTCTGCCATCTTTTCCTGAGTGATTCTAGGAACAATTGTTTCCGTTCTGCTCTCCTTGCCAAAATGACTCAGCAATAACAGGATCCGAGCCAGACGCTTCTCGCCGGAGTCGAAGAACTGGTCGATGAGACCCGCTTCGTATCGGATGTTGCGCGAAAGCAAATGCATCACAAACATTTCTGAGAACTCCTGCCGTTCATGGAGCAGTCGCAACATCAGGGGCTTCTCAATTCTGACCAGAGTGCAATCGGCCATGGCGATAGCCGTGGCGGTGCGCAACGGTTGACCGGCCAGGCAGCCCTCACCGAAGAACTCACCGTCGCCGAGAGTGGCGACAATGGCTTTCCTGCCGTGTTCAGAGGTCACCGTGAGTTTCACCTTCCCATGTCGCAGGTAGAATACAGAATCGGCAGGGTCTCCTCGCGAAAAGATGTGGTGGTTCGCGCCGTATTCTCCAGTGCAGTTCCCGCTGAAGATTCCTGCGAGGAAGGGTTCCCAATCGACACGTGAGTCTTTCTTATGCGGCATCACAAGCTCCACCTGCTTTAGAACTGGAGCAGCTTCTTCCCAAGAGCAATCACTGAACGAAACCCATCTTTCCTGCAATCAGACTTTTGCACAAAGGGAGTCGGCTGAGCGGCGACTGGTTCTCTTGGCCCATGTCGCCCGGAAGCTATTTCGCGTCCAGGCGTTGTATCCACTAGACATTCACCATCCAGCAGAGCAGGCAGCCGCAGGCGCCATCTTCATGTTATCCGTGGAGGAATTCTCGTGTCAGTTCGGTATGGAACGCAGGCGCGTGCAGTATTGCTCATCACTGTAATGGCGGGAACTACCACGTGGGCTGTCCGAAATATCTAAGGTTGGACGTGGACACCGCGAAACCTTCACGGCGGAGTGGCAGAAAACTGCCGCACACGGCAAAGCTAATGCTGTTGCTCCCCACCGTCGTTCAGGACCACGCTGAGGAGGCCACTATGGACTGTCAACCCGCCGCTGTCGCTCTAGTCGATAAAGCCCAGCTCCCTGAACTTATTCATGAAATGACTGACCCGCGACCGTGGTGCCGACCATTTGTGCCAGGTTGTCCTGACTCACTCTGGGAACGATGGTTTCGGCTTTGCTTTCCTTGCCGAAATGAGCCAGCAACAAGAGCATTCGGGCCAGACGCTTCTCGCTGGAGTTGAAAAGCTGATCGACCAGATCCGCTTCGTAGCGGATGTTGCGAGAAAGCAGATACATGACGAACAATTCCGAGAAGTCGTGCTGTTCGTGCAGCGTGCGCGCTCGGAGACTGCACGGAGCAAACGAAAGCCCGCCTTGATGATTTAGTCGACTGACGGGTTGGAGGAATCTGAGGCGGTAGGATTACGGCAGAAAATTGACTGGGCTCGGGCTCAGATGAGCCGGGACATCCTTAAGGGGGTTGACAATTCGCGGGAGTTACCTATTGGCAAGCAATTCCGTTGCATAACTGCGATCGACGGTCAGGTGATGGTTAAATGCTGCCTCCCGCGCCCGACGGCGGTCTTCTTCGCTGCCATAACAGTCACGGGCTATGAGTTGCACCTTCGCCAGGCGGGTTGCTGACGGATCTCCCGGGCCACTTCATAGCCATCCATTCCGGGCAAGCCAATGTCGAGCAGCACCACGTCGGGTTGCAAGCTCGGATGATCTAGCGAAACGTCCCACGGAGCGGCTGGAGCTTCAGGCCAGGCGGAAACAGACAAAGTTGCCCCGGCTCAGCTGCGGCGTTCTGTTAGCTGGCACTCTGGGCGGCGCTCGCCAGCAGCTTCGTGAGGACAGCGGGGTCAACCGGTTTTGTTAGGTGGTGATTGAAACCCGCTTCCAGGGAGCGGCGACGGTCCTCTTCCTGACCCCAGCCCGTCAAAGCCACCAGCACTATGCTCTGACCCCACGATTGCTCCCGTATCTTGCGGGCTACATCATAGCCGTTCAACTCCGGCAAGCCGATGTCGAGCAGGATTACGTCGGGCCGGAAAGAGGCCGCCGCTTCCACCGCCTCGCGCCCGTTATAGGCGGCGTGCGTCTCGTTGCCGGTCAGCTCAAGCAGCATGGTCAGGGACTCTGCCGAGTCCAGGTTGTCATCGACCACGAGGATGCGCTTCTTGGCGGCGAGAGGAGCGGGTTGAGCGACGAGAGCATCGCCGCCGGCCTCTTCCATCTCGCCACTCGCCGCTTGCCTCTCATCACTTGCTATCACCGGCAGACGCACCACGAACTCACTCCCCTGACCGAGGCCGGCGCTGTGGACTTCCAGAGTGCCGCCATGCAGCTCCACCAGGTTCTTAGCCAGGGTCAGGCCGATACCGAGCCCGCTCCGCGTCCGCTCCAGCGAAGTATCAACCTGCATGAACATGTCGAAGATGCGGGGAAGCTGGTCGGATGCGATGCCGATGCCGGTGTCGCGAACTCGAATAGTGACGAGTGGCGAGTGACGAGCGACGAGTTTCAGACCTTTGCTTCCAGGATCCCCCGAACCTTGAGTCCCCGATAATTTTGCACCGCCACCGCCGGACTCTTCTTCCTTTTCGTCACTCGTCACTCGCCACTCGTCACTCTCTTTGCCACTGGCCACTGCTTCAGCGGTGAGCCAAATGCGACCGCCCTTGTCCGTGAACTTGCAAGCGTTGTTCAAGAGGTTGCCCACTACCTGGGCCAGCCGGATTGGGTCGGCATTCAGGTATACCGGCTGCGGCGGCAACGTCACGATCAAGTCGAGTCCTTTGCTCTCGCACAGCGGGCGGGCGGCCTCGACGGCGTGATTCACGCCGGATGCCAGGTCGATGAACCCTCTCCGAAGTTCAATCTTGCCCCGGCTGATACGGCTCACATCAAGTAAGTCGTCCACCAGCCGGACCATCTGGCCGATCTGACGATCCATCATCGCGGAGGCCGATTGGACAGTTTCCTCATTTCCCTTTGCCAGCCTCAGAATTTCAAGGGCGTTGCGGATCGGGGCGAGGGGGTTACGAAGTTCGTGGGCCAGCATCGCCAGGAATTCGTTCTTCCGGCGGTCGGCTTCTCTCAGGAACTCCTCGGCCTGCTTGCGGTCGGTGATGTCCACACTGACGGCAACAACATTCCTCGGCTTGCCGTCCTGGTCCCTGACGAGCGACACACTGTTTCTCACCCACACGACTGACTCATCGGGCCGCAGGTACCGCTTTTCGATGACGAAGGGCTGGCCGTTCTCCTCGATCATTGGCCGGAACAGCTTCAGGTTTCTTGGCTGGTCGTCTGAGTGGATGATGTCGTGCAGGCACAGGCGGTACAATTCCTCCGCGGAGCGGCCCACGATGTCGCAGAACCGCTGGTTCACCTGAACGAAGCGGCCCGTCAGGTCGGTCTGAGCGATCCCGGCGAGGGCTTGGGTGAAGATGCTCCGGAACCGCTCCTCGCTCGCCCGCAGAGCCTCTTCGGCCTGGATCCGCTCCGTGATGTCGCGGGCAATTTTCGATGCACCCACAACCCGGCCCTGGCTGTCTACGATGGGAGAAACCGTCAGTGAAACGCCCAGCAACGTCCCGTCTTTGCAGCGGCGCTCTGTTTCAAGGTTTTCAATCCACTGTCCCTGGCGGATACTTTCGAGAATGGGAGCTTCTTCATCGAGTCGCTCCGGCGGAATGAGAACGGTCACGGGTTGGCCCACCATTTCCTGAGCCGTATAGCCAAAGAGCCGTTCTGCGCCGGCATTCCAACTGGTAATGACGCCGTTGAGGTCTTTGCTGACGATAGCATCGTCAGACGATTCGACGATGGCGGCAAGTCTGGCGCGCGCTTCCTCGCCTCGTTTGCGCGCTGTGATGTCCACCAGCATGTCGATAGCCCCGATGATCCGGCCTGAGGCATCGCGCAGCGGCTCGGCGTGCGACAGGACATACGCCTGTGTTCCGTCCTGCCGTCCGATGATGATTTCTTCGCCCCCGACCGCGCGACCCTCTCGCAGTGCCATAGCCATCGGGCACTGATCGAGCGGCATCGGTGAACCATCTGGCCGATACAGCTGCCACGAACCGCACCACCTGTCCTTGCCGATTTCCGGGCGGCGACCCCATAGCTCGGCGGCGGACTGGTTGAAGAGCGTAATCCGTCCCTGCAGGTCAGTGGTGCAGAGCGCCATGGGCAGTGTGAGAATCAGTTGCCCAAGTCGCTGTTCGCTTTCGCGCAATGCTTGCTCGACTTGCTTGCGCGCAGTGATGTCGCGAATGTTACATTGGATGACTCTTTCTCCGGCCTCATCGTAAAGATTGCCGACCATCTCCACTTCGCGGTGCTCCCCTGTTTTGGTTTGGAGCGGCAAATCCTCGTAATCGATACAGCCCTTCTCCAGCAATTCGCGAAAGGCCGCCCGGCTCGCTTCTTCGTGTGTCACGAGGCCGATTTCGAACAGTTCCTTGCCCAGGAGTTCCGCACGCGAGTAACCGAGGAGTTCCGTCATGAACGGATTGGCATCGACAATCAGTCGGGTCGTTGGGTCGATAATCAGCACGCCGTCATGGGCCGCTTCGAAAAGCCGCCGGTAGCGAATTTCCGAGCGCCGCACCTCTGCCTGGAACTGGAGGAGTTCAGTGACATCCTGGATGCCAACAAGAATGCTCGCGCCCTCTCCGTGGTCGCGCAGCGCGCGGGCGTTAACGAGCATGGTGCGCTGGCCGAGTCCTTCAAAGTCGTGTGTGACCTCAAAGTCATCGAAGGAACTGTTGCGGGGCAGGATGTCTGCCAGCAGTTCCCGCAGTTTGCGCACGTCCCACTGCCCAGTGCCTAACTCGAAAATCAAGCGGCCTTGCGTTTCAGTCGCCGAAACTTTGAAGGTGCTATAAAACGCTTCGTTGGCAGTGCGGACGCGAAGATCGGCGCTTAGAACTAAAAGCGGGTCGCGTACGGAGCGGATGATGGCTTCGGCGTAAGCGCGCGCGTGCTGGAGTTCTTGCTGGCGTTGCTGGCGTTCAGTGATGTCCTCGATGGCCAGGAGAATCCGCTGGGTATTTCGTTGCGGGTCGGCGATGCTCCGGGCGTTGAGGAGCATCGTCCGGCGGCCCAGTTGCTCGAAGTCGTGCTCGACCTGGAAATCTTCCATGCGGCTGCTGTGCGGCAGAATTTCCGCCAGCAACGTCCGCAGCTTTGGAATGTTCCACGAGCGATTGCCGAAATCAAAAAACGATTTGCCAACGGTGTCAGCGGGTGCGACGCGGAACGTGCGGTAGAAGGAGCGGTTGGCGCTTTCGACGTGCAGTTCGGCGTCGAGCACGAGCAGCGGTTCGCGTACCGTCTCTAGGGTGTTTTCGGCGTAATCGCGCGCGGCGGCGATGGCTTGCTCGCTGCGCTTAAAGTCATTGATGTCCACCAGCACCAGCACCGCGCCGTCCATCTTGTTGTCGAGCGTCATGTAGGGGCGAACACGCAGAGAAAACCAGTGCCCTTCTTTGCCGCGCACTTCGCGTTCCTGCTCACGCACGGTCTCGATGACTTCTTTGAGCAATTGTTCGAGGTCGGGCAAATCGAGATTGTGCCGGACGTTGCTGATGGGGCGGCCCAGGTCGGTGGGCAGGAGGTTCAACTGTTTTTCGGCCTGGGCGCTGAAGCGGCGGATGGTCAGGTCGCGTCCGAGCAGCACAATGGCGAGTTTGGTCGAAGTCTGGAGATTTCCCAGGTCGCTGTTGAGCCGGTTCAGTTCGGTATTCCGATGGGCCATTTCCTCGTTGACGGTGGTCAACTCCTCGTTCGCTGACTCCAGCTCTTCCTTGGATGTTTCCAGTTCTTCATTGAGGCTCTGCAACTCCTCGTTGGCGGACTGGACTTCCTTGTTGGACGCCTGGAGCTCCTCGTTGGCCGCTTCGTGTTGTTCCTGGATGGATTGCAGGTAATCGCGCGTCTCGGAAAGCTCGGTTTCAAGTTCGGAGATGCGACGGGATTCTTCCTTTTTGCTGGCGGCGCGTGGCGGTGCCGCCGCCCTCACCGAGCCGCTGGGCTGCTCACCGGGGACAGCGCGCCCTGCCTTTGCTTCTTCGAACAAAATCAAAAAGCAGCGGTCCCTCAGATTTTTCAGCGGAATAACTTCCACGTTCACCGCCCGGGTATTGCCATTCTGTCGCATCCGCACGTTCTCCTTGCGTACGGTCTTTTTCTCTTTCTTCGCTTTGTTGATGGCAGCGCGCAGCGGGAGCATCAAACCTTCGCGCGCCATCTTCAGCACGTCGAAGCTCGCTTTGCCAGTGGGCGGCTCGAGGAACGCGCCGGTCGGTCCCCGGAATTGCAAGACTTGAAGGTCGGCATTGATGAGCACGCCGGGAGGAGCGAATTGACTGACAGTCACGCGGTCGGCCTCGCGCTGGGCGTTGAATTCGGCGCGGAAACCTTCCACCGCCTCTCTTTGCCCTGCCGCCATTGGCACTGGTGTCCCGGCCTTTCGGTACTGTGCGAGTGAGGACCGCTCCTTCTTGACCGGCAGTTGAAACGCCGGAATCGCCGCCGCTTTCTTGGAATAGATTTTGTTCTTTCTATCCGCCGGCTCAAACAGGTCGGTGAAGGCGCCAATGGATTCCGACCCGCCCAGCAACAAAAATCCTTCCGGGTTCAACGCGTAGTGGAATACCTGGAACACCCTTTTCTGCAAACCCGGCTCAAGATAAATCAGCAGGTTCCGGCAACTGATAAGGTCCATGCGCGAGAACGGCGGGTCGCTGATGAGGTTTTGCCTGGCAAACACGACCGTCTCACGCAGCGTCTTGGTGATGCGATAGCCGCCTTCCTCCTCAACAAAAAACCGCCGCAGGCGTTCCGGCGAGACATCCTGCACGAGGTTCTTGGCGTAGAGACCGTGGCGGGCCTTGTTCAGCAGCGCGTCGTTGAGGTCGGTGGCGAACACCTGGAGCTTGCGCATGCGTGGAGCTTTCTCCGCCGCTTCCACAAACGCCATGGCAATGGAATACGCCTCCTGGCCGGTGGAACAGCCCAGCACCCAGACGCGAAATGGTTCGTCGCTGCGCTGCTGGAGGAGTTTGGGAAAAACCTTGCGCTGTAGAACGTCGAAAGCTTCCGCGTTGCGGAAAAAACTCGTCACGCTGATCAGGACGTCTGAGTAGAGGGCGTCGAGTTCCTGGGTGTTGCCTCGCAGGAAAACAGCGTAGTCCTCCAGCGCGTTTTGCTTGTTCAACACCATGCGCCGGCTAACGCGCCGCTGGATGGTTGTGGATTTGTAGAGCGAGAAATCCACTCCGCAATGGTTGCGGAGCAGGAGAAGAATCTTTTTGAAGCCGTTTTCTCCCGCTTTGCCGCGTGGCACTTCAGTTTCGGCTCGCGGGCGCTTCGCTCCCGTGAGCGCTTTTCCACGTCCGCTCGCTGGCACCGGCGTTGCATCGCGCTCATGTGCCATCACGGAGGCCAGGTCATCTTCTACGGGAACGAGTTCAGAACGTTGCCCTGTGACGTAGGGATGCTTCGCAATGCGGGCGAGTTCTTTCGAAATGTTCTCCGGCGAGAGAACGAAATCCACGCAACCTGCCGCTACCGCGCTGCGCGGCATGGAGTCGTATCGGGCGGACTCATCCTGAGCGAAGGTAATCCCGCCCTCGGCTTTGATGGCCTCCAGCCCGACCGTGCCGTCGGTGGCCGTGCCGGAAAGAATCACAACGATGGCCAGCTCGCACTGGTCTTCGGCCAGCGACTCAAAAAAGAAATCGATGGAGCGGTGCGCAAGGTGTGTCTGCGGGCGCGGCTGAAGCTTCAAAACACCCTGCGCTATGGCCAGGTTCGTGTTAGGCGGAATGACATAGACATGATTGGCCTCGACCTGCAGATTGTTCGTGACCTCCCGCACCGGCATTGAAGTCACCCGCGCCAGAAGTTGAGTGAGCGCGCTTTCATGCTGCGGATCGAGGTGCTGCACCAGCACGAATCCCATGCCCGTATCGAGCGGCAAGTGCTTGAGCAACTCCGTGAACGCCTGCAATCCGCCGGCCGAGGCCCCGATGCCGACAATCGGGAACGACGGCCCCGTGACCCGCTTGCTCCTTTCCCCAGCGGGATCGTCTGCCAGTGTCGGCGGCACAGATTTGGGCTCGGATTGCTCGGATTGCTCGGATGTCATGGATGATATTGCAGACCTTAATCGACAACTTTGCGGGTGTCGGCGCAGGCTATCATAGATCCCTGATGGTTGAGCGTGGATACTCTACTAAGCTGGACTATCCTGGTTACCATGTCGGGCCTCCCCCTTGGGGTAGCCGTGAAGGCAGAATAAACCTTCACGGCGGCGTGGCAGGATGCGGCACACGACAGAACTAACTTTGCTCTGCACCGTCGTTCAGGACCACGCTGAGGAGGCCACTATGGACTGTCAACCCGCCGCTGTCGCTGTAGTCGATAAAGCCCAGCTCCCTGAACTTATTCATGAAATGACTGACCCGCGACCGAGTGGTGCCGACCATTTGTGCCAGGTTGTCCTGACTCACTCTGGGAACGACGGTTTCGGCTTTGCTTTCCTTGCCGAAATGAGCCAGCAACAAGAGCATCCGGGCCAGACGCTTCTCGCTGGAGTTGAACAGCTGATCGACCAGATCCGCTTCGTATCGGATGTTGCGCGAAAGTAGATGCATGACGAACAATTCCGAGAAGTCGTGCTGTTCGTGCAGCGTGCGCGCCATCAGCGCCTTTTCAATCCTAGCCAGCGTGCAATCGGTCATGGCGGTAGCCGTGGCGATGCGCAACAGCTGGCCTGCCAGGCATCCCTCGCCAAAGAAATCACCTTCGCCAAGAATGGCGACGATGGCTTCCTTGCCTTGTTGGGATGTCACCGCGAGCTTCACCTTGCCTTGTCGCAGGTAAAACACGGAATCTGCAGGATCGCCTTGCCAGAAGACGGTGCGGTTCGCGCCGTATTCTAAAACGGTTTTCCCGTGAGTGATTCCAGCCAGGAACCGTTCCCAATTGACGGGCTGAGTCTTCTTATTTTTCATAAGAACCTCCGTCTGCATTAAGCCTGGAGCAACTTCTACTAGCTGGGGCTATCGAGTGGAACTTTCGAGGTTGTACTGCCCTGAGTTGCTCTGTGTAAAAATCTCGCCAGCGTGGCGGGCAAAAGGAAGGGTCAATCGGATTAACTACATTCGTTACGCCTGCGCTGCGGATAATGAAGACCTGTTGAAGCGATAAAGGTCAATAATGGAGAGGAATGTTAGCTCGTCAACAAAGAATTGTCAGTGGAGTACCCGACATATAGGGAAGAAAATCGAGGAAGGTATTTATGCGCGGAATAAACGATCAAACTCTTTCTGCACAATCGCGTGGCACTCACAGGCAGCCGCTCCCAAGCCCTCTCGATCCAGAATCGTGATATGACCCCGACTGTAGCGAATCAGCCCAGCTCTTTGCAAGGTGCTGGCAGTCTCAGTCACACTGGTCCGATCTGTCCCGAGCATTTGAGAGAGAGCCTCCTGAGTAAACTGCAACTCCGTTGACTTGATGCGATCCTGCGCTGCTAGCAGCCAGCGGCAGAGGCGTTGTTCTATCGTATGGAAGCGATTACATACCCCCGCTTGGGCAAGCTGAGTGATCAATGCGTGGAGGTAGCGAAGCAATAGATCGTGAAAGGGACCACACAGGCTAAATTCCTTTTGAAGAAAACCGGCCTTCATTCTTCGCGCACTCCCAGGGCTCTGCACGATAGTCCGGTAAGGCAAAGTCTCGGACTTGAGGAGAATCGGAATACCCAACATGCCTTCGTTCCCCACCAATCCTATCTCAACGGTCGCACCGTCTTCAGTTACCGAGAGCAGGGCAATCAATGCTGATTCGGGAAAATAGGCATAGCGGATGGGTTCACCCGACTCGTAGAGTTGTTGGCCCGTATGGAGCCTGACCTGCTCCAGATGAGGAAGGAATCGTTCCTGCTCCTGGCGCGGCAACGCGGCTAAAATCCGGTTCTCTCGAAGAAGAGGATCTTTTGTGAGGCGGGGCATGTATGGGTGATCAGATTCAAACCAAGAAAGTGCGGCAGGAATATAGCAGCTCAAAAAGTGTCGTGTCGGTGGACTACCCGACATAAAGGGGAAATTAGATCAGGCAGGTGTCTACAGGTGGAATAAGCGATCAAACTCTTTCTTGACGATCCGATGGCACTCACAGGCAGCTGCTCCCAAGCCCTCTCGGTTCAAAATCGTTATGCGTCCACGACTGTACCGAATCAGTCCAGCTTTTTGCAGCACCCCGGCCGCTGCAGTCACGCTCGTGCGGTCTGTTCCTAACATTTGAGAGATGAAATCCTGGGTAAACTTCAACTCCGTTAACTTGACGCGATCCTGCGCTGCTAACAACCAGCGGCCGAGGCGTTGTCCCACAGAATGGAAACGGTTACAGACACTCAATTGAGAGAGCTGAACAACCAGAACGTGAAGGTAGCGCAACAGCAGGTGGTGAAAGGGACCACACAGGCTGAATTCCTCTTTGAGTATGTCGGACTTCATGCTCCGAGCACTGCCTGCGGTCCGCACGATCGCCCGGTAAGGCATAGTCTCAGATTGAAGGAAAATCGGAACGCCCAACATGCCTTCCCTGCCAATTACTCTGACTTCGACAGACGTACCGGCTTCAGTCACCAAGAGCAGCGAAATCAATGCCGATTCGGGAAAGTAGGCGTAGCGCGCGGGTTCACCTGACTCATAGAGCTTTTGGCCGGCTTGAAGGGTGACGGAGTTCAAATGAGGAAGCAATCGTTCCTGCTCCTGGCGTGGCAGTGCTGCCAAAATCCAGTTCGTGAATGGCTGGGCATTTTCCGACGACTTACGTGTAGACATTGGAAGCCTCGTCTCTATTTCACTTTACGCAAAACAGTCTTGACATTGGTGACTCGGGTGAGACGCCTCTTGCCGCGAGAGGCGCGGCGTCCCCCTCGGCAAGACTTGGCAAGGGCGACTAAACGGGGGGCGCCGGGATTTTCATCGGTCGTCGCGCCCAGACGGGTCTGCGAAATTGCGTCAATTGTCTCAATACTCTTCTCCTCTCTCCAGCCCCTTAAAGTCGATATATCCGCGCTCCACATCGGTGCGGATCAGCTGCACGCGGAGCGTGTGGCCAACATCCATGCCTTCAAAACCGCTGACCAGCCTTCCTTCAATGGGCGGGTGCAAAAGACGGACCCACGTGCCTTTGTCAGACGCGCCGGTGACAATGGCATCAAACCGCTCCCCGATCCTTGGTTCCAGCAGCATGGCTGCCGCCGATTTTTCGACCTGCCGTTCGACCTTCTTGGCGGCGTCCTCCTCCACGGTGCATTGTTTCGCGAGAGTCGCCAATTCATCGGTCGCATAGGGCGGCGTGAGTCCCGCTATTGCTGCCTTCAACAACCGCTGCGTGATCAGATCAGGGTAGCGGCGGTTCGGGGCCGTGGAGTGGGTATAGTCCCTGACCGCAAGACCGAAGTGCCCGGTTGCACGGTCTCCCGGGAGTTCGACGATGTATTCGCCGGCGCCCATGAGCTTGATGACACTCAGGGAAAGATCGGGAAAACGGAGAGGATCAGCAGCTCTCGCTCCTGTCAGGAATTGCTCCAAGGCCTTTGAATCGGGCTCCTGCGGCAACGTGAAGCCGCGCTCTGCAGCCAGCTCGACGATCCGGTCCCAGCGCTTGGGTGTGCGGACCACGCGCCGCAGCGACGGAAACCTTTTCGACTCGAGGTAGCGTGCGGTAACCCCGTTGGCAGCGATCATGAAGTCCTCAATAATCTCCTTGGCCCGGTTCTTTCTCTCGGATTCAAAGTCCCTTAGCTCATCTCCGTCAAACACCGCGCGTCCTTCTATGGTTTCGAAATCAAGCGCACCGTGCACGTGACGGAAAGCCTTCAGCTTTTGAGCTACACTGTCCTGGAGCCGCAGGTTCGCGTCGAGATCGTCGACCGTACCAATCCCCGGCGGCATCGGTCCGCTACCCTCCAGCCAGACGGCAACGCTGTTATAGGCAAGCCGTGCATGATTGCGGACCGTCGCGGCATAGAGGTCCGAACCCAGCAGCGACCCATCGCCGGCGATAACCATTTCAATCACGATGGCAAGGCGGTCTGAACCCTGATTGAGAGAAGTCAGATCGGTCGAAAGTTTCTCCGGAAGCATCGGAAATATTTCGGCAGCGGTGTATACCGAAGTGGTGTTATGCCGGGCATGATCGTCAAGTGCGGACTGCTTCTTGACCAGGGCGTCCACATCAGCAATGGCGACAAGGATCTTCGTGGCCCCATCGGGCATGGCTGCGGCAACGGTCAACTGGTCCAGATCGCGCGAAGCATCGTTGTCTATGGAGCACCAGCTGAGGTTCCTAAGATCGCGCGTTGTTGGTTCGGCTCGTGTTGCAGGCCCGTGGATTCCGTCGAGCTCAGCAATTGCCTGGAGCGAGAAATCGGGAAGAAGTCCTCTTTCAAGCATCGCCCGACGGGCAATTCGTTGTAAGAGTGAGCGGTGTTGCCTGTCATCTGTATTTGTCATGATGTCACCGATAAAGATTTGGGCCTATTGAGTCCCTCACACTTTCACGCTCTTGTAAAAAACCCTCTTCGCCAATTCCGCCGAGATGATGTATCCCACGATAATGATCCCAATGAGCAGAAGGAACGAAAGGGGCAGTGGGTGCAAACCAAGAATTCTCCCAAGCGGAGTGAGGGGCAAAAGCAGCGTCACGCCAACAACCAAGAGAGTTGCCATGAGCAGGTATTGCGACGGCCTGCTCTTAAAAATGGGCTTCCGACTGCGTATCACCAGCACAATCAGCGAGGCAGAAATAACGGACTCCAGAAACCAGCCAGTTCTGAATTGATCTTGACTCGCATGAAGAATGAGCAGAAGCACGCCAAAGGTGAGGTAGTCAAACACCGAACTCACCAGGCCGAAGGTGATCATAAACTTGCGAATGGCCTGGATGTTCCAACGCCGAGGATAGTCAATCATTTCGTTGTCCACGCGGTCGGTTGCAATCGTCATCTCAGGAAAATCAGTGAGTAGATTGGTGAGCAAAATCTGCTTGGGCAGCAACGGCAGAAACGGCAGGAAGAGTGAGACTCCGGCCATGCTGAACATGTTTCCGAAATTGGCACTGGTGGCCATAAACACATACTTCAACGTGTTGGCAAAGGTCGTCCGTCCTTCACGCACACCCTGCACAAGAACACCCAGATCCTTCTCGAGTAGAACGATATCCGCCGCCTCTTTGGCAACATCCACGGCACTCTCGACGGAAATGCCAACATCGGCGGCATGGAGCGCCGAGGCATCATTGATGCCGTCTCCCATATATCCCACGACATTTCCAGCCTTTTTGAGGGCGAGGATAATTCGCTCTTTCTGATTAGGTTCGATTTCGGCGAAGACGTCCACGTCCACAACGCGTCTGAGCAGCGCTTCGTCGCTCAACTGGCGGAGGTCCGGACCTGTAATGATCTTCGTCTTCGATAATCCCATCTGCTGACTGACGTTGGCTGCGACCAGGTGGTTATCTCCCGTGATGACCTTGAGTGAAACACCCAGGGTTTTCAGTTGGGTGATGGTGTCGAGGATATTTGCTTTGGGCGGATCAAAAAGAACAAGAAAGCCCAAAAACGTCATACCGGCTTCGTCCTCTTTGCCTATGCGCCACTCCGTTCCCAGTTTCCTATAGGCAACGCCCAGAGTACGAAAGCCCTGACTGCTGAACTCCTCGAAATGCTGCTGGATTCGGTCGCGCACTGCGGTGATATCGACGATGGTTCCCGTTTCAGTTTCCGCCGCCGAGCAGACGGCAATCACATTCGCCAGAGCGCCTTTAGTCACCATCAGATGCATCTCCTCATGGACAACCAGGATACTCAATCGCTTCCGAAGAAAATCATAGGGAATCTCGTCCGTTTTCTGGTAACCGGACAGGTCAAAGTGCCGATGGGTGCGGATGGCCTCATCGATCGGGTTCGTAAAGCCTGTCTCGTAAAAAGCATTGAGATAAGCGTGAAGAAGGACTCTATCGCTCGGATTACCTTCCACATCCAGAGCGGATTGCAAGCGCACAATCCCTTCAGTCAGGGTTCCGGTCTTATCGGAGCAGATCACATTCATGCTGCCGAAGTTTTCAATCGAAGCGAGCCGTTTGACAATCACCTTCGCGTGAGCCATCCGTTTGGCGCCGTGAGCCAGGTTGATGCTGATAATCGCCGGCAGCAGTTGCGGCGTCAGCCCAACAGCCAATGCCAAAGAAAAGAGGAAGGAGTCCAGGACCGGTCGTGCCAGATAGACGTTGATGGCAAAGATGGCGACCACCAGCACCAGCGTAACTTCCATGAGGAAATAGCCAAATTGCCGAATGCCGCGTTCAAAGTCCGTTTCCTGCGGCCTGAGTTTTAATCGCTCGGACACCTTGCCGAACTCGGTTTCCTTGCCTGTACCGATGACAAGCGCCTTGGCGCTGCCGCTCACGACGTGGGTCCCCATCCAGACTACGTTGGTTCGCTGCCCCAGCGGTGTCTCTGCCGGCAAAACAGCTACCGCTTTCTCTACAGGGAAAGTCTCCCCGGTCAACATGGCTTCATCGACAAAAAGGTCTTTGGATTCCTGAACCACACCGTCTCCTGGCACGATATCGCCAGCGTTCAGGATGACGATATCTCCGGGGACAATCTCTTCGACTGGAATTTCTTTGGAGACTCCATCACGCAGCACCGCAGCCTTGATTCGCACGATGGCAAGCAGCTTTTCGACGGCGTTGGTTGCACTGCGCTCCTGCCAGAATCCCAGAAGGCCGCTTACGAGGACAATGGCAAGAATAATAAAAGCGTCAACAGGATCATGTAAGAAGAATGACAGTGCGGTTGCAAAGAGAAGAATGAGGATGAGCGGACTCTTGAATTGAGCCAGCAGGAGTGTGAGCACATCCGACCGTTTTGGAGGCTTCAGGCGATTTGAGCCATAGCGGGCGAGCCGTTGTCTGGCTTCCTCGCCAGTCAATCCTTCTTTCGCCGTTTGAAGCTGCTGCAGCATCTCGGTTGCAGAAAGACTCCAAAAGGCCAGAGAGTGTTGGTTCACAATGTTCCTGTGCGGGCAACCTCTAATTTAGAAAGCGTTGTCGAACTCTTGCCACAATCTGGCGATCCGTCATCTTGTCAACTGTTTCAATACCAACGATGCGCCCATCAAGTTTTTCACCCTTCAGACGTTTTTTGAGCTCGGCCTTTGCCTCGCCAGGACCCAAGATCAGAATAGCTTCTGCATCGCGAATACAAGCAATTACCGCATCGTAGTAAATGTTGAGATGTCCTGTGAACGCTCTCTCGCGGCTGTCGTCTGCCGGTACCTGCTGGACTTCATGTGGACCCTTGAGAGGTGAACCACCCGAACGTCGGAGCTGTTTTTCAACCTTCGATATGATGACCTTCGTTTCCTGCGCTTTGCCCGTAATCACCACGATCACAGCCTTCCTATGGTCCATCCACAACCCTACTTCCTTTTTCATCATTTCCTCCTTCCGTCTCTAAGGCTCACGTGCTTCCTTCCACGCAAGCTGTGCGGCCAGCTTTGGCTTGCTCGGCTGGCGTTGCCCCAGCGGCAGGCGCAGAACACAAAGGCCGTTCTCGGTGGGTGCCTTGATCACGGGTTTGGGCTTGTCCTCCAATGCACGTTGCCTGGGCCATGGTACACGAGCGCTTTCATTGTGGTTCTCCTTTGTGATTGCGTCTTGCCAATCACTGGCCCACCCATTTTCGCGTCGTGAGCCTCGCGCCGTTGGATCACGAAAGTGCGCCAGTGCGATGTAGGCTCTTTGTGAGGGTTCTATTGTTGTTCACCTGCTTGTGACCCGTGTGATTCGCAATACCGCAGATACGGCATGCCGCGGTGTCAAACTGCACTGGCTGAGTCTCAGGAATACAAACGAGATTAGTCTGTTATGAACGAGCCAGATTTTTGTCTCTGGCCGCGTGAACCCATCGCAGTCTGCACGTCAATCCTTGCACGCTCAGAAAAACTGCATGACCCGGCGAAACTTCTCTTACGTGGGAAACTTCTCGATAGTGCTATTTCTTCAGTTCCGCTGCGACCATGGCTTCAAAATGGAGCTTGATATAATTCTTGTAGTTGGCAAACCTGGTGGAAGGGGCTACGGGCCTAGATGAAGAGACTCTAGCACATTGCGAGCACACGTTGGAGTTCATGACCACCTGTTTGATCGTCAATGAACCTCCACAATTCTTGCACATTCTTGGCATGGTTTTTCACCTGCTGAACCGCGTCTTTGGACTTAGCAAAGCGGCTGAAACCTCGGACTCGACTATCTGCTCTCCTGAAGTGAAGCGGGAATTGAGAATTACCGCAAACGGGCGGTTGATGATTTGTTGCTAGACTCTGAAATCCCCTTGACGAGTTGGGCAGTCCTTGCGGGCTCGCTAACGCGGGTGGCAACATCGCTTTGAGAGATAATACCCACAACCTGGTTTTTGTCATCGACAACGGGAATGCGCCGCACCTGATGGCTGGCCATTGAATCCAGTGCCACCTGAAGATCGTAGTCTGCGCGGCAAGTCACGGGGTTGCGCGTCATCACTTCCTGGGCACGCGTGCTTCCGACGTCGCGTTTGTCAGCGACCACCTTCAGGGCGATATCACGATCGGTAATGATCCCCAGGAGCTTTTTGTTTTGATGGTTTTCGATCACAGGCAGAGAACCTGCGTCCTCCTGTCTCATTAATTGGGCCGCCCGGTCGACGGTGTCACTGGCAAGGCAACACACCGGATCATGAGTCATTAGCTGGCTGCAGTTTGGCATTGGTGTTTTTCCTTTCTGGAATGAAGCCTACAGTTGATTCCTTTGATTGTCTGTTCACTTCTGGTCGTTGGTTAGATCAGTTTTGTACAGTCCCAGCTGATATGACGGGCCGCTTGGCTGAAGGAATGATACTTCCCTTAGTCGGCTCGACTCTTCCCGTATCTTGCACCACGAACACGGAGTCGATGACTGTTGAACCAAGA
>Ga0111539_10002735_pt1 | contig 23404 bp, 20 predicted proteins | sample RhiMethybrSRZTD1_FD_79667 | JGI IMG/M metagenome (GOLD analysis project Ga0111539, IMG submission 79667) | Populus rhizosphere microbial communities from Tennessee, USA - Rhizosphere MetaG P. TD hybrid SRZTD1 (version 2) (version 2) | ecosystem: Host-associated > Plants > Roots > Rhizosphere >...
AGCGGCCGTCGCCAGCATCGCAGTGCCCGTCGCGATGTCCGAGTTGTTGTCCTGCGCGGCACCGTTGCTGACGTAGACGATGTAATTGCGCCCGCAGTCGCCAGTGGTCGCCGGGCTGTTGTAGGGCGAGCCGGCGAACGAATTGATCGCGTTACCCGCCATCGCGTAAATCGCCTTCGACTGCGCGGTGCCAGAAACGTTGCCGAGATAGTCGGTCTTGACCTTGCTGTTGCCGGCATAGGGCGCCTGGCCCTTGAAGTATCGCCAGGCCTCCGCCATGACGAGGCCGGCCTTGCCGTTGTTGGACTTGTCCGAGTTGACGTCGAAGCTGGTGAGCAGGGCGTTGTACTTGGTCTTGTAGGCCGCCGTCATGCCGCGCACGGCGGCGCGCACGTAGCCGCCGCCGACGTTGTTGTTCGGATTGCCGGTCTCGTTGAACATCATGACGCCGACGCGGATTGCGGCGCTGCCGTCGGCATTGACCGGCAGGTTCTGGAGCGTCTGAACCATCGCGGCCCGCTCGTTGATCCAGATCGCCTGGCCGCCGACGTTGCGGCCCCAGTTTGCCGTGTTGTCGAGGATGATCAGAACGTTGGCGGGACCGCCGCTCGCGCCCGCCGGCTGCACGAAGAGGTCGAGGTCTTCGGCCATTGCCGATCCCGCTGCAAGGCTCAAGGAGGCCGCAACGAGCGCGGAACGGACCACACTGCGCTTCATGATCGTGCTCCTCGTGCGCCTGTTCATGGGCACACCGCGTTCTTCTGCGATTCCGTCAACAGGACCCGCACGCCCTCGCGGACGCGAACGGTGGCGCCGCCGGCGTTCTCGTCACCGTCGACGCTGGCGTCGACGTCCCAGACGGTGTTCCAGGTCGAGGCGCCGGACATCGTGACCGGCAGCGACAGGCTGCTCGGGTCGGAGCTGAACGCCTGCGCCGCATAGATGCAGGTGGGCTGGGCGATGTGGACGACGTAGTCGACGGCATCGTTGTTGTCGATGTCCACGTCAATTTGCTCGGCGGCGGGCGCGACGGTGAAGGGCGAGGAAATGACCTGCTCGATCGCCTTGTTTGCCGCCGCCATGGCTTCGCTCCGGAACTGCATGTTCGACATGGCCCGGAAGTTGGTCGTCCCGACATTGAGTGCGGTCATCAGCATGAGCGAGATCAGCACGAGCATGATCAGGCCCACGACCAGGACCGTCCCCTCCTCCCGGCTGACCGCAAGGCGCGTCACGGCGTGATCCTCCGGCCCGCCACGTTCGGCAGCCGTACCGTGGTCACGAACAGATGGCGCTGGAACGCGTCGTCGAACGGTCCGAGCACCTGGTCGCCCAGCGTGTACGTCTTCATGTCGGTGAGCCCTTGCGACGGCTCGCGGCTGCGCGAGAGGATGAAGAGTCGTACGGCACTCACGTTCGTCAGTTCGTCGACCGTGCACGGCGCAGCCGTGCTGCAGTGGATGAATTCGTCATCGGGTACGCCGTCGCCGCGATTGGATGCGCTCGTGCGCGTTTCCGGATCGACCCACGCAACAGGCGTCGTATAGTCCACGGGCGCCCCGGTCTCGCTGAGATCGTCGACCCCGAACTCGACATGGAACCCGGCGATCCCCTCGATGAGCGGCACCGGTGGCTGATGTTCGAGGTCGCCGCCCGGCGTAAGGTCGAACACGGAGCGCATTAGCGTCGGAATGCCGTCGCCCGGCGTCACGGAATAGTCGCGCACGTAGTAGATGGTCGACATGAACCGGCGGATCTCGGCCGCGGTCACACAGTCGCGCTGTCTGAGGTTGAAGCCGGCGGTGCCGAGCACATAAGCATCGACGTCGCTCACGCAGAGCGACGACTGGAAGTAGAGCCGGCCCGCGACGACACCGTTGCAGTTCGGGGACGGGCCGCCCGCCACGCAGTTCTCGGCGTGCCGCACGACCAGGACGTCCGTGCCAGGCAGGCGATCCGTGATGATGCCGGCGCAGACCGCAGCGTCGTCGTACGCCTGGACCGGCAGACCGACCAGGCTGTCGACGTAATCCTCGTCCCAGGCGGCCGGATCGTACGCGAGGCAGGGATCCGGAATGAACGTCGGCGCGTCGTCGGGCGCGGCGTCGAACGTCTGGTCGTCGAACGTGGAAACGTGGGTCCCCCAATAGCCCGCGTGCAGGACGTCCGCCTCCAGCACCTGCACGCTGAGGCGACCGCTCTCGATCATGCTGTTGGCGCGCGCGGTCTCGCGGTTGCTGCGGCTCGTGTTGGTGAACAGTCCCACGAGCGCGGCCAGGATGACGAGGCTGATGGTCATCGCAACCATCAACTCCACAAGGCTCAGGCCTGCCTGCGCAGCGCGATGGCTCCGCGCAGCGGCAAGCCGGAGGCGTGGCGACGTCCTGTGCTTGCTCATGTCAGCGTCGCGACGCGCACGACGGTCGTGACGACTCGCCGGCAGAGGTCGTTGTCGCAGACCGATCCGGCAGCGCCGTCGTACAGGTCAGCGGCGCAGCCGACGCTCGCCGGCGGTGCTGCCAGTGGCGCCATGCCCTGCCATGCCACCGTGATCAGGTACTCGCCGGGCGCAATGCCCTCGACGCAGGCGCGGGCGCCCACCATGGCGCCCACATTGCCGCCGTTCAGTGTCTCGCCGGCGCCCTGGAGCGCGGCGCACCACTCGCTCATGTCGAGTTCTTCCCGCGTGGCACCGCCGACAGGACACGCCATGCCGGTCCCCACCGGCCCGCCCGTGAGGTAGCTGTCGGCGTTATTGCGGTTGAGCTGAATCCGGCTCGCCATGTCCTCAAGCAGGATCAGCGCCTGCGAGCGCTGGTACGACTCCGTCTGCAGGACGTGCAGGCGTCCCTGCAGCACGACCAGGCTCAAGAGCCCGAAAGCGAGGATGACCATGGCGACGAGCACCTCGACCATGGAGATCCCGTTCTGGTTGCCGGGTCGGCGCTGGATTGGATTCATGGCTACCACTTGTCCGCCGGGAGTTTGTCTCCGAGCCCGTTGATTGATAGATCCCCGTCGCTCGCCTGGCCGCCGCTTGCGGTGAAGTTCACGGTGAAAGACGGCGGCGGGCCGGCATCCAGCGCAATGTCGTAGCCGTAGTTCGTGGCGACGTCGGGCGGCAGCGTGTAATTCAGCTCGGCCGCCGATGCATAGGCGCGATTCGCGGTGAAATACTGGTGCTCGCGGTTGACGATCTCCATCATCACCGACTGCGCGGCGCGCCGGTTGCCGCGCTTGACCGACTCGCGGTACGCGGGCACGGCAATCGCGGCCAGGATGGCCACGATCACCAGAGTGACCATGAGCTCGATGAGCGTGAACCCCCGCGTGCGCACCATGGGCGACCTCGGCGACGTTGCTTGCTGCGCAAGAACTTACTGGCGTCACTTGCGATGAAGCGACGGTCCCGACGTACGGCGGGGATCAGCCGCCGAACGGTACGGCATTTCAAAGCACTTCACGTTTTTTGGCGGCGGCTCAGCGGGCTTATGTCAGGTCATGCGCAAGGGCTTCCAGTGCACGCACGAATTTTCGCGACCGTGACCGGTCTCATGCGGGCCGCGACATAACGCTTCCGCAATACGCCGCGACCGGCCGTTCGTCTGCCGCCGTCCGACGCCCGTCGGGAATGCGCGCCGCTTGTTTTTCGCGCCCTTATAGTGCTGCGCATGAGGGGAAGCAAATCGGGATTCACGCTGCTCGAGCTGATGGTGGTGCTCGCGATCGCGGGCCTCCTGATGGCGGTCGCGATCCCGGCCATGGGCGACTTCATCCGCAACGGCCGCATCACCGGAGCCGCAAACGACGTCATGGCGGCCCTGCACTTCACGCGCTCGGAGGCGACCAAGCGGCGCATGCCGGTGACGCTCTGCACGAGCGCGAACGCCGTGCAGGCCAACAACACGGCCAACCCGAGCGCGACCTGCGCCAACTCCGCATACCTCACCGGGTGGATCGCATTCGTCGATCTGAACCAGAGCGGTCAACGCGACGCCGGCGAATTGATCCTGTTGAACCATGCGCCGATGAACGCCCAGATTACGGCCCGCTCGTCGGTTTCCCCGTTCCGCGTCACCTACCTCCAGAGCGGCTTCGCGCTCAATACCAACGCGGCGCGCCTCGTGCTCTGCGACGAGCGCGGCAACGAGCCTTCAGGCGGCGAGCTGTCCTCGGCGCGCGGCATCCTCGTTTCGGTCACCGGCCGGGCCGGGGTCACGCGTGACATGGGCGAGATCCAGACATTGGTGGATGCCATCGGCACTTCGGTCGGTGGCTGTGCGACGAGCTGAGCCATGAATAATCGCAATTCCCAGTCGGGTTTCACGATGGTCGAGGTGATGGTCGCCCTCATCGTGCTGACGATCGGGCTCCTCGGCATCGCGGCCCTGTACCTGAACAGCCTTCAGGCGGGCCGCACGGCGATCTACCGCACACAGGCGGTAACGCTCGCGGCGGATCTCGCCGATCGCATCCGCATGAACCGCATGGCGCTCGCCGCGTACGGCGCGCAATTCACCGACACGGGGACGCAGGTCGCCGCGTGCGACACGACCGGCGGTTGCACGGGCGCCGAGCTGGCTTCAAACGACCTGTTCCACTGGAAGGAGCAGCTCGCCCAGGTATTGCCGGGCGGCGAGGGCCAAGTGGCGGTCACCCTGCCACCCGCGACGGGCGAGCCCGCGAGCTACGTCATCACGGTGCAATGGTCCGAAGTCGGCGAAGCGGCGAAAGTGAGTTTCCAGCTCGGGTTCCAGACATGAAGGCTTCCAGCACATTTGCCGCGCGCTGGCAGCGAGGCATGAGCCTCGTCGAACTCATGGTGGCGCTTGCCATCGGCACCTTCCTGCTGGCCGGCGCCATTTCCGTCTTTGCGAAGACCCGCGACCTCTACCGGACCAATGACGAGGCCGCGCGGCTGCAGGAGACCGCGCGCTACGCGATGAGCACGATCGAGGCGGACCTGCGCATGGCGAACTACTGGGGCCTCATGAGCCGCGCGGATCTCATTGAAAACGGCCCGTCGCTCGACCTCGCCAATCCTCCGGACGTCGACCCGACCTACACGCTGCCGGCGGAGCTCAGCGGCTACGCCGCGACCATCGACCAGTGCGGAGCCATGTGGGCCGTCAAGCTCCCGGCCTATGTCGAGGCGACCAATTCGTACACGCTCGGCTGCGCCGCTTTTGGCACCGGCGAGGTAGCCGGTTCCGACACGCTGACCATCCGTCGCGTCTCGACGCAGGTCATCGCGGCGGGCGGGCTCGCCGCTAGCGCCGGCCAGATCAAGCTGCAGACCAGCCGCATGCAAGGCTCGCTGTTCTCGAGCGGAACGATTCCTGCCGGCTACTCGACTGCCCTGTCGGAAACCCGTGCACTCATCGTCAACGGCTACTACGTCGACCAGGATTCCGATGAGCGCGCCGGCACGCCGTCGCTGCGCAAGAAGCAGCTCGACGTGGCGGGCGGCGCCCCCGCGATCACCGATTTGCAGGTCGTGCCGGGCGTCGAAGACTTCCAGGTCGAGCTGGGTGCGGACTTCAACGGCGACCAGAACGCCGACTATTTCGTCCAGCCGGATACGGTGATCCCGGCGGGTGACCAGGTGGTTGCCGTGCGCATATGGCTCCTGGTGCGCGCCGAGCAACCGGACACGGGCTACGAGGACAGCCGTACTTATGAATATGCGAGCCGCACGGGCGGTGCCGCGCTGGCCCCCGGAGACAACTTCCACCGCGTCCTTGTCAGCAAGACACTTGCACTGAGGAACACACGGCGATGAACGGCACGCAATTCGGCGGCGCACGGCAGCAGGGCGCGGCGCTCGTCATCGGCCTGATCCTGCTGGTCGTCCTGACGATCCTCGCGGTCTCGGGCGTTTTCACCTCGACGATGGAGCTGCGGATGGTCCGCAACAGCCAGAGCCAGGAGCGCGCCTTCCAGGCCGCGGAGGTCGGGATCGAGGATGCACTGGCGAACCCGGTGCTTTCGACCAGCACAACCTTCGCACAGCCGACCATCACCGTACCCAACGCGGCTCCCGATACCTATTCCTACAACCTGCAGTTCGTGGCCGAGACGCCGCTCGGCACGGGCATGACCGGATTCAGCATCGGGACAACGTTCCAGAGCTATCACTTCCAGGTCGATTCGACCGGCAACGGGCCGGATGGCTCGGTCTCGAACCACACCCAGAGTTTCTATGTCATCGGGCCCGGCTCGTGACACGCACGGAGAGCTGCACATGAATCAGCACACCGCGATTGGCCTAATCCTCGCAGCCTGCACCCTCTTCGCGGGTGCGGCATCCGCGGCGCTGCCGCTCAAGACGATCGAAGAATGCATCGAGACCGGCACGCGCGCAGTCAGCCTGCCGGGCGCCGCAGGAGGCTCGATCTCGGCCGCACCCTGTGCGGGCTGCGCTGCGATGAACCTGCGCTTCGACGCACGGACCGTCTACTTCGTCGGCAAGCAAGCCGTCAATTACGCCAAGTTCCGCCAGGTCGCGGTCAAGTCTGATTTGCAACTGGACGTCTTTTACGAGCCCAAGACCCGGACGGTCACGCGCCTGCGGATCCCCGCCGTCGCGCCCGTCAAGTGAGCCAACTGCCATGAACAAGACAGCCACGCGCATTTTCAGCTGCGGCGCCGCCGCGATGTTGACGGCGATGTCGTTCGCGTCACTGGCCGACGAAACGGAGATCTTCGTCGGCACGGGCAACGCCGTGTCGGGGCAGCTTCCGAACATCCTTTTCATCATCGACACGTCGGGCAGCATGGACACGAATGTCGTGACGCAGGACCCCTTCGACCCCGCCACGACTTACGCCGGCCCGTGCGACACGACGCGCGTGTACTACGCGTCCGGCAGCGACGCGAACAACCTGCCGAACTGCAGCAACACCAACAGCTCGGTACCGGCCGCCGCCTACAAGTGCGCGGCGTCAGCGGCCGGCTTCGCGACGGTCGGCTATTACCTCGCGGATCGCGCGGCCCAGTGGCGCACGCAGGGCAAGAAGACGCAGTGGAACAGCATCAACGTCAATAACAGCAACACGGCCTACGTCGAGTGCCGTGCGGATGCCGGCATCCATGGCGACGGCGTCAACCTGCTGAAACTCTGGGCGACCGACGCCGCGACGGGCCCGTGGACGGCCAACGCGGCCCAGGCGATCGCCTGGGCGAATCCGGCGAACAACGCCTACGTCTTCTACAGCCCCAACTATCTCAACTGGATCTTTGGTCCGGCCACGTCGTCCCAGACGCGGCTCCAGATCGTGCAGCAGGTTGCGACCGATACGATCAATCAGCTCGCGGCTTCGAACAACGTCAACGTCGGCCTGATGCAGTTCAGCAACAACAACAGCAATGGCTGCAGTGACACCACGAGCGCCGAGGGCGGCATGGTGCTGCGCGAGATCGGTCCGGTCGGCACGCAGGCGGCCACCATCACCGGCGACATCGCCGCCCTGAACGCCAGCGGATGTACGCCGCTGTCCGAGACGATGTATGAGGCGTACCGTTACCTGAGCGGCGGTAACGTGAATTACGGGCTCAACTCTCACAAGACGCCGGCCACCGCATTTCCGAGCGTCATGAGCTCGCGCAAGCCCGCACCCGATACGGGCACCTACCAGAGCCCGCTCACGGAGTCGTGCCAGCGCAACTTCATCGTGCTGCTCACGGACGGCATCCCGACCGCCGACAACAGCGCGAACACCGCCATCGAGGGATTGATCGGCGGGACCTGCGCCGGCTCCGGCGATGGGCGCTGCCTCGAGGAAATCGCACGCTACATGTACGAGAATGACCTGCGCCCGTCGCTTGCCGGCACGCAGAACGTCAGCACGTACACGATCGGGTTCGGGCCCGAGGTCAGCGGATCCGCGGCCCTTCAGAACACCGCGGCGGGCGCCGGCGGCGTCTTCTACGAGGCGAGCGATACCGCGACCCTCACGACCGTCCTGACGAGCATCGTCCGCACGATCCTCGACTTCAACACGTCGTTCACGGCGCCGGCGGTGTCGGTCAACGCCTTCAACCGCACGCAGAACCTCAACGATCTCTACGTGACCGTCTTCAAGCCCAGCGAGACCTACTGGTGGGACGGCAACGTCAAGAAATACAGCCTGGAACCGGACGGCACCATCTCGGATGCCAACGGCAATCCCGCTGTCGAGCTGACGACCGGATTCTTCCGGACGACGGCGCAGAGCTTCTGGTCTGCCGCGGTTGACGGCGACAACGTCGTGCGGGGCGGCGCCGCGAACGAGCTGCCGGCGCCGGCGGGCCGTAATGTCTACAGCGACATGAACACGGCATTGGCCCTGACGGCTGCCGGCAACACCGTCGCGACGACCAACGCGGCCATCACGACGGCGATGCTGGGCCTCGGTGCCGCCGAAGCGCCGGGACGCGACGCGCTGATCAACTGGGTCCGGGGCTCCGACATCGACGACGAGAATGCGGACGGCTCGACGATCGATGCGCGCCTGTCCATGGGCGATCCCATGAATGGCCGTCCGGCTACCGTCATCTACGGCGGCACGGTCGCGAGCCCCAACCCCAGCGACGCCGTCGTGTATGCGGTCACGAACGAGGGCTATCTGCACGCGATCGACGCGACGGACGGTCACGAGCTGTGGTCCTTCATGCCGCGGCAACTGCTGGCGCGGGCACGCAACCTCTACAACAACGAGGGCATCACCGAGCGTACGTATGGCCTCGACGCCAGCATCCGCGCCGTCAAGAACGAGGTGAACAACAACGGCGTCGTCGAACCCGGCCTGGGCGAGACCGTGCGCATCTACTTCGGCATGCGCCGGGGCGGCCGTGACTATTTCGGGCTCGACGTCACCAACCGCAATTCACCGACCCTGCTGTTCCGTATCGGGCCTGCGGAGGCCGGCGCCAGGCTGCTGAACGGCGCCGGTCAGAGCTGGTCGACGCCCACCGTCGCTCGAGTCAATATCAGCGGCGCCACGCAGAACGCGCAACAGCAGGTTCTGGTGTTCGGCGGCGGCTACGACGCGGTCCAGGACAATGGTCCGTATACGACAGACTCGTCCGGCAACCAGATCTTCATGGTCGATGCCGTCAGCGGCGACGTACTCTGGCACGCCGGCCCGTCGACGGACGCCACGGCGAACCTCCGGCACGCGTCGATGACCCACGGGATTCCTGCGGACGTCCGCGCATTCGACATGACCGGCGACGGCTACGCGGACCGCATGTATGCGGGCGACATGGGCGGCCGGGTGTGGCGTTTCGATATCCACAATGGCCAGACGGTGGCAAACCTCGTGACGGGCGGCGTATTCGCCTCGCTGGGCAACGCCCATGCCGGCACGCATCCCATCGAGACGACGCGGCGCTTCTACAGCGCGCCGGACGTGTCATTCCTGAGCCAGGGCGGCCGCACGTGGCTGAACATCGCGCTCGGCTCGGGCTACCGCGGTCATCCGCTCAACACCCAGGTCCAGGACCGCTTCTACAGTCTGCGCGATCACCTGCCCTTCGCGCGCCTCACCCAGGCGCAATACGACGCGGCGACGGTCCTGACCGAGGCGGATACGACGCTCATCGACATCACCGACACGATCACGCCGACGATCCCACCGGGCGCAGCCGGGTGGCGCCTCGACCTCAAGCGCCCGAGCGGCAGCTGGACCGGCGAGAAGTCGCTCTCTGAGGCGCGCACGATCGAGAACATGATCCAGTTCACCACCTACGAGCCGAACAGCTCCTCGACGCCGGCCAGCAATTCATGCTCGCCGGGCTTCGGGACCAACCGGCTGTACACCATCAGCGCGTTCACCGGCGCTCCGGTGTACGACCGCGAGAGCCCGGAGGATCCGCCGGACTCCGTGGACGACCGCGAGACCGAGCTCACGCAAGGCGGCATTGCGCCGGAGGTGGTGTGGCTCTTCCCGAGCCCGGAAAACCCGGCGACCTGCGTGGGCGCGGAGTGCCGCCCTGACCCGGTGTGCCTCGTCGGCCTCGAGAACTGTGGCATCAGCCTCAGCCTCGCCCCGGTGCGCACGTTCTGGCGGCAGACCGGCGTGAATTGATGAACAAGCCCCCGAGGCAGCGCGGCGTCACGCTGATCGAGCTGGTGGTCGTCATGGTCATCATCGGCATCCTCGCGGCGGTCGCCATTCCGAGCTACCGCGCCTACGTGCGGCGCAGCCAGCGATCGGACGCGAAAGACGCCGTGCTCGCGCTCGCGACCCAGCAGGAAAAGCACTACCTCCAGTGCAATACTTATGCGACCGCGATCGACGCCGCGACGAGCTGCGCGGACGGTGAGCTGCAGGGCGCGGACGTGAGCAAGAACGGGTGGTACGGTCTTGCGATCGACGCCGCCAATGCGACGTCGTTCTCGGTCTCGGCGACGGCCATCAATGGCCAGAACCAGTACCAGGACACCGGGTGCCGGACGTTCACGGTGGACCAGGCCGGCGTCCGCACCGCTGAAGACGCGGGCGGCGCCGACAATACGGCCGAGTGCTGGCGTTGAGGCACGCGCAGCGCGACTAGAAGAGACGCGGCCGGCCGGCCCAGACGGGCTTCACTGCGCTCGCCCCGGGGCCGGCGGCAAACCCCACGTCGATCCAGAGGTCCGCGACCGCCGCGAGCCGCCCGCCCACGTAGACGAGCGGCAGGCGGTCCCGCATCCAGGGCACGATCCCCGCTTCCTGGCAGAGGTCCTTCAGGCGCTTGCGCGGGCGGCCGGGATGCGGGCGCAGGCTCTCGCCGCCATTCCGGAAGCCGAGCGTTGCCTCGATGCCAGGCGGCACGTGCAGGCCGCCTTCGCAGCCGGCGATGAGCGCGAAATTCCCGAGCCCGGGTCCGAGTTCGATCGAAGCCGCTGCGCGGTCCGGCGGCGCGCGCGCCAGCGCTGGCAGCGGCGCGAGCGCGTAGAGGCGTCCGCGATAACGCCGGATCTCGCCGCCCTCCCACCGCAGCGACGGCGCAGCGTCCGGTCGCGCCTCGAGGAGTTCCGCGAGCCCCGCTTCGAGGCGAACCGCCGGGGGAGACTTGAGGCCCTCCTGCCGCAGCCACCAGCGCAGCACATTGACCCGGCGGTCGCGCGGGAGCCGCACGAGCCCCTCGATCAGGAGTCGGCCGTCGTCGAGGAGCGCCGCGGCGTCGGCCGCCGCGAGCTCGCCGAGCAGCCGCGAGGCTTCCGCGAGGTGGGAAGCGCTCCGGGCTGCCGTCATCGCCGCGGCGGGCCAGCGCTCGCGGATCGCCGGGAGGACTTGACGTCGCAGGTACGCGCGATCGAAACGCTCCGACTCGTTCATCGGATCCCGGGTCCAGGCGAGGGCGCGCCGATTCGCATATTCGGCAAGCTCTTCGCGCCCGACTTCGAGCAATGGCCGCAACAGCCAGCCCCGCCCCAGGCGCGCGCGCGCGGGCATGGCCGCTAGCCCCGCGACGCCGGCGCCCCGGAACAGCTGGATCAGGACCGTCTCGAGCTGGTCGTCGCGATGGTGTGCAGCGAGGAAGCGCTCCCTGTCCGCGAGCGCGGCGGCAATGGCCGCATATCGCGCAGCGCGCGCTGCAGCCTCGACGCTCGCGCCGTGGGGTGGAAGGACCTCCACCGCGAGAACTTCGAGCGCTACGCCGAGATCGGCGCATGTCTGACGGCAGGCCTTGGCCCATTCTCCGCTCTCCGAATGCAGCCCATGGTCGACGTGCAAGGCGCGAAGCTGGACGCCTTCAGCGGCCGCCAGTGCGGCGGCGGCATGGAGCAGCACGGTGGAATCGAGGCCGCCGGAGTAGCCGACGCAGAGCCTCGCATCGCGCCAATCCGCATCGATCGCGGTCAGGAGCCCGGCGAGCCGCTCCTTATCGAAGGGCATGTCACATCCCGCCGTAGACCCCGAAGCCGCGCAGGCGCCGGGCGCGCTCGGCAACCAACACCTCGACCGGGAGCGGCGCGAGCTCCGCGACCTGGCGGGCGAGCGCGTCGCGCAGGTGCTCGGCCATGGTCTGCGGCTCGCGGTGCGCGCCGCCGAGCGGCTCGGGAATCACTTCGTCGACGAGGCCGAGCTTCGACAGGCGGTCTGCGGTGATGCCCATCGCCTCGGCCGCGAGCTCGCGCCGGTCCGCACTCTTCCAGAGGATGGAGGCGCAGCCCTCGGGCGAGATCACGGAATAGATGCTGTACTGGAGCATCAGCAGGCGGTCGCAGACACCGATCGCGAGCGCGCCACCCGAGCCGCCCTCGCCGATCACGCAGGCGACGAATGGCACGGCCAGCCGCGCCATGTCGAAGAGGTTCCGCGCAATCGCCTCGCTCTGGTTGCGCTCTTCGGAGCCGACGCCCGGATATGCACCCGGCGTATCGATGAGCGTGACGATGGGCAGACCGAAGCGCTCGGCCGTCAGCATCAGGCGCCGTGCCTTGCGGTATCCCTCCGGCTTCGGCATCCCGTAATTGCGGCGCACGCGCTCCTTCGTGTCGCGCCCCTTCTGCTGGCCGATGACCATCACCGGCCGGCCGTCGAGCCGCGCGACGCCGCCAACGATCGACTGGTCGTCCGCATACATGCGGTCGCCGTGCAGCTCCAGGAACTCGGTGAAGACGAGCGGCACGTAGTCGAGCGTGTACGGGCGCTGCGGGTGGCGTGCGAGCTGCGTGATCTGCCAGGGCGTCAGGCTCGCGAAGATGCTGCCGGTCAGGGTGCGCGCTTTCGCGCGCAGCTTCTCGATCTCCTCGCTCGTATTGAGTTCGGAGTCCTCGGCCAGGAAGCGCAGTTCCTCGATCTTCGCCTCGAGCTCGGCGATCGGCTGTTCGAAGTCGAGGAACTGCAGCGGCATGCCGGCAGTATAGAGGGATCAGTCCGCCCGCGGCCCGTAGCCCAGCCGGATGGCGTCGCGACCGAGCAGGCGCGCGAGCTCATCGAGCAACTTCCGGGTCGGCTTCACCGCCCACTCCTCGGAGAGGCTGAGCGTGCCGCGCGCGTCGCTGCCGATGTAGTGCACGGCGACCGCGCAGCGCCCGCCGCGGCCGGCGCGCAGGATCTCTTCGAGCCGCGCGACCAGGCGGACGTCACCGCCGCCGGCTGGCAGGCGGATCGTCATCCGGCGCGCGTCGCGCTCGCGAAGCTCGTCGATCGGCGTCAGCTTCCTCGCGTTGATGCGCCAGTCGTCGATGAATTCGTCGTAGCGCAACTGGCCCTCGACCACGACGATCGCGTCGCGTGCGACGGCGTGGCGGCACTGCTGCCACACGTCGTCGAAGAGGCTCACCTCGATGCGCGCGCTGCGGTCGTCGAGCACGAGCGTCATGCGCGAGCCGCGGCGGCGCAGCTCGAGCACGAGGCCCGCGACGATCACCACTTTGCCGGCGCCGAAGGAGCGCGAGTCGCCCGCGGGCCGCGGTCCGCCAAGGTCCACGATGCGCGCCGGCGCGACCTGCCGCAGCTCCTGCTCGTACTCCGCGATCGGGTGGCCCGAGAGGAAGAGGCCGAGCGTCTCGCGCTCGCCGGCGAGGCGTTCAGCCTCGCTCCACTCCGGGAGCGACGGGATTTCCACCGCCGGCTCCCCGCTCGCGTGGCCCGGTCCGGCGAGCCCGCCAAAAAGGTCGTCCTGCCCCGCGGCATGCGCGCGCGTCTTCTGCTCGCCGAGCTGGATCGCTGCCGGAAGCGCCGCCCACAGCGACGCGCGGGTCCGCCCGAAGCTGTCGAAGCAGCCGGCCTTCAGCATCGCCTCGAGCGTTCGCTTGCCCGCGAGCCGGAGGTCGACCCGCCGGCACAGGTCGACGAGGTCGCGGTACTCCCCGCCCCGGTCACGCTCGCCGACGATCGCCTCGACCGCGCCCTCGCCCACGCCCTTGATCGCGCCGAGGCCGTAGCGGATCGTGCCGGGCCCGGCGACCGTGAACGCGAAGCTCGACTCGTTGACGTCCGGCGGCTGCACTTCGAGGCCGATGCCGGCGCACTCGTCGATGAACGACACGACCTTGTCCGTGTGCTCCATGTCGCAGGAGAGCACGGCCGCCATGAACGCCTCCGGATAATGAGCCTTGAGCCATGCGGTCTGGTATGCGAGGAGCGCATAGGCGACCGAGTGCGACTTGTTGAAGCCGTAGCCGGCGAATTTCTCGATCAGGTCGAAGATATAGCCGGCCCGTGCGGCCGTAACGCCGCGCGCGACCGCGCCGTCCACGAAGACCGAGCGCTGCGTCGCCATCTCCTCGGGTTTCTTCTTGCCCATCGCGCGGCGCAGGAGGTCCGCCCCGCCGAGCGTGTAGCCCGACAGCGTCTGCGCGATCTGCATCACCTGCTCCTGGTACAGGATCACGCCGTAAGTCGGCTTCAGGATTTCCGCGAGGCTCGGGTGCAGGTAGTCGATCGTTCCGGCCACGCGACCGTGCTTGCGCGCGATGAAGTCGTCCACCATGCCCGACTGCAGCGGGCCCGGGCGGAACAGCGCGACGAGCGCAACGATGTCGTCGAAGCGGTCCGGCTGGAGCTTGCGCACCAGGTCGGTGATGCCGCGCGACTCGAGCTGGAAGATCGCAGTGGTGCGCCCCGAGCGCAGCAGCCGGAACGTCTCGGCATCGTCGAGGGGCAGCCGCGCGAGGTCGATCGGCGCCTCGCCGGCGGCGAGGCGCTTCGCGTTGATGAGGCGCACCGCCCAGTCGATGATGGTAAGCGTGCGCAGGCCCAGGAAATCGAACTTCACGAGCCCGACCTGCTCGACGTCGTCCTTGTCGAACTGGGTGACGACGCTCGCGCTGCCGGCCTCGCAATAGAGTGCGGTGAAGTCCGTGAGGGGGCGCGGCGCGATGACGACGCCGCCGGCGTGGGTGCCCGCGTTACGCGCGAGCCCTTCGAGGCGCTGCGCAAGGTCGATGAGGTCGCGCACCTCGTCCTCGGTGGCGTAGCGCCGCTTGAGCTCCGGCTCCTTCTCGACCGCCTGTTCGAGGGTGATGCCGAGCTCGAACGGGATCAGCTTCGCGACGCCGTCGACGAAGCCGTACGGCAGGCCCAGCACGCGGCCGACGTCGCGCACCACCGCGCGCGCTGCGAGCGAGCCGAAGGTGATGATCTGCGAGACGCGGTCGCGGCCGTAGCGGTCGGCGACGTACTCGATCACGCGGTCGCGCCGCGACATGCAGAAGTCGATGTCGAAGTCCGGCATCGAGACGCGCTCCGGATTCAGGAAGCGCTCGAACAGCAGGTCGTGGCGGATCGGGTCGAGGTCGGTGATGCCGAGCACCCAGGCGACGAGCGAGCCGGCACCCGAGCCACGCCCCGGCCCCACCGGAATCTCTTGCTCGCGGGCCCACCGGATGAAGTCCGCGACGACGAGGAAGTAGCCCTCGAACCCCATGCTGCAGATGACGCGAAGCTCCTGCTCGAGCCGAGCACGGTAGACCTCGCCGTCCGCCGCCGCGGCGCCGATGCGGCGCGCGAGCCCCTCCGCAGCGAGCAGGCCCAGGTATTCGGGCGCCCGGGTGCCATCCGGCACTGCGTACGCCGGCAGGTAGATGCGGCCCTGCTCGAGCGGCACCGAGCAGCGGCGCGCGATCTCGATGCTGTTGTCGAGGGCCTCGGGCAGGTCGGCAAAAAGCGCGGCCATCTCCGCCGGGGTCCTCAGGTACTGTTCAGGCGAATACGTCCGCGGCCGTCCCGGGTCGTCGAGCCGGTGACCGCCGTGGATGCAAACGCGGGCCTCGTGCGCCTCGAATTCATCGCGCGCGAGGAAGCGGACATCGTTGGTCGCGACGACGGGCGCGGGGCGCCGCGCCACGAGGCCGAGGACGCCGGCGACCAGCTCCTCCTCGCCTGCCCGCCCCGTGCGCTGGACCTCGAGGTAGTAACGGTCGCCGAAAAGCGCCTGCCAGCTCGCGAGCAGCCGCTCTGCTTCCTCCCGGCGACCTGCGAGGAGCGCGCGACCGACGTCGCCCTCGCGGCCGCCGGAGAGCGCTATCAGCGCCTCGGTCGACTCGTCGTCGAGCCAGTCGCGTTCGAGCAGCGGGCGGGGGCCGTCCTGGCCTTCGAGGTAGCTGCGCGAGACCAGCCGCGTAAGGTTCCGGAAACCCGTCGCGTTCTGAGCGAGCAGTGTGAGCAGGGCCGGCTCGCCGCGCTCGCCTCCGTCCGCGACCCAGAGGTCGGCGCCAATCACCGGCTTCAGCCCGCGCTTCTCCGCCTCGCGGTGGAACTTGACCATGGCAAACAGGTTGCCGTGGTCCGTCAGGGCGACCGCGGGCATTCGAGCCTCAGCTGCCGCCTTCATCAGCTCCGGCACGCGCACGATGCCATCTACCAGCGAGTACTCGGTATGCAGCCGCAGGTGGACGAACGACGCGGTACCGCCGTGACGACTTGCTGAAGGCATGCAGGGATCTTACCGCCGGACGGGCGCGAAGCTTTGCCGGTGAAGCCGGCAGGGGCCATGCAGCGCGAGGCAGTCCAGGTGGCCCGGTGTCGCATAGCCCTTGTGGCGCTCGAAACCGTATTCCGGAAAGCTGCCCGCCACGCGGCTCATCCAGGCGTCACGGCTCACCTTGGCGACGATCGACGCAGCGCTGATCTCACGGACGCGCGCATCGCCCCGCACGATCGCCTCGAATCCGCAGTCGAGCCCCAGCATGGCGCCGTCCGGGCAGCGGTCGCCGTCGACGCAGACGCGATGCGGCGGCACGGCAAGTCCCAGCAGCGCGCGGCGCATCGCCAGCATCGACGCTTGCAGGATGTTCAGGATGTCGACCTCGGCCGCGTCGACCCATCCAATGGCCCAGGCGATCGAGCGCACCCGGATCGCGGCAGCAAGCCGCTCGCGGTCGGGCGCCTCCAGGACCTTGGAATCGCGCAGCCCGTGGATCGGCCGCCGTGCGTCGAGTATGACTGCCGCCGCCACGACCGGCCCGGCGAGCGGTCCTCGCCCAACCTCATCGACGCCCGCCGTGAGGCCGCCCGCGAGCCGGGGCGCGGCGAGATGCCGGCGCCTCATGGGGCACCCTGCCGAGCGAGCGCAAGGATCGCATCCGCAGCCTGCCCGCTGGCACCCCGCTGCAGCTGCCTGTGAATGGCCGTGAACAGGGCCTGAAGCTCTGCGACTGCCTCGGGCTCGTCAAGCCAGCGTTCGAGCTCGCGTCCAAGACGCTCCGGACTGACTTCTGCCTGGGCCAGCTCCGGCACGACCGCGCGGCCGGCGAGGAGGTTCGGCTGGGCGAAAAACGGGGCTTTGAGCAGGCCCATGCGCCGAAGGAGGAAAGCGGTCAGGCCGCCCAGGCGATAGGCGACGACCATGGGCCGCTTGCAGAGGAGCGTTTCCAGCGTTGCCGTGCCCGACGCGACGAGCACGGCGTCGGAAGCCGTCAGCGCGGCCTGCGCCCGGCCCTCGACGATGCGGACATCGATGCCCGGAGCGTGGCGCGCGAGCGCGGCCTCGAATGAGGAGCGCGTGCGGCCGCCCGCGAGCGCCGCGACGAACACAAGGCCGGGGCGGCGCGCCGCGAGCCAGGCTGCGGCGCCGGCAAAGTCAGCCGCGAGGCGCGACACTTCGCCGACACGGCTGCCCGGCAGGATGGCCACAATCCGCGCATCGGACGGAAGGCCGAGCGCGGCGCGCGCCGCGGCACGATCCGGCACGAGCGGAAGCTGGTCGGCGAGCGGATGACCGACGAAGATGGCCGCGAGGCCGGCCTCGTCGTATACCGCGCGCTCGAACGGAAGCAGGCAAAGCACGAGGTCCAGGAACTGCGCCATGCGCGAGGCGCGCCCGCGGCGCCAGGCCCACACCTGCGGGCTCACGTATTGCACGGTGCGCAGTCCCGCCGCGTGCAATGCGGGCGCGAGGCCGAGGTTGAACTCCGGCGCGTCGATGCCGATGAAGACGTCGGGCTTCAGCTCGAGCATTGCGCGGCGGACCCGGCCGCGCAGCGACAGCAGTCGCGGCAGGTGATGCAGCACCTCGAACAGGCCCATGACTGCGAGCTCCTCCGAGTCGGCAATGCGTTCGCAGCCCGCAGCCTGCATGCGCGGCCCGGCGACGCCGACGAAGCGCGCCCCCGGCGCCCGCTCGCGCAGCGCCGCGATCAGCGCCGCGCCCAGGTTGTCGCCCGAGGACTCGCCGGCGACGACGCCGATCGTCAACGAACCCGCTGCTGTCATCAGCGGATGATGCTGCGTTCGCTGGCGGCGAGGAAGTCCACGAACGGCGCGAGCTCCGGGTGTCCGGGCACGAGCGCGCGCAGCTGGCCCGTGGCTTCGGCGAGCTTGAGGCCGGAGCGGTAGAACACGCGGTAGGCATTCTTGATGTTCGCGATCTGCGCGGCATCGAAGCCGCGGCGCTTCAGCCCCTCGCTGTTGATGCCCTTCGGCTCGGCCGGGCTGCCCGCCACCAGGAGGTAGGGCGGGACGTCGCGCGTGACCGCCGCGTTGTTCGCGAGGAAGGCGTGAGATCCGATCTTGCAGAACTGGTGGATCGCGGAGTAGCCCGAGAGGATCACCCAGTCGCCGAGCTCGACGTGCCCAGCGAGCGCCGTGCAGTTCGACATCACGCAATGGCTGCCCACGATGCAATCGTGCGCGACGTGCGAGTAGGCCATGAAGAGACAGTCGTCCGCGATCCGGGTCTCGCCGCGGCCTCCGGCGGTGCCCCGATTGATCGAACAGAACTCGCGGAAGACGTTGTTGTCGCCGACGACGAGCGTCGTCGGCTCGCCTGCATACTTCTTGTCCTGCGGCGCGTCGCCGACGGACGCGAACTGGAACACCTTGTTGCCCCGCCCCAGCCGCGTCGGCCCATTCACGACGGCGTGCGGGCCTAGCCAGCAGCCTGCGCCGATCTCGACGCTGGCGCCGATGACCGCGAAGGGCCCGATTTCGACGTCTTCTGCGATTCGCGCGGTCGGGTCGACGATCGCGCGCGGGTCGATCACGGCTTGACCTCAGGTGCCACCATCATCGTCGCAGACGCCGCAACCGTCCCGTCGACCTCCGCCGCCGTTTCGAACTTCCAGATACCGCGGATGGCACGCTCGAGCGTCGCCTTGAGTACCAGCCGGTCGCCCGGCACGACAGGTCGGCGGAAACGGGCATTGTCGATCCCGACGAAGTAGAAGCGCGAGTTCTCGTCGGGCACGACGCCCGCAGTCTTGAATGCCAGGATGCCCGCGGCCTGGGCGAGCGCCTCAAGGATGATCACGCCAGGCATGACGGGGTTGCCGGGAAAATGACCGGGAAAGAACGGCTCGTTCACCGTGACGTTCTTGACCGCCTCGATGCGCTTGCCAGGCACGCATTCGATGACGCGATCGACGAGCAGGAACGGGTAGCGGTGCGGCAACTGCGCCATCACCGCACGGATGTCCATCGCGAACCCCTCGCTCATGCGTCGCCCTCCCCGTCCGGCGCGGCCGCGCCCTTCGAGCGCCCTGCGCCGAGCCGCCGCAGTCGAGCCACCATGCGTCGCCACTTCGGCGCCTCGACGGCCGGCATCCCCGACGAGTACACGCCCGGGCCCGGCAACGAGTGGGTCACGAGCGAATAGCCCGTCACGATGACGTCGTCGCCGATCTCGAGGTGCCCGGCGATGCCCACGGCGCCGCCGATCATGCAGCGGCTGCCGATGATCGAGCTGCCGGAAATTCCGACGCAGCCCGCGACGACCGTGTGAGCCCCGATGCGGCAGTTATGGCCGACCTGCACCTGGTTGTCCAGCTTGACGCCGTCCCCGATCACCGTGTCTTCGAGGGTGCCCCGGTCGATCGTCGTGTTCGCGCCGACCTCGACGTCATCGCCGAGCCGCGCGCCTCCGAGGTGCGGCACCTTCACGTAGCCGTCTGCATCCGGCGCGAAGCCGAAGCCGTCACTGCCGACGACGGCGCCCGCCTTGAAGGTGCAGCGGTGACCTGCGACGACACCGCGGCACAGCGTGACGCCGGCCTCGAGCCGGCAGTCCTCGCCGATGCGCACGTCGTCCTCGATGACGCAGTTCGGTCCAACCGAGCAGCGATCGCCGATCGCGGAATTCGCGCCGATCACGGCATTGGGCCCGACCCATGCCGTGCCCGCGACCCGCGCGGACGCGTGAACCTGCGCGCCGGGCGCACGGCCCGCAGCGACAGCGGCGGCCGGGTGCAGCGCCTGCGCGATCCGCGCGTATGCGGCATACGGCCGCGCACTGATGAGCGCCGCGACCGGGCAGTCCTTGGCAAGTTCCCGCGGCAGCACGACTGCAGTCGCGCGCGTCGCCGCGAGCTGCCTGCGGTATTTCGCTCCGGTGCAGAACGTCAGCTTGCCGGGCGGCGCGCTTGCAAGCGCGGCGACGCCGTCGACGGAAAGCCCCGGATCGCCGGCGAGCTCGAGGCCGTAGCGGACCGCGATCTCGCCGAGCGTCATCGCCATGCCCTTCGCCGCGGCGGAAGCCGCTCAGGGCTTGGGCGGTGTCGCGGCAGGCGCCGGCGCCTTGGACTTGATCGCGGCGACGAGCTGCGGGGTGATGTCGAGCGCGTCGGCGGCGTACAGCACGCCGTCGCTGACGATCAGCTGATATCCATTGGCGCGGGCATAGGCCTGCACTTCGGTCAGGAGCGCGCGCTGCATCTTGCCGACCTCCTCGTTGCGGCGGAGGTTCAGGTCTTCCTGCAGCTCGTTGAAGCGGCGGTTGACGTTCAACTCGAGGTCGCGCACCTCGCGCTCGGTGCGGACGCGGTCCGCCTCCGACATCACGGCGGCTTCCTTCTGCAGCTTCTCGCGCTTCTCCTGGAGGCTTTTCTGCTGCGCGGCGACGTCGCGCTGGCGCGGCAGGAACTCGTTCTCGAGAGCCTGCTGGGCGGCCTTGGCCTGGGGCGACTCCTCGAGGAGCTTGCCGAAATTGACGACGCCGATCTTGATGGCCTGCGCTTCTGCGCCGGCCACGGCCGCGAGCGAGAGTGTCGCGGCCAGCGCGATGGTAACGATGTTCCGGGTCATGTGTCTCATCTTGCCTCGATGCTCAGAATGCGGATCCGATCGTGAACTGGAAGCGCTCGACCTCGTCCGGGTAACGGATGGCGTCGCCCTTGAAATCGTTCAGCGGTATACCGTAGCTGAACCTGAAGACACCGAGCGGCGCGAACCACTGGATGGCCAGGCCCACGGACTGCTTCAACTCATTGTAATCGAACTGGTAGTCCACCGGCGTGCGGCCGTCGCGGCCCACGAACTGGATCCCCGTGCCCTGCGAGAAAACGTTGCCGATGTCAAAAAACGCGCTGATGCGAGTGCTCGCGCGCCACTTCTCCGGCACCGGGAACAGCACCTCCGCGCGCCCCACTACCTTCAGGTTGCCGCCATAGGGATTGCCGAAGCCGTCTTTCGGCCCGAGGCGGCTCTCGGTGAATGCGCGCACGGTGTCGGGGCCGCCCGCGAAGAACTGCCGGTAAGGCGGCAGCGAGGTCGTTTCCTCGCCGATTGCGTCGCCGTAGGCAATGTTCGCAGCCATCGCGAAGGTCCAATGTTTCCAGAGCGGAAGAAGCTGAAGATAGTCGTAGCGCACCGTGTAGTACTCGACCTCGCTACCCGGCGCCGTCACGGCGAGCGCGAGCGAGTGCTGCAGGCCGCGGTCCGCGAAGATCGCCCGGTTGCGCGAGTCGAAGTAAATGCTGCCGGCCAGCTCTAACGTGTCGAACTTCGTTCCGAAGAGCCTCGTCCTCGTGATGATCGGCGGGTCGCCCGGGTTCGGCGCCGGGTTCTCGTGCTCGATCACGCGCGTGTAGGGATTGCCGTTGTTCTGCACCCAGTCGACGGCCTCGGGTGCGCTGCTCGTCGGGTTCACGATGAGGTCCGAGCGCTGGGCGATCAGGCCGAAGCGCAGGCCGGCGTACTCGCTGATCGGGTAGCCGTACTCGAGCGTGCCGGAAAAAGTCGTGGTCGAGAAATCGGACGCCGCCGATACGTACTGCGTGACGTCGCGGTAGGTGAAGCCGATCGTGCGCGACACATTGTCGATGTTCGTGTACGGGTCGGTGTGCGAAATGCTGTATGTCTTCGAGTACTGGCCGGCGACCAGCTCGAGCGCCACGCGCTCGCCGGAGCCCATGAAGTTCGAGTGCACGAAGCTGCCGTTCAGCATGAACGACTGCGACTCGGAATAGCCGATACCGCCGCTGAATTGGCCCGGCAGCCCCTCCTTCACGTCGAAGTCGACGTCGACGAGGTCGGGCGTTCCGGGCACCGGGTTCGTCTCGAAGTCGACCTTCTCGATGTACGGCAACCGCTGCAGGCGCTCCTTCGAGCGCTCGAGCAGCGCGTTCGACAGGTAGGAGCCCTCCATCTGGCGCATCTCGCGGCGCAGGACCTCGTCATTGATCGCGCTCGTGTTGATGAAGTTGATGCGGCGCACGTATGCGCGGCTGCCCGCATCCACGAAGAACGTGAGGTCCACGGTCTTGGTGTCCTCGTGCGCGGTCGGCACCGGGTCGATCTTGGCGAACGCGTAGCCCTCGGCTCCGAGCCGGTAGGAGATCAGCTCCTGCGACTGCGTGATGAGCTTGCGGGAGTAGGTCTGGCCGGACTTGACGAGCAGGAGCCGCTGCAGCTGCTCCTGCGGCACCTTCATGGTGCCCGCCATCTTGACCTCGCCAACCTTGTACACGTCGCCCTCGTGCAGGTTCAGCGTGATGAAGATGTCGTCCATCTCCGGCGCGATCGCGACCTGCGTCGACTCGACGCCGAAGTTCGCGTAGCCGCGGTCCTGGTAGTAGGACGTCAGCTTTTCGATGTCGCCCTGCAGCGACTCGCGCGAGTAGCGGTCATCCTGCTTGTACCAGGAGAGCCAGTTCGGCGTCGTCAGCTCGAACTGGTCCAGCAGCTCCTTGTCGTCGTACACCGTGTTGCCGACGAGGTTGATCTGGCGGATGCGCGCCCGCTTGCCCTCGACGATGTCGATCTTGATGCGCACCTTGTTGCCGGGCACTTCCTCGACGCGGGGGTCGATGCGCACCGCGTACTTGCCGCGGCTGAAGTACTGGTCGGTCAGGAAGCCGCGCACTTCCTCGAGCACGGAGCGGTCGAAAGTCTTGCCCGCCGCGAGGCCGACGCCGCGCAGCGATTTCTGCAGGTCCTCGGTCTTGATGTCCTTGTTGCCCGAGAGCTCGAAGCTCTCGATCGAGGGGCGCTCCCGCACCACGACGACGAGCGTCGAGCCGTCGCGCCGGAATTCGATGTCGCTGAAGAATCCGGTCCCGAACAGCGCGCGAATCGCTTCCTGGACGTGGCGCTGGTCGAGGCGGTCCCCGATGTTCACCGGCAGGTAGTTGAAGACCGTGCCTTCGCTGATGCGCTGCAGGCCCTCGACGCGGATGTCGCCGACCGTGAAGTCTTCCGTCGCCTGTTGCGCGCCGGCAGCGCCGGCGAAGGACGCGAGGATGCCGATGACGAGCCGACGCAGCAATGAC
>Ga0111539_10002737_pt1 | contig 23401 bp, 25 predicted proteins | sample RhiMethybrSRZTD1_FD_79667 | JGI IMG/M metagenome (GOLD analysis project Ga0111539, IMG submission 79667) | Populus rhizosphere microbial communities from Tennessee, USA - Rhizosphere MetaG P. TD hybrid SRZTD1 (version 2) (version 2) | ecosystem: Host-associated > Plants > Roots > Rhizosphere >...
GGCGTGGCTCACCGACAACGCGAACCGTTTGCGTGCGGCCCGCACGATCGCATCGAAGTAGTGATTCGCAAGCTCGCGAACGCGTTCATCCCGGGCGCCTCACCCTCAGATCTCATCCCGGCCAACACGCTTTCAGTGATCAATCGGTTCAAGCGCAAGTGGGGCGGCCTGTGGGTCGGCGGGACGGTATCTATCGAGCCGAGTGGCGTCTCGTTTTCACCCAACACGCTCAATCGAGTGCTTCACGAGCCCCTGGAACCCATTCACATACTCGCCACCGACGTCCGCTCGGTGAAGCGTGAGTTCGGCTGGTTCACCGGCATCGTTGTGGTTGCGCATAAACAGGGCGAATTCCGATTTCGCTGCTATGGCGCAAAGAAGATTGCGGCGGCCATGGCCGTCTGCCTCGATCTCTCCTGAACGAGTGCGCCTTCGCAGGCGCCCGTCTTGACTCAAGGACACCCGTCCCGCATGATGCGGCCCCCAACGTTCGAGGAGGCTGCATGAGCAACTGGACATTGGCGCTTGTGTGCGGGCTGGCCGCGGCGGCCCTGGGCGCCGAAGCGCCAAGCGCGAAGGCGGCCGCGTACGCGCAGGCCCCCGCCACACCGCCCGCCGGTCCGCCGCCGACCGGTCTCGTCGTGGGCTCGGGCAATTTCTTCAGCCCGATCGTCGGCGATCTGGACAAGGCGGTCGCGTTCTACCGCGATGGCCTGGGCCTCGACGTCCAGGGCACGCCGTCGAACGCCGACACCAATCCTGCGCTCCGCGACATGTTCGGGTTGCCGGACGCGCAACTACGCTGGCAGATCGGCCGGCCGCCGGCGATGCGCACCGGCGTGGAGATCGTCGAGATCACGAAGGCCGCGAGCACGCCGCTCGAGCGGCGCGTGCAGGACAGCGGCGCGTTCATGCTGATCGTCTTCGTGCGCGACGTGGACGCGACGTTCGCGCGCGTGAAGGCGCTCGGCGCGCCGATCGTGACGAAGGGCGGTGCGCCGATCGGGCTGCCCGCCGGCAAGCCGCGGTTCCGCGTTGTCGTCGTGAAGGATCCTGATGGGCATTTCGTGGAGATCGTCCAGGCCGATCAGCCACCCGAGACGCAGGCGCCGCCGACCGCCAACGTCATCGCCGTTCGCGTACGGCTGACGGTCGCGGATGTCGACAAGGCACTGGCGCTGTATCGCGACGCACTCGGCATGAAGGTGCGCAGCGTTGACGAGTTCAAAAAGGATCCCGACGTCAACAACATGCTTGGGTTGAAAGACGCGCAATACCGCGTCGCCATGCTCGAGGTGCCGACGACAGGACTGGTCTTTGAAGTCATCGACTTCAAAGGCATCGATCGCAAGACCGTTCGCGGCAACATCCAGGATCCCGGCTCGACGCGCATTCAACTGCAGGTTCGCGACGTGGATGCCGCGATCGGCGCGCTCAAGCGGCACGGTGGTGCGGTTGCCTCGACGGGAGGCACCACGGTCAACCTGCCGGGCCGCGGCGGCGCGACGACAAAGGTGGCGATCGTGCGCGACCCGGACAACCTGTTCCTGGTGCTGCTGCAAGCGGCGCCACCGGCTCCGCGCTGAGCGTCGTAGTGTCCGGCTTCAGCCGGACCCGCAACTGAGGCCGCCCATGTCCACGAATCCGTCGTCTGTCCGTGCGTCGCGCCGTGAGTTCCTGACGACGACGGTCGCCGCAGGGATCGCTGCCGCGTCGTGTGCTCCCACCCAGACCGGAGGCGCGCCCGCGGCGACGCCATCGCCGGCGCAGAACATCGTCGGCGACGGCCGGAAGCGCCGCATCCTCCTGCGCGGCGCCGTTGTGCTGACGCTCGACCCGAAGATCGGCGATTTCGAGAACGCCGACGTGCTGATCGACGGCACGCGCATCGCGGAGGTGCGGCCAGGCATTTCACCCGGCGACGCCGAGGTGGTCGACTGTGCCGGCACGATCGTCATGCCCGGGTTCATCACCACACACCACCATCAGTACGAGACGCTGCAGCGAAGCATCATCGCGGATGGTCTGCTCGCGGGGGCATGGCCGCAGGAAACGTATGCGTCGGTGGTCCAGAACATCTGGACCGCAGGTCGCATCGCCGATCCGCGAAACCCAAGCCGCTTCATCTGGGACCTGGGACGGGTTCCGTACGATCCAGAAGACTGCTACATCGCCGAGCTGGTGGCGTGTCTGAGCGAGATCACTCAAGGGATCACGACCGGAACCGACACCTCGCAGGCGAATCACACGCCCGAGCACACCGACGCGATGATCAAGGGGTTGAAGGATTCCGGTCGCCGGATGGTCTTCGCTTACAGCGCCGGAGCCGACCGCAGCGCCGACGGGTTTCCGTTCGAGTTTCCCGGCGCGATGAACGACACGACAAAAGGGATCGGCCGGATCGCCAAGACTCAGTTCACGTCGAGAAACCAGCTCGTGACACTGGGCTTTGCCGGCGGCTCTGGCCCGGCGTTCGCCGGCGCCGCGTACACGGGCTGGCAGCTCGGTCGTTCGTTTGGTGCCTCGCTTCACAATCACGTCGTTGGCAATCCGCAAGGGATCGTCAGTGCGGCTGCGGACGCACGAAATGGCACGGACTGGTCCGACGTGACGTTCATCCATGCCACCAGGTGGCAGGACGCGCCGCGCGCGCAGATCGGCTCTGGCGAATCGGGCTACCCAGGCACAGGTCGATCGAAGGCTTGGGAGATTTGCCGTGATCGTGGCGCGCACGTCTCGATCGCCAACCTGATCGAGATGCAGATGCGGCACGGGATGCCTCCGTTCCAGGAGGCACTGAATCACGGCATCCTGCCCAGCCTCAGCCCCGACGTCGATACCAACATGACCACGGATCCGTTCTCGTTGATGCGAGGCGCCTTCTGCCTGCAACGCGCCCTGGCCAATGACCTCGCGTTTCCGGAAAGCAATCCCGGCGGGCTGCCGACGCCGCAACTGGTGACGTCGCGACAAGTGATCGAGATGGCCACTATCGCGGGTGCCGCCTCCAACCGCGTCCTGGACAAAGTCGGTACGCTGACCCCTGGGAAGGAAGCGGACATCATCGTGCTCGACGCGAGACATATCAACACGTGGCCGATGAACAACGTACCCGGCACGATTGTGACCATGATGAATCCGAGCCACGTCCGCGATGTGCTGATCGCCGGGAGAGTGGTCTGCTGGAAACGCCAGCTCGTTGGATGGGACGTCGGTCGTCTGCTCCGGCAAATCGAAGAGGCACGCGACCGGGTGCTCGCGCGCATCAACGGACGCGCCAAGGTCGGAGCGCTTCCCAAAGGCGACAACAGCTCCAGCGATCCCTACCGTCCGAACATGCTGGGCAGCTGCTGTTTCAAGGGGCAGAATCCCAGCGCGCCTGAGTACGTGTTGAGGCCCTGACGAGGCGCGCAATCGTTCGTTGCTCGTGACGGGACTCACCGATTGACCCTGATCGGATATATTCGCTGCACGATGAGGATGCTCCTGACAGTCGATAGCCAGAACAAGCGGCTGCTCGGTCTGGTGCGAGATTTCGCACTCGGACTCGGATTCAGTGACGAACCTGGGCCGACCTCGCAAGTCGCGGTCAGCCTGCCGCAGGCATCGGACGAGACGCTGCTGCATCTGCTCACCCATGTGGCGCTCAGTGCGACGAAATCGGGCGTCGAACCAGGCGAGCCGCTCTGTAGCGTCACGTTTCAGGAAGATGGTGCCTCGTCCGAGGTCAGGCTCGGTCTCAGGATCGCGTCGTTCGATCTGCAGCCCGCCAGAAACACGAACCCCATTTGATGGCTGAGCTCGGCCTGGACACTTCAGACGATCGACCTCACGCCGCGACAGCGTGCCGCTGAATAGCTACACGACACTTCTATCAACCGGCCAAATGACCAAGCCAGTTGCGTGACCGTCTCTGGCACGTAGCTTGAGTTAGCGCCCACCACCTCGCTTATGGCGCCGGTACGGATGAGGTGTGTGCTGCGGCGGACGATGCGCATCACTGGTTATGCGCTGCCGATCCTCTTGCTGCTGTCGGTTGCACCGACGGCCGCATTCTCGGAGTCGCTCGTCTGCCAGTCGATTCGTCGCGGCGAGTCAGCGCCGCAGGTCGCGCGTCGCCTCACTGGCGATAGCCGCAATGCCTACCAGACCTGGTTCCAGATCAGAAACGCCTCATCCAGGTTCGTCCCCAAGTCGCAATACAACGCTATCCGTGCTGGCTGGCAGGCCTGTCTCCTCAAGCCCATCGTCCAGCGCGCGTCTGCGAAGGTCGATGACGTCTTCGCGTCCGAGGCACTCGACGCATCCCCGGCGACGTCGGCGTCCGTAGTCTCCGCTGCGCTGCCAGCGTCCGCCGGCGTCGTCGAGACCGCCGTGCTTGTGACCGGCGAGTCAGGGGGGCTCGACTTCACGATGGTGTGGCTCGGCGCAGCGATGGTCGTGCCGTGGGTCGGATGGCGAATCCTTGACGATCATCTCGTTCGCAAGAAGACGCGAACGATCGTCATGCAGCATTTCGCGACTCGATTCGTCCAGGAGTTCGAGCGGCCGCTGGTGTGGTCAGACGCCGAGCGTCCTTTGCGATCGCGAGTCCGCTACAGCGCTCGGCGCGGGCGACTCGACATTCTTCTCGCACCGGGCAAGGGACGACGGTATCCGAACTTGTCGGATCACAAGAAGAACATGGAGTACGACGTCGCGCGAGTCGTGCATGCGCTCGCCGATCAGTCGTTCGTGAACGGTACGCCCTACACGCAGGCCGGATGGGTAGTGGTGCCGTTTCAATTCAAGACCGGTCCGCAGTCAGGTGTCACATGCATATCCTCCTTTTGAGCGCGGGCGGTGGCGGTGGAAACATTCTTCGATCGGTCAAGGCGGCATTCCGGCGCGATCTGAGCGTGACGCAACGCGGCGATGCGCGGTACGCCGAGCGGCTCCGGCGCGCGGTGACGACACGGTTCCTGGACACGAACGAGTTCGCGCTGTCTGATCTGCCGAAGGAGGAGCGGTTCCTCATCGGCAGTCGCACGACGGGCCGTCTCGGCGCCCGGCACGATCCGGCGGTCGCACTCGAGGCGCTGAATGAATCGCGCAACGAAGTCGAGGCGCTGTTCAGCCGCTATTCGATCATCATCCTCATCGGCACGGGCGGAAAGGGCACCGGCTCTGGAACGATGTTTCCACTGGCGCAGATCGCGCGTCAGCAGAGGAAGCTCGTCATCCCGATCTTCGTCAGGCCCTCGTTCGAGCGACACGAGGTGGACAAACGCCATTACGACTACGCGGTGAAGGCCATCGAGCAATTCGATACGGCGGGGATTCGGCTGATCGAGATTCTGAACGACCGCGGCTACGCCGAACACGATCCGCAACCGCAGCCGACCGTCTGGGAACGAATGAACCTGCCGATCGCCCGCGGGCTGCGCGGTCTGATTTACGTCCTGTGGGATCTCTCACAGGTCGATCCATCCGACCTCTCGATCCTGTTTGCCGGTCACGGCCGTCTGCGAGTGGGCTTCGCGGAAATCGATCCGCCCGAGGGTAGCGAGCCGGATGATGGCATGGTGGAGCGGGCGGCCGATCGATGTGGCGACAATCCGTACTACGCGTTTCACAAGCCTGCGGGCACATCGCTCATTTGTATCCAAGGCGACTGGTCGAATCTCGTCGACGCCAAGATCAAGGGACGGCTTGCCGCCGCGATGGGTGCCCAAGCGACGAGCCCGTACAGTCCGCTTTATGTTCGAGCCGTCGGCATGCCGAGGCCGTGGGGCGTGACGGCGCTGTTCTCCGAATACACCGGAACGCACCGTCCGCTCGACGTCGATTGGAGCCTCGAGAAAGGTGTTCGTACGGTGAGCGCGACCTCGATCGTGACCGAGCCCGCGGCCGTCGATCTCGTCGCCCGTGAGTCCGTCGACGTTGAGCCCGCCGAGGTCGACGACATTTCAGCCTTTACCCCCGAATCCGAATCGTCCCTCGACTCGCGGGTACCAAAGACGCTCGCTCGGGGCAGGCCCCTCGACTCGGCTCGGGGCAGGCCGACGCGGCGCACGAAGCCCACGGACACGCCCCTCGTCCAGGCTCGCCCGCGCGCGTTCACCACGTTCTGGGAATTTGCGATTGCCGTCAACCGCTCGGAGCCAGCGGCGCTGACGCTCGCCGGTGACGGTGCCGCATCAGACATTCCCATGGACGGAGGCGAGCTGAGAAGGCTGATGGGCATGATGTGGTTCCGCACAGTGGTGCTGGGCCGACTGTCAGCGCATTGGCGTCAACGGGTGCTCGACGTGCTGATCGACAGCGCGGCGGTGCCGGACCACGCCGTGAAGCTTGGCCGGCAGACGATGCATCTGCGCGAATTGAGTTTCGAGCAGCTCCAGGAAGTCGGCGCGAAGACAATGGTGCCTGATTGGATCCAGGCGGACCTCGATCTGTTGATCACCGTCGGCCGGTTCTGGGGATCGGATGCGGTGAAGCGTTTCCACTTCGTGGACCCGCCGGAGCGCCGTGAGCCATCGGTGATGGAAAGCTTGTTGGACAAACTCCGGGGCTGACCAGACACAGGGATCCATCGTCGGCCGGGGCTCGCGACGAGAGCACGAATTCGCCCGTCGCGCCGCTCCCGGCGTCACATATAAAAGTGTCGGTCCGTCGATGGTCAGCTACTCGCGCGTTCGCCTGCCGCCGCCGATCAGGCTCAGCCCCGCGGCTACGAGGAGGACAAAGAACACCACCGCGAGGACGGTCACCCAGAGCAACGTCCCCCATCCGGCCGTGTTCACCTCAGTGCTGGCATCCGTCGGCTGCGGTGTTGGCTGTGCCGCTGAGAATGCGATCAGCTCCATGCGCGTCGGCGATGCGTGATTGATGCCAGCCGAAGGTGAGCGATGGATTATCCTCGTCAGGTGACCAAACCATTCATTGCTCACCTCAACGCACTGTCTGTCGCCCTGATGTGTCTCGTCGTCGCGGGATCGATCGCCTGCAGCTCATCACCGTCCGGCGAATCGACGGCCGCGGCCGCAAAGAGCTCAGGCGGCCTGCACGCAACGATCGACACCGATAAGGGACCGATCGAGCTCGAGTTCCTGCCGATGGATGCGCCAAAAGCAGTCGAGAACTTCCGGCTGCTGGCCGAGCGCGGCTATTACAACAATCTGACGTTCCACCGCATCGTCAAGGGCTTCATGGTTCAGGGCGGCGATCCCACGGGCGACGGGACTGGCGGCGAGAGTGCCTGGGGCGGCACGTTCGAGGACGAGATCAAGCCGGACTCGCCCACCTACAGCAACGGATATCGTCGTGGCATCGTGGCCATGGCCAACGCCGGTCCGAACACGAACGGCAGCCAGTTTTTCATCATGCACCAGGACTATCCGCTGCCGCCCGCCTACGTGATCTTCGCGCGCGTCACGAAAGGCATTGAAATCGTTGATGCGCTGGCGGAGACTCCGACGACCAGGGGACCAGACGGTGGCATGAGCCAGCCGCTCACGCCGCTACGGATGAAGAAGGTGACGATCACCCCCTAGCGGGACGTCACGTCAGGGTCGTGCATGACGATCGAAGAACGTCACGATGGAACCATCCTCGTCACGTACGACAGCACGAGGCTGACCTGGCTGATGCTAGCCGTTGGCGGAGTGTGTCTCGCGACCGCTGGCTACGATGTGTTCATCGGCTCACGCGGGACCGATCGCCTCGTCGGTCTGCTCGGTGCAGCGGGCACCTGTCTGCTCGTCGCGATCGTCTTCCTCGAGCGCGCGTGGTTCCAATTCGCGCTTGCCACGCGCATCGTCACGTGGCGCCGCCGCTGGGCGCTGCGCCAGCGATCGGGATCGATACCGTTCGGCTCTGTTCAGTCGGTGCTCGTTGAGCGCCCGATCGGCGACGATGGCACCCCGAGCCGGCGAATCGTGCTGAAGACGATCGCTGGTGAAGACATTCCGATGACCGTGGGCTACCGGCCGGATACCGACGGAGCAGTGCTTCACATCGCCAGTCGCATTCGCGCGCTCCTGGGTCACGGCACCGGCGCGACGCACCTGGACAACGTGCGGGCACTGATCGCTGCAGGGAAAACGATCGACGCGATTCGCGTCCTCCGCGAAGAGGAAGGACTCAGTCTGCTGGATGCGAAGCGCCGGATCGAGGAATTGACCCAGTCCAATTGATGGGGAATCTCTATGAAGATGCACCCGTATCTGAGCTTCAAGGGCGACTGCGAAGCGGCGTTCAAGTATTACGAACAACATCTCGACGGCGAGATGGGCGCCATCTTCCGCTACGGCGGTACGCCGCTCTCCGGCAGCGTCCCCCCTGACTGGTCGGACAAGATCATGCACGGCAGCATCACGATCGGCGGCCAGACGTTGCAGGCGGCTGACGTTGCGCCCCTTCAATATGAGTCGCCGCAAGGGTTCTCGCTGACGCTTCAGATCAAGGGCGCGGCCGATGCCGAGCGCATGTTCGAGGCCTTGGGCAGCGGCGGACAGGTGCGGCTGCCGCTCGAAAAGACTTTCTGGGCCGAGCGCTTCGGCATGGTCACCGATCGTTTCGGTGTTCCATGGATCGTCAATTGCGAGGGAGCATGAAGACTGCAAGCGCCACGCTGTTCGTGGTCGTGATGGCGGCCTCCGCGTCCGCGGCGGACGTGTCCGGCCGATGGGAGCTGACTATCCGACTGCTGAACGACGTGAACCACGCACGGGTGACATTCACGGTCAACGGCGAGAAGCTGACGGGGACGCTGAACGAGCTCACGTTGGAAGGCACCGTCAAGGGTGACGAGGTGTCGTTTGTGGCGACGCGTCCGGCCGGCGAGCGGTTCGGGGCATTCAAGGGACGGGTGATCGGTAACGAGATCACCGGTACCGCGTCATGGCCGGGATTCACGACGGACGTCAGTTGGGTGGCCCGCCGCGAGAAGCAGAAGCCAGCGAAACCGCAAGTGCACCGGTTCGAGCCGCAAGAGTTCCACCGCGTGTTCTCGGACGCGATTGGACCGGCGCTGCACATATTCCCGGGCGATACCGTCAGTACGTGGACGGTCGATGCGGCCGGTGTCGACAGCAAAGGAGTGCGGCGTTCGCTCGGAGGGAATCCTCAAACCGGTCCCTTCTACGTCGAGGGCGCGTTTCCCGGCGATACGCTGGTGGTGAAGCTGAATAAGGTTCGGCTGAATCGCGACTCGGCGATTAGCAGCGGTCGTATCGCATCGACGGCGTTGAATCCCGCCTACGTCGAGCGGACCAAGTACCAGCCCGACTTCGACAGCAACTGGGTGCTCGATCGCGAGAAAGGCATCGGCCGGCTGAAGAACCCAAGCGAGCACTTGAAGAACTACACGGTGACGCTGCAGCCGATGGTCGGGTGCCTTGCCGTGGCGCCGCCGGCACACCAGGCTTTCCGAACGGGGTATCCGGGAACGTTCGGCGGCAACATGGATTACAACCAGATTCGAGAGGGGACGACCGTGTATCTGCCCGTCTCGGTCCCCGGTGCGCTGCTGTTCATCGGTGACGGCCACGCCGCGCAGGGCGACGGTGAGTTGACGGGCAACGCGCTCGAGACGTCGCTCGACGTCGAGTTCACCGTCGATGTGATCAGCGGACGCGCATCCACTGGGCCACGCGCGGAAAACAGCGAGTATCTGATGTCGTCAGGGATCGGCAATTCGTTGACCGACGCGCTGCAACAAGCCACGACACAACTGGTGAATTGGCTGCAGAGCGACTACGCGCTGACGCCGAATGAGGCGGCCGTTGTGCTTGGCACCGCGATGCAGTACGACATTGCTGAAGTGGTGGATCCGCTCATGCACATCGTGGCCAAGATTCGCAAGGACGTCCTCGCGCCATTGAAATAGCTTCGACGGAGGTCGCGCCATGAAGGTCATTCTGCGAACGCTCGTTTCGTTCCTCGTCGTCGCACTTCTTCCCGCACTCGCATGGGCGCAGGCGCCCGGCAAATACACGCCGCCGCGGACGCCGTGGGGCGACCCCGACATCTCCGGGTTGTGGCCGGCCAACGACATGCAAGGCACGCCGTACGAGCGCCCCGAGGAACTCGGGACCAGGGCCACACTCAACGACAAGGAGTTTGCCGCGCGGCAGGATGCGCGATCGAGGCAGGTGAAAGCCGACAGCGAGGCGTACGTGCCGGCAGGCCAGCGAACCGGCATCGGCGGTCCATCACACTGGGCCGCTGGTGAGCGCGGCGTACCGCAGCGACAGGCCTCGCTCGTCGTCGATCCGCCGAACGGACGCATTCCGGCGATGACCGAGGAGGGCAAGAAGCGCATCGCACTCGCGCGGAGTACGTACTACTACGACTTCCCGGACGCCGTCGTCGCCCACCCGTTCGAGACGTTCGAGGACCTCGGTCCGTACGATCGCTGCATCACGCGTGGCGTGCTGTCGTCGATGCTGCCAACGGCATACAACATGGGCACCGAGATCATGCAGGTCCCCGGGGCGGTCGTGATCCGCAACGAGATGATTCACGAGTCGCGAATCATTCCGGTCGATGGCCGTCCGCATATCAGCCCGACGATTCGTCAATACATGGGTGACTCGCGTGGGCGCTGGGAAGGTGACACGCTCGTGATCGAGACGACGAACTTCAATGGCAAGGTTGGCCTGACGCGCAACGGCAACACGCTGCTGACGAGCGCGGATCTCAAGCTGGTCGAGCGCCTGACGCGTATCGACGCCAACACGCTGCAGTACGAGGCGACGGTCGACGACCCGGCAACGTGGACGCGCCCGTGGAAGGTGGCGATGCCGTTCACGCTGCACCCCGAGTATCAGTTCTTCGAATACGCGTGCCACGAAGGCAACTACGCGATGCGCAACATCCTCAGCGCGGAGCGCGCGGCGGAGAAGGCAAAACCAGCGACGCCGCCCGCGAGTGGCACCGCGAGTCAGCCCTGATGGATGACGTTCACGAGCGGTTTGCCAGGCAGGCCGTCGATCTGGCTCGTCAGGCCCGCGCGGCCGGTAATCATCCGTTCGGCGCGCTGCTCGTGCTCGACGGCAACGTCGTCGCATCGGCGCAGAATACGGTCCACACCGATCGAGATCCGACCGCGCACGCCGAAACGAATCTGGTCGCACGAGCCATACGTGAGTTCTCGCCGGAGCAGATTCGCCGCAGCGTGCTTTACACGAGCTGCGAGCCGTGCGCGATGTGTGTAGGCAAGATGTATTGGGCCGGGATTCGATCGATTGTCTACGCTCTTTCCGCGGAGGAGTTGGCGCAGTTCGCCGGCGGAAGTTTTCTGGTCCCCTGCAGGGAATTGTTCGCGAGAGCTGCCGAACCGGTCACGGTGATCGGCCCGTTGTCGCTGGACGAGGCACGTGACGTGCACCTGAGATACTGGCTGGCGCAGATGGTACATCCGCGATAGACCGATTCGTCGAGTCGTCCCGAAAAGAGAGGTGAGCGATGGTGGGAGGCGCGTCCATTGGGGCTCCCGAGTTGATCGTTGCGATGGTTGCCGCTCTGTTCTGGGTGATTCCCATCGCACTCGCTGTCTGGGTGGTCATCACGCTTCGGAAAATCCGTGCCGGGCAACAGGCGGTGCAGGTGAAGCTCGACGCCATTGAGCGTCTGATTGAACGATCGTGAGTCAAGCGGTTCGAATCCCCCGTTCGATCGCGCTGTTCGTGGTGTGCCTGCTGCTGCAGGCGCAGACACGAGTCGCGGAGATCGTCGTCATGACGTCGGGGACGTTCACCGCCGCGCATCTCGAGCTTGCACCGGAGTTCGAGCGCTCGGCGATGACCAAGGTGTCGACGGCGACGACCTCGATGGGTGTGGGGGCCGACTCGATTCCCAGTCGTTTGAAGCGCGGCGATGCGGCGGATGTGGTGATCGTGAACGCCGATGCGCTCGACGCCCTGATCGCAGACGGGCTCGTCCTGGCGAACAGCCGCACGGATCTGGCGCGATCCCGAATGGGCGTGGCCGTGCGCGCGGGCGCTCGCAAGCCTGACATCAGCTCGGTGGCCGCGCTCACGCGTGCGTTACTGGATGCGAAATCGGTCGCGCTCTCGTCGAGCGTGAGCGGTGATTACTTCACCAAGGAACTGTTCCCGCGGCTCGGGATCGCCGAGCAGATGGCGGCCAAAACCCGCAGGAGCGGAAACGAGCGCGTCGGTGCGTTGATCGCGCGAGGCGACGCCGAGATGGGTGTGCAGCAGATGAGCGAGCTGCTACCGGAGAAGGGCATCGACATCGTCGGTCCGCTGCCGCCGGAGGTTCAGCGCGTCACGGTGTTCGCCGCCGGTGTAGCGGCGAGCTCGAAACACCCGGACACGGCACGCGCATACATTCGTTATCTTGCATCTACCGCCGCGTCGGCGGCCGTCGCCAAAACCGGTCTGGAACTGCCAACCCAGTAATCGGACACCTCCGATGGCGACGACTCGTCCCGGCCCTCCCATTGCACCGGTGCTTCACCGGTCGCTGCTGACAGGCCTGCTGATGCTGACGGGCGTGATGATTGTGATCCGAGCCGGCGACATGGGCCCGCGTTCACTCGGCGGCGATCAGATCCTTGGCTACTCGCTTTCAGCACTTTCAATCGTGCTGGTCGCGGTGGCGCTGCTGTTGATGAAGTCCCGTGTCCCGACTCGAGAGCCCCGGCAGCCCGTCGAAGAATACTGGGCCTCGGCCACGCGCACGATCCTCCCGATGTGGTTCGTCATGGAAGCGGCGGGCATGATCGCCATCGTCAGTTACTTCCTGACCGGCGAGACGGCTTCTGCTGCTGCGATCGGGATTTCGATCGGCGCATTCATCTGGTACGGACCGAGGGCGTTCGTAAAACCGTGAGGGCAAGACGATGACAATGAGCCCTGTTTCGGCGCAAGCGCTTCGTTGTTCCTTCTGCGGCAAGGGTCATGACGATGTCTGGAAACTGTTTGCCAGCCGCGACGCGGCGATCTGCGACGAATGCGTCGAGGTGTGCGCTGGTATGATGGCGAAAGACCCGCGGCCACAGCCGCCGGAGCCGCGTCATACGGAGGGATCATGCTCGGCGGACGATCCTGGGACGACTGGATAGCGCGCTACGCGCAGAGTCATCAGCATCCGGTCAATCGCGTGTGTCACACGCTCGGGATCCCGCTGATCGTCGTCTCGTTGCCACTGTTCCTCGTTGCGGTGTTCACGCCCGGCTTCTGGCTCATACCGCTCGCACTGTTCATCGTCGGTTGGATCTTCCAGTTCGTCGGGCACGCATTCGAAGGCAAGCCGCCGGAGTTCTTCCACGACTGGCGGTTCCTGTTCGTCGGCCTGCGATGGTGGGTCGCCAAAGTCCGCGGCCGAGTCTCGTAACCCACACTGACTCACTCATGCGCGTCGCTATCGTCGGAAATTCGGGTTCCGGCAAGTCCACGCTTGCCGGTCAGATTGCAGCGGCTCACTCGATCGCCTCGCTCGACCTCGATACCGTGGCGTGGGAGCCTGGGAAGATCGCCGTCGCCAGAGCGCCGGAAGCCGCTGCGGTCGATGTGACGGCGTTCTGTTCGACGCACGATCGATGGGTCGTCGAAGGGTGCTACGCGGCACTCGTCGGACACACGATCGCGTATTCGCCACTCCTGCTCTTCATCGATCCAGGAATGGACGCCTGTCTGGAACATTGCCGCGACAGGCCGTGGGAGCCGCACAAGTACGCATCGAAGGCCGAGCAGGACGCGAAGCTCGAGTTTCTGCTGACATGGGTGCGCGGCTACTACAGCCGCGACGATGACCTGTCGCTGAGCGCGCATCGAACGCTGTTTGAGAGCTACCACGGACTGAAGCTGCGTCTCGCGCATCATCAGACGACGTGGCTCGACGATCTCGCCGGGCGCTTCCAGGGGTGTGAGGTACCGGCGAAAGAATGGACGCACGCTGCGCATCTGGTCGTCGGGCTGTGGCACGTGCATCGATATGGGGCCATGGACGCCCTCGTCCGGCTTCGCACCGGCATCCGCCGACTGAACGAGAGTCACGGTGGCGTGAACTCCACCACCAACGGCTACCACGAGACGATCACCGCGGCCTACGTACAATTACTTACCCAGTATCTCGACGGTCGCAGGACTGACATGCCACTCGACATGCAGGCGCTCGATCTTCTGGCCGGGCCGCTCGCAGTTCGAGACGTGCTGTTTACGTTCTATTCACGCGATCGTTTGATGTCCACGACCGCGAGGCTCGAGTGGCTCGAGCCAGACCAGGCGCCGGTACGGCTCTCGCACGTGATGGACCTCCGCGCGACAGCCCTTTAGGGCAAATCCCGATTGTCTGGATCGTGACCGGGGCGTAGGCTCGGCGTCATGCCTAGAACTAGAACTCTGCTGACTATCGTGGCGTTCGTCGCGATCTCGGCGGCGGTTCCTGCCCAGGCGCCCGAGCCTCCGATCACCGACACGCGCCTCACAGTCCACACGCTGCTGCGTGAGGACGTCTTCGCTGGATTCCTTCAGGGTGATGTCGTCCGGATGGCGCGCGCGGAGAAGAACGCCGATCTGCTACTGGCCAGCCGTCCTGCGGATCGTCCGGCACTCCTCGCGTGGCAGGGCGGTCTCGCGCTGACGCGCGCGATCTTGGCGAATGACGCCAAGCAGCCGGAGCAATTCGCTCAGCACTATCGCCGTGCACAGGATTTGTTTGCCGAGGCGATGAAGCTCGGTCCCACCGATGTTGGGGTGTTCGCGATTACCGGTGGGTCACAAGTGTCGATCGCGGATCGCCTGCCGCCCGCTGAGCGGAAGGCTTCGTGGGAGCTGGGCTACACGGCTTACCAGCACTTGTGGAAGATGCAGGAGCAGATGATCGAGAAGCTCCCGTTGCACCACAAAGGCGAAGTGCTCTCGGGACTCGCACAGACCGCCGATCGAACCGGCCGTCGCGACGAAGCTGCGGCAGGTGTCGAACGGATTCTGACCCTGCTGCCTGACACGCCCTACGCCAGCCGGGCTCGGCAGTGGAAAGACGATCCCGCTCAGCGAGCCACGAGCAAGCTGGCGTGCCAGACCTGCCACGGGCCTGGAACGCTGGTCGCGCGGCTCGCGGAAGTGTCCAAACAATAAGCGTGTTCGATCGAGACGGCGTATTCGTTATTAGTTCTATGGCGTCGTCCATCTGGAGGCTATGACTCGCGAACCTGTCATCTTCATGCAGTTCGAAGCGATGCCGAGCGAGGCCATCGCCGAGCGCGACAACGTGTCGGGCGCGCACGTGGACTGCTGGATCCAGGCGCGCGACCCCGAGCAGGCCGAGGCGCGCGGGCGCCACTGGATCGCCAAGGAAGGCTGGGTCGTCGTCGGCGTCAAGCAGTGGCGTCCAGTGGACGTCGACGTCGAGACGACTGGTCCGGACGCTGAGTACATCCTCGAGGCGATGCGCGCCGACGGCTCGATCGTCTTTCATCGGTGGTCCCCTGCCTACGAAGCTCGCGCTGATTAAGATCGCTCGGCATGGATCCGCGCGATCTCCGCGACCACGTCGCCCTGGTCACAGGTGGCAATCATGGAATTGGCGCGGCAGCGGCTCGAGCCCTGGCGGCGCGGCGCGCGCGCGTGGTCATCTCGTACCTGCGGCTGACCGACACCGTTGACCCGGGCATCCCTGACGAATACCGTCGTAACCGAGCAGCGGATGCGGAGTCGGTGCTCACAGCCGTTCACCAACAGGGTGGCCATGCGGTCGCGATTGAAGCCGACCTCGCCGACCGCGCAACGCCCCCTCGTCTCTTCGACTTTGCTGAGTCTGAATTCGGCCCCGTTGACATCCTGATCAACAACGCCGCCGCCTGGCAGGCCGATACGTTCGTGCCATCGACCCCCGACCGGCTCGGTCGCAACACGACACGCGTGTCTGCAGACACCTTCGATCGTCAGTTCGCCGTTGATGCGCGTGGGTCGGCGGCGCTGATCGCCGAGTTCGCCCGTCGTCACGAGGCACGTCACGCCACGTGGGGCCGCATCATCGGCCTGACCTCTGGAGGGCCGAACGGCTTTCCGGGCGAAGTCTCATACGGAGCGGCGAAGGCGGCGCTCGAAAACTACACGATGTCGGCGGCCTTCGAGCTCGCCAGTCTCGGCATCACCGCAAACATCGTCCACCCGCCAGTGACCGACACCGGTTGGATCACCGACGACGTTCGGCGCCATGTGGCTGGACGGCCGGATTTGATTCACATCGCCGAACCCAGCGAGGTGGCTGATATCATCGCGTTTCTGGCTGGGAACGAGGCGCGATTGATTACCGGCAACGTCATCCACTTGCGTTGACCATGACGCGAATGCGATCGGGCGCAGCGTTATCGGCGTTCCTCGTCTGTCTGCTGACAGTCGCCGAAGCCGCAACCGCTGAGGTTATCCGCATCGACGTGCAACGCCGTGATGATTGGGGCACACACGAACGGATCATCGGGCGCGTGCACTTCGCCATCGACCCGATGGCGCCAGCCAATCGCGGCATCGCTGACATCGATCACGCGCCGCGGAACAGCAACGGGAAGGTCGAGTTCTCCTCCGATCTGTTGTTCTTCAAGCCCAAGGATGCTCGCCGCGCACGGGGCACCGTGTTCCTCGAGGTCGTCAATCGCGGACGCGATCAGTCACTCGCCATCTTGAGTGGCGCGCAGCAGCGCAATCTCTCGCCGGAGTCCTGGAACCTTGGTGACGGCTTCCTGCTCGAGCAGGGATTCGCGGTGGCGTTCCTCGGCTGGCAGTTCGACGTGCGTCCACTGCAAGGCCTCACCTTCACTGCGCCGATCGCCGCAGTCGAAGGACTGGTGCGCGACGCCCACATCGAGCTCGCGCATCCGGGTGGAGTCGAAGTTCCGCTCACCTACTGCGTCGCCGAATCCGAACGGACCGGTGCCACGCTCACGTTTCGCACGCGCATGGACGAGGTGCCGCAGCCGATTCCGCGCGACGGATGGCAGCTGGCTCCAGACGGCTGCTCGATGCGAGTGACCTCTGGGCGCGGTACCGGTGTGTACGAGGCGGTCTATCGCGCCAGTGGTTCACCGCTTGCTGGTCTCGGTCTCGCTGCGATCCGCGATTTCGCGTCGTACCTGAAGTTCGGGGCTGAGGGCGCCACATTACGCGACACGCCGGCCACGCAGCAGCGTGTGATCGGCTATGGCTACTCGCAGAGCGGCCGCTTCCTGCGCGAGTTCGTCCGCGATGGCTTCAATGCGGACGAGCGCGGACGTCCGGCATTCGATGGCCTGATGATCTCGTCAGCAGGTGCAGGCGGTGGCAGCTTTAATCACCGCTTCGCGATGCCCGGTCAGGCCGGTAACTCGGTCTTGTCGGTCTTGCGGCCAGTCGATCTACCACCGTTTACAGACGAGGGGTTGCTCGCGAAGGCGCGCGGCGCGCGTGTCACGCCGAAGATCTTCTATACCTTCTCGTCGACCGAATACTGGGCGCGCGCGGGATCGCTCACGCACACCAGCGAGGACGGACGTGCCGACGTCCCCCTTGCCGCGACATCACGTCTCTACTTCCTGGCCGGCACGCCGCATTCGATGGGTGGGCTTCCGCTCTCGAAGGGCAGGGATCAATATCGACAGTTCGTCAACTTCGCCGAGCAGCGCTGGGTCACCCGTGCGCTGCTCCTCGAGCTCGATGCGTGGACACGCGGCGATCGCGAGCCGCCGGCGTCGCAGTATCCCGCCATTGCGAAAGGCGAGCTCGTGCCGCTCGAGGACGTGCACTTTCCGAAGGTGCCGTCGTTCCCGTTCACGAGCTATATGCCCCGAGTGTGGCGCATGGACTACGGGCGCGAGTACAGCACAACGCGTGTGATCACTATCGAGCCGCCACAGACCGGCGAGCCGTATCGCGTGCTCGTCCCCCAGGTCAACAGCGATGGCAACGACGTCGCGGGGATCCGGTTGCCTGAAGTGGCGGTGCCGATCGGCACCTACACCGGATGGAATGTCACGGTCCCGCAATTGAGCGAGCTGCGTTATCTCAGTGGACTGGTCGGTGGATTCGAGCCGTTCGCCAGGACAAAAGAGCAGCGCCTCGCGAACGGCGACGCCCGGCTTTCGATTGAGGAGCGCTACAGCGGACGGCCGGACTTTCTCGTCAAGGTCAGACGCGCCGCCGACGATCTCGTGCGCCAACGGTTTCTGCGCGTCGAAGACGTGCCGGCGGTGCTGCAGGCAGCCGAGCGGATGTGGAACGCCGTCGTTCAGTAGAATAGTGCAATCCTGACTATGAACTCATCGACTGATTCCCGCGTTATCTTCCGCCGTCTGCACGAGAGCGGCTGTTTCGTCATGCCCAACCCGTGGGACGTTGGCAGCGCCCGCGTGCTCGAACAACTAGGGTTTCCCGCGCTCGCGACGACGAGCTCAGGGCTGGCGTGGTCGCTTGGCAAGCGCGACAACAGCGTATCGAGAAACGAAACCATCGCCCACCTGCGCGCGATAGTCGAGGCCGTTGACGTCCCGGTCAACGCCGACTTCGAGGACGGCTTCGCGACGATGCCGACCGACGTCGCGCGCAACGTGAAGGTCGCGACGACGACCGGCGTTGCCGGGCTGTCCATCGAAGATTCGAGCGGTGACGAGGCCGAGCCGTTATTCGACTTCACGCTCGCCGTGGAGCGGATCAGCGCCGCCCGCCGGGCCATCGACGAGAGCGGGACCGAGATTCTGCTCACCGCTCGCTCCGAAGGCTTCATCGTCGGCCGGCCAGATCTCGCCGAGACGATCCGTCGACTGACGGCGTACGCCGAAGCCGGTGCAGACTGTCTGTATGCGCCGGGTCTCTCGACGACGCAGGATGTGTCGGCGGTCGTGAAGGCAGTGGCACCGAAGCCGGTGAACGTGCTCGTCGGCAGCGACTTCACGACGGTGGCCGAGCTTGCCGAGCTCGGCGTCAGGCGCATCAGCGTTGGGGGAGCGCTGGCCCGGGCAGCGTGGGGAAGTTTCCTCTACGCGGCGAGCGAAATCGCCGAGCACGGCACGTTCGCGCGGCTCGCGGCCGGAGTCCCCTTCCCCGTGCTGAACCGCCGCTTCACCTCGCGGGGCTAGCACCGGTCAATACCTACTCATCGTGAGGCGCATGCGGCCGCCGGCCGAGGCGTCGGGTTTCTGAACCACGAACGAGACTTCGGTGCCGCGTCGAAGCAGACGCGGCGCTTTCATGATGTAGGGCGTCGGCCACTCGATGCGGGGATTCCTGGCCAGCAGAAGAATCTCCGTTCCGCCATCAGGCGTGCGGGCCGACACTTCAATCGAGGCGATGCCCGGCACGAGGTCGGGTCGGAGGGCCCACACCCGTGTGTCGCGCGACAGTCTGGTCGTCGCGCGGAGCTTGTCTGACGAGACAGCCTTTGCCTCGAGCACCACATCCGACGAGACGGCGGATGGCTTCGGAGTGAAGAACAGACCGAGAGTGCCTCGATCGACGACCGGCCGATCCGTGCTTCTGTAATGCACGTCGGCGACGATGCGCGATCGGGCGGGCAGGCGCGCAGAGACGCCATCGGGCAGCTTGACGAACCCGTACCATGGTGTCCAGCTGCCAAGCCACTGGCCAGTGCCCTCGATAAAGAACGTCGCGGCGCGGACGACGCGGCGATCGCCAGGCTGATATTCGAGCGCACGCATCTGTTGCTCTGACATCAATCCCGGATCGACGACGACGCGTTGAACGAAGTCGGATTGCCCGGGTTCGACTCGCGTTGGCGTCAGCGTGCGCGGCAGATCGGGCTCGCCAAGCTGCCAATGGCCGACGTGCGCCTCCGCGCGTATTTCGGTGGATGCGGCATCGGGCCGGGCGACATTCAAGAACACAGTCCCGGCATTTCGTGGCCCGAGGCCTTCCACCCAGGACACCATGAACTGCGTCTCTCGAACGGTCAGGTTGTTGTCGTTGACGAACATCCCGTAGCCCGCAACCGCTGACCACGGCGGCATGTGACGCCGCAGGATTTGTGTGCGGATGTCGCGGCCGCGCACCCACGTCTGCTCGTAGGTCGAGAGCGGGAAGGCGAGCGATTCATCGCTGTGACACATCACGCAGTGGCTGTCCAGGATTCGCACGATCTCGCGGTCGAAGAGCACCGTCGTCGTGATCGAACCGTGCGAGCGCGCGAGACGAGGCCAGCCAATCCAGCAGGCCATCGCGTACAGCGCGATCGTCAGCCAGGTCAGCTTCCTCACGGCGCGACCACTGAGAAAGTTGTTGTGAACGTATGGACGAGGTCGTTGCGGCGGAACTGCGTCCAGGCGCGATACCGTCCGGGTTTCGGCATGAGACCGTCGAACGTGACGTCCGGCCCGCCGCGCAGCTTCTCGAGATCCGAACCCGGCGGGATGATGAACTGCGGTACGCCGTCATCGTCATCGGCGGCGAGAATGTCGAGCGAGTGCGAGTGGACGTAGTCGAGCATGTCCTCGCTCATGATGAGCGTGTGTCCGAAGGCGCCGAGATACGTCTGCAAATCGGTGATCGGCCGTCCGGTCTTGGTGTCGGTCAGATGAAAGATGATGTGGCCGTACAAGCCGGCGACGAAGGCTGATGGATCGAACGAGACGCTGGCCGTGATGTCGTCGACGACTTTGATCGCGCTCGTGTCAGGCACGAGATGGGCGCCGTTGCCGGCGAGGTCGCCAGTGTAGCCCGCGGTCACGAGCGGCCGTGAGATCAGCTGCGACGCGCCTCCTCGCGGCAGGAAGTCCGAGATGACCTGGTAGTACCCCGGCGTCGGCAGCGTGACGTCGATGGTCCACGACCTGTCCGGCTGCTGTTCGGGGTGAATGTGCTGGAAGTGGTTCATGTCCTGGCTGATCACGAAGAGGTGAAAGGGCCGTTCGTGTACGAGCTCGAGCGACTGCACCTCCTCGCCGGTGCCAGGATGCCGAATGTCAAAGCGCCACGTTGACCGCTGTCCTGCACGGACGAGTGCGGGCGCGGTTCGAAACTCGAGTCCGTAGTCACGCACGTCGAAGGGTGTGGCCTGTACGAGTGCCATCCCGCAGCGCGGACACGTGCCGGCAATGTCCAGTGTGAAGTCCGGATGCATTGGGCAGACGAACGCCGTCGCATCGAGTGCGTTCTGCACCTGCCGTGCGCTGACGAAGAGACCTGAGAGAAGCAGAAGCGCCGCGCCGCTAACGATGAGGGCTCGTGGCATTGCCTTCGTAGGTTCCGGTCCCAGGTCCTGGCAGCTCGTCACGTCGCGGTCCCGTGTAGCGCGCGACGTGCAGGCCGGTGTCGTTGTCCACCCAGTAGATCAGGCCATCCTTGAACACCGGGTACGTCCGTGCGACGCCTTGCGGAATGGTCAGCGCGTGTCCAACCTCGCGAGGATTGTACGGATTGGAGATATCGATCGCGCGCATGCCGTGGCCGTACCACGTGGTGAACACGAGATTCTTGAAGATGGTTGGGTTGTGATTCTGCTGCGGCACGCGACGCCGCTGCGCGCCGTTCGGCTCCGTCGTCGCCTGATCGAGACACTCCTCGATCTGGTTATCCGGAATCGCGAACGCGCCCACCATGATCGGCGTCGCTTCGGCTTCGACCGAGACCATTCGTGCGTAGTTGAGCGGGCATCCGCCGTTCTCGTCGCTCAGCCAGACAAAGGCGGGCCGTCCCTTGGCGTTGCCGCGGACGCGTGCCGGACGATTGGGCACGAAGACTGCGCTATGTGTGCCCGTCGGCTGCGCGTTCACGGGTGGATACACGTCGAAGCGCGAGCGGGTCAGGAGCACGAGATAGCGGCTGGCCTTCGTCTCGGGCGACGCGTTCGAAGCCAGAAACGCTTTCAGCCCGGGGTCGTTGTTCACGACCATGTGCAGGCAGTCGTTGGCGAGCGCGGGAAGCTTCGCGGCATCGATGGCGCCGCCGCTCGTCACGATCGTCGAGCGCTGATTGCATCCGGCTGTGCCGGCTGCCAACTGGGCATCGGTGGCGTGGGCGATCGCTTCCGAGTCGAGCACATAGAACCCCGCGGTCGTCCCCGCGACATAGACGCGTTCGCCGTCATCGGTGACCGACACGGAGTGCAACCGGTTCTGCTCGCGGTTCTGGAAGTTGCCGGCCTGACCGAGGCGATTCTTGGAGTCGCTGAAGTCGAGGAACCGGCCATCAGAGAAGAGTCCGGTGGCGTCAGGGCGCTCGTCAATCGGTGGGCCGCCGACGTCCTGCAGGGTGAAGCCGGCAAGCATCTTCGCTTTGGGCAGCACCGCTCCGCTGCGCTCGTCAGTCGCCGCGAGCACGATGAGATCAGGGACGGTCAGGCCTGGATGCTCGGGATCGGGAAGGCCGCCGGTCCAGTTCGTCATGTACACGAGCACGCGATTGGCGTTGGCCGGGTCGTGCCAGAGGAAGAACTCGTGCGACTGTGAGTGGAAATCGGTGACCTCGCTCGTGAACGAAGGCAGGCAGGTGTTCACGTCGATCTGATAGGACTGCATCCTGCCGAGCGTATTCGTGCCTGCATTGCGCACGAGCAGATAACGGTCGTCGCCGTTCGACGTCTTGTAGACGAGGGATCGCAGCTCGCGGTCGTCGAAACCCTGGTTGCCTTCCGACATTGCCGGAATCTCCCCGACCTGAACCGGCGGCTGCTTTTCGGGGTTCGGTTGAATCTTGAAGATGTTGATCGCGTGTCTGACGCCGGCGCCATTCGCATGCCCGACGAACAGGCAGTTGCCGGCGATGCCCAATCCGCGTCCGTCGCCGGCACCATCCAGGTCCCCGCCCTTCCAGGCGCCGGTCGCCGCGTCACGCACCGACGGCACTGTGACGACCCAGTGCAGATGCTCGAAGTTGCGGAACAGGTTCAATCGTTTCTCGAGCTCGAACGCTCCGGCCTTCGCGTCGGCTTCAGACGAGGTGGGATCAATCTGCCCCTGGCGGTTGACGCGGACCGACGGCATCTGCGCCAGCGGCGTATCGAACGTGCTGGGCTGACATCCGGCAGGATCCTTCGAGTGATCGACGCATTGCTCCATAGATGCATCGATTGGCCGCAGCAGCACGGCCGACAGCAACACAGCGCCGACGATCACGCATCGTGACAGTCTCATCCGGGCAACTCCTCGTGAGGCGGGCACAGTATAGCCATCGCAACCACCAACCACTAACCACGAACCACCAACCAAAAAATCCCGTCCAAGACCCCATGGATCTCATGGCCGACCTGCGATATGCCCTTCGCCTGCTGAGAAAGACACCCGTGTTCACGATCGCGGCGATCGGGACGCTCGCCCTCGGCATCGGCGCGAACACGACCATCTTCTCGCTGGTGCAGACGGTGCTGTTGCATCCGCTGCCGTATCAGGACCCGGATCAGGTGGTGATGGTTTGGGAGGACGCGACGTTTGCCGGTTTTCCCCGGAACACACCGGCGCCGGGGA
>Ga0111539_10002738_pt1 | contig 23394 bp, 34 predicted proteins | sample RhiMethybrSRZTD1_FD_79667 | JGI IMG/M metagenome (GOLD analysis project Ga0111539, IMG submission 79667) | Populus rhizosphere microbial communities from Tennessee, USA - Rhizosphere MetaG P. TD hybrid SRZTD1 (version 2) (version 2) | ecosystem: Host-associated > Plants > Roots > Rhizosphere >...
TACCCGCGTGGCAAATGTCGCGGGAATGAATCCTTTGAATCCAATGCCTTTTCGATTAATGAGTGGCTCGGCGTCATGTACGGATTTTTGCATGAAGTACGCGAGCCTCACTAGCAAGACTTTTGCGCGCTCGGGCATCTGTGCAGGTGCCAGACTGCGTAGATCATGACCAGTCCGTGCGAGAAACTCCTTTCGCAGTCGCTCTTCAAACACCGCTAACGATAAGCCTTTGTCCTCTAATCTAGGATTGTTGATAGCCGATTGAGCCTTGCCAACGACCACTCTTCCAGAATCTAGAAGGACCGCCAACAGTCTAGCCGTCTCAGTTAATTCTGCCTTCTCCTCTGCGGCAATGTCTGGGTTCGAGACTGAAGAGCCTCCGCTATTAGGTCCGGGCTTCGGACCAACAGGGACACGAACGTCTGAACGGGGGATTCTATCTTCGCGCGTGGTCGCATTGGGATGGATTTTTGACCCATTGTCATCCCCATCGCTTGCGGCGCCCGAAGTTGTTGGGTTTTCGGTGGGTAAGGCTAGCGGCTCATTACTTAGCGGAGCTGGCTCTTGTTGATCTAATGCACCTGCAATTCGCAATGGAGATAAGGCCCAAAACCCGTATACACAGGCAAAAGTTAGTATGATGATAAGGAAGCGAGGCGCTTTGGCGGGATACAGCTTTTTGCAACCACTCAGATGCCCATGCATACGCAAGCTATGCTTTACTAATTGGGTGATTGTAACCCGGTTGAGAGGAAGTGGAATCGTAGGATACAGCGAAGGTTGGGAGTCCTAATTTCAGAAGGGCCTGCATCGAGGCATCTGGCGTGTATGTTGGACCAATGCGGAGTGAAGGCCCCCTAGGCTGGCGATCGTTATTCCTGGGAAACCTCCTGGAAGGAATAATCTAGCGAGGCGAAATCGAGACAAGCGCCTTCAGTTCATTAACAAGGGTTTCAAACAGTAACTCTTCCCATGGAGACCATACCGCTCCTTCTCCTCTGGATCTGAGTTTCATAGCCGGATCATGCATGTCTTGGTACGGAACCCCGACCACTAACTGCTCTTCGCGAAAACCTAGCCACTTTTCTTTAATTGCGGTTTTATTTCTGTAAAGCTTTAGCGGCAGGCCGTGGAGGCGTGCGGTTCACCAACACGTCAGCGTCGCGTTGTGCACGCATCACATCGCGGTACAACGATCCAATCATCGGACGACGCAGGGCCACAATAGATGAAAGAGCGACATACGCTTGCCGCAGCATATTTGCCTTTCGTAATAGTGCGAGGCCTGCTAGCCCTGAGATTAGTAAGAAGTGATGTACACCCGAGTGATCATGTCTGGGCTGACGCTGTTGGTCGTCCTCGGTCATAATAGGCCAGAAACCCTTGATAGGCTATGGCCTGCCGTTGTATCGTGCGGCTTCTTTTAAAGTTTAGCGGAACAGACTGCACAGGGGCGGCTCCGCATAATGAAAAGGGAACTGCAAGGAAACGGATTCAGGTAAGCACGGTGAAACACGGGGGTGAAAGATGTCGCTTCAAAAACTGAACGCCTTAGAGTCGCGGGTCAGGAACTTGGTGCAGCTTGTTCAAGATGTCAAACACGAGAATGCCACACTAAAGATAAAATTAAGTGAGTCACAAGAACAACTTCGCGACCAGGAACAGCGACTCCAAGACAAGGAAAATGAGCAAACGGGTGTGCACGATTGCATTGAAAGAATATTAGGGGAATTAGATGCCGTCGACCCAGCGGTCTCTTCCAGCGTTAGGACTTTATGAGGATGTGGTCGACGTATCCATCGACCGGAATGACTACCTGGAATCGAATGCAATCGGTTTCAATCAACCGAAGGTCGACTCACAAGAGGCCCCATGGTTACCTTTAATGTTCACTTGAACACAATGATGTACCTCCATTGACCAAGAGCACGCTCGCGAGTATCCCCATGATGCGGCACAAGCATCTCCAGCTCGATCAACAGAAGCTCGATCGCGTGAAAGCTGTTCTCGGCGTCAAGACTGAAACCGAGGCCCTTGACCGTGCCCTCACGCTTGTCCTGAATGAAACCGAATTGAAAAGGGCCCTGAAAGCTTCCAAGGGGCGCACCCGACTTTACAAGCTCTTTTGCTAATATGCAGCGCCTGGTCGTAGGATCCCGTGACTCACCCGTTCTGAAGAGTGGCAGTCTAGCGCCCAGCGTTCCTGTTCACTATCAGCCAATAGACACGCCCGTGTGCGGGTCTTCTTCCGGCCCATGTCAGGAGAGAGGGCAAACAGGGAGGTATAACCGTGTCCTTCGGGACTTACTGACGGTGTTGTGTTCCTTCAAGCGTCGCGCTACCGAAGAGGCGAGTCTCTCGACCGAGAGAACGCGTGCCCTGTGGAGAAAACCACTGGCGCAGGGCAGCGACAATAGCGACATCGGCCGCCCTCGGGAGAAACGCTTCCGCAAATGAATATCCCCGCCGGATGGCAATATGCCCACAGAGGATTAGGGCGGTAATCGCCACGGCGAAATTCTGCCACGAGTCGAATTCCCATCCATAGGCTATCCCGTAAAACGTCTCACTCAATGGCCAGAGATATTGCATGGGCCAGCTTGTGCCGCTGCCGAGCAAATCACAAAGGAGGTGCAGATGGAACGCACAGAGACTGAGCCACCACACCTTCAGGCGATCTTTCCCCCCCCACGACAACAGCGTTCCGACCAGTAAGGCAGCCACCAAGCCATGCGTCAAGACGTGATGCCATCGGCCATACGCGTCAGCCCCGGCAATAAGAGAGAGGCCATCTAAATCCGGCGCAAGGCCTGCCCAGGCGACTAAGGCCCTGTCTCGTCGAGCAGTGAGGCGGTGACCGACGACCCATGAGAGCATTAAATGCGTAGGAATATGGATCTCTTTAACCCTTCGCTCCAGCTCGTGAAGTGCGGACAGCGCGGAACACTTGTCGAGTGTGAAGTGTAGCGCATTGTGATGCTTTGTCATGTTCGGGGTGCTCTAAAACTCGGTCAGCGTAACGATAGATACAGAATCACAAATCCGTCACACTGACCTAAGCTAAAAGCTGGTAGTGAGACCCGGCGATAAAGGCTCCTGTAACATCCATAGCTGGCTCCTCAAGTACGGCTCAGTTTCAGATGCCCTGCTATACTTCATCCCTGAAGATGCGACGCTATGCCCGCTATGTGACTCGCCTCCTCGCCGTCGCAGTAATGCTGGTTTCTGTGACATTTATCATTGCTAAGATCCACACCATCCTTGACAATGTGCGACGTCCATCCAGTCAACAGGCGTGGACGAAGGCCATGATCTCTCACGCCCTGGCCACGAGGGCGGAACAAGAGGGCCGTCACCAAGACGCGCTTATGCTGTTGCGGACAGCACAGCAACAGGCGCTGGCCATTGTGAACGTGGAGAAGAAGATTCAGGCGTTGGCATCCATTGGCAGACTTCAATTCGAGTACAGAGACGGACGAGCCGCCCGGGAGAGTTTTGAGGCGGCTCGACAAGCCCTGGCTAGTGTCGGCATTTCAGATTCCGGTTCCTACAGCCGTACCATTGCGATGGAGATCGCGCAAGCCGGAGAAGTGCAATATCTCCAGGAGTTCCTTGGCAGTGAGCTGGCCCCGTCGCCGCAGTATCACCGGATGGTGCTTGTCGCGCTTGCGAGAGCTAGGCATGTACACAAAGCCATGGCAATCGCACAGGCCTTCCCCTTAGATTCGGGCACCCACGGCTCCTACCGTTCTGAAACCTTGGAGGGGCTCGCAGCGATTCAGGCTGATGAACAGGGTGACTTGGAAGCGGCCAGGTTAACTTTAGAGCTGATCCCCAAGGAACGACGTCTGCAGTACCAGTTGTCCAAGCTGTTCTTTCTTGCCGCCTCGGCGGCTGAACGCACGCGTCGTGGTGAACAGTAGACAGTGCAACAGGACCTTGACGCTATGGTGGCAGACCTTCAGAAGAAGCAGATGCATGGCTATGCTCAAGCGCAGGGGTGGGCCAGTGTCGCCAGAGCCTATCTCGGACTGGGCAAGCAAGCGGAAGCCCATCGCGCGATCGAACAGGCGATTGAATCGTACGGTGCGGGATATGACAAGGTTGAGTTTCTGAAGGAGATCCACCCGCTCTATTTGGCGATGGGGCTTCAGAATGAAGCGCACAGAAGCGTGCTGAGCCTCAAGGAGCCCTTATTCCAAATTCGAGGCTTAGTCCACCTGGCGCGACTGCGCGCGACCCGCGGTGACAAGGAGGCGGCCGGTCAGTTATTGGACGAGGCGGAAGGGTTGGCCTCTCGTCTGCTGAGGGATAATTGGCAAGCCTGGTCGTTGGCTGAAATAGCGGCAGCGCTGCAGGAAATTGGTCAGGATCGTCGGGCTGAAGAAGTCGCTCGATCGGTCCACGGAGAAAGCGAACGAGTGAGCTTATTCGACGTCTTTAGTCTTGCCTTCGTTTTGTCCGGTGGGCTGGCCGGATGGGCATTATTCCACTACAAAGAGCCCGGGCGACTCGTCACACAGGCGATGGCGGCAGGAACAGCGGTCGTGTTGGCACTGCAACTCGCCTTCTTGATCGTCAGTACTCCAGCACTGGCCCCACGTACGGATTTGCAAATGAACCTGTTATGCCTGATAGAGATCTGGCTTGTTTTCACGGTCATCGTTCTTCGCACGCCCAGCATTAAAGGCACCATGGTACCTGCGGTACCTGCTTCGCGATAGCCATATCGAGTTCAATGAGTTCTCGGTTATTGCGCGCTCAAAGGGAGGAAAATGCCGTTCACCCCGCTGCATGCAGGGCCAGGATTACTGCTCAAAGGCTTGTGTGGAAAGAGACTCAGCTTACTGAGCTTCTTAGCGTCTCAAGTCGTGATCGATCTCGAACCCTTGTACTACATGATGAGGCATCAATGGCCGGTCCATCGCATGACCCACACTCTTCTCGGAGCTGCAGTAGTCGCTGGGCTTGTGGTCTTTATGATGGCGCTGATACGTCAGATGCCGAGACTCCAATCTATGACCACGGACGATGGAGAATGCAGTCTCTGGGGTATTTCCGTTGGAGCCCTGGTCGGGACATGGTCGCACGTGCTGTTGGACAGCATCGTCCATCTCGATGTCCGACTGTTTGCGCCCTTCAATGATGCTCTCCCTTTCTATGGGCTCCTCGAATGGGAGCAAGTCAATCTGCTGTGCATCGTCTCGGCGGCAGTAGGCCTGCTCCTTCATGTACTCCAACGACTCACTGCTTGTCCCGCACCGACTCATTAGAGTTTCTACTCCATCGTCCTTGGTACCTACCCGGTGTGGCTCAACCTAAATACCATCCCCGACTTACCTGTAGGTTTGGCTCATTGGGGACTCTTGCCTTGCTGCCCGAGCTGCTTGAGGTCCTCTTCAATGCTGACCAACTGCTTTTCCAGATGCCGGTTCAGAAAGTCGGCCCGCTTCACCGCGAGACTTAACTTGTCGATCACGATCTCCCCGTGTTCAATGGCTTGGGCAATGGTTTCTAGTTCCGCCTCACCGGCGACATAGCTTTCGGGCACCTGCGTGATGTTGGTGGCGCTCAGTTCGTCAATCGTCATGAGCCTGCTCCTTGGTTGTAACAGTCGCGTCTATCCTGCCATCCTTCACATGAATCTCAATGCGGTCGCCCGATGACACCTGGGATCGGCTGCGCACGACTGTCCCGTCGGGGCGGGTGACGTAACTTAAGCCCAAGGCGAAATAGCGGGCGGGACTGGCGGCTTGGATATGTGCATGCAGTCGATGCAGCGTGCTCAGCGTTCGGCGGACCATGTCGCAGCCAGCCTGATGAATCTGTTGACGAAGATGTCTCAAGTCAAGACGGCGGGGGCCTACGACCGTCGACAGGGCCTTGAGCGGCAACGTCTGTCGCCAGAGATGTAAGCGATGACGACGGCCCGAGACCAGGGCCGGTGCTCCGACCAAGACGGTTCGCAGCCGATCAGTGATGAGCGTCCGATGTCCTTGCAGCAGCCGTCGCGCCTCCAAGGGCAGGGCCTGATGGCGGTCGTGAAGTCGCCGACCAGAGAGTTGCAGGCATTCCTGTATGGCAATAGCGAGCCCATGCCATTGTGCGACGCGCTGACGTTGGCGATCATGTACCAATGAGAGCGCAGCCCGTAGGAATCGCGGGCGCTGCGACAGCAGTTGTCGTCGGCGATCAGCGACATGATCCATGGCGTACCCGCGGAGTCGGTCTCGCATGCGATGCAGATGATCTTGGAGCGCTTGAACCTGATCGACCAAGAACCGGGCGGCAGCGGTCGGCGTCTCCAGGGATTTCGCGGACACCAGATCGCACATGGATTGATCCGCGGTGTGCCCGAGGCCGGTCACCACGGGAAGCCCGCAGAGTGCGACGGCCTTCGCGAGGTCATAGTCATCGTAGGCGACGAGGTCTAATTCACTGCCTCCACCACGGATGAGCAGCACCGCGTCAAATTCCTGTTGACGCGACATGAGCTGTGCAAAGGCATCCAGTAAGGTCGGCACGGCTGCCACGCCCTGCACCGCCACGTTGAGAATGGTGTACTCAAAGCGAAACCCGCTTCGCTTCAAAACCGACAGGGCATCGCGGCAGCCATCGCTGTCCCGCTTCGCAATACAGAGAATGCGAAGGGTTGGTCGACGCCACACCAGGGCTTTATTACGGACGAGGAGCCCTTCGTGGTCCAGCCGCTTCAACGTCGCGTCGCGCTGTTGCTGCCGAAGGCCCTTCATGCCGATCTGATTCAGGCGATGAATGCGCAGATAGGGCTTCGCCTTCTTGATCCAAACGTCGATCGTCACTTCCAGCATGACCTCACAGCGGCCATCACGATCACAGAGGTCACAGCCAAAGGCCTGGCCCTGTTTGAGAATGGCCTCCGTATCGGTGCGTTCCCAGATGAAACCGTCGATGGCGACCGTACTGTCCTGTGTGTCCGCCAATGTCACCGAGAGAAAGCCGCGCGGGCCCGCATTGAGGCCCGGTCGAAGCCACTGCGCATGCACAATGCGAGGGCCCAGCGCGGTGAGGGCTCGCATGCGATCATGAATGAGACCCGTGATCTCCCGGATGGACAGTGGCGCGGCTGGTGCAGGACTGGTTGCGGTCGATGGGAGGCTGTGCGCCTCAGGGGACGTCGTGAATACCGGGCCGCGAGAAGGTCTCGGTGTTGGTGTCGTACGCTCAGGAATCGGGGGATCAGGAAAGAGAGGCAGATTCATGACCGTGAAGATATCAAACCGAGAAGAGCGAAACCACCCCGGGTGACTGTCCAACGTCCCTGTCGCCCGACAGAAGCCGCTTTCGCGATTATCCATCGATGCTGTCTTCGTCTCTGTGCACAAACGATGGTTGCCGAGCCGCCCAGATCGACTTTATCTTACGACATCAGCGATAGAACTCTTACCAATAATGTCCCATCGTGAAGTGGTTCAGAGAAAGGCAGATTCTGCGACGATGTCGACACGACGTTCGGCTGCCATCACATCGCCAACCCGGCGGGTGCGCCGCTCCCGCAGGATATCCGTGGACATCATGCGAGCCAAGGCATGATGAGTGTAATTGTTAGAGTTCACGTATGGACTCTGGCGGGATACGGAACCGAGCGCGCCCTCGAACAGTTCTCGCGCTTCCGCCATGGGCACCAGAGATGAAGTCCTTCCGGCCTCGAAGAGGTTGGTGCCTACGACTTCCAATTGGATTGCCGATACGCCAGACTGTTCGATGCCCAACGCCTTCGCCGCAGCATATGACAGATCGAGGACTCGTCCGTTGACGTATGGACCCCGGTCGTTAATCCGGATCATGACATGGGTTCCATTGACCACATTGACAATGCGTGCCACCGTCCCTAACGGAAGGGTGCGATGAGCCGCCGTGAACGCATGCATATTGAAGAGCTCACCACTCGCTGTCTCATAGCCATGGAAATCGTCTCCATACCATGAGGCAATGCCGCGCTCTTTCATGCCAAGATCTAAATCCGCTCGCCCTTTACTCACGGCGGCACAGCCGCTGAGCAATAGACTCCCCGTCACAATGAGCGCCCAGAGGTACCGGTGATCCTGACCCATATGCCCTCCTAGCCACATACCGGCAAACCCGATTGGCCAAGCCTTGTGCCGAGAAGAACTGCAGTCGGTATACCAATCCTAAAAGCTGGATTCTCTGAGGTTTCCAAAGTGCCGGATGGCTCACGTGTCGCAGGTGCCATCTCAGGAGTGTCTCAAGGGCGGACGCGGCTTCGGGCCACCGGACGGTGCCCCAAGTCTCATGGGGATACGAAAGGATGTAACGAGTGCAGTCGGCTCGGTACCTTGTTCGGCTAGTAAATGAGAGGAGGAGTCGGAATCATGATGAAGGTAAATTGACCTAGTGATGTTTAGGCGAAGGGGAAACACTATGCCGTCTTGCCTGACACGTAAGTAGGTACTCATCATGGATGGGATGGCCCCAAGAGGCACCAGGGCCGTGGCTTAGGTAGTATGTGTGTCGTTGTCGCTGTGGGGAATTAAAGCTAGTATTCTTGAGACGAATCGTTCCGTTTGAGTGTATCCTGAAGCCGTTGGTCAACCTTCTGGATCCTCATTGAAAGCTGGTCACGTCGCTGTGCCAACTGTTGGGTTTGGACCTCTCCTAGCCATTTCGTCCGACGAATCGCCCGCGTTACCGCGTCATAGAGTTGCTCAGGATCCAGCGGTTTGTGAAGGATCGCGCAGGCCCCTTGTTCGAAGGCATCCTGCTCCAGTGCGGCTGTTCCGTATCCTGTCATCAAGACGATCGGGATGTGGACGGAATCCGCTTGGCATTCTTTCAGCAGGTCGATGCCATTGAGCCCTGCCATACGAAAGTCGCTGACAATCGCGTCAAACCGGCGGAGATTGAGAAGACGCAAGCCCTGTACAGCGCTGCTCGCCGTCGCGATGAGGAAATCAGGATGCTCGTCATGCAGCGCGTCAGACACGGTCTTCAAAAAGACGGCATCGTCATCGATCATGAGGAGGCTACGGGGCGACGCTTCCCATGCCTGCGACCAGGAACCCTCGTTGACGCGATGGATCGTCGGACAGAGCTCTTCACCAATGTGCTGCTTCGATAGATAGGCTGATGCACCCGCCTCGACCAAGGCCTCTGCATACTGCGACAATGATAGCCCAATCACGGCGACCTCGGGGCAGAGCCGCTTGATCTGACGTGTCGCTTCGATGCCGTTCATCTTCGGCATCTGCACGTCCATGAGCACAACATCAGGATAGAGACACCGGGCCAATTCGACCGCCCGCTCACCATCACCTGCTTCTCCGATGACCACGAGCCGAAGATCTTTCTGGACAATCTGAGCTATCTCGGCTCGTAGGAGTCTGTGATCGTCGACGATCAATACGTGGATACGGGTCGGATACATGGTATCTATTATGCCACAAGGCGCCGTCTGTTGAGTCCTGCGTTTGACCCTAAACGGTAGAGCCGCCTAGGCCGCCACCATGAGTCTCTTCGTCGTCAACCTTCTCACACCGCTGGGCGCTCGCGGCTACGCGATGATGTTCCTCGAACAACAGTTCGGCCCCCTCCCGGTCGGCGATTTCTCGTGCCGTGCGTCATTCATGTATTGCAGATCGGTGTTTGCGATGACGCCTGCACCTCCAACTCTACGAAATTGCAATCGGTGCAAAGACTCCATGCTCAGTATCCAAGGCTGCCTCTCCTCGCCATCTCATTGGGCCTGGACATCTTCGCTGTTGGCAAGACACCGGGGCCTCTGGGTTAGTGTCAAAAGCCAGCTCGACTCTGAACTCGTCGAAGCGGTGCGGATGCTCAGTCAGCGGACGCATTTTCCGCAGGGCCACGAAGTGGAAACGAGACCGTGATCCGAATCCCTCCCTGTCGGGTACTCTGTTGATGCGCAAGCCAATTCGGTGTGCGAGGACAGACCAAAAGGAGTGAGACCCCACTTACATTGTGTCAACCAATCTTAGGAAGGCATCCCCTCATGCGCTCGTTACGGCAGACTGACAGCGCCACCACCATCCGAAGAGTGACTGACAAATTATATCTATAGGTGACAATCAAGCTACGGATTATTTCTTGACACATCATTTGCATGGCCATAGGCTCTCACCAATTTTAGAAACAGACAAGGTGCTCTGCATGAGAACGCTAGTGAACAGACGTGCCCGTGTGAAGAGCCTTGCAGAGAGTCCCAGGGATAGTCGTTGGCAAATAGTGTCACCAGTATCTGCATTCGTTTCGGTGTTATGGCCACTCCTTTTGGTTGGCTGCGCCTCAATCGAATCGTTTCAAGCGTCACCGCGCAACCTATGTGCGGGGGATACCGTCACCGTCACGTGGCAAGCCACAGGCCACGTCTCACTGGATGCCAATCCGTCCCTTTCTCACACTGGGCCGAAGGACTCTCAAGGATCAGAGCCATTCACACTTCAACAGACCACACGATTTGTCCTCAGTGCACACAGTTTGTTTTCACAGAAAACCGCTGACGCAGATGTCATGGTCGTTGCGAATACACCAAAAGAGTTTGGCGGCCTGGCAAGCTGTGACGTGCCCTCTCAGGGGTTGACCCTAACTTTGCCACTCCAAGATCCGCAGGTCTCCCCTGCGATGCGAGTCACTTCGGTGACCAACATGAATGCGCGTCCGATCTTGCTCCGAAAAGAGAACGTGCAGGTCACGCTCTTGCCCGGTGAGACGTCATCGGCCTTCGATCACCTGCCAGCCCAGGGCACCTGGATTGTGACATCCACCCTCAACCAGAACGAGAGCTGTGCAGACGGCCTGTCAGCGGTCCATGACCGACTGACCTTTCGAATCGCCTTTTCTTGTCGAGACTAGAAGATGCCGATACCCGATAAACTGAAGACGATCGTTGTGGTAATGATGGAAAACCGCTCGTTTGACCATGTCCTGGGTTATTTGGCGCTTCCCCAGTTTGGCGGCCGAACCGATGTCGACGGGCTGTTACATTCGGATACGGATGCCGCATTCGCCAACGAATACGATCATCAGATTTACCGTCCCTTCTCAATGTCCGATCGTCCATTGAATAGCGATCTGCCTCATTCGCGGCCAGAAGTGGCCACACAACTGGCGTTCCGAGGAACGCGAGCCACGATGAGTGGGTTCGTCCAGGCCTATGTGGAGCTCACCCACAGTATGGTCGAAACTCCCCCTCCCCTTGGATATATGACGCCAGCCTCTGTATTCATGTCGAATTTTCTCGCTCGCAATTTTCTAGTCTGCGACCGTTGGTTTGCCCCTGTCCCTGCGGACACACAACCCAATCGGGCGGTCGCATGGACCGGTTGCACCTTGGTCGATGACACCAAGGGTCGAATCATCCCTCACCGAGATCTTGTGCTGGACTGGCTGACCCAGCATGATGTCCGCTGGCGGGTCTACCACTCGGGACTGTCGTTTTTTCTGCTCTTTGGTCTTCTTCAAGACGCACTAGGGGATAAATTTCGCAGCATACGCTCGCTGGCAGGAGACTTGGCCACCGACTCCGATGATACGGCGCCTCAAGTCATCTTCATTGAGCCGGAATACAATGATTCACCAGTCCATTTTGGGAATATCCCCAATGACAACCATCCTCCTTTGGCGATTGGACCCGGCGAGAATTTTCTCCGGGATGTCTATACCACGCTATCCACAAGTTCCCGGTGGGCCAATACCCTGCTCATTGTGACGTACGACGAACACGGTGGCTATTTTGACCATGTGCCTCCACTGCCTATTCAGAGTGCGGTACCGTCCGGGGCCTTATATGCTGAGCCCTTTAAGACAACAGGGGTTCGTGTGCCTGCCCTGATCGCATCCCCATTTGTGCCGAGTGGGACATGCTATTCGGGATCACTGGATCACACGTCTATTCTGCAGCTCTTCGGGGAAATGTTCGCGGGCGGTCCAAAACAATACTCTGAGGACGTCAGCCTGCGTTTAGACCAAGGCATCAAGAGCGTTTCGAGTGTGTTGTCGAAAACGCAGAGAACCGATGTGCCCGTTGCGCCTACGACGCCGGTCATGGTCGAACAATTGATCCGATCTACCAAACCTGTGCTCAATGAGAATCAAAAGGCATTTGCGCTCGCAGGCAAGAAGATCCTTGCCTATGATGCAAGCAGAGCGATGGGTAAGTTTCCGGAGCTCGTCCACCTCGACACCTCTAAAGCCCCTCCAATGAATCCCCAAACCATCGTGCCCGACCACGACCGGAAGCCACAGAAGATAAGAAAGAAGAAGCAGACGATAAAGACGAAGAGGCGAAAGAAAAAAGGTTAAGATCGATATCTGCTAACGCGTGGCAAATCGCTATTTTGGCGTGTGCTTTTTCGAGGAGCTCCTGCACAGGTTAGACGTCATCTGAACCTATAACAGTCGGCCCGTTCTGATCTGCCACGATAAAGTTTGCTACCACGAGGCAACGGTCTTAAAAGGAATGGCAGGATTTTTCATGGTCAACGTCATTGATACGTGGTGAATGTTACTGCAATTGAAATCTGATCGATCGCCATCGTGTGCACCCTGGTATGTACGTCGATGAATTTCCGGTGGTATGAACTCGCGACGTGATCATGACCTCGCAGCAAGACGGCGCGTTCACGGCGCACGCGGCAAAAGTCCGATGGGGCAAGCCGCATCAGTTCGGTGTGGAGTTTCTTCGATTAACGTGGGTCAGCAGGTGACGGCACGACGGTTGTTTGAAACTGTAGAAAACTAAAAGACCACTACTTCGATTTGCTTCCTAAGAATCCTCCCCCACAGACCTTTGCCCTCAGAGGCTCATATCGCACAATGAGTCTAGATCCAGCGTGATCGACTCGCCGTCATCTGTTAATTCTGCAATGTGAATGTCGTGTTCATCCAGGACTTCAAGGTCATCACTGTCCATAGAGTCTCCTTTCTGGTTACGGAAACATTAGACTCACATCTTCGACTCTCAAGCCTGACGGTAACCCTTGCGTCCACTCCTCGCCATCGAGTCGCAACGACCAATAACGTTCTCCCCACTTCTCGATGATCCAATCACAACCCTCGTGATAGATCAGTTTCGAATAGATTTCGCTCCGACATAGCACCATGCGCGGCGGTCTAGCCCGACTGATGCGCTGAACCTATTCCTCAGAGGTAGCACGACTTCTGTCTAATAGAAGGAGAGGAGGTGGGGCCTTATCATCTGATGGTGAGGATGTGCTGCTTGGAGTCTCTGTTGTGGTCGTTCCTGCGGTGTGTCGGCTTAGGCCTTGCCCTGTTGTTCCTTGCCCCGGTTCTCCTCACGTTATTGCTCATCTCAACTGTCCTCAAGAAAAACGACGCACATTTCAGCCATTAGGAATGTGTCTACCGCCCCCTCGATTCTTGCCGATGCATCTATTGCTCATGCAGCCGATCATTCCCCCGCGGCGAACCCTGGTGCTGCCGAGCGGGCCGCACGAATAATGCCTTGCGGAGAATAAGAGCAACCTGTCGCCTCCATGCCAGAAAGCCCGTGCAGGAGCCCCTCAAAATGAACCCATAGCTTGCCCGTCAGCTAGCCATGCGTTAACGCAGTGTCGACGCCGTGGCGCCAGCAGGCTGATATCCGAATTAGCCCAGTCGGACAAAAATGCTCGCCAGGATGTGGGCTGAACATTCTGTGGCAAAAAGGTATGAACTGCGAAAGGCATCTTTGCAGAGGACTGTCTTCTTCAGCGCACCCACTGTGGAGGAGCATTGGGGTTTGAGGTTAACCGCTCCAATGGTCCAGCCGGACGTTTTGGCGGGCTTGTATCGAGGGTCATTCCATCGGGCGTGGTATCGTGCTTAAGCCGCACGACGATTCCACCCATGACATCCCATCGCGATTTGACGGGTCGCCCGCGGATGGTGATTATGACAATCGACGCGCGACTGCACAATCGCTAAATCCGACGAGATCGCCTTAAACTCCGCTCCATCGATGAAGGTGAGCACCGAGAGCAATATGGGCCCCAAACAAATTATTCCCGCCGGCCTTTTCGACATCGATACGGCTTCTTTCCCAACAACCACCTCTGTCCTAGTACCAATAGCCCAAATGAAGTCCTTTGAGTGCCTGGGCTACCGGGCTAGTAACATACAGCACGGGGGCGGCGTGGCTCAAAAGGATTGTCCAGAGCCGACTGTTACATTAAGGCGTGTATTTCAACTCATGCATCAATCGATTGACGGACTCGCTCGGGTTCGCGCCATCCCCATAGACCATTGGATAGAGGTTTTGCAGGGACACATAAAACCCTTGTTTCCGATCTGGGGGAACCTCAACAAGCGAGGCCAAGGATGACACATATTCACCGTGTCCGCGCGCGATATCATCTCGCAAGTTGTTAAAGTTGAAAACGGTAAACGTTAGAACCTGGTATTCCGCTTTTACAAGACCCTCGCCAGTAAACCATGATTTCGGCGACGTACTGGAAGTAAACTCCTTAGTGGGCCGCGTCAGATCGCTTACGCCCTGGGACGTCCCATTAGTGACGTCCGTCGTTGCTTGAAAAGGAGCCTTCGTCGCATCGAGTGTGGGCTGAGTCATCAGTGGCTCAAGCGCCATGCATGAGTATAGTGATGTAGCAGTGATACAAAGAGCCAACAAACGGGCTGAACCTTCCATCACGTTAACCTCTTTGACTGACGTCCAGACGTCCGCTTGCCATTGGCGCCCCTGTACTTTGGGTCCTATAAATGCCTACTGGAATGTTTCAGAAGCGAGACGACGAACAGCACAATCCTACCTTCCGAACAATGACTCCATGAATAAATAAACCCCCAAACTGCCGTTCAATGCGCGCAACACCGGACACGAGCATGGAAGAAGATAGTGGGGCACGAAGGACAGTTGTACCGTCAAGGTATTCTGTGGTTGCCGCCCTTATTGCGGTTCCGCCATGCCCCTGGCATCTCTACGCTGTTCGTCGATCTACATACCTCTCTCCCGAACGCCTTCACGAGCGCCTTCGCGAGCACCCTCCTTGGCGGCTGAAGACGAGGGTGTGATGTCCTGGTGAATCACCGTAGGTGGTGCCTCTCGTTCATGAGTATGGGTCGTGCAGCCTGTTATCAACCCCCCAACACTAAGACATGCTATCAATGCGATGATTTGGCTCATAAGCCACCTCCTCATAGAAAGTTTGTTCACTAACCGCAAAGTTACTTGGTTGATACTAACTTAGAATCTGACAAGAGGTTGATCGGTGACAAAGGAATAAGCTGTGGGACATATACCTAACTTAGAAGGCTTATGCCTAATGATCCGTGACTGTGAAGTTTCAATATAAAAGCGGGTCACAAAAATTCTGGCAGTTATACATATAAAAAGAAGACTCACTGTCAAGGAGGTTGGGATTGACCGCCGGGAACGCTACTCGCAAGCCCTAAAACTACCTAACTGATGCTGAGCATCGAGAGATGAACAACCTGACCACGCTTAACAGTCATCGGCCCTCTAATGTGGCACCCCGGACCGATCACAACTGGAACTCTTTCTTGATTCAAGCAGTGATGCGGCGAAACCGGCGAATTCCCAATCAGACTTTACGATGACCATTCCGACTATTACAGTAGCTCCGAATTTTACCGGAATGGACGCCTCACAATTGACACTCCAGTTTGGCAATGGAGAATCAATTCCGATCGTGCCTGCAAGTCCTATCATGACGTCCGAGCCGACCTCTTTATTATTGCTTAGCTCAGGTTTTCTGGGTCTCGCCGCATGGCGAAATGTCGCAGAGGGTAACTGCTTACGGCCTCTGAGGACCGCCTCTGAGGAGCGCACAGATGCGAAGATTACTACTCCATTAGGTACCACCGGATTCTTTGGTACCTGAACTGTATGAACCCACTGCCCTTGGAGAAATTGAACTGTTCCATTGTAAGGACCGAACGGTCCAGGGCCGCCGGGGCCACCTGCAGGCCACTGACGCCATTGACGGTTCAAGCGTTAGCGAATGAACTAAGACGTGAAGATGGTCAATAAGGTAGCACATGTTGCGCAAGGGTCTTAGTCTTGAATTTCCGAAGGCACCGCCTCTTCGGAGGCCCGTAGTGGCAGCGGAATATCGACGTACATACAGTGATGAGGCTGTTGCGAGTCCGCATGCACATCGGACCGAAAGAATGTGCAGGTGCCACACATGTCCTCCAGAGAGATGTGGCCTCGACGAAGTAGTTGCACAATCGTCCCCTCAACAACGGTAAGGAGTTGACCTTGTTGCGCATCCGAAAGGGAGGAGGTCATTGCGGCCACATGGTCCGGCCATCGGCTCAGCCGTGCGGCTTTTCGTCGCCCCTTGGCGGTAAGCCTGATGAGACCCGCCCTGCCCTCTTGGATGAACGGATGAATCACGCCTCGCCGTTCCAGGGTACGGAGGAGATTCGGCACCAGGCTGAAGGTTACCCCCAGATGTGCCGCCAGGTCCCCGGCGGTCATCTCGTTCTGTCCATGAACGGCTAGCACCACGAGCGTTTGTGATGCGAGGGCATGAAACCCTCGCTGCCTCCGATCATGAAGACGCATCGCCACATGAATCCGGCTGAGGCCCGCGGCAATATGCTCATCCCAACGTCCACTCCCAGTCGGACAATGCGATCCCATACGATCTCCTTTCCATCCCCCCTGATGGGCAGGTGTCTTTAAAAGTACTGACCAAAGTCTACGGAACCAGACAGTGGCAGACGAGTCGTCACATGAGAAGCTCAGCTTATCTTTCCCTGACAGACCCAGCACACGGTCCTACCCGACATCACTTGCTCTTCTGTAGATCAACCAGATAGACCTGGTCAACTGGCGTGATCAGTTCAAGGCTGGCGGAGTAATTCTTGATAGGACATGGCCCGAGGGGTTTAGGGAACCATGCAGGCCCCAGTCAAAATCCCAAGCCCGAAAGACACGAGCCCGAGATACACACCATGCGCGAGATTATTTTGCGCAATCCCATCGGGGAGAGAGAGGAACTGGCCAGACGCGTGCCCGAGCGATCGAATACCGCCTACGATCCATTCACCAGCTCCACATACGTAGAGGGCCCCAGCCCCCATGGTATCGGGTGGGAAAAAGAAACTGTCTCGCAAATACGTGCTGCCCTGGAATGACGTCTGGATCGTGAGGACATTGTCGACAGCCGAGTAGCTTGGCTCACTGCGTAGGTGAAGACTCAGCAGAAGGATCGCGATGATGACTCTTTGCCATGTGATCACTAGAGGGCTCCTCCCCGTACACTCTTGCAAACGCATCGCCACATTGCTTCTGGCCCAGGATACTGCTTGAGATAAAGTATTTAGGACCACAACGGTTGGATCACTGACAAGTTTGCCGACGGAGCATTTCATGAATTGTCGCAACGTCGAGAAACCGCGCTATCTCGAACTCTGTACAACGCGCACAGGCTTACCAAATACAGGGTTGTCCTCCGATGCGCCGAGGCAGCGTGTCACGTCACCTGGTCATAGGTGCAGTCTGTAAAAAGGACTGGCCCGGTCAGTTATTAGAGCAGGCGGAAGGCTTAGCCTCACGTCAGCCAGCTAGTGATTGGCAAGCCTGGGCGTTGGCTAATATCACGAACGCTCCAAGCAAGAGGTTAGAGCAGTTTCCGAGAGCCTTGAACGCAGTACGCTGGGCGGTCTTTACAGGCAGATCGAGTCTTGACCTGCCGGAAGGCTGGCTGGTATGTATGATAAAGGGGTTGGAGCCTTTATGTCTTCCGTCGTAAAGCTGGCAATGGTAATAGTCATCCTCTGCAGTGTTATCGCGGTCTCGCCAGGCTCCGTCTTAGCCGATGAAACATCATCGCATGATGAAGGAATAGGGATTAAGATAGCGAGTTGGGCAGCTACCGTTCCTTACTGTCTCGCGAAAAGTACGTTTGCAGCACTCGGCGGTATCGTTGGCGGGTTCGCATTCGTATTCTCTGGCGGCAATGCGGAGACAGCTAAGGCGGTGTGGACCACGAGCATTTTTGGAACTTATATCATCCGACCGGTACACCTGAGAGGACAAGAGTCAGTTCACTTTCTTGGTCAAGCTGATGAAGATCAGAAGGCACCCGGTCCCCCGGCTACTTCTGATCATCCCGTTCAAACGCCTCGTGAACCGGTAATCCCCATCCCCGGTGGGTATTAAGATCCCTGGAAGGACTCGTGTCATCGCAACAGCTGTTGCTTCTCCGTCGCTACGGCATTGCAGTCTGGTATGGCGCCGTGGCCGTGGCCCTGCGGTGGATGCTCCAACAGAACCGATTAGCCGAGGATAACTAGGTGTTCAGTCCAATCCAATGCAAATAGCTCGTCGCGCCCCGATGTTTCGTCGACATGTGCTGCGTGTCGTTCAGAGACGCCAAGGTCATTCTATCGTGTGAATATGCGGCGTAAAGAAGATCGCACCGAACGGACAGAAGTTGTTAGCTACGCAAAATTCTCCTTGGCCTTCCTTACAGCTTGGCATCCCTCGAGACCACTTCTAGAGTGTCGACCGGTCCTGGCATGTTTGAAGGACGTCCTTGAGATGAAATACACGAAGGCGGCAACGGTCCTGGTGCTGACCCTCAGCGTTCTCCTCATGTCGGTCGGGACACCGAGGCCGCTCAGTCTAGCTTGGGCCAGCACGGTGCCGAACAGCCCATGCGTGGAGGTCTTTTAGTGAGCTTTGCAACCTGGATGGTCGCAATCGCATTTGGTACGACCGCCAGATAATTTACTGGCGCAGGCATCAGTACAGAACTGTTTGTCCCCTTGAACTTCGCACCTACACGCAGGATGTGCTCATTTTCATGACACATCTCCCCCTCCTGTGTGTTCTTCTGTAGCCATGGGCGCTAGTTCATTGCCAAGCCCTTCATTTGACCTCGTGAATCTTGCCGTCCACCGCATCGACATAGACTTTGCGGGTCTTTTTTGTACCGTCCACTGTTTCGATTTTATAGACCACACGACCGTCATCCTTTCCCATATTCACTTCGACGGCCTTGCCGTGGGTAGTCTGCTCAGCTGTCTTGATCGCGTCCGTCATGCTTACGCGGGCTTGATCGCTGAGCTCCTTGTTGCTTTCAAATAGTGCCCATCCTGGGCTCACTGATAGTCCCATGGCTACCAAGGTCAGGCTCGCAGCATACAACAGTCTTTTCATGTGCATTCCTCCATGATTTGAGTACATATCATCACTACGGTCAGTATGCCTTGGTGGTGCACTCTGATGTAATCATCTGATGGCTTACGTTGTTGCCATACTTCGCGCCGCGGGGCTCTAGGGGACCTCTCATTGCTTCCGATGAAGGCAAAGGGTCTTCTTCTTCAAAGATGGAGCCCTTAACCAGTTAGAGTCTTCTTTTTTCAGAGAGCATCTGAGACGCTGCCTTCTAAAGTCGCTCCTGCGCGCTACTATTTCGTTAGTGAAACATGATTGATCGAGGATCATGAGTACGCCCGTCTCAGCTGCGACCGCCGCCAGGCAATGAGCCAACCCACGCCGCGACGCTCAAGTGGTATTAGACGTAGCTGAAGCATCGAATGGGCGGGTCTCAACGTAGGAATAATGCTGATTGATCATGGCAGCGCGGTGAGCTATGTAAGAATCGTTAGGATGTTTTTAACGATCGCAACGCTGCGAGCAGTCTTGGGTGCTTGAGCACGCTCTGCGGCGGGGCTGAACCTTCGCTGTCCTCAGTCATCGTAGTCGCGTCGGCCGAGAGAGGGAAGCACCCGTCGATGCAATAATGGATGCAGCAGCCACTCAGCGTGGACTCATTGTCATCACGTTGATGGCCCTCTTCGCTCCACAGAATGCATTACACTCACTTAGAAAAAGAGCTTCTTCTCCTTGCGACGTCATTCGACAACCAAGGGATTCCTGACCCGATGGCGGAAGCATTCTCTGTGCTATATGGCCGCGAGAGGGAGGAGTTTATCGCCTGGCCCATATACCGGCATCTTGAATCGTTGTATTACGGACGCTACCAGAAATGCCTTGGCAAACTGGCGGATCGTGAGAAGATGAGATTAGAAATAGGGAAGAATTCAAGGTGATTGGACCTTTCAGGATGGTTACAAACTTTCCAAACATTTGCGAAGGGACTAGACACACGAGCAGCAGTAATCACAAGCGATGGGTAACTCCTCTTTCCTTGCACCCCTGCGAAAGATGCGCAGACGATCCTTCCTTCAGCATCCGTGTTATCAGAACAGGGACACACTGATACGGAGCACATTGCCAATGACTCCGACCCAACTCCGAAGCAAGAGTTTTGTAAGGTGTCACTGCCAGGCCTTGAGACTGTCAGCGGACTTGACAGTACTTATGACTAGGCCAGCACGCGTAGCTTCATAAGATGCTGCAATCTCATAATGGCTCGTCACTAGGTCACTCGGTTGTAAGGGGTACATATTTTGCCGTACGACCTGCAAGGAAAGATGTTTGACGACCACCCTGCAATGAGGTGATGCATGAGCCGCTCTTGTCGACTGCTTAACATTCGCGCTGCATTCCTGTGCGGATTCGCGTTGGCTATTCATGTAAGCCTTCTGTGCAGCGAGGTTCTAGCCGACCCTCAGGTCCTAAAAGGGGTGGATAATGGCGGCGAAGCCGTGACACCCAGAGCCGTCAACACCCTCGTCCCGGTGACCGGGGCCGGTCCCAACCCGACGGGGACGGTGACCACAGACTTTAAATTCCATCCCGAACAAAACGTCGGCCCTGATACCTGGTGTCAAAAGACAGCGGGCGCATCTGCTCGTATGCATCGGATAGGTGATGGGAGATGCCTGACAGAAACGAGGTGACCGCTTCGGACGAGTTTTGAAGGTGACTGAGGAGACGATCAAATGACAATTCCACCACTTCACTCGCCTCGAGCGCTAATGCTTGCTCGCGGCGGGTCTTGAGACAAAAACAGAGTTCACCAAAGATTGCCGACCGGCAAAAAGTCCCACTGGGAAACGCAGTGCACATCAGGATAGTAGTCGAGAGCCATTTGCTCGCTCGTAGGGGCTTCTGGCGAGCAGGCCGTGAGTGGGAGATACATAGGGTCCGAACCCGCCCACTGCCACTTTTGGACCCGAGCTAGCGATCACATTCTCCCCGCCAAGGCTGGTCAGCGCATGCGCCCAAAGATTTGTCTGCACCGCTCAAGGAACGTCGCCGAAGCCTCCGACTTGCTGATGAATGCCGCAGCCCCGAGCCGTAACGCTTCCTCAATGATTAATGGCTGAGCTACCGCGGACATCATCAACACGGGGATGTGAGGGTCCCGTTGTTGAAGCTCTCGAAGTGTGTCGAGTCCATTCATCTCTGGCATCTCCACGTCCAGTAAGATACCTCTAAACGGAGCAGCTTGATGGCTATCGGCAAGAAGGTTGAGCGCCGCACGGCCATTGCTCGCCGAGACAGTGTCATAACCTGCAGCCTGCAACCGATCACTGAGTACATTTGCCATATCATGGTCGTCATCGACGATGAGAATCCGATATGTCAGGTCGCCATCTGAGGCTGATTCCACTGGTTCAGTCTTTCGTACACGGCCATGTGGCGAGGGAGGAAACAATGGCCCACCGAACTTACCATGTACCCGCCTCTGGATCTTTTCGTCTTCGTAAAACTTTGTAACAAAGTGTTACATCGTTATTGCGGCACTCCTGGCAAGAGCCAGCCTCAACAGTAGGGTTATCGTCTTTCTCTTTAGACTATTGAATAGGGGTTGAAGATGAGTAGAGAGACGAAAATATGCCTTCGGTAAACTGAATTGTGCCTTGCGGTACGGCCCGGCAGCCACGATGGCTTAGAGGGGTAGATCGAGGTGATGCGAACAGGTCTTTGCCAAAGGGGTCTGTCATGAGCCGGAGAAAGGCACTTTCCCGCTTCAGGCCTGTCGTGATTTCGCTGACCCAACCGATGCCCAGGAACGGGACCTGAATTGAACCGCCAAGGAAATCGTGCACGAAATGCTGAGTATCGCGACAAGTTCAGAGAAGAAGCCGAATTGTCAAAGGGAGTACCATAAGCCGGGTGCGCTGCCCCACTTAATTTTTGGACAAGGTGATGCCTCGTTTGTGACCATTCATTCCATAGAGAGCAAATGAGATGTTTGACGTCTATGATGAAAGATTCCCGTCACGGTGACACAAACCGTGACAGCCGTGAGCATTCGACCTGCAAGGAGACGAGCAGGGACCTGGCGGGGCCATGCCGACTGCTCGTCCGTTTCGCAGAGGTGACAGTCTCAATAGGGCGTTGAGGCTTCGCTCTCGGTAGAACGCGGAGTCTTGCGGCCCTTATCCGCGCCTTCATATTGCAGCGCTTCTTTCTGGGGAGGTAACGAAGGCGCCCCCCCAATGGTCCCCGGACGCCCATCCTGTTCCCCTTCCCCTGGTTTAATGTCTTGTCCACCAGAGTTGATTCCAGGGGCCCCCCTGTCCCCCTCCATTTTCATACTCGCTTCGCTCTCTTTCTGAAAGCTGTCGAAACTTTGGTTTCCTCCAGCTTTAAAAGGATCCTGGGACGTGCGATCCCCAGCAATTCCTATCATGGGCACAGCGGTCACGAGCGTGAATGTTACCGCAACGTAAAGATATGGCAATCGCATGTCCATGGTTACGCTCCTTCGTTTAATGGTTATTGGAACGATGGCGGTACCTCCTGCTACTTGCACGGGAGATACGCTCTAGCTCTTGCAATCCATGCGCCTTGCCGTCACCCCTGCTGCCGCAGGTGAAAGATGAATATTTTGAACAGGTCCATAAGATGTCTATGACTTGGCCCATGCGTTCCGGCGGGACGGAACAGTCTCAGGAGAGAGTAAGTTTTCCTGGTGTCTTGTGATCTGAGCCGTTCTGCACGATCGTCCTCTTGCGTGGGTCCTGACCTTACCTACAGAAAGAGCCGCCTCTTTCCTGACATATGCCGAACGTCTTCAACTTCCTGAATCCTCTCCGGCAAATATGACTCTCTTACTCGCGAGAGACTTCATGCCGTTCAGAAAGAAGGTGGGACGACCGAGAATGACCCGCCTTCATCATGCCATCGATCCACGAGTGCTTGAATCGTGACAGGCGCAGATCCCTCCCAGCGATGATTGACAAGCACCTACGCCGGCCTCTCTTCGGCCACGCTCTGCTTCAACAGCGTGAGTGTGTCGGCCCGCATCTCCGGCAACTTTTCGACGAATCATAAGGCACTGCGCACTCTACGGCTTTGGCATAGGGCATGCCCAGCGGCATCAAGAGAGGGGCGCGGAACACTCTTGCCACCATCATGCAGGAGCCCACCATGAACGCCAAACGCTGGATCAGCATGGTTTCTCTCATGGCCATCTTCGTCGGTCACCTTCTCCTGGTCCATTCAGTGCTGGCGGATTCTGCGTA
>Ga0111539_10002739_pt1 | contig 23393 bp, 15 predicted proteins | sample RhiMethybrSRZTD1_FD_79667 | JGI IMG/M metagenome (GOLD analysis project Ga0111539, IMG submission 79667) | Populus rhizosphere microbial communities from Tennessee, USA - Rhizosphere MetaG P. TD hybrid SRZTD1 (version 2) (version 2) | ecosystem: Host-associated > Plants > Roots > Rhizosphere >...
ATCAGCGGGTATTCGATGAGGGCCGGGAACAAGAGCGGCGCAACGAGTGCGTTGAACAGCCCGCCTAACGCGCCGCCGAGCGCGATCCAGAGGTAGTACTCGGTCAGGCGGCCAGGTTCCGGCCGCGCTTCTGCGAGCCTGCCGTGGCACGCCAGCGCGACGAGGAAGAAGGCCAGCACGTGGAGCAGGATCATCAGCGGCCCGAACTCGTGCTCGGCTCTCTCCCAGAAGAAGAGCCCCGCGAGCGGCAGCAGTACCGCGGGAAGGATCGCGGACACGGGGTGAGGGCTCTCGGTCCACCGCAGGAACGAAGGCAGCCATTGCGGCAGCGTGGGGCGGGGCAACGGCTCGTTCGTGCGCCGCTGTGAGAACGCGATCACGAACGTCACGAGGTAGAGCGCCAGCGGGATCGCCCAGAGCAGCGGAACCGGTGCGAGGTTCGTGGTCAGGTGCGTCGTCACGCCGAGCAGCAGGCTCGACGGCGCGAACGCGAGCAGCACCCAAAGCAACTTGCGTCTGGCGGGCACGGGCGCAGCAGGCGCCACATGCTCCGCCTCGCAGCCGCGCATCCGCGCGCAGGCCGCGACCAACACGACGACGAGCGCATAAGCCGCCGCCCACATCACACGCTGTTGGCCGAGGCTCGACAGCGGCTCCAAGAGCAGCGGATAGGCGAGCAGGCCGATCAGGCTGCCTGCGTTGCTCGCCGCGTAGAGGAAATACGGATCCTTGGCGCCCGTGCGCCCGCTCGCCGCATACCAGCGCTGCACGAGCGGGGCGGTCGTCGCGAGCACGAAGCACGGCAGCCCGACCGTGCTCGCGAGCATCAGCAAGAGGCCGAACGCCGCGGCTTCGCCGTCGAACGCAGTCCGGAACGCCGGAATCGGGAAACACAGCGGCAGCAGGCCGAGCGCGGCGATCGCGACGTGGAAACCGCGATGACGCGACCCGAAGAAGCCCGGCGCGCGGTGCGAATAGGCGTAGCCGGCGAGCAGCGTGACCTGGAAGAACAGCAGACACGTCGTCCACACGGCCGGCGTGCCGCCCAGCACGGGCAGCACGTGGCGCGCCGTCATGGGCTGCACCATGAACAGCAGTGCCGAGGCGAGAAACAGCGTGACGGCGGCGAGGACCATGTGCAACAGCTACGGTTCGTAGCCGAAGCGCCACGGAGTGTTCTGCATCGGCAGGTCTTCGAGCCGCAGGCTCCGCAGCCGTTCGAAGCGCGGCCGCATCTCGGCGATCGAGTCGCCGCCGAGTTTCTCGAGCAGCGCGTCGGCGAGCACGATGGCGACCATGGCCTCGACGATCGGCACGGCGCGCGGGACCTGGCAGAAGTCGCTGCGTTCGTATTGCGTCTGCGCGGTCTTGCCGCTCGCGAGGTCGACCGAAGCCAGCGGTTGCAGTGTCGTCGCGATCGGCTTGCACGCGGCGCGCACGACGATCGGCGCGCCGTTGCTGATGCCACCTTCGATGCCGCCGGCGCGGTTCGTGCGCGCTGCGATCGCGCTGCCCTCGAGGTGCAGCTCGTCGTGTGCTGTCGTGCCGCGGCGCGCCGCTTCGTCGAAGCCGTCGCCGATCTCGACGCCCTTCACGGCGTGGATGCTCATCACCGCGGCCGCGAGACGCGCGGTCAGGCGGCGGTCCCAATGCATGTGGCTGCCGAGTCCAGGCGGAACGTGCAGTGCTCCGACCTCGACCACGCCGCCGAGCGTGTCGCGCGCCTTGATCGCGGCGGCGATCGCTTCGTGCATGCGCGTTGCCGTGGCCTCGTCGTGGCAACGCACCTCGGAGCTCTCGGCCCGTCGAAAGCGCTCGGCGAACGCCGCGGGATCGCGCGGCGTTTCGCCCGCGGGCACGCTGACGGTGCCGATGCTCGTGACGTAACCGCCGATCGCGATGCCGAACTCGGCGAGCAACGCGCGGCACGCCGCGCCGACGGCCACGCGCATCGCGGTCTCGCGCGCGGAAGCGCGCTCGAGCGACAGCCGCAGATCGCGGTAGCCGTATTTGACGGCGCCCGTCAAGTCGGCGTGGCCCGGCCGCGGGATCGTCATCGGCGGCGTGTCGCGTTGCGCCCACGCCGCGTGATCGAGGTTGTCGATCGACAGCGCGATCGGGCCGCCCGTGGTGACTCCGGCCATGACGCCGGCCGTGATGCGCGCGTGATCGCGCTCGATCTTCATGCGGCCGCTGGCGCCGAACCCGCGCTGCCGGCGCGCGAGATCGCGATCGATCGTCGCCGCGTCGAGGCGAAGGCCGGCCGGCAAGCCTTCGAGGATGCCGGTCAGCGAAGGGCCGTGGGACTCACCGGCAGTCAGGAAGCGCAGTCGGGTCATGGGCGGATCGGCCGGCGAGCTTAGGGCGGTACCTCGCGGCGGCTCACTGAGCGGCAGCGAAAACATGCGCGCGGGCACCGAGGCGGGCCAACGCCTGTTCGACCTGGAGCCCGGTCGCCGCGGCCGCGTCGAGCTGCAGTGCGGCGACCTCGGCGTAGAGCGGGCGGCGGCGCGCGAGCAGTTCGTCGACCTCGACGGCCGGCAAGGCACCGGTCACCGAGGGTCGCAGCTTCGCGTCGGCGAGCAGGCGGGCTCGCAGCAGGTCTGCTCTGCCGTCGAGCCAGACCGGCAGCGCGCGCGTGCGCAGCAGCATGCGCGTCGGTTCGTGCTCGATGGCGCCGCCGCCGGTGCTCACGACGCGGCCCGGTGCGATCGATGCCGCGACGAGCCGTGCTTCGTGGTCGCGGAACGCGGGCCAGCCGTGCTGCGCGACGAACGCGGCGATCGGACCATGTCGTGCCTCGAACAAGCTGTCGGTGTCGATCCACTCGAGACCGGTCCGTCTTGCGAGCGCGCTCGCAAACGTGCTCTTGCCCGCACCACGCATGCCGACGACGGCGACGCAGCGCAGCGAGCGCTGCACGGAATCGACGTGCTGCCAGAACGTCGGATAACTCTTCGTCACGCAGCCCGGGTCGCTGACGGTGATGCCGGGCACGAGGAGCCCGAGCAGCGCGAACGCGATCGCGACGCGGTGGTCTCGCTCGGGATCGACGACGGCCGGCGCAGCGCGGCCGTTGCCGTGCACGACGAGGCCATCGGGCAGCTCCTGCACCGAGATCTTCGCGCGGGTCAGCTCGCGCGCCATCACGGCGATGCGATCGCATTCCTTGTGGCGCAGATTCGAAGCGCCGACGAGGCGCGTGGTTCCCGTGCGCAGCGCGGCGACGATGGCCAGATTCAGGAACTGGTCCGGCACGGCCGAGACTTCGACGACACGCTCGCCATCGCCGCGCAGCGGCGCGAGCACACTGGCCAGCTGTTCGTCGGGTTGGCCCGAGCCGCGGCGCAGGTTCGTCGCGCGCACGGTCGAGTCCGACAGGAGCTCGAGGCACGTCCAGATGCCCATCGCGCTCCAGTCGCCGCCTGTGTGGAGTTCGCCGACCATCGTGTCCTTGCCGCGCCGCACCGAAGCCCGGTCGGGGCGCAGCGTGGCTTCGATGCCGAGCTGTTGCAGCACCGCGCAGGTCAGCCGCGCGTATTCGATCGACGCGGGCCGCCCGGAGAACTCGATGTCGAGACCGGCCGGCAGCCTCGCGCCGACCAGCAGCAGCGAGGACACGAACTGACTCGACGCGGTCGCATCGAGCTGCACGAACCTGCCGGCGCTGCCGCCGCCGTGCACACGCACGGGCGGACACCCGTCGCTGTCGCTGATCTCGATGCCGAGCTGGCGCCAGGCCGCTGTGAGCGGGCCGACCGGGCGCCTCGACATCGCGGCGTCGCCCGTGATCGTCCAGCGCCCGGGCGTGATCGCCGCGACCGAGACGAGGAAACGCAGCGCCGCACCGGCATTGCCGCAGAAGATCTCGGCCGCGGCCGGCGGATTCGCGACGCGCGGCCCGACGCGCACGGCCCCACGCGCTTCGTCCGTGAAACGCGCTTCGAAGCCGAGGGCTGCGAGGCCGGCGACGAGGTGGCGCACGTCGTCGTTCGGCGTGGCGCCGGTCACCGTGATCGTGCGTCCACTCAGCGCCGCCGCGACGAGCATGCGGCTCGCCTCGCTCTTGCTGCCCGGCAGCGAGAGCTCCGCGTCGCAGGGCCAGCGCAGCGGCTCGATGGCCCTCGGTGGCTCGGCGCGGTTCATGCGAGCGATCGCGCGAGGTTCTGCGCCGACAGCTCGACGACCTTGCCCCTGCCGATCGACGCGGGAACGACCATCGGCACGCTGCCCGAACGCACCTTCTTGTCCTTCTGCGCGAGCTGCCAGAGCCGCACGGCGTCGGCGACCGGGCGCGGCATCGCCGTGGCCACGCCGAGCGCGTGCAGCAACGCTTCGATGCGCGCGGTCACGGTGGCCGGCACCGCTGCGCCCGCGGCGCGGCACTCGGCCGCGAGGCCCATGGCCACGGCGCTGCCGTGGCGGATCGTCCCCGCGCCGAGGCTCTCGATCGCGTGTCCGATCGTGTGGCCGAAGTTGAGCCAGCGGCGGCGGCCGGTCTCGGTCTCGTCGGCGCGCACGACCTCCATCTTCATCATGACCGCCATCTCGACGACCTCGGCGACCGCGGCCGGCTTGCGCGCCGCGAGGTCGGGCGCGAGTTGCTCGAGGCGCTTGAAGTTCGCCGCGTCGAGCACGGCGGCCTTCTTGACGACCTCGACGAGACCTTCGCGGAACAGCTCGTCGGGCAGGCTCTGCAGCCACGCGATGTCGGCGACGACGAGATCGGGCTGGCGGATCGTGCCGAGCATGTTCTTGAGCCCGCTGACGTCGACGCCGTTCTTGCCGCCGATCGCGGCATCGCACATCGCGAGCGTCGTCGTCGGGCACAAGACGAGCGGCACGCCGCGCATGTAGGTCGCCGCGAGGAACCCGACGAGATCGGTGATCGTGCCGCCGCCGAGACCGACGATCGCGGTGCCGCGCGTCGCGCCGGCTGCGCTGAGGTCGGCGGCGAGCCGGCCGATCAAGTCGAGTCGCTTGCAGGCTTCGCCGCCGGGAACCGACAGCATGGAACGCGCGCCGATCGCCTTCGCGAGACGCGCCGCGAGTGCCTGCAGCACCGCGTCGTGCACGAGCATGGCGTGGTCGGCCTCGAGCTCGCCGATCAGCTCGCCGAGCCGAGCCTCGACGCCGTCGCCGAGCACGATGCGGCACGTGGTCGAGCGCCGGAACAGGAACCTGCGGTCCATCACGCTTGCTGAGTCTCGTCGAGCCATCGGGCCCGGTCTCACCGGTGCACGAACGCGGCCTTGGCCTTCGGCCCGTTCTTCACGAAATTGTCGACGCCGATGCGCATGTCCTCGGTGCCGCAGACTTCGCCGAAACACTTCGCCTCGAACGGCACCGCGTCCTTCAGCGGCAGCTTCGCCGCGCCGAGGATCGCCTTGCAGATGATCTGATCGACCTTCTTGCTCAGGTGGCCGATCTCGACCGCGGGCAGGGTCGCCGGCACGTTCTGCATCGGACCCTCGTCCATGCGCGAACGCTTCGCCACGCCGTGCGCGATGTCCTTGCAGAGTTGCATCGCGCGCGCCACGAGGTTGCCGTCGACCTCCTCGCGGATCAGGCCGAACGCGAGCGCCTTCTCGCTGCTGATCGGGCGGCAGGTGCGGATCATCTCAGCGGCTCGTTCGAGGCCGATCAGGCGCGGCAGGCGCACGGTGCCGCCAGCACCCGGGATGATGCCGAGGTTGGCTTCGGGCTGGCCCGCGAGGACCTTGAGACCCTTCTGCGCAATGCGCGCTTCGCACGCCATCGCGAGCTCGATGCCGCCGCCGAACGCGAGACCGTTGAGGGCCGCGACGGTCGGCTTCTGCACCGCTTGCACGGCGTCGACGCACACCTGCGAGTTGCGCGAAGTCTGTTCGCCGTGCGCGGGCCCCGTGATCTTGGCGAGGAAGTTCACGTCGGCGCCGCTGACGAACGCCTTCACGCCGAAGCCCGTCAGCACGATGCCGGTGACCTTCTGGTCCTTGTCGCACTGCTGGAAGCGCGTGCGCAGCTCCTCGAACACGGATTGGTCGAGCGCGTTGAGCACCTTGGGCCGGCGGATCGTCAGCACCGCGATGCCGTCGCGGTCTTCGCGCAGCACGACGGGCACTTCGAACGGCTTGTTCTCGGCGCCGTGCAACTCGATGCACTTCGGCACCGGGAAGCCCGCGTGTCGCTTCGCGTAGCCGCGCACGAGCTCGAGCGCCTTCTTCGTGCCGATCTCGTTCATGAAGGTGAACGCGGGCTTCATGTCGAGCGCGACGTCGAGGCCCATGTTGAAGTCGGCGACCGTGCAGAGGCCCGCGTCGACGATCTCGCCACAGAGGCCGAAGTAGGCGGCGAGCAGGTCGTCGCGGATCTGCCCGGCGATCGGCTCGGGCACGTCGACGACTTCCCCGCGGGCCGGCGTGTCCCAGTTGGACTTCTCCCAGACCTTGTCCTTCAGCGACTGCGGCGTGCGGAACCACGAGTGGATCTTCTTCGTGTACATGTCGAGGCCGATCGCCGTGATCGGATTGCCGCCCGTGAGGTTCATCGCGGTGAAGGACCCCACGCCCATCGCGAACGTCTTCTTGCACACGACGTCGATCTGTTTCACCGTGCCGACTCCGGCTTCGGCGAGCAGCGCGCACGCCTGGAACAGTCCTTCGAAGATCGGGTCGATCGCGTAGCCGTAACGCGACTTGACCGGGATCGGCACCTTGCCGATCGCCTCGTAGAAGGACATCAGCCACGCCTTGGTGGCCGCCGAGGTGTCCTTGCCCGACACGACTTCGACGAGCAGGTTGCGTTCGGCCGGGAAGAAGTAGTGCACGACCCCCGTGCGGTCCTTCTGCTTGCTGTTCGCGAAGATCGCCTCTGGCTCGAGGTGCGAGCTGTTGCTGACGAGCACGGCCTCCGCGCCGACGAGACCTTCGACCTGCGCGAAGATCTTGCCCTTGAGATCCTTGTTCTCGGTCGCGGCTTCGACGACGAGATCGGCGCCCGCGATCTTGCCGTAGTCGCTCGTGAACGTCAGCGACGCGAGCATCTGCTGCTGTTGATCCGCAGTGAACGCGCCCGACTCGACGCCCTTCTGGACCTTCTTCTCGAGCTTCTGCCGGCCTTTCGTGAGCGCGTCCTCGGCGACGTCGACGACGACCGTCTGCACGCCGAACGGGCTCAGTATCTTCGCGAAGTAGAGCGCGATGTCGGGGCCGATCTGGCCCGAACCGATGACGGCGACCTTCTGGATGCTGCGGCCTGCGTGCGTGAAGCTCATGGGGCGGCGCAGGGTACCCAGGCGCAATCCCGGGCGCTACAGCAGCGGCACCAGCTTCGGCGCGAACACCCTTGCCGCCATTCGATGCCGCTCTTCGGCGAAGTGGCATTCGTCGATGCTCGAACCGATGCTCTTCGGTCTCCTGCTGCGCATCGAGCAGGTGCACGCGTTCCTCGGCGGCGACCTCGCGCAGTGCTGCGTCGTATTGCGGGACCGTCGAGCGCCCACCCGCGACAAGCTGGATGGCGGGAAAACCCCGTGGACCAGGCGGTCGCGCGAACGCGATGCCACGGGAGCCGCGGCCGCGACGCGCCGCTTCCGCGATCCTGGCTCAAGTCGGACGGCGTGGCGGATCGACTTCCGAGCAGGCGGGACCAGGAACCAACCCCCGTCCCCTCACCCTTTCGCAAGCGGTCATCACCATGAAGCATCCTTGGATCTTGGCGGCGGCGTTCGTGTCGCCCGTGTTCTTCGCTGCGTGCGCTTCCGGCCCCGTAGTCCCGATGCCACCGACCGTGGAAGTGAGCCAGTTCGGGGCGACGGTGATCACGCCCGAAGCGATCCAGTTCGTCGGCAAGGTCGCGATCCACAACGAGATGAACGGTCCGCTCGAGATCCAACAGGTCGACTACGGCGTCGACCTGCACGACAGCCCGCTGTTCGCGGAGACCTTCGCCGAGTTGCGTCCGATGAAGTCGCACGGCACGCAGACCGTGACGCTGCCCTTCCAGATCGCGATGAAGGACGTCGGCAAGCAGATCGAAGACGTGCTGGCCGAAGAAGGCGTGCGCGTGACGCTGCGCGGCACGGTCAATCCGGTCGGCTTCGGTCCGATCGCGTTCCAGACGACCAAGGTGATCCCGATGCCGAAGATCCCGAGGATCACGCTCGATGGCGTGCGCGGCAACCCGATGGAGGGCGAGTTCACGGTGTTCTTGAAGCTCGAGAACACGAACAGCTTCCCGCTGACCTTCGGTTCGGTCGAGACCTGGCTGCGGCTCAACGGCAAGAAGTACGACCTGCTGAAGACCGAGTCGTTCAGCAACGTGCCTGCCGGTGGCTGTGGGCGCGTCGCGCTGACCATGCGGCACAACCGGCAGAGGGGCATCGGCATGATCGTGAACATGGCGAAGAACCACTCCGCCGAGTTCTCGGTCGGGGGCCTGTTGTCGTGCCAGACGCCGCACGGCCTGTTCAGTCTGCCCGTGGAGCTGAACTCGTCGGAGCCGGCGACGCCCGCGCGCTGAAGCGCACTCGGGAAGACCGGGAGAACCCGGGTGGTGGGTGCAGCCCGCTGCAACGTGAGGCAAGATGCACGTTGCGTCGAGAGGACGCGCCCGCATGCCAGACGAGATCTACGTCAGCACCGACATCGAGGCCGATGGGCCGATCCCCGGTCCACACTCGATGCTGAGCTTTGCGTCGGTCGCCTACCGCGCCGACAAGACGGTGGTCGGCGAGTTCACGGTGAACCTGCTGCCGCTCCACGGCGCGGCGCCGCACCCGACCACGATGACGTGGTGGGGCGGTTTCCCCGAGGCGCTCGCGAGGGCGCGTGAGAACCCGGAGACGCCCGAGACCGCGATGCCGCGTTATGCGAAGTGGCTGCGCACGCTGCCGGGCCGCCTGGTCTTCGTCGCGCAACCCGCCGGCTACGACTTCATGTGGGTCTACTGGTATCTGATGCGCTTTCACGGCGGCTCGCCGTTCGGCCACTCGGCGCTCGACGTGAAGACCTACGCGATGGCGATGCTGAAGCGCGACTATCGCGACTGTGCGCGAGGGTCGCTGCCGCCCGAATGGAGCGATTCGCTGCCGCACACGCACATAGCACTCGACGATGCGCGCGAGCAGGGCGCGCTGTTCTGCAACATGTTGCGCAGGAACGGAGTCGTCGGCGCATGAGGGCGATCGACGTCGAGCTCGCACGTGTTGCCCGCGCCGCGGCGCTGGCCTGCGGCCTGCTGCTCGCCACCGCCGCGGCGGCGCAATCGACGTGGCAGATGCGCGGCAGCGACGCGGCGGTCAGCATCGTCGGGGAAAACCGCACGCGGCTGCAGGGACCACGCCCGTTGCCCGTGACGCTGCCGGCCGGCCAATACGACGTACACTTCGGCGCCGACGCAGCGGGCAAGCCGATCTCGCTGTCGTTCGCAGTGCCCGAGCACGCAGCCGTCGCCGTGGGCGTGATGCAGGCCGGCGCGGTCGGCAGCCGCGGCATCCCGCTCGACGGCGACGGCTGGACCGAGACGCGAGGCGGCGGCGGAGCCAAGGGCAGTTGGGTGGCGCGCTGCACGGGTCCCGCGGAAGCGAGCAGCTACCGCGTCGTGGCGATGTGCAAGGGCGGCGGTGCTTCGAGCGTCTGCGGTGTCGTCGCACGCTGGCTCGACGACAAACAGCACTATCGCTGCGTCTGGGACCACAACGCGGGCGAGCTGCGTCTCGAACGCCAGTTCGGCGGCGACGTGATCGTGCTCGCGCACGCACCAGTCCCGGTCACGGACCTCGATCCGCACACGCTCGCGCTGCAGGTCGACGGGTTCCGGCTGCAGGCGACCTTCGACGACGCGGTGGTCTTGCAGGCGTTCGATGGCGCGTTCCCGCGCGGTGCCTGCGGCACGTTCTCTGCCGGCGATGCCGTGACCTGGCTCGAGCTGGCCATCGAACCGCCCGCGGCGCCGCGCGGCAGCAGTGCCATCGTGCGCGACCAGGCGCACGCTTCGTTCCATGCCGCGACCGGGCTGGCGCCGGGCCACTTCCACGTGCTCGAGCTCTGCCTCGATCGGCCGCATCCGCTCGTGCCGCGCACGGCGAACGGCCAGGAACCGTGGCTGCTGCAGCGGCCCGCGGCGCCGCAGGTCTGGCTGGGCGACTGGCGAAACTCGCTCGGGCAGAACGGCATCGGCGTGGTGCCGCGCGACGGAACGTTCACGAGCGAGGTGTGCTGGCCCGAGCGCACGCTGCTCGGGCAAAACGTGCTCGTGCGGGCCCTGTTCGTGTCACCCGACGGCCAGGCAGTGGTCGGAACGACGCCGGCCGTCCCTTTGGCCTTCTGACCGGGAGTCCCGCCCCACTGCTCCGGTTACCGCGAGCGCCGTCAGCGACTACAATGTCGTGGCCATGGTCCGCGCGCTCCCAGCACTCTTCGCCTGCCTGTCGGTGGTCGCAACCCTGCCCGCGCATGGCGGACAGTACCGGGGTCAGTGGGCGCCCGCGGCGCCGATTCCCGGCCTGCCGGGGCCCGGCTCGGGCGGACCCGCGGGTCCGAGCAGTCCCACGCCGGGGCCGACGACGGGCGGGCGCCCGGCCTCGCCCGAGACGGCGAACTGGCAGACGTGGTGGGAGTTCAACAAGGAACCCTTCCTGTTGCTGCGCAAGGTCGAGGACAAGACGCCGACGACGGGGTCCGACGACTTCTATCTGGGTCGACGCCACACCGAGGCGCGCGTCGACACGCTGGCGCCGACGCCGAGCGACCTGCAGGACAAGATCGTGCCGACGCTCGCGAGGCTGCTCGGCGCCGAACACAACCGCGACATCCAGAGCGCGTGCCTCGTCGCGCTGGGCAAGGTCGGGCGCGACGGGAAGGGCGTCGAGCTCGAGAAGACGATCGTTCCGTTGCTCGCGCGCGACGATCAGGAAGTGCGCGAGACCGCGGTGTTGTCGCTCGGGATCGCGGGCCGCGACAAGGCGATGCCGATCCTCACGGCGCTCGTGCGCGGTGATGCCGAGGGCAAGCGCCTCTCGGATCGCGCCGAGGTCTCGGACCGCACGCGCGCGTTCGCTGCCTACGCGCTCGGTCTGCTCGCGATGCGCAGCGACGACGGCGCGCTGAAGCGGCAGGTGCACGATCTGCTGTGGGAGCTGCTGCAGGACAAGGAGATCAAGAGCCGCGACATGCTGACGGCGGCCGTCACGGGGCTCGGACTGTTGCACGCCGAGCGCTCGGCGCACAAACGGCTCGCGTGGCAGACCGTCGAGGAGCTGCTGGCGTGGTATCAGACGGACCTCGGCCGCGGCGACGAGATCGTGCAGGCCCATGCTCCGGTCGCGATCGGACGCTTGCTGGGCCGCGGCTCGAGCCCGCTGCACCAACGCTGCAAGGAGCACTTCGCGCTCGTGCTGAACGCGAGCCAGCGCCGCAGCAATCCGATCCTGCAGTCCGCGGCGTTGGCGCTCGGCATGCTCTCGGTGCCGGCCGAAGAGAACGCGGACGACGCCGCCTTCGCGCGCGCGCTGCAACAGCACTACGACCGCGGCCACGACCGTCAGGCTCGTTGGTTCAGCGTCATGGCGTTGGGGCGCATCGGCGGTACGGGCAACCGCGCCTGGCTGCTCGCTGCCTACGAGAAGTCGTCCAAGGCCGTCGAGCGGCCCTGGGTCGGGCTCGCGCTGGGGCTCATCGCCGATGCGTCGCTGCGGCGCGGGGAGATCGACACCGAGGTCGCGGAGATACTGCTGCGCGACCTCCGGATGATGCGCGGCGACGACGTGCGCGCCGCGCTCGCCGTCGCGATCGGTCTCTGTGGCCACGTGGCCGCGGTACCGACCGTGATGCAGCTGCTGCGCGACGAAGAGGGGCAGGAACGGCTCGCAGGGTATCTGTGCGTATCGCTCGCGTTGCTCGGCGATACGACGACGGCGCCGGCGCTGACGGCGGTCCTCGAACGTTCGCAGCGGCGCCCGTTCCTGTTGCAGCAGGCCGCGGTGGCGCTCGGCAGGCTCGGCGACAAGAACGCGATGCTGCGGCTGCTCGAGATGTTGCAGCGCAGCGAGAGCGTCGCCGTGCTGTCGGCGATCGCGGTCGCGATCGGCGACATCGGCGATCGGCGCGCGATCGATGCGCTGGTCGAGCAGGCCGGCAACGCCGAGATCACGAAGCTCGGGCGCGCTTTCGTCGCGGCTGCGCTCGGCGGCGTCGGCGACAAGGACGTGATGCCGTGGAACGTGCAGTTGAGCGTGGACTCCAACTACGCGGCAGCCGTCGACACGCTGACGAACGGCGCGACCGGCGTGCTCGACATCCTGTAGCCGCTCAGCGGCGGCTCTGCTTCGGCCGCTCGATCAGCATGCGCTGTTCGGGATCGATCGTGTATTCGGCGTCGCCGACCTTCAGCTCGCCCTTGCCACCCTTCATCTCGACGCGCACCTCCTTGCCCTTCAGCACCACGGGCACCGGCAGCGCGAACGGCAGATCCTGCGGCGTTTCCCAACGCAACTTCAGCACGCCGTCCTGCTTCTCGCTCTGCAGGCGCGGCAGATGCGGCTGCCGCACGTAGACCTCGAAGAACCAGGCGAGGTCTTCGCCCGCGATCTTGCTGCACAACGCGACGAACTCATCGGTGTCGACGAGCCGCACCTGGGACCCGTCGGTCGCTTTCCTCGCGGCTTCGGTCGGATAGCAGAACTCGCGCAGCGCCTGGAAGAACTTGTCGTCGCCCATCTGCCAGCGCAGCGTGTGCAGCACCCAGCTGCCCTTGTAGTAGATGTCGTTGCCGCTGGCGCCGAAGTAGATCTCGTGGCCCGTCTTGCTCTCGCGCGGTGCGAGCGGCGACCTGTTCATCGTGCGCGCTTTGTTCATCTCCTCCTGGTAGGCCGCGCGGCCGAACCGGCGTTCGCGATACAGCGGCTGCATGTAGGTGCCAAAACCCTCGTGGATCCACATGTCCTTCCAGTCGCGGCAGGTCACGAGGTTGCCCCACCACTCGTGCGAGAGCTCGTGGTTGTGCAGCCAGTCGTACTTCTCGTCCTTCCAGCCGTTGCCATACGCGATGATCGTCTGGTGCTCCATGCCGAGGTGCGGCGTCTCGGCGATGCCATACTTCTCGGCGCGGAACGGATAGGGACCGAGGATCTCTTCGAAGCACTTCACGTGGTCGAGGAACTGCTTCATGCAGCGCTTCGCCTTCTCGACGCTCTCGGGCAGCACGAAGAACTGGATCGGCATCTTGGTGCCGTCGATGCACGTGAACGTGTCGTCGAGCTCGACGTAGGGCGCGATGTTCAGCGCGATGCAGTAGTTGCTGATCGGCGACGCCACGTGCCAGTGGAAGATCGTCTGCTTGCCGTCCACCTTCGGCTTGCCTTGCAGCGTGCCGTTGCTCGCGACGACGAGCCCCTTCGGCACCGCGATGTGCAGGTCGACGCCGTCGGGCTTGTCGGATGGATGGTCCTTGCACGGCCACCACAGGTCGGCGCCCTCGCCTTGACAGCTCGTCGCGATCCACGGCTCGCCATCCTTCGTCTTCTTCCACGTGAAGCCACCATCCCACGGCGGCCTCCTGGCCTCGTGCGGCGTGCCGCCGTAGGCGACCTCGACGGCGATCTCGACGCCGGCCTCGAGCGACTTCGGCGGCGTGATCCAGATGCGGCCGTTCTCGTGCAGAAACGGCACCACACTGCCGTCGAGTTTCGCGCCTCGCACCGTCAACTCTCCGTCCAGGTCGAGCGCCAGCTTCGGCGCGGGTCCCGTGAGCGCCGCTCGCATCGTCAGCGTCCCCTCGATCGTCTTTGCGGCCGGATCGACGGTGAGCACGAGGTCGTAGTGCTTCACGTCGTAGCAGGCTTCCTCCGGGATCAGCACGCCGCCCGTGTCGTTGCGTGGCGCCCTCTGTGGCTCCTGAGCCGGGGCAGACCACGCGAGCAGCAGAAAGGGGGACAGCAGGCAGCAGCGGTGCGTCGGGTTCATCATGGCGGCGATGGGGGACGGCAATGCTACGCACCGCGCCGCCATTCTGCAGGGTCCGCGAACGCCGCGATCTACAGCTTGTTGAAGTCGTGCGCGTTGCTGAGCGCGAACAAGCCGTTCACCGGGTTCGGCGCCAGCATCAGCGCCTGCCAGCGGAACAGCCCTGGGCTCACGTTCGGCGGCATCACGAGGTTGAACGTCCAGCCCGCCTGCGGCACGCCGGGGATCAGCACGAAGCCATCCGAGCGGTCGAGCCACAGACCAGGGATCACGCCGCTGATCGGCGGCGCCGACGCATCGTAGACCTCGAGGAACAGCCCGCCGACGTGCAGCGCGTGCGTGCCGGCCGGGCTCGTGACCTCGAAGTGCATCGTGTCGCCCTCGGCGACGTTCTTGCCGCACGTCTCGTCGAGCGGGGCCGTGTCGATCGCGGTCTTCAGCACGAGGTCTTCGTTGGTGCCCGGCAAGTTGCACCAGCGCGCCTTCGCCATGACCTCGGGTGCCGACTGGCCCGTGTTGCGCCACGCGTCGAACACGTCGATGCCGGCCGTTGCGAGGAACGCACTCGTGCCGGGATTCGCCAGGCGCAGGAACTGAATGTACTCGAAGCTCGCGGTCTGGTAGAGCAGCTCGATCTCGGCGCGCGTGGCGCCGGCCGGTGGCGCCAGCGGAACGTCGTCGTAGTGCAGGAAGGTCCCACCCGGGCCCGGGTTGCCGAACTGCGTCGCGGGCACCGGCAACGCGTTGCGCGTCTGCGCCGTGTTGCGGTCGAAACCCCAGGGCGGGATGCGATTGTCGAAGACGAGCTCGTTGTTGAGCAGGAAGTGGAACGTCTCGCGCGTGGTGCCCGGCGCCATGGCCGCCAGCTGCGCCAGCGTCATGGTCACGTTGCCGGCCACGCGGTCGAACGACAGCGGCGTCGTCCCCGCAACGCCGAGCGAGAGCAGCTGCACGGCCCAGGCCTGCGAGATGCCCATCCTCGCTTCGTAGACTCGCGCGTTGGGATCCGTGATCGAGCTCACCGTGTAGGACGTGCCGCGGATATTCGCCGTGAAGCTGCCATACGCGCCGTCCTCGCGCAGCACGGTGCCGGCTTCGTTCTGCCACCGCGTGCGCAGCCACATGCGGCGGCCTTCGGGGAAACCCGTGATCAGCTTGTGGCCCGTGAGATTCGTGATGCGCAGCGTGTTGCCCGTGACGTCGAGCGCTCCCGCGCGCCGCAGATTGGCTCTCGCGCGCAGCACGCCGCGATCCATCGCCGCGGACATCGTGGGGCTGATGCCGGACCCGAGCCGCAACCGGCTCGGCGTCTGGTTGTCGAGCCACTTGATCGCGTCGGGCACCCACGTGTTGCCACCGGTCAGGTCGTGCCGCGGCAGGTCGTAGCGCAGCGGCGCGATGCCCCACGCGGCGCCCATTCCGACCACGGGTTCCATGTGGCAGGTCTGGCACGTGAAGTAGCGCGTGGTGTTGTCTTCGTGGTTGCCGTTCGTGCCGGCCAACATCGCCTGGTCGTGCGCGCGCTCGATCGCGCCGCGTTTCAGGTCGGCCGGCAGGCTGTTGTAGCTGCTGACCGGCGTCGTCGAGAGCGCGCTCGCCTTGTGCTCGCTGAACGTGCGCTCGAGGATGCCATACTGGAACGGGAAGTTGTTGAACGCGGCCTTGGTGGTGACCGGTGTGTTCGGCACGCCGCTGAACGTGCCGGGCGCGAGCGGCTGTTGCGCGCCATTGCCGGGCGCGAGGTCGCCGACGAGAGGATTGCTGATGTCGTGGCACGTGCCGCACAGCTCCGCGCTGCGGTGGAACAGCGACTGCGCGAACGGATGCCCTGCCGTGGTGTTGAGGTAGGGCCCGTAGCGCGTGTAGTTGCCCGCGAGCGCCATCATGCCGCTGCCGCTGTAAGCGACCGGCGGCGTGCTGCCGTCGTGCGCTTCGTATGGCGCGTACATCACGCCCGGGTGCTCCTGCTGGTTCGGGTTCACGAGGTTGTGGCAGATCGCACACTCGACGCCGTTGTGATCGGCGCTCGGGACCAGCCCAGAGCCATCGCTCGGGGTCGCGTGACCCTGGTGCCAACCGCGCGGCGCGTGGCAGCGAATGCAGAAGTCGCCGCCGCCCGGGATGCCGCCTTCGGCGACGGCCAGCGCGGCCCAGAACAACGGGTCGCGGCCGGCCTGGGACATCATGCTGCCCATCCAGTTCTCAGCGGGCTCGACTGCCTGGTCGTAGTAGCCGTGGCAGCCATCGCAGGTCGACACGGGACCGAGCAGCGTGCCCTGCAGCGGCTGCGTGCCGGGCAGCTGCACGTCGGTCGCCACGGCGAAGAACCGGGGCGTGTTGCTGAGCAGCAGGACCAACGACACCGCGCCACAAAGGGCCGCAGGGAAAGCGATGCGCATCAGGGTGAGGGACTCGAGTGGCGGCGGGGAGGTCGCGAACACTACCAAGGGAAGGGCGAGAACAGGAAGCCCCACTTCGGCTGATGTGCCATTCGGGAATTGCGTCGAGCCGTGCGCATGCCATGACACTGGCGCCACGCGAGCGATGCCCTCGGACTCACGCCGGATCGGCGACGCGTTCGAGCAGCACGGCGAGCTCGACGTGCTCGGTGTGGGGGAACAGATCGCACAGCCGGATGGCGACGAGCCGATACGCGCCCTGGAGCGCTTCGAGGTCGCGCGCGAGCGACTCCGCCGAACACGAGACGTAGAGCACGCGCTGCGGCTGGCCCGCGAGCACGCGCGAACAGGCTTTCTGCTGCAGCCCCGAACGCGGCGGGTCGACGACGAGCAGATCGGCTTCCGGCGGCAGCACTGCGCCCGCGAACGCCGACTTCACGACCGTCACGTCGCGCAACTCGTTGACCGCCGCGTTGTGTTCGGCATCGCGGCACGCGACCGCGTTCTCCTCGATGATCGTCACGCGCGCGCCGCGCTTGCAGAAGCGCAGGCCGAACGCGCCGACGCCGCCGTAGCCGTCGACGACGTGTTTGCCGCGCATGTCGCCGGCCATCGCGAGGACCGGTCGGTAGAGCAGCTCGTCGGCCTCCGCGTGCACCTGGTAGAAGCTGCCCGCGCTGATGCGGAACGTCAGGTCGTCCCTGCGGTCGACGATGTGGTCGGTGCCGCGCAACGGCACGTGGCGGTCGCCGAGCAGGAACTCGTCGTCGCGATCGCTGATGCTGTGCACGACGCCGACGAGTTTGCGCGGCTTGTGCGGGGCCGGCAGCGCTCTCGCTGCGTCGACGAGCGCGGTCGCGAGCGCCGGTCCCTGAGCGAAGACACCGGGCTTCGTCACGACGCCCGCGAGCACCTGGCCAGTGCCGCTCGCGAGCCGCGCCCACAGCGCCTTCACGACGCCGCGCCCGCTGTCGGGATGGAACGGCCGCAACCGTTGCTCGCGCAGCACCCGTTCGGCAGCGCGCCCGAACGCCGTGAGCCAGGTGTCCTGGGTGCGGCATTCTTCGATGCGCACGAGCTCGTGGCTGCGGAACGCGTAGATGCCGAGCACGCACAGGTCGTCGCGGTCGCCGCGAACCGGGTAGAGCAGGCGCGCGCGGAAGTGCCGCGGCGTCCACGTCGTCTCGGCGCACTCGATGCGTTTGCCGTTCAGAAACGGCGCGAGCAGGCGCTCGGCGGCTTCGACCTTGTCGTGGAGCTGCCACTGGATCGGTTGATCGAGCAACGAACAACCGCCGCACGTGCCGAAGTGACGGCAGTGCAGCAGCTCGTCGGTGCGGCGTTTTGGGGCAGATGGCGGGCGGCGCGTCACGACGCCGATGTTACGTGTTGGCGGCGCGCGCTGAAGCACGGCCCTGCGGGCCTTGGTAGAGTTTCGGCCCGCATGCTGCTCCGCTCCGCTGCCGCTCTCATGACGTTGTCCCTCGGCGCCTCGACCTGGCAACACGATCCGGCACGGCAAGAACCGGCACGCCAAGACCCGGCACGCCAAGAACCTGCACGCCAAGAACCTGCGCGCCAAGACGGGGGGCGCCGGCAGCGTCCGCGCGAGGAGTTCTTCACGACGTCCGAGCAGTGCGCGGTCTGCCACTTGCCTGCCCCCGGCGCGAGCGCGATGCACAATCGCCTCGGCGACGACGTTTCGCCCTACGCCACGTGGCAGGGCACGATGATGGCGAATTCGTTCCGCGATCCGTATTTCCGCGCCCAGGTCGAGAAGGAGACGAGCGTCGTCGGGGAGGAGGTGCAGGAACTGTGTCTGCGTTGCCACGCGCCGATGGCGCACCACACCGCCGTGCTAGGAGGCGCCAAGCCGCCGCGCCTTGCCGACGTCGACAGCGACATCGTCGCGGACGACGGCGTGTCGTGCACGGTCTGCCACCTGATGGACGGCCGCAACTTCGGCGAGGCGAGCAGCTTCTCGGGACATCCGACGTTCAACCGCGAACGCACGATCTTCGGACCGTTCAAGGACGTGCTCACGGGACCGATGCAGGGCCAGGTCAGATACACGCCGACGCATGGCCCACACGTGCAGAAGGCGGCGTTGTGCGCGACGTGCCACACGCTCTACACCGAGCACCACGGCAAACCGTTCGCGGAGCAGACGCCCTATCTCGAGTGGCGCAACAGCGAGTTCAGCGACGAGGACGGGCCGACCGAGAAGTCGCGGACGTGCCAGCAGTGCCACATGCCCGACTCGAGTCCGACGCGCATCGCGCGCAGCCCGGCGGGCTTCGACTTCGAGATACCGGTCCGCGATGGTTTCAAGGCGCACGCGTTCGTCGGCGGCAATGCGTTCATGCTCGACCAGCTGTACAAACACCGCGAAGAGCTCGACGTCATCGCCGAGCCCGAGGCGCTGTCGCGCATGGCCTCGGCGACGCGGCGCCAGCTCGGCGAATCGACGGCGCGCGTCGCCATCTCGCCGATCACACAGAAGGACGGCGTCGCGACGTTCGACGTGCAGATCGAGAACCTGACGGGCCACAAGTTCCCGACCGGTTACCCGGCGCGGCGGGCCTGGCTGCACGTGCAGGTGCTGCTCGGCCGGCAGATCGTGTTCGAGACGGGGGCGTTCGACGACAACGGGCGCATCATCGGCATCGCGGACGAGCAGCATCTCGAGCACGTGCGGACCGTGCAGAAGCCGACCGACGTGCCGGTCTACGAGATGGTCGCGCTCGATCCCGAAGGCGCGCCGACGACGTTCCTCACGAAGATGGTCAAGAAGGCCAAGGACAACCGGCTGTTGCCGCGCGGTTGGAAGGCCGACGGCAAACACGTCGAGGACACGGCGCCGGTCGGCACCGAGGGCGACGCCGACTTCACGGGTGGCGGTGACACGGTCGCGTTCCGCGTTGCGCTGCCGCCGCGCGCGCCGGGCCGCGTGACGGTCGTGGCGGCGTTGTACTACCAGCCGGTGCCGCCGGTGTGGGTCGATGCGCTGCGGAAGCTCGAGGGCGAAGCCGCGCAGCGGTTCGTGCGCATCTACGACACGGCCGACAAGTCGCCCGAGCGCGTCGCGAGGTCCGTTCGCCGCGAACGATGATCGGGAACCGATGGTTTTCGTGGACCTGACCTGCTGCTCCACGCAAACCATCAGTTCTCACTTCTTCTTCTTCTGCTTGCTGTGCGTCGGGCAGGCGCATCCGCCGGCGCGGCAATAGCCGCAGGTGTGCTGGTAGCCGAGCTTGTTGTCCTTCTCGATCTGCTTCCACGCGAGGCCGGCCATCTTTCCGGCCTTGGTGCTGCCGAACAGCCGCTCCGTTTCCTTGTAGATCGCGTAGGCGCCGTCGAAGTCGAACTTGGTCTCCTTGTCCTTGCCCTCGGCGAACTTCTTGCCCGCGTCGATCTCCTTCTTGTTCTTCGCGTCGGCCATCAACACGTCGTAGCGGGCCTTCGCGGCATCGGCGCCCGGCGCGCCCTGGTAGAACAGCGCGACCGGCTCGAGCGCGGCCCACGTGCCGTAGACGTCCTTGGCCACTTCTGCCTTGTCGGCCTCGGCGATCGACTTGGCCACGAACAGCTCGATCGCCTGCATCCAATCCGTGGCCTGTGCCTGCGCGCGCGTCGAGATGCCGCCCGCTTCGAGCAGCTGCTTGGCCTTGCGCCAGACGCCGCCGTGGTCGTTCAGGCGGCGCAGCGCCCCGAGCTCTTCGAGCCCGGTCACGACGACCGCGGGTTTGGCTCCTGCGAGCGTCTTCTCGAGCAGCGGCAGGTCGAGCGTCGCGGGATGCCCGCGCCAGGCGATCTTGCCCTCCTTGTCGACCAGGAACGAATCGGGGATGCCGCGCACGACGTAGTCAGCTTTGTCGCAGACGGCGATCGGATACTTCACGCCGGCATCCTTGGCCCAGACGCCGAGATCGACCGCGTCCTCGTCGGTCGCGCCGACGACGACGAGGCCGCTTTGCGCCTTGTCGGCAAACAGCTGGTTGAGTCGCTTGATCTCGTCGCGAGTAGTGCCCGACTGGATCTTGAAGAACACGAGCAACACGACGGAGCCGCGCAGGTCGCTGAGCTTCTTGTTCGCGATGTCGCCGAACTCGTAGTTGGCCGTCCAGACCAGGTCGGGCGCATCGGAGCCGATCTTCTGTGCGGCCAGCGGAGCCACGAAGAGGGTCAGGAGCGAGCCGATGGTCCAGTTGCGCATTTGCTTGTCTTGCGGGGCTTCCGAGCAGGGCTTGGCAGGATAGCGGCGACGGTCGCCTGCCGGAATCCGCTGCGCTACCTTCCCCGCGGTGGTCCGCCCGGGCAACCTGTGTCCGATGGACGTCCTGCACGTCATCCACCAGTTTCCGCCCGAGAGCCGTGGTGGCTCGGAGTCCTACGTGTTCGACCTGGCCCAGCGGCAGCGCGCGCGGGGCAGCGATGTGCACGTGCTGAGCGGCAGCAAGGTCTGGCGGAACGACGTGACGCTCGAGGACGAAGTGGTCGAAGGCCTGCCCGTGCACCGGCTGCACCGCGACGATCTCTACTTCGACCATCACGCGAAGATGTGGCACCCCGAGGTCGAGCGCACGTTCGCCGACCTGCTGAAGAAGTGGCGCCCAGCGCTCGTGCACGTGCACCACTGGGTGCGCCTGACCTGCAACCTGGTCGAGCTCTGCTGGCAGCATCAGGTGCCCGCGGTCGTGACGCTGCACGACTACTACACGAGCTGTCCGCGCGCGTTCCGCCGCCGCGCTGGCGACGATGCGTGCAGGCGCGTGCTGTCCGTCGCGAGTTGCGGCGACTGCGTGCCGCGCTACGGGCACGAAACGCCCGGCGAGATCGCGGCCGGCATCGAGCTGTTCGCCGACCACTTCCGGGCCGAGCTGTCGATGGCTCGCGCGGTGCTCGTCGCGGTCGGCAGCACGGCCGACATGCTCGCGGAGACGACCGGCGTGCCGCGCGATCGCTACGAAGTGTTGCCGCTCGGCTACAAGCCGCGATTCGAAGGTCTGCCCCCGCTGCCGCCACCAACGCAGGTTGGACCCTGGCGGTTTTCTTTCTGGGGCGGCGTCGGCCGACACAAGGGCGTCGACGTGCTGTTGCGCGCGTTCCGACTGCTGCACCAGGCGCGGCCGGGGCGCGCCGAGCTGCACGTGCTCGGCGGCATCGACAGCGATGCGCTTGCGGCCGAGTTGCGCGAGCTCGCGAACGGCTTGCCGGTCGTCTTCCACGGCGAGTTCGACGCCGCGCGGCTGCACGCGGTGCGGCCCCAGGTCGGGGTGTTCCCGAGCACCTGCTTCGAGACGTTCGGCCTCGTGCTCGACGAATGTTTCGAACTGGGGCTGCCGTGCATCACGAGCGACCTCGGGGCGCTGCCCGAGCGTGCGGCCGGTGGCGGCTTGCGCACGCGTGCCGGCGATGCGAGGGACCTTGCGCTGGCGATGCAGCGTATCGTCGACGAGCCGGGCTTGTGGGCGCAGCTGCGGGACGGCATTCCGGGCCCTTCACCGACAATTGATGTACACGAGGAGGCCCTGGGGAGGATCTACCAACGCGCTCGGACGCAACCGCCGCGCGACTGGGTGCATGGGCCAGTGCCATCGCACCGTCGCCTCTGGTTCCTCATGAAGCAGCGCGAGTCGGCGCTCGGCAGGCTGGTGCCGCCGGGTGGGCCGCAATAGCCGTATGAGGGCCAGGTAGCCAACGAGCGCATGCGATCGGACCATGCGGTCGATAGACTCGTTGCCGCACCCCCCGGCGAAGCTAGTCCACAACCATGGCAAAGATCACGATGACCAAGGGCGGGCTCAACGTGCCCGCGAACCCGACCATCCCGTTCATCGAGGGTGACGGCACCGGCCCCGACATCTGGAGAGCCAGCGTGCGCGTGCTCGAGGCCGCCGTCGGGAAGGCCTACGGCGGCAAGCGCCGGGTCGAGTGGATGCCCGTGCTCGCGGGAGAGGCCGCGTTCGAGCGCACCGGCAACTGGCTGCCCGACGCGACCGTCGCGGCGTTCCGCGACCACCTGGTCGGTATCAAGGGCCCGCTGACGACGCCGGTCGGCCGCGGCATCCGGAGCCTGAACGTCGCGTTGCGCCAGCAGCTCGACCTCTACGTCTGCCTGCGACCAGTGCGCTGGTTCAAGGGCGTGCCGTCGCCGGTCAAGGAGCCGCACAAGACCGACATGGTGATCTTCCGGGAGAACACCGAGGACATCTACGCGGGCATCGAGTTCGAGGCGGGCAGCGACGAGGGCAGGCGCTTCCGCGCGCTGTTGCACGAGCACTTCCCGAAGCAGTTCGCCAAGATCCGCTTTCCCGAGACGACCGGCTTCGGCATCAAGCCCGTGTCGCGGGAAGGCACCGAGCGCCTGATGCGCGCGGCGATGGACTACGCGATCGCGAACGGCCGCGACTCGGTCACGCTCGTGCACAAGGGCAACATCATGAAGTACACCGAAGGCGCCTTCCGCGACTGGGGCTACGCGCTCGCGAAGAAGGAGTATGGCGCCAAGGACTTGGAGGGCGGCCCGTGGCAGGTCGTCGAGCGGAACGGCAAGCGGATCGTCGTCAAGGACCAGATCGCCGACGCGTTCTTGCAGCAGATCCTGCTGCGCCCGGCCGAGTACTCGGTCATCGCGACCTTGAACCTGAACGGCGACTACATCAGCGACGCGCTCGCGGCGCAGGTCGGCGGCATCGGCATCGCGCCCGGTGGCAACATCAACTACGCGACCGGCCACGCGGTGTTCGAGGCGACGCACGGCACGGCGCCGAAGTATGCGGGCCAGGACAAGGTCAACCCGGGCTCGGTGATCCTGAGCGGCGAGATGATGTTCCGCTACATGGGCTGGAACGAAGCCGCGGATCTGATCCTGAAGGGCATGGATGGCGCGATCGGCAAGAAGCAGGTGACCTACGACCTCGCGCGGCTCATGGACGGAGTGCAGGAGATCCGGTGCTCGGCGTTCGGCGACGCGGTCGTCGCCGCGATGTGAGCCTGCTCGCCCCGCAGGGGCGACCAGGCTCAGTGATCTCGACGCGCCGCAACGCGG
>Ga0111539_10002743_pt1 | contig 23376 bp, 22 predicted proteins | sample RhiMethybrSRZTD1_FD_79667 | JGI IMG/M metagenome (GOLD analysis project Ga0111539, IMG submission 79667) | Populus rhizosphere microbial communities from Tennessee, USA - Rhizosphere MetaG P. TD hybrid SRZTD1 (version 2) (version 2) | ecosystem: Host-associated > Plants > Roots > Rhizosphere >...
CACGCATGCGGAAGTGCAGGGCGCGCTCGCGGATCTGCACCACCGTCTTCACGCCGACCTTCTCCCAGTCCTTGGCGATGAGCTGGGCCACGTCGGGCCAGGCGCCGAAAGCGGGCACGACCGAGAGCTCGAGGACCACGCGCTTGCCGTTGGCCATCAACCGTGTGCCGTCGCCGTCACGCTTGCTGAGGCCGAGCCCGTCGAGGAGCTTGTTGGACTCCTCCGGCTTGTACTCGGTGTACTTGTGGGCGACCTGGTCGCCGGGGTAGTACGGATGACCGGGCGGCGGCACGCCCTGGCGCGCCTCGCCGAGGCCGAGGAAGACCGATTCCTTGATCTGATCCCGGTTGACGGCGTGCGAGAGCGCGACCCGGAACTCTTTGGTCGCCATCAGCTTGCCGATGTCCGGGTCGGCCTTGTAGGTCTGGTTCAGCTGGACGACGGCATCCGAGCCGCCGAACGTCGCCCACGTGATGACGCGATACTTCCCGCTCTTCTCGTTCTCCTTGAAGACGGGGTAGTTCGTCATCTGGATGTGGCGCTCCTGCATGTCGAAGTCGCCGGCGATGGCGGCAAGGTTGAGCGCCTGGATGTCGGCGAAGAACGTGAAGCGCACCTCGTCCAGATAGGGAAGCTGGTTGCCGCCGGGATCGACGCCGACGAAGTACGGGTTCCGCTTCAGCGTGAAGACCTGATCGCTCACGCGGCTGGCCGGCACCCAGGCCGCCATCGTCGGACGCTCGGGGTTCTCGGGCGGCGCGTTGCGGGCGGCGAACAGCTCGGTCCAGGTCTTGAAGCCGCTTCCGGCCACCAGCTTGTCGAGGTCTTCCTTCTTGACGTACGTGGCGTGGAACTTCTTGAGGTAGTGAGCGGGCAGGAAGGCCGCGTAGGTCCGATCACCACCGTCGGCGTTGGCCAGCGCGGTGAGGACCAGCGTGTTCGCCTGCTTGAACGTGAAGCGCGCGGCCGTCGGGCTGACCTTCTCGACCACCGCCGTCGAGCCGTCGGCGTTCTTCATCCACGAGGGTACGGCCGGCACCAGATCTTTGTTGAGCAGCACGTCCTGGTACCAGAACACGATGTCGTCGGCGGTGAACGGCGCGCCGTCCGACCACTTCGCGCCCGGCCGCAGCTTGATCGTCCACTGCTTGAAGTCCTTCGACGACTCCCAGCCGGCGGCGATCTTCGGCTCGATCTTGCCGCCGTCGGGCGAGTGGCGCACGAGCGCGTCGTAGACCACGCGGACGTAGTTGTTGGCATCGGCGGGGCCGAGGAACGCGCGCCGCCACACGCCGCCGTAGGTCCCGACCCGCTCTACCACCGGCACCACCAGCGGGTCGCTGGGCAGCCGCTGATCCACCGGAGGCAGCTTGCCGGCCTTGACCGCTTCGGCCAGCGCCGGCGACTCCTTGTATTTCGACTGCGCGAACGCGGAGTCGGCGACGAAGCCGAGGCCGAGCGCGAGGACGGCCAGCAGGGTCAAGCAGAGCCGGCGGGGACGGCGCATTCGCATCTCCTTAGCGGGCCGTCTGGCCCGGCTTCGATACCTGACTGGCGGCCAGCCGCTCGATGATCTGCACCACCGCGCTCGTGTCCTGATCGGCGAACCCGGCGGCCAGCGCCGCCTGCTCGTACTGCTGAGCGACGTTGGCGAAGCTGGCGGGTACGTGCAGCTCCTTGGCCACGGTCGTGAACGTGTCCAGATCCTTGTTCATCAGCTGAACCTTGAATCCGGGGGCGAAGTTGCGCGGGACCAGCGCGGTCGGGATGCGCTCGAGCGCCTTGCTGCCGCCGCTGCTGGCCTTGACCACTTCGTAGATGACCATCGGATCGAGCCCCGCCTTCACGCCGAGCACCAGGCCTTCCATCATGGCCAGCGAGTTCACGCAGGCCATCATGTTGTTGATCGCCTTCGCGGTGTTGCCGGCTCCCACCGGCCCGACGCTGAAGATGTTCGGTCCGATCGACCGCAGCACCGGGCGAGCGCGTTCCAGGATCTGGGGATCGCCGCCCACCATGACCGCCAGCGTGGCGGCCTTCGCTCCGCTCACCCCGCCGCTCACCGGCGCCTCCAGGAAGTGCACGCCGCGCGCCTTGGCCCGCGGCTCGATCTTGCGGGGTGTGGACGGCAGCACGCTGCTCAGATCGATCAGGATGGTGTCGGGCCGCGCGAGGTCCACCAGCCCGCCCGCGTCCAGATAGAGCGCTTCGACGTCGGGCGACGCCGGCAGGCACGTCATCACGATCTCGGAACGCTCGACGACCTCGCGGTGCGAGCCGACACCCTTGGCGCCGCCCTGCAGAAGATTCTCCATCGCCTTGGGGTTCTTGTCGAACACGGTCATCGGGAAACCTGACTTCAAGACGTTCCCTGCCATGGGGTTGCCCATGTTGCCGACGCCGATGAACCCGACTGAAACGGCCATTGGTGATTCCTCCCGTGTTCTTCGAGCGAGGTACGAGCAGCGTTCTGATAACAACCGCAACATGACTTGTCAACAGGCAGCCCGTCTTGCAGGCAGCCTCTGATGGTACCAGGCGATGGAGGCCCTACGCGCGCGGACGATCGAGGACGATGTGCCGATCGACAGGCCCTGACATCCAGCGCATCGCCACGAGGACGGCGAGGCCGATCACGATCCACACCGCCTGCCGTGCCCGGCGGATGAAGCTGAATGCCAGCCCGGCGCCGGCGCCGAAACCCAGGGCGGCAAAGGCCGCGGCGTTGGCGGCCTCGAAGGGGCCGAGGTTTGCCGGCACGAGGAACGTCACGAAGCGGACGGCCGCGCCCAGCGCCTCGATCACGATGGCGGTCGGGATCGAGGCGTCGACTCCGAGCGCCCACAGGATGACCAAGGTCTCCAGCGGCAAGATAATCCACCCGAGGAAGTGGAAGCCGAGCGATAGCCCGAAGCGACGCCACTGCTGCGTGTAGTAGCCACGCAGGGCACGGTCGAGCGCCTCGGCGCTCGCGGTGTCCCGGACGACCCCGAAGAACTTGAGCAGGCGTCCGGCGCGCGCCACCAGGCCCAGCACCTGGGCCGCCACGAAGCCGCCCACGGCGATGATTTCCACCATAAGCAGCCACAGCAGGCCGCGCATGACCTCGGAGCCCGCCGGCAGCGTGATCCAGGCCAGCACGAAACCGATCAGGAGGAAGAGCACCTGCGCCATGGTGATGGTGGTCTTGGCGATGACCACCGAGGGCACGCTCTCTTCGTAGGTGACGTCACGACGCACCAGCCACGTCTTGGCCGCTTCGCCGGGCACCGGACCGACCGCGGCGATGACGTTCAGCGCTTCCCCGACGAGTCGCGCGCAATACAGACGCCAGAATGAAGCGCGGTCACGGGCGAAGGCGAAGCGCCAGCCGAGCGTGTCAGCGGCCGCGCTCACTCCGTACGGCAGGCACACCAGGACGAATTGCCACCACGTGAGGCGGCCGAGCGCCTCGAGAATCGGCTCCGCGCCGACGCGATAGACGAGGACGCCGAGCAGCGCCGCACCGAGCAGCAGGAACAGGATCTTGACCGCGCGCATACGGTCTCGCCGTCGAGCGGAGGCGGCTCCTCAGCGCCGGCTGGCGGGCAGCTGATCGAAGGGCGCCTCGCGATCTACCCGGATGTCCTGAGGCAGCCCCAGCACGCGCTCGGCGATGATGTTCTTGAGGATCTCGTCGGTGCCGGCGGCAATGCGGCTGCCCGGTGAGGACAGCAGCGACTCCTGGAAGGCCGCCCGCATCGGCGCCCAGTCCTTGTCGGTCACCACGCCGCCCATGTCCAGCAGGTCCATCGCGAAGGAGGCAATGTCCTGCGCCTTGGGCGCGTTGACGAGCTTGCCCATCGAGTTCTCGGGGCCCGGCGTGTCGCCACGGCTGATCGCGGTCATGGTGCGGAAGCGCGACCAGCGCACGCCCTGGGTTCGGACGTAGTAGTCGGCCAGCCGCTCGCGCACCGCGGCGTTGGCGATGGCCGGCCCGTCCTCCAGCTCGATTGCGCGGGCCAGCGCGAACAACTCCTCGAAATCAGGACCCCGCAGCTCCCCGGAGGTGAGGCGCTCGTTCATGAGCGTGGTGATGGCCACGCCCCAGCCCTGGCCCACGGCGCCGAGCCGCTGGCTGTCGGGGATGCGGACGTCGGTGAGATAGACCTCGTTGAAGTGCGATTGCCCGGAGATCTGCTTGATCCGCCGCGTCTCGATCCCCGGGGACTTCATCGACAGAAAGAAGAAGGTGAGGCCCTTGTGCTTGGGCGCCTTGGGATCGCTGCGCGTGACCAGGATGGCGTGATCCGCCCAGTGCGCGCCGGACGTCCAGATCTTCTGGCCGTTGATGACCCACGCGTCGCCGTCCCGGACCGCCCGCGTGCGCAGTCCCGCCAGGTCCGAGCCGGCGCCTGGCTCGGAGAAGAGCTGGCACCACACCTCGTCACCGCGCAGTGCGGCCGGTGCGTAGCGGCGCCGCTGCTCCTCGGTGGCGTAGGCGAACAGCGTCGGCATGCACATGCCGAGACCGATCTCGAAGTATCCGCGTGGGACCAGATAGCGCGCTTCTTCCTGGGCGAGGATCACCTGAAAGATCGCCGGCGCCTCGCGACCGCCATAGGCCTTGGGCCAGTGCAGCCCGGCCAGCCCGGCCTCGGCGCGCTTGCGCTGGAAGTCCTTGGCCCGCTCCAGTCCCTCGCGGTCGGGATAGCGGCTCTGCCACGTCTCGAAGGCGCCGCGCTTGGGCTCGGCGTGGCGCTCGAGGAAGGCGCGGGCCTCGTTGCGGAAGCCGGCTTCGTCGGGGGTGTCGGAGAAGTCCATGTCCGTCCTTCAGCTCGCCTGCGCTTCGAGGCGTGTGATCAGGAGATCCTTCCAGCGGCCCCCACTGCCCAGACCGAGCCCGGTCAATTTCGCCCGCCGGTAGTGCAGGTGACAGTCGAACTCCCACGTGAAGCCCATGCCGCCGTGCGTCTGGATGTTCTCCTTGGCGGCGTGGAAGTACGCTTCGGTGGCGCTGACCCGTGCGGTGGCCGCCGCCACCGGCAGCTCGGCGGCGTTCGTCGAGAGCGCCCACGCGGCGTAGTACGCGTTGGAGCGCGCCAGCTCGAGGCCGACGTACATGTCGACGAGCTTGTGCTTGATGGCCTGGAACGAGGCGATCGGCCGCCCGAACGCGAAGCGCCCCATCGCGTACTCGCGCGCCATGTCGAGCGCGGCCTGGGTACCGCCGACCTGCTCGAAGGCGACGAGCACCGCAGCGCGGTCGAACACCTGCTCCAGGAGCTTGGCGCCGGCGCCGGCGGCGCCGAGGGGCTCGGCCGCCGCGCCGTCGAAGACCACCTGCGCGTGCGAGCGCGTGGGATCCACGGTGGGCAGCGTCGTGCGCGTGACGCCGGCACTGGAGAGGTCGACCAGGAACAGCGAGAGCTCGGCCGCGCCGTTCGCCCGGGCGGCGACGATTGCCACGTCAGCCACGTCACCGTCGGTGACGGGCGCCTTCGTGCCGCTGATCGTATTCGCCGCGGCGCGCGTCTTCACGGTGCGTGGCGTCGGCGCGCCCGCGCCCTCCGCGAGAGCCAGGCAGCCTACGACCTCACCGCCGGCGATCCGGGGCAGCCACTTCCGCTTCTGGGCCTCGCTGCCGGCGAGCAGAAGCGCCTCGGCCACCAGATACACGGTGGACGAGAAGGGAATCGGCGCCACGCAGCGCCCCAGCTCCTCGGCGATCACGCAGAGCTCGAGGTAGCCGAAGCCGGCGCCGCCGTACGCCTCGGGAATGGCCGTGCCCGTCCAGCCCATCTCGGCCACGCCACGCCAGAGGTCGCGGTCGTAGGGCTCGTCGGTGTCGAGGATGCGGCGCACACGGACGGACGAGGCGTGCTCGCCGAGGAACTTGCGGGCCTGGTCGCGGAGTGCTTTCTGGTCGGGGGAAAAGTCGAAGTTCACGGGAGGACTATAGCACCGGTGATTGCCGCGTGTCCGTCGAAGGTGTCTGAAAGATTGGACATTCCCGACGACTGTTCGGCGTGGTGCCATGCAGAAACGCGACCGGGCCGGGTGTTAGACTCGATCGGGAAAGACCATGACCACCCGCGTGCGCCTGACCTACGAGGATTACGCGGCACTCCCCGACGACGGCCGTCGCTACGAGCTGCACGAGGGGGAGTTGTCCGTGACGCCGGGACCGGGGCTCAGCCACCAGGCAACCCTCCGCAACCTGGTCGTGCTCCTACACAGGCACGTCAGCTCCAGGGGGCTGGGAGAAGTATTTCCCGCGCCCGTCGATTGCATCCTCGACAACATCACGATCGTTCAGCCCGATATCGTGTTCGTCGACGCGGCGCGACGCTCGGTCATGACAGAACGAGGAATCGAGGGGCCACCGACGCTTGCGGTCGAGATCATCTCGCCGTCGAGCACCGCAATCGACCGGAGAAGGAAGCTGCAACTGTACGCGCGGTACGCCATACCGTTCTACTGGATCGTCGATCCCCCAGCGAGAACGATCGAGGCATTCCAGCTCGCGCCAGGAGTGTATGCGGGTGCGGGTTCGCTGTCGGGTACTACGACCCTGTCTCTCGCTCCGTTCCCGGACTTGATCCTCGACCCCCAGGAGATCTGGCGAACGTAGTCAGCGCGGTCAGGTCCTTCGCGACGAGCGCCGCCGCTGCCACCGGGATCGGACCTCGCTCATGTGATCTCGCTCGTGGCTCCAGCCCGGGGCCGGGAGCCACTCGGTCACCGGGTAAGCGTGGGCGGGATCGTGCAGCGAGCGTACAGGCAGGTTCTGAAACGATGCGATCAGCCCGGCGTGAGCCCGAGCCATGCGCCGGAGCAGGGGGCCGAGGCCGACACGGCGCAGACGAGTTACCGATCTGGCGTTGAAGCGATCGGCGTGGGCCATGCTCTCGAACCAGTGGATGCGAGCCGCACGGCCGCGGGCGATCAGCCGGAAGCGAACGATCGTCTCCTCATCGCAGCTGAGGAGATGTGCCAGCACGTCCTTGACCGACCAGCGTCCCTGGGTGCGTGGCTGGAGCATCTCCGACTCGGGTATCCGGGCCACGAGCGCCAGCGTCGCGGCGCGGGTCGTCTTCATCCGCCGGACGGCCTGACGTCGCCAGCGCGCCAGGGATGAAGGTCCTCGAATCGCCATGACCTCAGCGTACGCCTCGAGGCGAGACCTGGGTCAGTAGACCACGGGCGTGCGCGATGGCGTGCCGGCGCCCGCGCGCACCGTCGCCACCGCGGCGGCGAGATCGGCCAGGTAGTCGTCAACGATCGGCGCGTGGACCGGCGTGAGCATCAGGTGGATGCCGGGCGGCTTCCGCACACGCCCCACCGACCAGCGGCGCGCGGTCATCGCGTCGGCAACGGCGTGGATGTCGCAGTCCTCCGCGCCGTAGGCCACCGCCCACAGATCAGGCTCCCCCCAGACGTGGAGCCCGTCGATGCGCGCCAGGCCCGCCACGAGACGCTCGCGCGCTTGCATCACCGTCGCCGCGATCCGACGATAGCCCTCGGCGCCGAGAAAGTGCATGACCGCCCAGGCGGCGGCGATGGCGCCACCCGGTCGCGTTCCCGCGAACGTGGGCACGGCGTACAGCCCGGTGGGCCAGTCGCTGAACTCGTAGCGCCCGCACGCCTCGCGGGCGGCATCGCGGTAGAGGATGACCGAGGCGCCCTTGGCGGTGTAGCCCGACTTGTGCAGATCGGCCGAGAGCGAGGCGACGCCGGGCAGGTGGAGACCGAACGGCGGTACCGGGTAGCCAAGCTCGCGCACGAAGGGACCGAGGACGCCGCCCACGCACGCGTCCACGTGGAGCCAGAGACCGCGCGACTCCGCCAGCGCGCCGAGCGCCGCGATCGGGTCGACAACCCCGAGTGAGTAGGTGGGTGCCGAGGCGTAGCACATGACGGTCCGTGGCGTGATGGCCGCGGCCATCGCCGTCACATCGGCGCGGAAGTCGCTTCCGGTGGGCACGCGCACCACGCGCATGCCGAGGTAGTGCGCCGCCTTGTCGATGGCGGGGTGGGCGGAGAAGGCGGCGACGATCTCCGGCGTCGTGACGTCGGGCCGCTGGCGCCGCGCCCATTCACGCGCCGCGTGGGCGGCCAGGAAGATGCTCTCGGTGCCGCCGGAGGTCATGCTGCCGGTAACGGAGGCGTCACCGCCGAGGAGGCCGGCCACCATCGCGACCACGTCGCTCTCCATGCGGCGCAGGCTCGGGAACACGCGCAGTCCGAGTCCGTTCTCGGTCATGAAGAGCGCGTAGGCTTCGCGCGCGACTCTCTCGACCTCGTCGTCGGCGTGCCAGACGAAAGCGGCGTGCCGACCGCCGCGCCAGTCGAGGTCGTCGCGCTTGAGGTCGGTCATCTCGCGCGCGAAAGCTCGTTCCAGGGGCGACCCCGCTCAGGAATTCGTGCCTTCATCGTGCCCGCCCTCCCTCTCTGTGACCCGCGACGGCCCTCTGCTCCGTGATGGCAGCGACTCTATGGTTCGCGGGACCCGCCGGTCAAGCGTGCGGTCGACCGCCGGGCGCCGTCGGGCGATTCGCCCGACTCTCCTGAGCGCGCTTCTTGATTGTCAAATGGTTAGCTCGGGCCCAGGCGTGGAAGGCTTTTTGCTCTTTCCACGATGCACGATCTCAGGGGCGCAGCGCATACAGGAGGGAGCCATGAAGCAGAACAAGGATGCAGGCCGGGGCGGACGCAGGATGAAGGACCTCAAGGGCAAGAAGCTGAGCGTGACCCAGCAGGAGGCGGTGAAGGGCGGCATCACGGACGGCACGAGCAACACGATCATGTTCGCTGAGGTGGTGAAGCTACCCGCGGTGCAAGAGCGCCGTTTCGCCAACAAGGCCGTCTCGCCCTGATCCAGCGCCATGGCTGAGGGCGGCGTCGCCCTGGTCGGCATGCCCTGGGAGCCGTTGTCCCTTCCGTCCCTCCAGGTGGGCACGCTGACCGCGGTCCTGGAGCGGGCGGGCCTTCGCGTGGAGGCCCGCTCGCTGCACCTTGCCTTCATGGAGCACTGCCGGTCCCTTGCACCATCTATCAGTCTCGACGATTACCACCGGATCGGCCGGCACCACTACAGCGGGTGCCTCTCCGATTGGGTCTTCGCGGTTCCGCCGTTCCGGGACACCCGAGCCCTCGACGCGGAGTATCTGGACGGGCTGCGGCCGCAGGGTGTTCCGGAGCGGGACATCACGCAGGCGCAGGTTTTGAAGTCGGTGGTCCCGGCGTTCCTCGAGGCGAGCGTCGCCGAGATCCTGGCGGCGGCGCCCGCGGTCGTGGTGTTCGCAACACCCCAGAGCCAGTTCACCAACAAGGCCTACAGCCAGAGCCTGCCCGCGCTGGTCCTGGCCAAGATCCTACGGGCGGCCGACCCGACGGTGAAAATCGTCTTCGCCGGCGCCAGCTGTGCGGGCGCGATGGGCGCGGCCCTGCTCCACTCGTTCCCGTGGGTCGACGTAGTGGTGCGCGGTGAGGCCGAGCTGATCCTGCCCGGGCTGGTGCGCGACCTGCTCGCGCAGCGGCCGCTGCGTCCCCAGCCGGGCTTCTGCTATCGCGAGCACGGGGCGGAGGTCATCGTCCCCGAAGCGGGGGCGGCGGTGGTCCCCATGGTCGAGCTGCCCACCCCGAACTACGACGAGTACTTCGAGCGGCTGGCCAAGACGAGCTTCGCCGCCGCGCTGTCGTCCGAGGTGCAGATCCAGTACGAGGCGTCGCGCGGGTGCTGGTGGGGCGCGAAATCGCCGTGCACGTTCTGCGGGCTCAACGGCAGCAGCATGCAGCCGCGCCGCAAGAGCCCGACCCGCGTCGTCGCGGAGCTGGCGGCCCTCGCCTCCCGGCACGAACGGCTCGAATTCGCCCTCGCCGACACCATCCTGCACCAGGATCACCTGCGCGACGCGCTGCCGCGTCTGCGCGACCTCGGCCTCGACTTGCGCATCTTCTGCGAGATCAAGGCGAATCTCACGCGGGCCCAGGTGCGCTCCCTCCGGGACGGAGGGGTCGATCACATTCAGCCCGGGATCGAAAGCCTCAGCGATCCGATCCTCAAGCGGATGGGCAAAGGCACGACCCCGCTGCAGAACGTGCGTCTGCTGAAGTGGTGCGCGGAGTACGGCGTGGCCGTCACCTGGAACCTGCTCTACGGGCTGCCCGGAGAGCCGCCCGAGGAATACGCGCGGATGGCGGAGGCCCTGCCTTCGCTGAGCCATCTGACGCCGCCGCGGTTGGTTCCGCTCTACCTCGACCGCTTCAGCCCGTACTTCGAGCGGCCGGCGCAATTCGGGCTCACGATCACCGGCGTGGCGGACCACTACGCGGTGGTCTATCCCGTCGAGGAGACGGCGCTCGGCGACCTCGCCCACTGGTTCACCTACGCCTACGCCGACGGACGTGATCCCGAGCAGTACATCGGACCGATCCGCCGTCTCGTCGACGAGTGGAACGACGGGTACGCGACCGGCTTCCGGTCGCTTTCGTACCGACGCGGCCCCGACTTCCTGCGCATCCGCGACCGCCGGCCCAGCCTGCCGGCCCGCGACTACACGCTCGGCGAACGGGAGGCGCTCATCTATCTGGCGTGCGAGGACGGCGCCACGCCGGCCGAGATCGGGCGCGTCCTCGTCGCGGAGGGCGCGGACGACGTGAGCGAGGACGACATCCGCGAGTTCCTCGACGGGCTCGTCGCCTCGCGGCTGGTCTATCGCGAGCGCGACCGCTACCTGGCGCTGGCGTTGCCGCCGCGGCCGCGCGACCCCTGAACCGGGCTCGTCGAGGCTTCGCCGGCGAGCCGAGCGTTCAGCCGGGGAGGTGCTTCGGCAGCGTGATCTCGCGGCGGGTGAAGTGGGTGCCGTCGCCGAACGTGGGTTGCCACGAGGAGTGCTTGCCCGCGCCGCCCACCACGATCACGCTGATGTCCTCGGGCCGGTGCACGATCGGAACCATGGTGTCGGGCGCGTCCACGACGTTCCAGCGCTCGACCTGCTGCCGCTGGTACTCGGCGCCGAGGCGCGCGAACGGGAAGCGCGCGTGCTCGAACAGGAACTCCTTCACCTGACGCTTGCTGTAGCCGTCGCGGGCCACGGTGGCCGCGTGCTCGGGACCGAACGACAGCAGCGGCCAGCCCCGGCCGAGCAGATTGTTGCTGCCGGCCTGGCCCATCGCGCCGGCCACCGTGCGCAGCACGCCGAGACCCGTGTTGCTGAAGTGGTCCTGGATGTTGTGCGGGCCCTCGCAGCCGAACACCGTGACCACGTTGGCATCAGGCGCGAAGCCGGCCTCCACGTGCAGTGGCTCCCAGGGATTTTCCACTTCGTTCTCGGCGACACAGTACGCGAGCTTGGCCGGCGTGCCCTGCGTGGAGCGGTCGCCGCTGCCCGGCAGGCCGCCGCCGATGTTCATGAGCACCAGGCGCACGGCACGGCCGATGGTGACGTTGGCGCGGAAGCCCTGACCGAAGGCGTTGTAACCACCGTGCAGGCCGATCCGACGGCCGAACGGTCCGTTCACGACGAGCAGCGGCGTCACGGGGTGGGTGGTGGCCTGCACGGAGTCGAGGTTGAAGTCGACGTCGGCCAGCGCCTCGATGGCGGCGAGGACGACGGGGAAGTACTCGGACCGACAGCCGGCCATCACGGCGTTGGCCGCGATCTTCTCGACGGTGGCCTCGCCCTGGCGCGGCGGCAGGATACCGATCAACGCGCGCGGATCGCGGTCGGTCCAGCGCAGGAGCTCGCGCACGGCGGTTTCCGTGGGCGGCACGATCGGCAGCCCGTCCGTCCAGCCACGGTCCTGGTAGTGCGCATCGATCGCATCCCAGGCGCCGTCGAACTCGAAGATCGTCGCCGCCGGCCCGCGCCCGCTCATGCGCGGGTCAGCGCCTTCAGCACCGCCTCCAGCGCGAGGTCGGCCTTGCGGATCACCTCGTCTTCATGAATGCCACCGAGCGGATGCGGCACCAGCGCCAGCGGCAGGTCCGCGATGCCGCGGTTGGCCGCCTCCAGGCGCGCCAGCGCCTCGAACTCGAACGTGCCCATCGTCGCCGTCGGAACGCCGCGCTGCTCCAGCATGATTGAGCCGTGGATACTCCACGACGTGCAGGACCCTCAGTCAGCGCTCCCGACCAGCGCGAGGTCGCACTGCGAGAGCGCCGCGAGCGCCTCCGCAGACGGCGGACGCGCCACGGGCTTCTCGCGCTTGATGATCTCGCCGGCGCCGTAGCGCTCCTGGAGAATCTTGGCCACCGCGAGCATGAGCGTGCCGGCGTTGGCCTTGGTGTTGTCGAGGATGCCGATGCGCTTACCGGCCAGGCTCGTCAAGCGGGGCGCGAGCTCGACCGGGATCGTGCGCGGCTCGGCGGTCGGGTCGTAGAGCCGGATGCGCTGTCCACTCATGGGCGGATCTCCTTGGCGGGGATGATACCTCGCTGCCGCGACGGTATCGCGCGTCAGGTCGATGTGATCGGCGCCGGGGCGTCGGGCACCGCCACCGAGTAGATCTGCACGGGCCGCACGCGGTTCTTCACGATGATCGGCTCGAGGCGGGTGGCCGCCACGTGGTGCTCGACCTCGAGGTAGGTCGACTCGCTGACATGGACCTCGCCCACGCGCGCGTTGGCCTCGATGCGGGCGGTGAGGTTGACGTTGTCTCCCACCACCGTGTAGTCCATGCGCGTCTGGGAGCCGATGTTGCCTGACACCACATCCCCCGTGTTGATGCCGATGCGGGCGTGGATGTCCGGGAGCTCGGGGCGGCTGGCGCGCCAGGCCGCGCGGAGCTCGCCCAGGCGCTGCTGCATGCTCACTCCCGCGCGCACCGCCCGCAGGGCGTGGTTGTCCTCGCCGTCGGCGGGCAGGAACACGGCCATGATTCCGTCGCCGATGAACTTGTCCACGATGCCCCCGCCGTCTTCCACGACGCGGGTCATGGCCGTCATGTACTCGTTGAGGAAGGACACCACGGCCTGGGGAGCCATGGTCTCGGTCAGGCGAGTGAAGCCCTCCAGGTCCGAGAAGAGGATGGTGGCGCACACGAGCTTGCCCCCCAGGGCCAGCTTCTGCTCGCGGTTGCGGACGATCTCGTCCACCGCGGTTTTGGGCACGTAGGCCCCCATCTTCTCTTTCTCGATGGAGAGCCGCCGCTCCGCCTCCAGGGCCTCGCGCAGATCGTCGGCCATTTGCCGCGTCCGCTCGAACAACCGGGCGTTCTCGAGCGCGATGCTCGCCATGCTCGCGAAGGACTGGAACAGCCGCAGGTCTCGCTCGTCGAACACCTCCGCGCTCACCTTGTTGATGACCTGGACGACACCCTCGATCTCGCCCTTGATCACGATGGGCACCGTGAGAATGGAGCGCGTGTGGAAGCCCGTGAGCTGGTCGTACGATGGGTCGAAACGGGCGTCCTGGTAGGCGTCGGCGATGAGGAGAGGCTCCCCCGTCTGGGCTACCCACCCCGCGATGCCCTGGCCGATGTCCACCGTCGTGGACTTGAGGGCCGGCCCGGCGGTGCCCCGGGCCACCACGAACTGCAGCTTGCCGGTCTCCTGCTCCAGCACGAGCAGCGAGCTGGCCTCCGCCATCATGACTTCGCGGCTCAGCTCGAGGATCTGCTCCAGGAGCCGGTCGGTGTTCATGACCGAGTTGATGGCCCGAGAGGCCTCGGTGAGGGCCGTGAGCTCTCTGACCCGCCGCTTCAGGTCCTCGGTGGTCTCGGTCACGCGCAGGCCGAGGATCTCGTTGAGCTCCTGGAGCTGCCGGGTTTGAGCCTTCTCTCGATCGCGCAAGTGTTTCTTCTCGAGGCACGCGGTGACGCGGGCTCTCAAGATGACGGCGTCGAAGGGCTTGGTGACGTAGTCGTCCGCTCCCATCTGCAGGCAGCGCACCACGCTGACCGTCTCTTCGAGGGCGGAGATCACGATCACGGGGACGTGGCGAAGCCGTTCGTCGGCCTTCATGCGCTCGAGCACGGCGAAGCCGTCGAGCCGGGGCATGAGGATGTCGAGGAGCACGAGATCGTAGTCCACGGCGCCGAGCATGGTCAGGGCCTGCTCTCCGTCCTCCGCCACGTCGGCGCGGTGGCCGTCCTGCTCGAGGCGACGGGTCAGCATGTCGCGCCCCGACTTGGCGTCATCGACGACGAGCACTCGCGAGGGGACGACGCTCACGCGCGGACCTCCCCGATGGTCCACTCGTGCGACGATCTAGGACGCATGCGCACCCCTCGGCTGGATGTCCCTGGGGCTGGATCATACCTCGCCCGAGCGTCCGAAACCTTCAAGTCTGGACGCCGACGCTTTCCTTCTCGCAGAGCATCTTGATCGTCTCGAGGCCCTGCTTGAGATCGGCGAGGATCGCGTTGCTCATTTCTCGCGGCGGCTCGGGGCTGCACAGCCACTTCATGCGAAATTGCAGAGACGTTCTTCGCTCTCCGAGCCGCTTCAGGATGAACGAAGCCCGAGCGGGCAAGTCCTTTTCCACGATCCGGCCGTCCTCGACATACGTGATTTCATCGTCTCCGATGTCGCTCTTGACCGATACCCACTCGACGGTCAGGCCGTGGAATATGCAGACGTGCCGCACGCCGATCCGCTCCGTGGTGGCCGGCCGGTCGACGCGCGTGACGGCCGACAACCATCGGGTGCGCTGGTCGAGATCGATCACCAGCTGATACACCTCGAGCATCGGCGCGTCGATCTCCACGGCCACGGAATCGTCCCCGAGCTCGATCACCGGGCTGCTTCTCGGTGGTGGATCCGCGATGGTTTTTCTGATTCCGGCCAGGAGAGCGTATTGATAGTCGATCTTACCGATGGCCGGGTACTCGTCGCTCGCCCGCAGCCACGGGAGAGCGGGTCGGGATTGCTCGAGGCTCGAAGCATCGAAACAGCTGGGCGTCGCGAGAATGTATTCGTCCGACTCGATCCGGTTCTTCATCAGCCGGTGGGCGACCACCATGTCGAGTCCCGAGCACTTCGTGAACTGCATCACCTTGATTTCCTGAACCACGCCGTGATGGGCAATGAACTTGAGGCTCAGGTTCGACGCGGTCTTGCAGGCGCCGCAATGGCAGATCGAGTCCCGCTCGATGATCTTGAGCTGCTTGTGGAAGCTCTCGAACATGCTGAGGCACTGCCGGACGAGGGCATCGGCGTCGATCGGCTTGCCCTTGTGATAGAGCAGGAGTGCGTCGCCTTCGACCTCGGAGAGGACAAATTCGCTGCCGTTGGCCGCGAGGATCGCCTCCAGCAGCTCGTTGATGATGTGGGCGCTGTGGACGAGCTCGGTCTTGGTCAGAAACTCCGTGTAGCCGCTGATGTCCGGGATCAGAATCGTCGCGCTCTCAGCCATGTAACGTCATCCTCCAGCGAGCAGTTGTGACCCCGCGCGCGCGGACAGTGGAGCGCGGCGGACGCGGACTCAGCAGGGAACGGTGAGCAGCGACGACGGTCCGTCGCGGCTGGCGTCAGACCAGAAACTCGCTCAGCGCTCGGACGAGCGCGTCCGGCTGCTCGTATGGCAGCATGTGGCCGGCGTTGTCGACCATGACCACGCGCGCGCCCGGGATCATCGTCTTCCAGCGCTCGGCGTAGGCCGGGACGATCAGCCGGTCGGCGACGCCCCACACGACGAGTGTCGGCGCGGTGAGACGATACAGACGCTTGGACAGCCGCCGGTTCGGGATCGGGAACAGGATCTTGCCGGCCATGGACAGCCGGCGCTGCGAGCCGATATAGAATTCCTTCAGCGCTTCCATGTCGGAGAGGTCGGCGCCGCCGGTGAGCAGCGCCTGACCCTTGGCCGGGTCGTGGAAGAGCACCTCCGCCAGCTGGTACGGCAGCATGGCGAAGATGTCCGGGATCGGCTGCGCGTCCATCCAGAGCCCGGCCGGGGCCACGAGGGCGAGCTTGCCGAGATCACGGGGGGCCAGGCAGGCCATCTCGGCGGCGATCATGCCGCCCATCGAGTGGCCGGCCAGATGTGGCCGGCTCAGCCCGAGCGCGTCGACGAGATCCCAGCCGTGCAGCGCGAAATCCAGCATGTCCTCCAGCAATTCCTCGCCGGTGGAGTCGCCGTAGCCGGGCCACTCGGGCGCGTAGACGTGGTAGCGCTGGGACAGCCCGTCGAGATACGGGTTCTCGCGCAACAGTCCGCCCGCGCCGTGGAAGAACACGACCGGCGCGCCACTGCCGCCTTCCAGCACGCGGCAGCGCGTGCCCTTCTTGGTCTCGACCACCTGCCACTTCATGGCGCCCACTCCTGGCCGATCTTCTCGGCGCCCGGCCGGCGCTCCTCCGGATGCAGGCGATCGTCCATGGGATGCATCCACCAGCGGTCGTCGTGCTTCCACTCCGGCCACAGGTCGCGCAGGTGGGGCATGACCTTCTCGGCGAAGAGCTTGGAGGAATGCCGCGTCTTCCAGTCCGGCATGTTGCCGTTGTGGAACAGGCAGAACAGGTGGCCGATGCGCAGGCCCTTGATGCACTCCTCGAGCTGCTGGCGCACCGTCTCGGGGCTGCCCGCGATGATGAACCGCTCGTCCACCAGCTGCTTCCAGGTGAGGTTCTCGAGGATCTTCTGTCGGGCCAGCGTGAGCTGGGCCAGCGCGCCGTGCTTGATCGTCGCCATCGTGCGGTAGCCGGCGGGATCGGCGAACGGCGGGAACACGTGCAGGCACCGATTGAAGAAGTAGAGGACGTGCTCGGCGTACAGGCGCTCGGCCTCGGCGTCGGTGTCGGCCACGCAGATGATCTGGGCGAAGGCCGCGCGGTAGGGCGAGTCGTCCTTGCCGCGCTTGGCCACGCGCTCCCAGTAGCCGTCGAGCAGGGACTTGCCGCGCAGGTAGCCGAAGAACGACAGATACGAGTAGTTGTAGTCGTGGTCCAGGCAGAAGTCCCACGTCTCGATGGAGCCGCCGCCGGGGATGTAAATGGGTGGGTGCGGCTTCTGGATCGGCTTCGGCCAGCAGTTCACCCAGCGGAGCTGGTTGTACTTGCCGTCGAACGCAAACGGCTCGTCGCTGGCCCACGCCTTCATGATCAGGTCGTGCGCCTCGCCATACTTGTCGCGAGTGAGGGCGGGGATCTGCCCGTAGCAGAAGTTCGTGTCCATCGGCGTGCCGACCGGGAAGCCGGCAATGAGCCGGCCGCCGGAGATCACGTCGAGCATGGCGAACTCTTCGGCCACTCGAATAGGCGGGTTGTAGCCGGCGATCGAGTTGCCGATCACGCACAGCGCGGCGCGCGACGTCCGCCGCGACAGCGTGGCCGCGATCAGGTTCGGCGACGGCATCAGACCGTAGCCGTTCTGATGGTGCTCGTTGCAGCCGATGCCATCGAAGCCAAGCGTCTCGGCGTACTCGAGCTGGTCGAGATACGTGTGGTAGACGGCGTGGCCCTTGCGCGGGTCGTAGAGCGTGTTGGGGATGTCCACCCACACCGAGCGGTTCTTCTCCCGGAAGTCGTCCGGCAGGTACGGCCACGGCATCAGGTTGAACCAGGTGAATTTCATGCCGGTCTCTCCTTGGACATGGGCCAGCCGAGCCACTCGCAGACGCCGCGGCCCATGACCCACTCCAGATCCTCGCCCTTGAGCCACGGCAGGTGCTCGGTGAAGAGCGCGATGCACTCGTAGTAGGTGCAGGGCATGCGCGTGAGGTCGGTCCCCCAGAACGTGCGCTTCGGACCGAAGGCGTCCACCAGCGTGCGGATGCGCGAATGCAGATCGCGGAACGGATAGCTTTCCGTCGAGAGCGACGGCATGCCCGAGGCCTTGAGCGCGATATTGGGGTGCTTGGCCAGCCCGCAGATGGTCGGCAGATCGTCCCAGAAGTTCGGCTTGCGACGGTCGAGCCCGACGTGGTCGATCACCAGCCGGAGACCGGGATGCGCCGCCGCGATCTTGTCCAGGATGTCGAGCGCGCTCGGCATCAGCACCATCAGCGGAATGCCGGCCCGCTCCGCCGCCGGCCACAGCCAGTCCGCCGAGCCGTCGGCGAGAAACGGCCGGTTGTGCTCGTTGTGGAACGTGAAGCGCATGCCCAGCATCCCAGGCTGCTTCTTCCAGTCGGCGACCAGTCCGCGACTGGCCGGATCACGCAGCGCCAGGCGCCCCATCACGGCGAACCGATCGGGATACTGCTGCGCCGCCGCCAGCGCCAGGTCGTTGCGGTCGCCCTCCCACGACGGCGGCACCAGGACCATGCGCCGCACGCCGGCCAGATCCATCTGGAACAGCAGCGTTTCCTGGCTGATCGGATAGGGCTTCTGGGCTTCCTTCGCCCGCCCCGCCGGCCACGGGCGCTGCGGCGTGTCGACGCCCCAGATGTGCACCTGCGAGTCGACGATGTTCATAGCTGGCGGCATCCTATATGTTGACGCCCGACGCGGCAACCGCCTTAGGATTTCCTTAGCGTCGACCAGTTTTCGGGGGTGGGCGGCGCCTAGGAATCAGAGAAGGCCGAGGAATCAGAGAAGGAGGAGGCGTTATGCGCTTGTCTCTGGTGATCGTTGCCGTCCTAGCCGTCGCTGCATGTACGGTAGTTCCCGCCGTCCCGACCAAGCCCCTCGCTGGCCAGACGCTACAGCAAGAGACCCAGGACGGGCGTGAGTGTGCCGAGGCAACGAAACCCAAAGGGGCACCGTCCTGGGAGGCGTGCATGATCGCCCGCCGCTACAGGGTGGCGCACCACGTCGTCGGCTCATATGGCGTCGGTTTCGAGAAAGAGATCGACCTGACGATGCAAACGGAAGTCACCCAGCCACGGACAGTGGAACAGGTGGCGGCGGACATTGACACTTGCCGTAACCAGCTTCGCGCGAGGGATACGATGGCGGTGATGGGCTACGCCGAGCCCAATAGAGTGTCGAAGCTCGCCCGGTACTACATCGATTGCATGGAGCCCCGTGGATACAAGCTGACGCTGTGGGAACCGAAGTAGATTTTGGAATCGCTTCGAACGAGAGTGCTCATCGCCGTCGGACGCGATCGAGCATCGCGCCCTGACGGCGTAGGAGCCGAGCGAGATGGTCCGCAGGGGCGGGCCGTCGGAGACGAATCTATGCCGGCAGCCTGAACCCCTGCCGCGCGAGCAGCTTCCAACCCCCGTTCTGCTTTTGCCAGACCTGCAGCGCGCCGATCCGGGTGGTGGTCTGCTTGCCGTCGAGCTCGGATTCGGACAGGTAGATGTGACGCGCGATGGCGGCATCGCCGACCACGGCCACCTTCAGCTCGGGGAACGCGAGCGACTTGACCACCTGCTTGCGGGTCATGACCCCGTTGATGAATTGCTCCTTGGTCTCGACCCTGCCGTCCGAATGGCCATAGCTGATCTGCGAGGCCGCGACCTGCTCCAGCTTGGCCTTGTCGGCTTCGAGCAAGCCCTTCCGGAGGATCTCGATGCTCTCGGTGACCGCCGACTCGTCAGCGGCCGAGGCCCCGGCGGCGCCGCTGAGCAAGAGGTCCCAGGCCCCGAGCGCAACAGCACCCGCCACCGTGAAGTCACGACGCGTTACGTTCATGATTTCCTCCCCCGTTACAGGTCGATCAACGCCTCGAGCCACGTGCCGGCCTTCCGCCTACAGACCCGCGAGCGCCGGCTTCATCTTGACGATCGCGTCGATGTGCTCGCGCGGTGAGAGCCCCGAGCCCATCGTGTTCACGGACAGATGAGTGGCGCCGAGGTCGCGCCACTCGCGCGCGCGCTGCGCCCACTCGGCCGGCCCGCCGATGGAGTAGGTGAACCTCCCCTCGATCCCGACGGCCGAGGCCGCCCGCCCCGCTTCCTTGATGTAGTCGCGCACGCGGCCCAGGATCTGCCGGGCCTCGTCGCCGGGCTGGAACTGGGGGAACCAGCCGTCGGAGATCTGCGCCACGCGCCGAAGCACGGGCTCGGCCATCCCGCCGAGCCACACCGGAATGGGCCGCTGGAGGGGCAGCGGATTGATGCCGACGCGGTCGAGCTGGTGGTACGCGCCCTTGAAGGTCACGACCGGCTCGGTCCAGAGCTTGCGCATGACCGCGATCTGCTCGCTGACGCGCCGGCCGCGGGTGTGGAAGTCCTCGTTCAGCGTCTCGTACTCGGTGTGGTTCCAGCCGATGCCCACGCCCAGCCGCAGGCGCCCGCCGGCCAGCACGTCGACCGCCGCGGCCTGCTTGGCTACCAGCGCGGTCTGACGCTGGGGAAGGATGACGACGCCGGTCACCAGCTCCAGCCGCCGGGTGCAGGCCGCGAGATAGCCGAAGAGCACGAACGGCTCGTGGAACGGGCTCTCGTCGGTGTACGGCGGGCGACGCCCCAGCGTGTCGAAGCGCTCCAGCTTGGCGCCGAGCACGTGGTCGAAGACGAGCAGGTGATCGTAGCCGGCGCCCTCGGCCGCCTGCGCGTAGTCTCGAATCACCGTCGGATCAGAGCCGATCTCCGTCTGCGGAAACACCACGCCGAGTCGCATGATCTTGCCCCTTCGTCGGTGTCGGTTGCTCGGTCGGCGCCGAGCCTACCACGAGGGCGAACGGAATGCAGCGTCAGCCCGTCGCGTTCTCATCCCTTCAATCCACTCAGCCGCACGCCCTCAACGATTCTTCGGTTGGCGACGATGAAGACAACGAGCAGCGGGATCGCGCTCAGGATGGCGCCGGCCATGATGGGGCCGTAGGACTCCGAGGCGTAGGCGCCGCGCAGCAAGGCGAGGGCGACGGGGAGGGGGAACATGTCGGGCTTGTTGACGGCGATGAGGGGCCAGAGGAAGTCGTTCCAGGCGGAACGGAAGGCGAAGATGGCCAGCGCGGCCAGCACGGGCTGGGACAGCGGGAGCACGATCCGCCAGAACACCTGCCAGGCGTTGGCGCCGTCGATCAGCGCGGCGTCTTGCAGCTCGCCCGGCATGGTCACGAAGAACTGGCGGAGCAGGAACACGCCGAAGGCGAAGGTCATGGCCGCCTCCGGCACGATGAGCCCCTGGTAGGTGCTGAGCCAGCCGAGCTGCTGGGTGAGGGCGTACTGGGGCACCAGCACGACCGCGTTGGGGATCATCAGGCTGCCGATCAGGATGACGAAGACCAGGTCGCGGCCGGGAAAGCGCATCCGCGCCAGCGGGTAGGCGGCCATGGCCGAGGTGGTCACCACCAGGATCACGGTGCCGATCGAGATGACCAGGCTGTTGAGGAACGCACGGCCGATACGCGCCGTGCGCGAGCTGCTGAACAATACCTCGTGATAATGGCCGGCCGTGGCCGGCCAGGGGATCCACTCCGGCGGTAGACGGACGATGTTCTCGGTGAGCTTGAGCGACGTGACCAGCACCCACACGACCGGCAGCAGCCACAGCAGGGCGAGCGACAGCAGCGCGACCGTCAGCACGAGGCGCTGCCTATCAGCGCGCTGCGGGGCTCCAGTCGTCACGCTCAGTACTCCGTGTGGCCGCGGAGCAGCCGGAACTGCAGCACTGAGAAGCCCAGCACGATGGCGAACAGCACCCAGGCCATCGCCGAGGCCGCGCCGAACTGGAAGAAATTCTGGAAGGCGGTCTCGTAGAGATGCTGCACGACGGTGCGGGTGGCGTCGCCGGGCCCGCCGCCGGTCAGCACGAAGACCTGGCCGAAGAGCTGGAACGAGCCGATGACGTGCGTGACCACGACGAACAGCAACACCGGGCGCAGCAGCGGCAGAGTGATGGCCCAGAAGCTGCGCCAGCCGCCGGCACCGTCGAGCGCGGCCGCCTCGTAGAGATCGCGCGGTATATCTTGAAGTCCGGCCAGGTAGATCACCAGGTAGTAGCCGGTCACCCACCACACGGTGGTGACGATGATCGCCCACATCGCCGTCTGGGGCTCGGCCAGCCAGGAATGTGCCGGCGCCCCGAGGCGCCGCAGATAGTAGTTGAACGGGCCCACCACGGGATCCAGCAGCCAGAGCCACGCCAGGCCGACGGTGACCACCGAGAGCGTGAAGGGAAAGAAGAAGAGGCTGCGCAGCAGGTTCCGCAGCGCGCCGCGGTTGAGGGCCAGCGCCAGGACCAGCGGGATCACCAGCACGGGCAGGGTGCTGGCTATCGTGTAGAACGCCGTGTTCGCGAGACTGACGTGAAAGCGCGCGTCCTCGGCCAGCCGCGCGTAGTTGGCGAACCCGACGTACTGCTGGGTGGCCCGGCCCAGGCGCGCGTTGGTGAAGGACAGGCGCAGGCCCTCCAGCAGCGGATACAGGCGAAAGACCACGAACAGCAGCAGTCCGGGCGCCAGGAACAGGTACGCGGTGCGCGCGTGCCGCCGTCGCCGGCGACCGGCCGCTGCGCTCACGCCGCTACTCGGGCAGCGCGTTGATCTGCTTGGCCAGATCCTCCATCGCCGCCTTGGCCGGCCTCTGGCCGGTGTACATGCTCTCGATCACAGGCCGCGTGACGTTCTCGGCGGCCACCCACTTCGGCGTCGACTGGCCGACCTGCCAGTTGGGCGCCTGGGCGAGCAGCGTGCGCAGCACGGGGTCGGCGGTCACCCGCGGGTCGGTGTGACCCTTGCGGCTGGCCGAGACCTGACCGGCCTTGAGCGTCCAGTCCGCCACGTGATCGGTGATCCACCGCACGTGCGTCCACGCCGCCTCGCGCCGGGCGCGGTCGACCGTCTTCACCTTGGGGAAGGTGTACTGGTGCGGCATCGCCCACACGACCGGCTGCTTGAAGAGTCGCGGCAGCGGCGCGGCCACGAAGTCGACCTTGGCGTCGCGCAGGCCGGTGAAGTTCCACGAGCCGGCGATCCACATGCCGAGGCGATTGGCGATGAACGCGTCGCGACAGCTGGCATTCGCCGGAGGCACGATCTTGTGCTGCGTGGCCAGCCCGGCCCAGAACTCGGCCACCTCCAGCGCGGCCGGCTCGGCCACGCCCGCGCGCTTGAGATCGCTCGCGTAGACGTTGGCGCCGTTCTGCCAGAGCAGGTTGTGGAAGCCCCAGGTGTACTTGCCAGGATTGACGGTGCCGATGGCGAAGCCGAAGCTCTCGTCCTTCGTCATCTTCTTGGCCATGGTGACGAGCTCGTCCCGGCTCGCCGGCACGCGTGGCTTGCCGTCGGCGCCGGCCAGGCCGGCGTCCTTCATCATCTTCACGTTGAGATAGAGCACGTGCTGCGGAACGTCGAGCGGCAGCGAGTAGCGCTTGCCCTGGAAGGTGCCGCCCTGCCAGGTGGCCGGCAGATAGTCCTCGCCGCGGAAGCCCTTGCCGCCGACCGTGCCGTCGTCCATCGCCTCCAGCACGCCGTCGCTGGCGAAGTGCGGCACCTCGACGGTGTGGATCAGCGCCAGGTCCGGACCCTCGCCGGCCGGCACCGAGACCTGCAGCTTGGCGTAGAGATCGGCCCACAGGATGCGCTGCTGCTCGATCTTGATGCCGGTGTCCTG
>Ga0111539_10002746_pt1 | contig 23359 bp, 23 predicted proteins | sample RhiMethybrSRZTD1_FD_79667 | JGI IMG/M metagenome (GOLD analysis project Ga0111539, IMG submission 79667) | Populus rhizosphere microbial communities from Tennessee, USA - Rhizosphere MetaG P. TD hybrid SRZTD1 (version 2) (version 2) | ecosystem: Host-associated > Plants > Roots > Rhizosphere >...
CTGGTGGCGATCTCGCGCTTTGCCAGTTCTACGGCCTGATCGTGGGCGGCGCGCCCGTTTCGGCCGGCAGCCGAATGCGTCGGCCTCCCTGAACCAGCACGACGCTGTCCTCGGCGATCTTCTTGACGAGGACGCCGTTGTCGAGGCTCTCGCCCTCGACGTACTTGTGCCCGTTCAGGTAGACCAAACGCTCCCGTGGATCGACGGCCCAGACAAGCAGGTCAACCTTGAGCTCGGCGGGTTCCGGTTGGGATGCTGCTTCACCAGCCGCACGTTCGACACCTCCTGGGCACGGCGGATCGCTTCCCGGTACATCTGGACGTCGCGCACCGCTCCCACGAGCGTGACGTCTCTCTCCGGACTGACCTCCACCAGCACACCCCAGCGGTCAGAGGCGCTTTCCCGCAAGAGCCCGCCGCTGCGCAGCCGTTGCTGGATCTCGATCTGAAGCCTGGCCGACTCGCTCTGCGCGACGGACACGGTCCCCGCGTCCGCGACTTGGACGATTCCCCGCACTTCCCGTACGCCCGGGACCTCGCGAACGAGACGAATGGCGTCGGCGTAGAGCACCATGTCTCGAAGCACGCCCGACAGCCTGACCTCGCCCGTCGGGGCGGTCTCGAGCGTCACTGCCCAGCGATCCGCCGCGCTCACGCGAAGGAGGCCTCGGTGCTGGAGCTTCTGCTCGGCCTCGGTCTGGATGCCAGAGATCTGCTGCACCGAGAGCGAAACCGGCCGCGACGCCGGCTCGGCGGACCCGCGCGCCGACGCGTCGACCTCTACCTCGGGGAGACGGGCGGGCGTGGAGACGGCTGGTAGGGCTCCGGTTCGACCTCGGCCGATGGAGCGATCGGCCGTGGGGAGGCCGCCTCCTGGGGTTGCTCGGTCGGGATCCTGCCCGGATGTTTCGGGCCTTCTTCGGACAACCCTTCCGCAAGCCCTACATCCCTCAGGGGTGGGGCTGGCTTAGGAGGGGACGGGGCGAGATCGACGACGCCACTGTTTTCATCTCGGCCGGCAGTGCTCTGGACAGGCGTGGGAGCTTTCGCCGGACGGGAGGCCGCCTCCTGGGGTTGCTTGATGGTCGGGATCCTGCCCGGATGTTTCGGGCCTTCTTCGGCTGGCGTGGGCGGCGACGGGGCGCGATCGACCACGCCACTGCTTTCGCTTCCAGCGCGTCGTGGCGGCGTCGCCGCAAAGATCTGGCTCGCCGCTCCAATGGCGCCCGGCTCGCCGACACTACCCGAATCTCGGCCGGCAGTGCTCTGGACTGGCGCGGGAGCTTCCGCCCGCCGGTCCAGGGCAGCCCACGCCATGGCACCGACCGCGACGAGAGCCGCCACGCTGCCGAGAGCGAGTCTGCCGCCAATGGCGTGGCACCCTCGCAAACTGTCGCCAAGAGACCGGCTCGCGAGCGCGGTCAGTCGTCCCCTCGACTCGCCAAGACGCGATTGTGCCCGCTCCAGGCGGGGCCGCCACCGTTCCCGCAACGCCTGCAGCTGCCTTTCACGGTACGACTGGAGCGTGGCCCTGTAGGCCTGCCATTGCATTTGCCAGCGTTCTTGGCGTGTCTGCCGCCGCTCGCGAGACACCTGCCGCTGCACCTCGAGCTGCGTCCGATAGGCCAGCCATTGCGCCTGCCACCGTAGCCGACGTGCCTGCCGCTGCTCGCGGGCCGCTTGCCACTGTGCTTCGAGCTGTGCATGGTAGGCAAGCCGGTCGGCCTGACGCTGCTCGCGACCGGCTTGCCGCTGCGCCTCGAGCTGCGCTCGATAGGCTAGGCGTTCAGCCTGCCGCCGCTCGCGATACGCCTGAAACTGCACTCGGTAGGCCTGCCATTGCGCCTGCCACCGTCCCAGCCGCGCCTGCCAGTGCTCGCGATACGCCTGCCGCCGCTCCCGATACGCCTGAAACTGCACTCGGCAGGCCCGCCATTGCGCCTGCCACCGTAGCCGACGTGCCTGCCGCTGCTCGCGGGCCGCTTGCCGCTGTGCTTCGAGTTGTGCATGGTAGGCAAGCCGGTCGGCGTGACGCTGTTCGCGACCCGCTTGCCGCTGCGCCTCGAGTTGCGCTCGATAGGCTAGGCGTTCAGCCTGCCGCCGCTCCCGGTACGCCTGAAACTGCGCTCGGTAGGCCTGCCATTGCGCCTGCCACCGCCCCCGCTGCGCCTGCCAGTACTCGCGATACGCCTGCCGCCGCTCCCGATACGTCTGAAACTGCACTCGGTAGGCCTGCCATTGCGCCTGCCACCGTTCTCGAAGCGACCGGTCGATCGCTGGCTCGGTTGCGGGGAGCGTTACTTCGCGGGGAGCCGGCGCTGACGGTTCGAGCGCACTCTCACGCACAGCCGGCGTCGCAGCTTGCCTTGTCTTTCGCTCGATCACAGTGGCCGCCAGATCGAGAAGACCCTCCGCGAACTCGTCCATACCGCTCTGTCGGCGCTCGGGTTTACGCTCCATTGCTCGCAGAAGAGCCTGCTCGAGAGCGACGGGAACCTCCGGGCGTAGCTCTCTGACGGGCTGCGGCGCCCGCCAGAGGTCTTCATTGCCCTCGGTGCCGCGGCTGGCGCCGGTTGGTGGGGCCGCGCCGGTCAGCATCAAGTACAGCATGGCTCCGAGCCCGTAGACGTCCGTGCGGTCGTCGGCATCACCGCCGATCAGTCGCTCCGGCGCCGTGTACTCCGGCGTGACGCTGTCGATTCGAGTCCGTGTGCCGCCCATCGTGGTGCGCCAGAGCCGGGCGACTCCGAAGTCGGTCACCTTGACCCGCTCGTCAGGACCCACGACCACGACGTTCTGGGGCTTGAGGTCACGGTGAGGGACTCCCGCTCTCGACGCCGCTATGAGCCCCTGCGCGATCTGGCTCGCCAGGCGTAGCGCACGCCCCAATTCCAGCGCGCCCTCGCGCCGGATCATGTCTGCCAGGTTCTCGCCCTGGAGATACTCCATTGCGATGAATATCTGGCCCTCGTCAGTCCGATTGACCTCGAACACGCGCACGATGTTGGAGGGTTGGCTGGCCGTCGCGAAGCGAGCGTCCCATCGACACTGCTTCAGGGCCTCATCGTCACACTGGAGCTCCTTGACGAGAATCTTGAGTGCGATGTCCTTCCCGGTCGCGAGCTCCTTGGCGAGGTAGACAGTCCCCAGGGATCCGCCTCCAAGCCTGCGGACCACCCGATATCGTTTCGCAATGGTCTGACCGACCACCGGACCCACATTGAAGTCGGCGAGGGTCGTTCCATCCACCCGGCAGACCTCGGAGTCGCGATCGTAGACCCTGCGACACGAGGGACAACGCTTCATGCCACTCACCCTATCGGGGTAATCCGGGCCTCGCCGATACCCCGGCCGGACCTTGCTGTTGCGAAGGGTCGTGCGGATCTGCTGGCGCGAACCTGGTAGTGGACCCTGCGGGAGCCCGCCTTCAGGTGTCACTGTCGGACGGCTCAGAGTATAGCGGAGGCAGCAACTCCGCGGGCGGCCGCTTGCCGGATCGACCTGGGGTATGATCCCGGGACATCGAATCAGACCGCTCGCCGGGAGGCGCCGTCATGAGTGAGAACGGTCATCTGGACGCCCGGACGCTTCACGCTCGCCTGACCCACCCGATCGTCGACGCCGACGGTCACTGGTTGGAGTACGGGCCGGTGATGCGCGAGGAGTTCCGGCGCATTGGCGGCGAGGCGGCGGTCGAGGCCCTGGCGACCGCGACCTCGCGGGTACCGAGCTCGCTCAAGATGTCGGTGGCCGAGCGGAGCCGCAAGCGCGTGGGCCAGGAGGCCTTCTGGTCGTCGCCGAGCGAGAACGTCCTGGATCGGGCGACGGCGATGATGCCGAAGCTCATGTACGAGCGGCTCGACGATCTCGGCATCGACTTCAGCGTGGTGTACCCGACGGCCGGGCTCAGCTTCCACCGCATGCAGGACACGCGGCTGCGCCGCGCCATCTGCCGCAGCTACAACGTGTTCACCGCCGAGCAGTTCCGCGGCCTTTCGGATCGCATCATCCCGGCGGCGATCATTCCGATGTACACGCCGGAGGAAGCGATCGAGGAGCTGGAGTTCGTCGTCAAGCAGCTCGGCTACAAGGTCGTGATGGTGGGCGGCCTGATGCGGCGGCGCGTGCCGGCGCTGGAGGACGAGAACCCGGAGGCCTCCAAGCACGTGGAGTGGTACGACGTCGTCGGCCTCGACAGCCCCTACGACTACGACCCGGTGTGGGCCAAGTGCCTGGAGCTGAAAGTCGCGCCGAGCTTTCACAACGGCGCGCGCTCGATCCTGCTGCGCAACTCGCCGTCGAACTTCTGCTACAACCATATCGGTCACTTCGCCTCCGCCGGCCACGCGGTGGCCAAGGCCATGTTCCTGGGCGGCGTCACGCGTCGCTTCCCCCAGCTGAACTTCGCCTTCCTCGAAGGCGGCGCCGGCTGGGCGTGCATGCTGTACGCCGATCTCATCGGCCACTGGGAGAAGCGCAACCGGCAGGCGATCGAGAGCACGAATCCGAACAATCTCAACCTCGGCAAGCTGCAGGAGCTCGCGCGGAAGTACGGCAGCCCGGCGGTGGCCGAGGCGGTGAGCCGCGGCGAGGGGCTGGAGGGCGACTCGAACTCCACGATGACCGGCGGCGTCGAGGATCTGGACGACTACTTCCGGTGCAAGATCGAGAAGAAGAGCGACCTGAAAGACCTGTTCGTACCGCGCTTCTACTTCGGCTGCGAGGCTGACGATCCCACCAACGCGTGGGCCTTCAACCGGAAGGCCAACCCCATGGGCGCGCGGCTCAACGCGCTGTTCAGCTCGGACGTCGGCCACTTCGACGTCCCGGACATGGCCGAGGTCGTCCCCGAGGCCTACGAGCTGGTCGAGCACGGCCTCATCGACGACAACGACTTCCGCGACTTCATGTTCACCAACGCCGTGCGCTTCTGGGGCGAGGTGAACCCGGATTTCTTCAAGGGGACGGTGGTCGAGAAGGCCGCCGCGACGGTGCTCGCGCAGCCCGCGCACGTCGCGTAGTCGGATCACTCGGCGCCGCGATGCGGTCGTGGATCACCGCATCGCGGCGCGACGTGGTCACTGCTCGGAATGGGCCCTCCGCTCTGTTGCGTCCTTTTCCAGGATGATCCGGAAGGAGTGCCAGTCTTTCAGGGCTCGTTCGTAGCGGCCCAGCACCTTCGACCGTTGCTTGTCGAACAGCATGCGATCGACGACGACGCCCGCGAGCATCCCGAAGCCGACCAGGTAGGCGCCGACCAGAACGCTCACCATCGTGATACGGAGCTGCGTCATCAACATCTCCTTCCGACATTTCCGGATCTCCCTCCGAGAGCTCCGGCTAGCAGACTGGGCGGTACGAAAAGCAGCGCGCGTGCCAGAGGCGAAGGTCGTGATATCGGCGACTTAGGCCGACTGCGGGTGGTCAGAGGTGGTCAAACCCCGGGCGGCGCTGCCCGAATCGATCGGGCAGATCTCGCCCGTGAGGCTAAGCGCCAGCCGTGCTACCGTTTGGGCCGGGTCGCCATAGCTCAGGTAGCGACCGACGCCCCGAGGAGGTGCGCGTGATGGCTCTCGATCCCCAGGTGAAGGCCGTGCTCGAGATGGTCGCCAAGGCGAACCGTCCTGCCTACAACACACTGTCGCCCAAGGAGGCGCGTCAGCTCTTCATCGAGACGCGTCCGGCCTCGACCCCGACGCCGCCCGAGATCGGCAGCGTCAGGAACGTCGGTGCGCAAGCCTCGCACGGGGTGATCCCGCTGCGCGTGTACCGGCCCACCGGGGTTCCCGACAGTACTCGGCTGCCGGCGTACGTCTACTTTCACGGCGGCGGGTGGGTGATCGGCGACGTCAACACCCACGATGTGCTGTGTCGCCAGCTCACGGCGGCCTCGGGCGCCAGCGTGATCTCGGTCGACTATCGGCTGGCGCCGGAGCACAAGTTCCCCGCTGCCGCCGACGACGCCTGGGCGGCCACGAAGTGGGTCGTGGCCCAGGCGAACGACCTCGGTCTCGACGCGAGCCGACTGGCGGTGGGCGGCGACAGCGCCGGCGGCAACCTGGCGGCGGTGGTCGCGTTGATGGCCCGCGATGCCGGCGGGCCGGCGATCAAGCTGCAGGTGCTCATCTACCCGGTGACCGACATCATGCGGGAGACGCGTTCCTACTCCGACTTCGCCGAGGGCTACATGCTGACGCGCGATAGCATGCGCTGGTTCTTCGCCCAGTACCTGACGTCCAGTGACGACGCGCGCGACTGGCGCGCCTCGCCGCTGCGCGCGCCCTCGCTGGCGAATCTGCCGCCGGCGCTCATCGTGACCGCGGGGTTCGATCCGCTCCGCGACGAGGGAGAGATCTACGCCGGGCGGCTGCGGGACGCCGGCAACATGGTCGACTACGTCTGCTACGGCGGCATGGTTCACGGCTTCCTCGGGATGGGCAAGCTCCTCGACACCGCTGGACGCGCCATCGCGCACATCGGCGACTCGCTCCGTCAAGCCTTCCGCTAGAACCGGTCCGCGCCGAGCCCGCGGCGGGATCCGCCAACGATCTCGCCGCGCGCTCGGCTCGTCAGTCGGCCGTCACGCGCGAAGCGCCGGTCACGCCTGAAAGCGCGGCGCCCACTCGTAGAACGCAGGCGCGTAGCGACTTGTTGCTTGCCATGAAGGCCTCCCATCGGGTCACGACGGGGGGCAGGTAGTCCAGATCCCGACGATTGACAACGCGCGCTACGCTGCCGTCTGCGGATCGAGCACGTCGCGCAGGCCGTCGCCCAGCAAGTTCAGGCCGAGCACGGTGAGGAGAATCGTCAGGCCGGGAAAGATCGAGACGTGCGGCGCGGTGCGCAGGAAGTCACGCGCCTTGGCCAGCATGGTGCCCCACTCCGGCGTCGGCGGCTGGGCGCCGAGGCCGAGGAAGCCGAGGTAGGCCGCCGAGAGGATGGCAGTCGCGAACAGCAGCGTGGTCTGCACGAGCAGCGGCGGCAGGCAGTTCGGTAGGACGTGGCGCGCGACAATGCGCCACTCACCGGCGCCCGAGGCCCGGGCCGCCTCCACGAAATGCTGCACCTTCACCCGGAGCACGGCGGCCCGCGTGAGGCGCGCGTAGAGCGGCACCTGCGCGATGCCGATGGCGAGCATCGCGTGGCCGAGGCCCGGCCCGAAGATCGTGATGACCACGATCGCCAGCAGCAGCGTGGGAAACGAGATGAGCACGTCGGCGGTACGCATGAGTAGCCGGTCCGTCCAGCCGCCGGCCCACGCCGAGAGCGCACCGAGCGGCACGCCGCCCAGCATGGCCAGGCCGACCGACACGAAGCCGATCGTGAGCGAGATGCGGGCGCCCCAGATCGTGCGCGACAGCACGTCGCGGCCCAGGCTGTCGGTGCCGAACGGATGCCGCCACGACGGACCCTGCAGGTTGCTGCCGAGCGCGATGGCCTCGGGGTCGTGGGGCGCGACCCACGGGGCCAGGAGCGCCACCAGAGCGAACGTCGTCACCACGACGGCGCCGAAGCGCGCGCCGCCGTGGCGGGCCAGCCGGCGCAGCATCGCCATCGCCGTCATTCCGGCCGCACGCGCGGGTCCAGCACGCCGTAGGACACATCCACGAGCAGGTTGATCAGGACCACGGCGGCGGCGAAGACGAGGATCGCGCCCTGGACGGCCGGGTAGTCGCGCTGGGAGATCGCGTCGATGAGATAGCGGCCCATGCCGGGCCACGAGAAGACCGTCTCCGTGAGGATGGCGCCGCCCAGTAGCCGGCCGAACTGATCGCCCAGCACGGTCACCACGGGAATCAACGCGTTCTTCAGCGCGTGCTTGATGACCACCAGCCGCTCCGGCAGCCCCTTGGCCCGCGCGGTGCGGACGAAGTCCTGCCCCAGCACTTCCAGCATGCCGGAGCGCGTCTGCCGGGCCAGCACCCCGGCCCCGAAGAGCCCCAGGCTCACCGCCGGAAGCACGAGGTGACGCGGCGAGCCGGTGCCGCCCGCCGGCAGCCACTCCAGAGTGACGGAGAAGAGCAGGATGAGAATGAGCCCCGACCAGAAGATCGGCGTGCTGACTCCGGTCAGCGCCAGCGCCGTGGCCAGATGGTCGATGATGGTCGCGCGGCGAACCGCGCTGACGAGCCCCGCGCCGATGCCGATGGCGGCCGCCACGACGATGGCGGCCACCGCCAGCTGCAGTGTGCGCAGGAAGCGCTCGGTCAGCTCCGGGAGGACTGGCGTGGAGGTGGCGATCGAGCGCCCGAGATCCCCGTGCAGCACACCGCCCAGGTACGCCGCGTACTGCACGGGCAGGGGATCGTTCAGGCGCCAGCGCGCACGCAGGTCGTCGACGATCTGATCGGTGGCGAAGTCGCCGGCCAGCAGTCGAGCCGGATCCCCCGGGATGAGCCGCACGATCGCGAAGACGCAGATGCTGACCGCCAGCAGCGTCGGGATGCCGGTGGCCAGCCGGCCGGCGATCAGCCGCAGCATGGCCAGGGATATCGAGGGGTGCCACGGCCCCGCCGGGGCGCCCCGAGCGGCTGGGGGATTGGGGGCCATCTCGGGGCCCCCATGTCAATCAATCCTCGAAGTACGCCGCGTGCAGGGATTGAATCGACTCCAACGGATTCCACTCCACACCCTTCAGCGTGCGCTTGGCCGCCCAGATCTGCGGCTCGCCGTAGAGCCACAGCGCAGGCATCTCGTCCATCAGGATCTCCTGCATGCGGTACAGCGCCTCGAGGCGCTTCTTGCCGTCGAGGGTGCCCTGCTCGAACGTCAGCAGGCGATCGTACTCCTCCCTCTTCCAGAACGAGCCGTTGTTGCCCTTGGGCCGCCAGAACGCCGAGCCGAAATCCTGGATGGCGCTGTCGATGTCGCCGTTGACCGAGCGCCAGCCGAACAGCACCGCCTGCGCCTGATTCTTCTCGACCGGCTGCGCGGTGAGCTGTGAGAGTGCGCCCCACTCCAGATCGGTCACGCGCATCGTCACGCCGACCTGCTTGAGATAGCCCTGGATCGCCTCGACCACCTGGCCCGAGAGCAGGTAGCGGCCGGGCGAGTGGTGCAGCGTGAAGGTGACGTTGCTCAGGCCGGAGTCCTTGAGCAGCTGCTTGGCCCGCTCGGGGTTGTAGCCAAGCGTGTCGTACTTGTCGGTGTAGCCGTAGCTGCCCACCGGGCCGGGGGAGTGCAGGGCCTTGGCGGTGCCGGCGAAGATGTTCTTCACGATCGCCTCGCGGTCGATCGCCAGGTAGATCGCCTGACGCACCCGCTTGTCCTTGAACGGGTCGCGCTGGGTGTTCAGGTAGATCCAGATGACGCGCGCCGAGGGCGGGGTGGACACCGCGAGGGCGGAGATCTTGGCGAGCCGCGCCGCCTCCTGCGGTGGGACGTGGAAGATCAGGTCGACGTCCCCGCTCTCCAGCGCCAGCATCCGCGCACCCTGGTCGGGGTACGGACGGCTGACGATCGCGCGCAGCTTCGGCTTGCCGCCCCAGTACTGGTCGTTGGCCTCCAGCCGCACTTCCTGGCCCCGCTTGTGGTGGACGAACTTGAAGGGCCCGGTGCCGACCGGCGCGGTGTGCAGGTTGTCGTCGCCGACCTTCTGGATCTGCGTCGGGCTGTAGACCACGATCCAGTGATAACCGAGCGAGTTGATGAACGGCGCGAACGGCGCCTCGGTCGTGATCTTCAAGTCGTGTTCGCCGGCCACCTCCATCGTCTTGACCATCGCCAGCGTGGCCTTGCCGATCGAGAGCCTGCGGAAGCGTTCCAGGTTGAAGCGCAGCGCCTCGGCGTTGAACGGCGTGCCGTCGGTGAACTTGATCCCCTTGCGGGTATGCAGTGTCCAGGTCTTGCCGTCCTTCGATTGCTCCCACGACTCCACCAGCCACGGGACGATCTTGCCCTCGGTCGTCAGCCGTACCAGGGGCTCCGAGACCTGGTTGAGGATGCTGCCGTTGTGCAGCCCCGTGGCCTTGTGCGTGTCGAAGATCGGCACGTCGGTCGGCATGCCGATGACCAGCGTGTCCTTCGACGCCGGGGCGGTGCCCACGACGGCGACGACCATGACCGCCGCCAGCGCCACCACCAGCCAGCGCATCCGCTCGCGCGTCGAACGCCCCGAGCGCGCCGCGCGGCCGGCCAGCCGTCCTGACGGACCCGGCGCGCTCACCGCTGCGAGAGGTAGTGCTCGGCGACCTGGATGGGCGTCGCGACCCACACGTCGCCCTTGCCGAGGATGAGCTCGATGAGCCGCGAGACCATGCGCATGCGCGCGGGCCGGCCGATGACTTGCGGGTGGCCCATGAGATTGAAGAAGCCACCTTCTTCGTAGGCGCCCTCGAACTCTTCCTTCCAGATCTCGAACACGTCCTCCTGGCTCCAGATGCCGTTGCCGACCGGCGGCACCGCGCTGAAGCCGAAGAAGGGGAAGTCGTTGTTGCACCACGCCGTCGGTAGCTCCACGAGCTCGCCGTGCACGGTCTTGTGGCAGTAGGGCAGATCCGTGTCCATGAGGTTCGAGTGATAGACGAAGCCGTGCTTCTTGAGCAGCGTCATCGTGTGCTGGGAGGGATCGGCCGACGGCACGCGCGAGCCGAGCGGCCGCATGTTCATGATTGCCTTGAAGATGTCCAGCGACTTGAGCAGGAGCGCCTCTTCCTCGGCGGCGCCGCCCTGCATGAAGAACGGCTTCTCGTGCAGATGGCCGTGGTGCCCAACCTCATGCCCGCGCTGCATGATCTCCCGGCAGAGATCGGGATAGCGCTCGACGATCCAGGTCGGGATGAACCAGCCGGCCTTGATCCCGTACCGGTCGAGGACCTTGAGGATCCGTGGCGCGCCGGTCTTGGGCCCGTAGGCGCCCATGGACATGTGCAGCGGCCGCTCGGCCAGGGCGGCGTCACGGTGGATCCACGGGCTCTCCCCGTCGAGATCGAACGAGATCGTGAACGCACAGCGCTTGCCCTTGGGCCACTTGATCGTCGGCTGCTCCATGTCGGCCTCTCCGTACGGCGGGGATGCGAGGGCTATACCGTGCTCGACCGGAAGGTGTCAAGGCGGTCAGCCCCACAGGAGGCCCGGGCCGATATGGTAGACTCCCGCCCGTTCATCCCGGCGCTCATTCATGGCCTCAATCGTGAGCAACGTGTCCACGCTGGTGGAGTCGGGCCTGCGAGGGCCCGCGCTCGAACGCCGGCGTACGCTCGCGCTCCGGATCGGCGCCATCCTCGGATTCCTCGCCCTGTGGAGCGTGCTGGCCGGCCTCGTCGTGGTCCTGCGACTCTTCAACCCGATCTTTCTTCCCGGACCGTGGCTCGTCCTCGGCAGCCTCGTGGAGCTGGCCGCCAAGGGCCAGCTGTGGATTCACGTGGCTGCGACGCTGCAGCGCGTGGCGATCGGCTTCGGGACGGGCGCCGCCCTCGGCGTCACGCTCGGCCTGGCGGCCGGGCACCTGGCGCCGGTGCGCAACCTGGTGGAGCCGCTCGTGGAGATGCTGCGGCCGATCCCGCCGCTGGCGATGCTGCCGATGTTCATCGTGTGGGTCGGAATCGGCGAGGCCTCCAAGATCGGGTTCATCACCTACGCGACGTTCTTCCCCATCTTCCTGACGACCGTGACCGGCGTGCGCCAGATCGATCCGCTGCTGCTGCGCGCGGCGCGCAGCCTCGGCGCGCGCGGGCTGCCGCTCTTCACGCGCGTGATATTGCCGGCCGCGTTGCCGGACATCCTCACCGGGCTCCGCCTGGGCGTGGCGCTGGCGTTCTTCGTCATCGTCATCTCCGAGTTCATCGGCGCCGAGCACGGCCTCGGCTACCTGATCAACGACGGGCGTAACTTCTTCCTGGTTCCGCAGATGCTCGGCGCGGCGGTCGTCCTGGGATTGCTTGGATGGGCGGGCAGCGCGCTGGTTCGGCTGCTCGGGCGCCGATATACACGCGGACAGCAGACGGCATGACGACGGCCGGGCCGAAGATCCAGATCCAGGGCGTCGCCAAGTCGTTCAGCGTCGCCGGGCGCGCGATGCCCGCGCTGGCCGAGGTCGACCTGGACGTGGCCGAGCACGAGCTCGTGTGCCTCCTGGGGCCGTCGGGTTGCGGCAAGTCGACGCTGCTCAACATCGTGGCCGGATTCCTGGCGCCGTCGACCGGCACCGTGCTGGTGGACGGTCGTCCGGTGAACGGTCCCGGGCCCGAGCGGGGCGTGGTCTTCCAGGAGTACGCGCTCTTCCCCTGGCTGACGGTGACCGGCAACGTGGAGTTCGGCCCGGCGCTGCGCGGCCGTCCGGCCGCCGAGCGTCGCCGGACCGTGGATCGCTATCTGGAGCTGGTCGGCCTTCGACCGCACGCCGAGAAGTATCCCGCGCAGCTGTCCGGTGGGATGAAGCAGCGGGTGGCGATCGCCCGGGCGCTGGCCAACGATCCCGCGATCATCCTGATGGACGAGCCGTTCGGCGCGCTCGATGCCCAGACGCGCGAGACGCTGCAGGACGAGCTGTCGCGCATCCAGCGCGTCGAGCACAAGACGATCCTGTTCGTCACCCACTCGATCCGCGAGGCCGTCTACCTGGCCGACCGCGTGGTGGTCATGACCTCGGTACCCGGCCGCATCAGACAGGTCTTCGCCATCAAGCTGCCGGAGGTCCGCGACCGCTTCGCGCCGGAGTTCACCCAGTACGAGAGCGACATCACGCGCGTGGTGAAAGAGGAAGTCGCCAAGGTGCACGAGTGAGGACCGCCGCCACGCGGACCGCCGCGCTGATCGGCGCGCTCGTCGTCTGGGCCGCGTTCACCAGCGTCAACGCGCGCCTGGGCTGGGTCAACCCGGTGCTGCTGCCGACGCCCGTCGATGTGGGCCGGGCGACGCTCGACCTCCTGCGCAGCGGTGAGCTGATCCGCCACCTCCTGACCTCGCTCGCTCGGGTGGCCGAGGGCTTCGGCCTCGCCGCCCTGACGGCGCTCGGCCTCGGCCTGCTGGTTGGCCTGTGCGTGCCGCTGCGCCTCGTGGCGGAGCCGGTCATCGAGTTCGTGCGGCCGATCCCGCCGCTGGCCTTCCTGCCGATGTTCCTGGTGTGGTTCGGGCTCGGCGAGGCCTCCAAGATCGCGTTCATCGGCTACACCACGTTTTTCCCCATGTTCGTGGCCATCGCGGCCAGCGTGTTGCGCGTCGACGTGGTGCTGCTGCGCGCGGCGGCCAGTCTCGGCGCCTCTCGGGCGGATCTCGTCCGCCGCGTGATCCTGCCCGCGGCGCTGCCCGGCATCGTGGTCGCGCTTCGTCTCGGCATCGGCCTGGCCCTGTTCGTCATCGTCGGCGCCGAGTTCATGGGCGCCGACGCCGGGCTGGGCCACCTGATCATGGAAGGGCGCGTGTTCTTCAACCCCGCGCAGATCGTCATGGGGGCGCTGGTGCTGGGCCTCCTGGGATCGCTGCTCAACGCCCTGTTGCTCACTGCCGAGCGACGTATGCTCGGCTGGCGCCTACCATCCTGAAAGGAGACGTCATGCGCATTCTGCTCGCCGTACTGACCGTACTGGTCACCCTGACCGGTGACGCCGTCGCCCAGGGCAAGCTCGAGCAAACCGAGATCGACGCCTGGCTCGTGCGCGACGCCCAGATGTCCTCGCAGTTCGCGGTCGCCGAGGCGCTCGGTTACTTCAAGGCCGAAGGCCTCAAGGTCAACCCGCGCTGGTACATCTCGGGCCCCGACCTGCCCTCGATGTGGGGCGCCGGAAACATTCATCTGGGGACTGCGACCGCGACGATGGTGGTGCCCATCGCCGCCGCCGGGCAGTCCATCTACAACATCGCGCCGCAGAGCGATGTCGCCGGCACGCAGCAGATCGTTCTGGGCAAGAAGGGGCAGGAGATCGTCCGCTCGCCGAAGGACTTCGAGAAGCTGAAGATCGGGATGCCCAAGGGCGCCTCGGTGACGATGGCCATCCAGGCCATGGCCCGTGACAACGGCATCGACTTCAGCAAGATCCAGTTCGTGAATCTCTCGCCGCCCGACGCGGTGACCGCGCTGGCCAAGGGCGATATCGACGCCATGGCCGCCTGGGCCCCGTGGGTCTTCAACGCGGTCAAGCAGGGCGGTGGCAAGGTCTACTTCACCGGCAACCGGAGCTTCATCCCGGGCAAGGAAGGCCAGGTGGACTGGCTGCACGTGCACGCCGGCGTGGTGGCCAGCGGCAAGATGGTCAAGGAGAGCCCCAACACGCTGAAGGCCGTGCTGCGCGCGCTGCGCAAGGCCACCGATTCGATCAACACCGACCGCGAGGGGGCCGTGAAGATCGTGGCGCGCGAGATGAAGACCGAGGAGGGGCTGACGCGCGACATCATGGCGCTCAACGTCTACTCGATGGAGCTGAACGACCGGGTGCCCAAGGGCATGGGTGAGTTCGTCGACTTCCTGTACTCGCTCGAGCGCATCAAGCAGAAGTTCCCCGCCGACAGCGTGATCTACACCAAGCTGCTGGAAGAGGCCGAGCCCTCGCTCGTGAAATGGAAGTCCAAGACCGAGGTCAAGTAGGGCCGGGGATGACGGGGCCATCGGACGCCGCGGCGCTGCTGGCCGCGGCGCACGCCGAGCTCGCGCGGACGCCTGGCATCCTGGCCGGACTGGTGGCCGGCCTGGACGACGCCGGGTGGCGAGCGCGCCCGGCGCCGGACGAGTGGGCGCCGGTGGAGATCCTCTGTCACCTGCGCGACGAGGAGACGGAGGACTTCGGCGCGCGGGTGCGAGTGATCGCCAAGCGGGGCAAGCGGTTCACGCCGATCGACCCCGCGCGCTGGGCGGTGGAGCGGCGCTATCTCGAGGACGACGGCCCCGGCGCGCTGGCCGCCTTCCGGGAGCGCCGCACCGCCAGCCTGGCGTTTCTCGACACGCTCAAGCCCGAACGGCTCTCTGCCGCCGCGCCCCTCGGACGCACCGGTCCGCTGTCGGGGCTCGACCTGCTGGCAGCGTGGGTGACCCACGACCGCCTGCACACGACCCAGCTCGCGGCCACGCTCGCTCGCACGTGGGCCGCGCGCTGGGCGCCGCTGCGCGCGGAGTACGCGGGCCCGATCCCGTACCCGACCGCCTGACGCCTACCCGACCGACGCCGCGAAGATGCGCAGGTAGTTCCCGCCGATGATCTTCGCGGTATCTGCCGGGGTGAAGCCGCCCTTCAGCATCGCGTCCACGAGCTGTGGGAAGTGATCGTAGCGGGGAAAGAGGCCCGTCCCCCGCGAGGTGTCGGTGCCGATGCTGACGTGGTTCACACCCACCACGTCGACCATCTCCTTCAACCCATCGACATAGAGCTCGACGCTCGGGAAGAAGTGCCAGATCCCGACCGAGCCGCCCGTATCCGCGATGGCGCGCGCGTGGTCGGCAGTGACCTGGCGCTCGGTGAGCGGCGTGGCGCCTTGCGCCTTCGAGCCGCGGAGCGCGGTGTGCGAGAGCAGCAGCGGCCGGGTGGCGACCTTGGCCGCCTGCTTCACGGTGTCGGATGTCGCGTGCGCGACGTCCACCACCACGCCGAGCTTGTTGCATGCGCGGATCACGTCGGCGCCGAAGGGCGTCAGCCCGTGGTGGACGACGGCGCCGGTCTGGAAGTCGCCGAGGTCGTTCGGCGTGTAGTGCACCAGCTGCATCGTGCGCACGCCGCGCGCGTACGACTCCTCCAGCCGCTCGAGCTTCTTCTCGAGGAAGTCGAGCCCCTCGACATCGAGGATGATCGCGGGCTGGCCGGCGGCGTGGGCGGCCTTGACGTCCGCCAGCGTGAGGGCGCGGCGAATACCGTGCTTGGCCACCAGCTCGTCCGCCCAGCCCAGCCGATCGAGGTGGTACTTCCAGAGCAGCCCCGGCTCCGGCACGCGCACGGCGGCCAGCACGTTCTGCGCGTTGCGGCCGAGGATGGGGCTGTCCGGAACGTCGGCGAGGCAGAGCACCGCGAGGCGGCCGGCGCGCATGCTTCGCGCGATCTCGTCGCTGGGTGGCGCGGTGCGCGATGTGATGCCGTCGGGCCCGGCGTGGGTGTGGACGTCCACCGAGATGTTGTCGCGCAGCAGCGCGACCGCCGCCGCGAGGGGCTCCGCAGAGGCGGCCTGCGCGTCGGCCCGCGCCGCCCCGCCGCCTGCGACCACGGCGCCGGCCGAGCTCAGCATGGCACTCCACATCCACTCGCGACGGGTGAGCACGTGGCCGCAGCACACCATGTCCGCCTCCTCTCGCGCCGGCGCCTATACTGCCACAGGAGGATCTCGACCATGGCACGGCTGACGTCGATCACCAGCAAGAGTCAGGTGGCCGCCAAGGACCACGCGATCGTGGACGGCATCGTCCAGAGCCGCGGGGCGCTGCAGGGCCCGTTCACGATGTTCCTGCACTGCCCCGAGCTGGCCGGCCGTCTCGCGCACCTCGGCGCGTTCGTCCGCTTCGAGGGCTCGCTCGACATGCGCGTGCGCGTGCTGGCCGCGATGACCGTGGCCCGTGAGCTCGACGCGGTCTACGTGTGGGGCGCCCAGACCGGCGGCGCGCGCAAGCTGGGCGTGCCGGAGGCGACGATCACGGCGATCCGCGAGAACCACTCCCGCGGCATCCCGCCCGAGGACGCGCAGATCGTGGAGTTCACGCGGCAGCTCATGCGCAAGCACCGCGTGGACGATGCCACCGCCAAGGCGCTGCGCGGCCGGTTCGGGGACGACGGCTTCATCCAGCTCACCGGGGCGATCGGCTACTACAGCATGCTGGCCATGACCGTGAACGCGTGCGAGCTGGAGGCGGCGCCGGGCGCCGAGGTGCTGCAGGTCTAGGCGAGCACTACTCGCGCAGATCCCACTCCGTGCCGGCGGGGGTGTCGCGGACTTCGATGTGCGCGGCCGTCAGCCGGTCGCGGACCCGATCGGCCAGCTCCCAGGCCTTGGCCGCGCGCAGCTCCTTGCGGAGCGTGATGAGGCTCTCCACGAGCGGCGCCAGGCGCTCGCGGGGATCGCGGACGCCGGCCGCCGCGGCCTCGCCGAGGCGATGGACCAGCGAGTGCAGGATCGCGCGCGCCCGCTCGGGCTCGTCGGATTGCAGGCTATCGGCCGCCCACTCCTGGATCGTGCGGTCGAGATGCAGGATCGCCTCGGCGGCCTCGCCCGCCTTGCGCGCGCCCAGCGCGGTCCCGAAGGTCTGCTCGAGCCGGTTCGCCTCGGCCAGCAGCGGCGAGCGCTCGGTCGGTGCCGCCGCCGCACCCGGTGCGTCGCCGTCTGCGCCGCTCGGCGTCGTCGCCATTCCGGGGCCGCGCCGCGGGGCCGACGTCTCGCCGCGGGCAAGGGCCTTCAGCGCGTCGAGACCGAGCTGCTCGCCGGCGGCGAAGCTGCGCGAGGCTCCCCGGCGCCGTACGGTGAGCGCGCCGCGGCCGCTGATCGAGACCGTGCCGGCGTCGAGATCCATGATGACGGCGGTATGCTCGTCGACGCCGAGCACCCACGCGTCGTCGGGCAGCATCGTTTCCATCACCGACAGTCGCCGCTCGCCCATGTAACAGAAGCGTGTATCGTGCGTGCCGCCCTCGGCGTTGTCGTAATGGGGGATAACGACGCACGAGCCCTCGAACCCGGCCGCGCGCATCAGATCGAGGCCGTCCAGCCACTGGGCGGGCTGGCCGGCCTTGTAGATCTCGTAGACGGGGATGGTGAAGCGGCCCAGTGTGAGGGCCGCCGCGCTGGCGAACACCAGCGCCGCGCCATCGGCGAGCCGGGTGGCCAGCGCCTCGGGAATCGGCGAGCCCCGCCAGACGGAGAGCGCGTACGACGGACTGCCCGGACCCGCGAAGATGAAGTTGGCGGTGCGCAAGCGCGACAGGGCGCCCGCCTCGGCCCCGGCGGTGCGCTGGGCGGGATCAGCAGCGAGCGGGCCCGGATAGCCGGCGGCGTCGATGGTGAGCTGCACCCGCTTGGCGAAGTACTCGACCGCCTTCTGCGTGATCTCCGGGCCGTTCTCCTGGAACCCGTACGGCGTGTCGAGCAGCACGGCCCGCGGCGGCACGTCACCCAGCCGGGCCACGATGTCGCGATGCGGGGTGACCATCGTCGGCGCCGTCTCGCCGGAACCCATGAACGCGAGGATGCGTGGAGCTTTCACGCGGAGCCTGGCGCGCTCAGGCGAAGAAGCCGTCGCGCGCGGCCGTGTCCAGGATGTCGGCGACCCGCTCGGGGAATTCGAGGTGCAGGTCGTGGTGGCCGGGCGAGAACCAGACCGACTGCACCTTGGCGGCCTTGGCCAGCGCCTCGGTCTCCGCGCGACGCTTCGCGTCCGTGCGCTTGGCGTCGCCGCTGTCGGCCAGGAGCAGGAGCGTCGGCGCTTTCAACGTCGGCCAGCGCACCGACGGCCGGTTCTCCCACAGCGAGCGCACGATGGCCAGATGGCGGTCGCGCTGCAGCCGCGGCTCGATGGTGCCGTCGGGACGCGTGCGAAAACAATGCAGGTACGCGCCGATGGCGCGTTCGCTGAAGTGCGGCAGCTGCGCTTTCATCCGGGCCTCGAGCTCGGCCAGCGTGAGATGGTCCAGGCGCGGCGGGGTCATCGCGGTCAGGCAGTCCTCCCACGAGGGAAACCAGTCGGCCAGCTCGATGACCCCGCCGTCGACGCACGCGATACCGCGGACGACCTCCGGATGGCGCCAGCCGAGCTCCAGCACGACGTTGCCTCCCCACGATTGGCCGACCAGCACCGGCCGATCGAGGCCCAGCGCGCCGATCAGCGCGAGCAGGTCGGCGACGGCGGTCTCGAGGTCGTATCCGCCGTCCGGGGCATCCGCCCGTCCGTGACCACGCTGGTCGATGGCGAAGACGCTGTGGCCGAGCGTGTGGAGGCGCTCGGCAACGCCGTCCCAGAGACGGACGTTGGACGCCAGCCCGTGGACCAGCACGAAGGGGACGGCGCTCGGGTTGCCCAGACGCTGCTCGAGGTGCAGAGAGACTCCGGGTGCCACTTCGACTCGTCGCTCGTGCGGGACTGTAGCCGGGTGCGCGGTGGGCTGACTCATGGCCGTCAATCCTAGATCACCCGGGCGCGTTCGACCACCCGTTCGTAGAATCGACACGGAGATGGGCTGGACAGGGCCGGGGAGGGTGGCATGGCGACAGGGTCGATCACGGGACTGGCTGGCGTGCTCGTATGGACGGAGCAAGAACGCTTCGGGGACATGGCGCGCTTCTACCGCGACACGCTCGGACTCACACCGCGCTCGTCGAAGGACGACTTCATCAACTTCGACTGGGCCGGCGTACGGCTGAGCGTGGGGGTGCACGACCGCGTCCGCGGCGCCAGCCGCGACCCGCTGCGGGTGATGATCCACCTGACCGTCGACGATATCCGCGCGGTCCACTCGCGCCTGGCCCGAGCGGGTGTCGTGTTCACGCGCGCGCCGGAGCGCGAGGAGTGGGGTGGCTGGGTGGCGACCTTCGCGGATCCCGACGGCAACACGCTTCAGCTGATGCAGCTGCCGTCCTAGTCGGCGAAAGCGTACTCCATCGCCGACTCGTCCTCGGGCTCCTCGGCCCGCGCCACGTCCTCGCCGAGATCCCGCACGAAGCAGCGTACCTCGCCGAAGTGCTCGTAGCGCTCGGTGTGAGGAAGCAGCCCGGCCTCCTCCGGATCGACGCCGGCCCAGCGCAGCGCAGCTTCGGTTAGCAGGATGTAAGCCGGCTTGCCCTCGAGCCCGTTCTTGAGCAGCCGATGCGCGAGCACGACGTTGACGCCGGCCGCCTGGCTGCGGCTGCCCACCATCTGCCGGAGGAACTTGCCGTGATGGGCAATGATCTTGAGATCGAGGCTCCCGACGCTGCGGCAGGCCCGGCACGCGCAGCTCTCGTCGGCCGCGAGCTCGCGCTGCCGGGTCCGGAACGCGGCGACGGCGTCCTGCAGCACGTCGAGCAGGCGGGTGGGGGAACGCAGGCTGCGGTCAACCCCCAGCGCGAAGACCGCGTCGCCCTCCACCTCCTGGATCTCCAGCGGGGGTGACAGGCGGGCCATGACCTCGCCCAGGAGCTCGGCGACCATCGGGGGGCCGTGCTCGATCTCCGTCGCCGTCACGAAGGCCGTGAAGCCCGAAATATCCGCCAGAACGAGGATTCCGTCTTCCGTGTGGGTGTTCATGCCCATGAGACACCGGAGCCTACGCTCCGTGAAACCGGCCCCGAGGCGGCAAGCCGGGCCGGCCGGGTGATAGACTGCCGTCGAGGACCGTTCTGACCTCATCCGACCGGCGGCCTCCGGAGCCGCCCAGGAGGATCGAGCATGCTGTCACGCGAAGACAACGAGCTGCTGACCCGGGTCGGTCAAGGCACCCCGATGGGCACCACGATGCGCCGGTACTGGATCCCGGCGTTGCTGGCGCGCGAGCTGCCGGAGCCGGACTGTCCTCCGGTGCGGGTGAGGCTGCTGGGCGAGGACCTCGTGGCGTTTCGCGACACGCAGGGCCGGATCGGCCTGGTCGACGAGCTCTGTCCGCACCGCCGCGCCTCGCTCTTCTTCGGCCGCAACGAGGAATGCGGGCTGCGTTGCGTCTATCACGGCTGGAAGTTCGACGTGGACGGCCGGTGCGTGGACATGATGAACGAGCCGGAGACAACGCAGTTCAAGGACAAGATCTCCATCACGTCCTATCCCACGCTGGAGCTCGGCGACATGATCTGGGCCTACCTCGGCCCCGCGGCGCTTCAGCCGGCGCCGCCCCGCTTCGCCTGGACGCAGGTGCCGGTGACCCATCGTCAGGTGTCCAAGGTGATCCAGGAGACCAACTGGCTGCAGGGACTGGAGGGCGGCGTGGACACATCGCACGCGCCCATCCTGCACCGGCTCATCACGACTGACTCCACCCGGCCCGGCTTCAAGCCGACGAACCCGTTCGTACGCGGCAAGGCGCCGGTGATCGAGGTCGACACCACCGACTACGGCTATCAGTACGCCGGCGTGCGCCCGCTCGACGAGGCGAGCCTGCACGTGCGGACGTATCACCTGATCCTGCCCTTCCACCAGATCCGGCCATCGCAGACGGAGCGGGGCAACCCGCTTGTCGCCGGACACGTGTGGGTGCCGATGGATGACGAGACCACCATGGTCTACAACTGGGAGTACAGCCCGACCGCCGAGCCGCTGAGCGACGAGGACCGGCACGAGATCGAGCGCCGGCTGGGCAACGGCCCGCACGACGTCGATCAGACGACGTTCCGCTCGCTCCGTAACCGCCAGAACAACTATCTGCTGGATCGTAAGGTCCAGAAGACGGAGAGCTTCACCGGGATCGACGGGATCAACACGCAGGACCGCGCGATCCAGGAGAGCATGGGCGCCGTCGTCGATCGCAGTTGCGAGCACCTGGGCCCGGCTGATCGCGCGGTGATTCAGGCGCGCCGCCTGCTGCTGGAGGCGGTGCGGACCACAGCGGAGGGTGGCACGCCGCGCGGCGTGGCGCCGTCCTACTACGGCCTCTCCGCCGCCGAGGCGATCCTGCCGCGTGGCGCCGACTGGCGGGAGATCCCCGCCCACGACGCCGGGCGCCTGAGCGCGACGCCGCGCTGACCGAACGCCTCCGGATGGGTCGCGGCCTCGCCCGCTGGTCGCTAGCGCTCGTTCTGTCCGTCTGCGGGGCCGCGGTCGCGCAAGCCAACGACGCGGTCTGGGAGGCCCTGCGCACGCCGGGAAGCGTCGTGGTGCTGCGTCACAGTTATGCCCCGGGCAGCTTCGACCCGCCCACCGCGCGCCTGGACGACTGCTCCACCCAGCGCAACCTCGACGCCGCCGGCCGCGAGCAGGCGAGCCGGGTCGGCGAGGCCTTTCAGAAGAACGGCATCACGGTGGGCGAGGTGCTGTCGAGCCCACGGTGCCGTTGCATGGACACCGCCCGTCTGGCGTTCGGGCGCGTCGAGGCCTGGATGGTCTTGCAGGGCGCCCTCAACGACGTCGAGCTCCGGCGTCGGCTGATCGCCCAGACGCGAGCCCGCATTGCCGCGCACCGTGAAGGGCCACCGCTGGTTCTCGTGACCCACGGCTCCGTCGTCTCCGACCTGGCAGGCATCGACATCAGGATGGGCGCGTTCGTGGTCCTGCGCCGCGCCCCCGACGGCACCCACGCCGTGGCCGGCCAGCTCTACGTGGAGTAGGCGGGGGTCGGGACGGGCGCCGCTCAGCTTTGCCGCACCGCCTCGAAGGTCGAGGCGTGGACCCGCTCGGTTGCCGGTGAGTAGAAGGCCCCGTGGCCCACGAACTTCCGTCCGTTCTCGACGAGCTTGACGGTCAGCGTGCCGCGCTCGAGCGACGTGTCGTCCCGGGGCATCCAGCTCAGGGTGAGAATCAGATTCTTGAAGCTCCCGCTGAATTCGTAGACCTTCCCCCTGTCCGGACCCTCGAGGCACGTGGTGGTGGCCTCGACGCGGTGACCCTGCCGACGGATCTCCATGGTGAAGCGGTCGACCAGCGGCGGGTCCGTGTCCGAGAAGCTCTCGCTTCCTTTCCACCGTCCCTCGAAGTGCGCGTCGTGGTACACACGCTCCTCGTACCAGGGCACGATGATCGACAGCCACATCCTTCTGATGACGAGGGTCAGGAAGGTCGCCACCAGGCCCCCGATGAGCCCGTTGACGATGAAGTCGATGACGAACTTTTCCACGCGCGATCAGTCGAAGGTCAGCACCGTCCGCGCGACCTCGCCCGCTTTCATGGCGCGGAAGGCCTCGTTGATATCGCCCAGGCGTCCCCGCTTGGTCACCATCTCGTCGAGCTGCAGCCGGCCCTGCCGGTAGAAGTCCAGATAGCGGGGGATGTCGGTGCGGAACTGATTGGAGCCCATCCTCGACGTCTGCACCTTGCACTCCGGACGGATGGCCATCCAGGGGAACTCGATCGTGGCGTCGGGCGGCAGCACACCGACGATGGTGGCGGTGCCGCGGATCGCCAGGCTCTCGATGGCCTGTCGCACCAGCTTCGCGTTGCCGACGGCCTCGAAGGAGTGATCCACGCCCGCGCCGCCGGTCAGCGCGCGGATCGCCTTCACCGGATCGTCCTTGGCGCTGTTGACGACGTGAGTGGCGCCGACCCGCTTGGCCATCTCCAGCTTGCTGTCGAACATGTCGACGCCGATGATCCGGCTGGCGCCGCCGATCCGCGCGCCCTGCACGATGGCCAGCCCGACACCGCCGCAGCCGAACACGGCGACCGTCTGTCCGGCCTGCAGGCCCGACGTCCGCAGCGCCGCGCCGACGCCGGTGAGCACGCCGCAGCCGACCAGTGCGGCGCGGTCCAGCGGCAGGTCGGCGTCGATCTTCACGAGCGAGTTCTCGTGCAGCAGCATGTGCTCGGCATAGCTCGAGATGCCGATGAACTGGCGGAACGGCGC
>Ga0111539_10002748_pt1 | contig 23349 bp, 21 predicted proteins | sample RhiMethybrSRZTD1_FD_79667 | JGI IMG/M metagenome (GOLD analysis project Ga0111539, IMG submission 79667) | Populus rhizosphere microbial communities from Tennessee, USA - Rhizosphere MetaG P. TD hybrid SRZTD1 (version 2) (version 2) | ecosystem: Host-associated > Plants > Roots > Rhizosphere >...
CACCGACACGAACACCCAGCTCGGCGGCTTCCTCGGGGTCGCGCGCAAGGCGGGGGCGGAGATCGTCGTGCCGGTGGCGGCGGGCGCGCACCCGTCCGGCTACGTCGAGAAGGGCGCCTACGAAGACATGGCCGACGCCATCGTGGGCGCGATCCGCGGCGGCTGCGACGCCGCCTTCCTCGCGCTGCACGGCGCGATGGTGACCGAGCACCTGGACGACGGGGAAGGCGAGCTCCTCCGCCGCATCCGGATGATCGCGCCGCGCCTGCCCATCGCGGTCGGGCTGGACTTCCATGCCCACATGACCGCGCCCATGATCGAGCACGCCACCGTGGTGACGGGCTACCGCACCTATCCCCACGTGGACATGGCGGAGACGGCGGAGCGGGCGGGGCGCACGCTGCTCCGCGCCCTCGACGGCGAGGTGCGCCCCCTGATGGTGTGGGGCACGCGGCCGATGATGACGAGCACGCTGGTCCACACGCCGTCACGCCTGCCCATGAAGGAGATCATGGACCTCGCCATCGCCGCGGAGACGCGCGGCACCGTGCTCAATGCTTCCGTCTTCGGCGGCTTCCCCCATGCCGACATCCCGCACATCTCGTGCTCGGCGGTCATGGTGTGCGACGGCCAGGTCGACGCGGGACGCGCCCTCCTCGACCGCCTGCTCGACATGGCGTGGGCCAAGCGCAAGGACTTCCTCTACGAGGGCGCACCGCTCGCCAGCCAGATCGCCCACGCGAAGACCTTGGCCGACGGGCCCATCATCCTGGTGGACCATGGGGACAACACCGCATCCGGCGGCACGCAGGACGTGATGAGCGTGATCGCCGAGGTGGAGCGCCAGGGGCTCACCGACGTGGCGGCGGGGCCCATCTGCGATCCCGCCGCGGTGGCCCGCATCCTCGCCGCCGGCACCGCGGCGAGCGTGACCCTCACCCTGGGCGGCAACATCGACATGCCGCAGATCAACCTGCCGGGCAAGCCCCATGCCGTCACCGGCAAGGTCGCGCGGATCACCGACGGCGAATTCGTGGTGACCGGGCCCATGGCCACCGGCACGCGCGTGCGCATGGGCCGCACCGCCGTGCTCGACACCGGCGCGCTCCAGATCGTGATCTCGGAGCGGCGCAGCGAGCCCTTCGACCTCGGCGTGTTCACCCACTGCGGCATCGACCCGCGGCGGAAGCGCTACGTGCTGATCAAGTCCCGCCAGCACTTCCGCGCCGGCTTCGAACCCATCGCGCGGCACATCGTGCTCTGCGACGGGGACGGCTGCACGTCGAGCGATCTCCGCCTCTTCACCTACCGCAAGCGGCGGCGGCCGCTCTATCCGTTCGAGGAGGCTTAGCTCGAGCGCCGGATCGGAAACGCGGGGGGAATGATGCGGTCCACGGTGGCGCCGTCCCAGCGCCAGCGGGGCACCTGCTCCCAGTAGTACTGCGTGGCCTCGCGCGCCTTCGCCAGCACCTGGTCCTCGTCGACCCTGGTCAGCCGGCCCTCCCTTACGAGGACCTGGCCGTCGACGATCACGGTGTGAACGTCGCGGCCGGTGCCCGCGTCCACCAGCGCCTTGATGGGATCGGCGTAGATCGGGCCGCCGAGCCGGTCGAGGTCGATGAGGAGGATGTCGGCCTTGGCCCCGGGCGCGAGCCGTCCGAGGTCACTCCGGTTGATGAAACGCGTCCCGCCGATGGTGGCCGCGTTGAAGACGTCGCGCGCGAGCCCCACCTGATAATTCGCGTCGGTGATCTTGGCGAGGATGGACGCCCAGCGCAGCTCCGACACCATGTCCATGGGATAGGTGTCGGTGCCGATCGCCACCGTCACGCCCGCCTCGAGATAGCGGGGCAGGGAATGCAAGGTCATCGCCATCTTCGCGTACTTGTACGGGCAGTGGCCCACCGTGGCGCCGGTCTGGGCGAGGATCTCGAGATCGTCGCCGAAGGGATACCTGGGCCACGGGTGCGCGGTGGTGAAGACGGCGTGGCCGAGGAGCGTGCGCTCGTCGAGGAAGCCGATGTCGGCGAGGTACTGCACCGGCGTCTTCCGGTGCTCGGCCATGATGCGCTCGAACTCGATGAGGTTGCCGCCGGCGTGGGTGTGGATGGGCGCGCCGAGCGCACGCGCGGCGTCCTTGCCGGCGCGGAGCAGCGATTCCGTGCACGTCTCCACCTGCGCGGCGTTGAGCAGCCCCCTGAGCCGGCCGCCCGCGCTGCCATCGAACTTGCGGACGAAGTCCACCGCCTCCTGCAGGCGCTGCTTCCCCACCGCCACGTCCTCCTCGTAGACGAGGCGGCCCTTGGCGTCCATGAAGGTGTCGCGGTCGCGGAAGGGCGGGCTCGCGTAGACGCGGAGGCCGAGATCGTCCACCATCCGCGCGTAGCCGTCCCAGTCACCGCGGAGGCCGCCCACGTCAATCACGGTGGTGGTGCCCCCCTTGAGCGAGTGGAGGAAGGTGTAGGCGCGAAGCGCGGCCGTGGCCTCGGGCGGCGGCGGCTTCATCGCGCCCTTGAGAGGCGCGGCGAAGGCCATGTAGTTCGACGTGCGGTAGTCGTTCTTGGCCATGTCGAGCAGGAGGTAGTCGCCGCCTCCGCCCGCGGTGTGCACGTGGGTGTTGATAAAGCCGGGGCAGACCAGCTTGCCGCGGGCGGAGAGGCGCATATCCACGGGGCCCGCGTAGGCGCCGCCCGCGTGCACCACCGTGTCCCCCTCGAAGACCACGTGGCCGCCCTCGTGGACCTCGTGCGTGCTCCCGTTCCACGCCACCACCCAGCCGTGCTCGAGCAGCGTCTTCATGGCGTCCTCACGTCTTCTCGAAGTCGATGCGCTCGACCACCGGCAAGCCCTGGAGGTGTCGTCGCAGGCAGTCCATGCCGAGCTCGGTGGCGCCGAGCCGCACCCACTCACGGCCGCCGAGAATGCGGCTGCGGCGCGATTCGACGCCGTCCGCGGCGGCGATGGCGAGGTTGATGGTGCCGCCGAACTCGATACGGTCGGGCCCGTCGTCGAGGTCCACGAGCACGGCGAGGGCGTGCGTCGCGCCGCACAGGCGTCGGGCCGTGCCGGCCACCGCCTCGGCGAGGGCGGGCGTGATCTCCGCGGGGCCCGGGCCGTCCAGGCCCACCGCGGCCCGCACCTGGGCGATGTCGCGGGAGACGATGCCGCGGGTGACGACCTTCTCGGCGCCGACCTGCGGCGCGAGACGCGAGGCGATGAGCCCGCCGGTGAAAGTCTCGACCAGGGCGAGCGTGGCCCCGCGCGCCGCAAGCGCCTGGAGGATGACGCTCTCCATGGTCTTGTCGTCCTCGGCGAGGATGAAGTTGCCGAGGCGCTTGCGGATCTCCCGCTCCACCGGCTCGAGCTTCCGCCGCACGTCGGCCATGTCGGCGCCGCGCACGGTGAGCTTGGTCTCGAGCTGCGGGTAGTGCGCGCGGAAGCCCAGCTTGAGGCTGCCGTCCGGAACCAGCGCCTCGACACCGGTGAGCAGGCTGTCCACGTGCGACTCGCCGAGCCCGTAGGAGTGGAAGCGCTTGAGGACGATCGTCGTCTGCTCACCGCTCCGCGCGAGCAGGCGGGGAATGATCTGCTCCTCGAGCATGCGGCGCAGCTCGCGCGGCACGCCGGGCGTGAAGAAGAAGCGCGCCTTGCCGATGTCGAGCGCGAACCCGCACGCGGTACCGATGGGATTGTCGAGGATCTCCGCGGTGGCGGGGAGCATGGCCTGCTTGCGGTTGTTGGGGGGCATCGTGCGGCTGCGCTTCTTGAAGAAGTCCTCCATCTTGACCAGCCACTCCTCGTTCAGCACGAGCGGGACGCCGGCGGCCTGGGCGACGATCTCCTGGGAGAGGTCGTCGACGGTGGGACCGAGGCCGCCGTTGACGATCACCGCGTCCGCGCGCTCGGCGGCGAGGAGGAAGGCGCGCCCCAGGCTCTCCCGGTCGTCCCCCACCGTGGTCTCCCAGGCCACCGCCAGGCCCACGTCCTCGAGCTTCTGGCTCATGTAGGAGAAGTTGGTGTTGACGATCTTGCCCGTCAGCACCTCGTCGCCGGTGCAGATGATCTCCACTCTCATGATTTCCTCCCCGGGGATCATACACGTAATCTTGACAGGCGGCGGAGGGGGGGCGGATGATGGGCGCATGACGACACTCGAGCGCGCCGAAGCTGCCGAGCACGCCCTCAGTCAGGAGCTGGACAAGATCGCCGTCAAGTCGGTGATCTACACCTCGGGCGAGCGTGATCCGCGCGAGCCGATGACGCGGCCCGACGCCAAGGGCCGGCGCTTCCTCATGGGGCACGACGCGCGGCTGCCCAAGATGCCGGACAAGCCCACGCTGATCGACTTCTTCCGCCTGCGCTTCGGGCCGTCCATGCACATGCTGCAGAGCGCGCGGCTCGCGGCGAAGTCCGGCGCGCCCGAGAAGGTCGTCGTCGCGTGCCTCCTCCACGACATCGCCATCACCGGCTTCATCCGGAGCGACCACGGCTACTGGGCCGCCCAGTTAGTGGAGCCGTACGTGGACGAGGAGGTGGCCTGGGCCATCCGCTATCACCAGGCCCTGCGCTTCTACCCCGACGAGTCGGTGGGCTACCAGTACCCCGAGCTCTACAAGACCCTGTTCGGCGAGGACTATCAGCCCGACCCGCACATCGCCCGGGCCTATCAAACGGCGCGCGAGCACAAGTGGTACATGACCTCCCGCCTCATCACGGTGAACGATCTCTACTCCTTCGACCCGAACGTCACGGTCCAGCTCGAGGAGTTCACCGACGTCATCGGGCGAAACTTCAAGCAGCCCAAGGAAGGGCTGGGCTTCGACGCGAGCCCGTCCGCCCACATGTGGCGGACCATCAACTGGCCGACGCGGTACCTGTAGCCGCCGCGGGCGGACCTACCCGGTCGGAAGCGCCCGTCCCGCAGGCGCGCCCCCGCTCGATTCCCCCGCACGTCCTCTGATTCGACCCGCGCCGGGAACAATGCGCGGCGCGTATTGCGTGGCATGTCGCTTGCCTGACTTCGGAACATGCGCAAGCGGACGACGACGCGACACCGACGGCGGACGCGACGGCCCGCGCGGACAGCAAGCGGTGGGTCCAGACGGTCAAGACCGTCTCCACGTTTCCGCCCGAGGGACTCTTCACCAAGGATGCCGACACCATCGCCCGCGTCCTCGCCACCAAGCGCGTGAGCCCCAAGGGCATCGGCTCGGGCTACAAGATGCTCCTCTATTTCATCAACCGTGGCGGACGTGGGATCCCTTCCCGCCGCCGAGCCGAGCTCGAGCGCGCGAAGCGCATCATGCGCCGCCGCATGGCCGAGCGACGGCACTGACCGCTCCCCAGCGAGGTGTCCCCATGAACGGCGAGTGCATCCGAGACGTCATGACCCCTGATCCTGTCACCGTGCCCTCCACGACCCCGCTGGAGCAGGCGGCGCGCCAGATGCGCGACGCCGGCATCGGCAATGTGATCGTGCTGGAGGGCGAGCAGGTCGCCGGCATCCTCACCGACCGTGACATCGTGGTCCGCGCGGTGGCCGAGGGCCGGGACAGCCGGACCCCGGTCGGCGACGTGACCAGCCGCGATCTCACCACCATCGCCCCCGACGCCACCCTCGAGGACGCGGTGGAGCTGATGCGCGAGCGGTCGATCCGGCGCCTCCCCGTCGTGGAGGCGGGGCGTGCGGTCGGGATCGTCTCGCTGGGCGACCTCGCGCTCGAGCGCGACCCGGACTCCGCTCTGGGCGACATCAGCGCGGCGCCGCCCAACGCCTAGCGGATCGCCCGGGCGGCGGCGTCACCGGCGGGCTCCGCCTCGCAGGCGGCGGAGCAGGCGCTGGAGTGCGCGCCAGCGGACGCGCGCGAGGCGAGCGTCGATGATCGGCGCATCGCACAATCCGGCGCCTTGTCGCACGCTCAGCGACCGCGTCTTCGGCACGCCGAGCACCTGGCTCGGGTACACGCTGCGATGGCCCGACATCGTGAACGCCACGATGGCGCTGATGGCGGCGTAGGGGCCGATGCCCGGGCCGAACAGCTCGATGGCCATGACCGACGCGGCGAGCGGCGCATTCGCGGCCCCGGCGAGCAGCGCCACCATGCCGATCGCGGAGAAGGTGGCGGGGTCGAGGCCCGCGACGTGCGCGAGCGCGCTGCCCGTCGTGGCGCCGATGAAGAAGATCGGGGTGACGATGCCGCCGCTGCCGCCGACGCCGAGCGAGACCGCGGTGAAGAGTATCTTCATCAGGGCGGCCTCGGGCGGCACCCATTCCCCGCGTACGGCGCCCTCCAGCGTCGAGAGGCCGAGCCCCAAGTAGCGGGTCGAGACGAGCAAGCTCGCCAGCGCGAGCGCCGCGCCGCCGCCCGCCGCCACGGCCCAGCGCGGTCCCGGGATTCGGCGGGCCAACGTGTGCGCCCCTCGCAAGGCCTCGATCAGCGCGAGCGCGACCAGGCCGAACACCACGCCTGCGAGTAGCGTCGCGCCGAACATGCGCTCGGAGGGCAGTGGCACCGTGGGCAGCGTCTGGTGAAAGTACTGGACGCCGAGCTGGCTCGCCATGTGATAGCCCACGATGCCGGCCACGAAGGACGGATACAGCACGTCGTACATGAGCGAGCCGAGCACCAGCACTTCGAGACCGAAGATGGCGCCGGCAATGGGCGTGCCGAACACCGTGGCGAATCCGGCGCCGATGCCGCAGATGACGATTTTTCGCCGATCTGTTCGACCCAGACGCAGGAGCGACGCCAGACCCGAGGCGAGGGAGGCCCCGATCTGAGCCGCCGGGCCTTCCTTGCCGACCGAGCCGCCCACGCTGATCGTGAAGACGGTGGCGGCGAGCTTCACGGGCGCGACCATCAGCGGGATGCGGCCGGAGCGCTGATGCACGGCCTCGATCACGCGATCCGTGCCGTGGCCTTCGGCCTCAGGGGCGAGCCAACGTACGAGCGCGTGCGCGGCCACGAAGCCGAGGGGGAGCCACAGGAGGGGCAGGGGGGCGTGCGTCATGGTGTCGATGCCCCACCTCAGCACCCGCAGGAACAGCGCGGTGCCAGCTCCGGCGAGCACGCCAACCGCCGCCGCGAGGAGCGTCCACTTGACGAGGCTCGCGAGCAGCGTGCCGTGCTCCGCCATCATGCGGGCCCAGCGCTGCTCCTGGGGCGAGGTGTCCACGCCCCCAGTGTGCCGGGTTACAGCACTTTGTCGAGCGTGATCGGAAGATCGCGCACCCGCCGGCCCGTGGCATGGAAGACGGCGTTGGCGATGGCGGCGGCCGTCCCGGTGATGCCGAGCTCGCCGACGCCTTTCGCGCCCACCGCGTTGACGTGCTCGTCCGGCGCGCCGATCCAGGACACGTCCAGATCCGGCACGTCGGCGTCGACCGGCACGTGGTAATCGGCGAGGTTGGCCGTCACCACGCGGCCGAGCCGGCCATCGATCACGGTGTCCTCGATGAGCGCCATACCGATGCCCCACACCATGCCACCGAGAAGCTGGCTGCGCGCGGTGCGTGCGTTCAGGGCGCGGCCGACGTCGAAGACGCCGACCATGCGGCTCACGCGGACGATCCCCAGCTCGTGGTCCACGCGAACCTCGGCGAACTGGGCGCCGAAGGCGTACATCGCGTAGCGCTTCGCTTCCGGGCCTGGCGCGGCCGTCGCGCGCGTCTCCACGTGCGCGCGGCCCTGGCGGACCAGCAGGCTCTCGAGGCTCTCACCCTTGCCGAAGACGCGGGAGTCGAAGATCCGTCCGTCCTCGACGCAGACGGCGTCGGCGGGCGCGCCGTGGAGGGGGCTCGCGGCGTCGCCGACGGCCAGGCGCACCAGTTGGGCACGGAGCGCGCAGACCGCCTCGTGCACGGCGGAGCCGGCGCTGGCTGCGGTCTGGGAGCCCCCCGATAACGGGCTCTCGGGCAGCCGTGTGTCGCCGAGGCGCACGCTGACGCGGCCGGGCGACGTCCCCAGCGCGTCGGCGGCGATCTGGGTGAGGATGGTATAGGTCCCCGTGCCGAGGTCCTGGCTGCCCGTCTCGACGAGGAGGGTGCCGTCGTCGTGAAGCCGCGCGAGGGCCGAGGCCTCGCTGCGGTGGGTGGGATACACGGACGTGGCCATCCCCCAGCCGATCCGCCGGCCACCCTCGCGCCACACCCCGGGCTGCGGCGGCCGCTGGTGCCATCCGAAGCGCGCGGCGCCGATCCGGTAGCACTCCCGCAGGTGCTTGCTCGACCACGGCCGGCCCGAGGCGGGATCCTCGTCGGCGTGATTGCGCAGGCGCAGCTCCACGGGATCCATGCCGAGGGCCCACGCGAGCTCGTCCATCGCGCACTCGAGCGCGAACGTGCCCGTCGCCCAGCCCGGCGCGCGAGCATAGGACGGCGTGGCGATACTGGCGCGCACCAGCCGGTGGGTGGTCACGCTCGTGCCGGAGGAGTAGAGCATACGCGCGGGCAGGCCGCAGGGCTCCATGAAGGAGTCGAACGTCGAGGTCTCGGCGAGGGTGTGGTGCTGCACGGTGGTAAGGGTGCCGTCGCGCTCGGCGCCGAGCGCCACCGTCTGGCGTGTGCGTCCGCGCCAGCCGACCGGCCCGAACATCTGCGGACGCTCGAGTGCGAGCTTGACGGGCCGACCCACGTGCTTTGCGGCGAGGACAGCAATGATCACGTGGGACCACACGGGCCCCTTGCTGCCGAAGCCGCCGCCGAGATAGGGCGACACGACCCGGACGTCGCCCGGGCGGAGCCCGAAGATCTTCGCCACCCGCGCGCGGCAGTCGAAGAGGCCCTGGGTCGCGTCGTGCAGGGTGAGCTCCCGCGGCCCGTCCCAGCTCGCGATGGTCGCGTGCGGCTCCATGGGATTCTGCGTGAGACGCGACGTGGTGTAGACGGCCTCGAGCCGGACGGGGCTTCGCTCGAGCGCCGTCTTCGCGGCGCCCCGCGCGGTGTCCGGCTTCTCGTAGGCAACGTGCCTCGGCCGGAAGGAACGCCCGCGCACGGGGTCGAGGCCGAGCTGCGGCGCCGTCTCTTTGTACATGAGGACGACGCGCCGCGCCGCCTCGCGCGCCTGCTCGAGGGTCTCGGCCACCACCACCGCGACGGGCTGGCCCGCGTAGCGGATCTCGGCGTCCTGCAGCGCCTGGATGGCGTGATTGTCCTCGGCGTCGCGTCCCAGACGGCCGCGGGCGCGTGGCGCGTTCTCGTGCGTGAGCACGGCGAGGACGCCGGGTACCGACGCGGCGGCCACGGCATCGATGCTCTCGATGCGCCCCTGGGCGATCGCGCTCGTCACGAGGACCGCGTGGGCGAGGTGCGGGAGCCGATGATCCGCGGTGTACGTCGCCGCTCCCGTCACCTTGGCCTGACCGTCGACCCGCTCGAGCGGCGTTCCCACGACGTCTGGCATCTCGCCCTCCTCAGCCGCGGGTCGCCGCGACGGTCAGCGCGCGCACCACGGTGCGCCGGGCCAGCTCGATCTTGAACGCATTGTCGCGGAGCGGCCGCGCACCTTGCAGGAGGAGGTCGGCCGCGTCGGCGTACGCGCGCGAGTCGGCGCGCCGGCCGATCAGGGCCTCCTCCGCGGCCGGGACACGCCACGGCTTGTGCGCGACGCCGCCGAGCGCAAGGCGCGCCGCCCGAATCATCCCGCCGCCGTCGAGACCGACGGCGGCCGCCACCGACACGAGTGCGAAGGCGTAGGAGGCGCGGTCGCGCACTTTCACATAGTGAGAGCGGCGCGCGAACGGTGAGGCGGGGAGCCGCACCGCCACGATGAGCTCGCCCGGGCGGAGGTTGGTCTCCACGTGGGGCGTCGCGCCGGGCAGACGATGGAAGTCGCCGATGGCGAGGGAGCGGTCGCCATCTGGCCCCGTCACGTCGATCATTGCGTCGAGCACGGCGAGGGCCACCGCCATGTCGCTGGGATGGGTCGCGATGCACGCATCGCTCGCGCCGAGGATGGCATGCATGCGCGTGTAGCCCTGGCGCGCGGCGCACCCCGAGCCGGGGCGCCGCTTGTTGCACTCGGCGAACGCGGGATCGGTGAAGTAGGGGCACCGCGTGCGCTGGAGGAGATTGCCGCCGACGGTGGCCATGTTGCGAAGCTGCGGCGAGGCGCCGGAGAGGAGCGCTTCCGCCAGGGCCGGATAGCGCATGCGGATCACGCGATGCGCGGCGACGTCGGAGTTCCGGGCGAGGGCGCCGAGGGTGACCTCGCCGCGGGCGGTCTCCTCGATCGCGGTCAGGGGCAGGCGGCTCACGTCGACGAGCTGCTCCGGCTCCTCCACGCCCTGCTTCATGAGATCGATGAGGTTGGTGCCCCCGGCGAGGAACCGCACGCGGGCGCCGTCGCCGGCCGCACGAACCGCCGCGGGCACGTCGTCGACCCGCCGGTAGGCGAACGGCTTCACCGGACGCGGCCGTGCGCGTTCTGCGCGCGCGCCGCCGCCCGCACCGCGGCGACGATGTTGGTGTAGGCGCCGCAGCGACAGAGGTTGCCGCTCATGCGCTCGCGGATCTCGTCGTCGGTGAGCACGATGTCGGCCACGCGCTCGACCGCGGGCGTCACCGCGCTGGGCTCGCCCAGCGCGAGCTCGTCGAGGAGGGCGGCGGCGGAGCAGAGCTGCCCCGGGGTGCAATACCCGCACTGGAAGGCGTCGTGCTCGAGGAACGCGGCCTGGACGGCATGGAGGCGGCCGTCGGGGCGGGCGAGGCCCTCGACAGTGGTCACCTGATCGCCGGCGACGGTCACCGCCAGGGTCAAGCACGCGTTCACCCGGCGTCCGTTCACGATCACGGTGCAGGCGCCGCACTGTCCGTGATCGCAGCCCACCTTGGTCCCGGTCAGGCCGAGCTGCTCGCGGAGGAAATCCAGCAGGGTGACCCGCGGGTCGTCGGGCAGAGGGTGGGGGACCCCATTGATCCAGGCAGGCGCGAGGGCTCGTTCGCCTCCGATCGGTTCGGTGAACGCGGGATCCGGCATCGGCCGCTCTCCTCGCCGCCGAGTTTTGCAACGGGGGTGCCACGCAGCGAGCACAAGAAGTCGAGACCTTGTCGGACGGGCCAGGGGATCGGCGAACCCCCGTGCATCGAGACTGCCGGGTAAAAAACGTGGGGCGCTCAGTTGAAGTGCGGCATGACCTCGCGGGCGAAGAGCTCCATGGATCGGCGGATCTTGTCCTGGGGCAGGCCGCCGAAGTTCATCCAGCAGAGCACATGGCCCACCCCCATCGCGCGCATCTCCTCGAGCTTGCCGATCACGGTGTCCGGGGAGCCGAAGGCCAGCGTCTCCTCCACCAGCCCTTCCCACGTCACCTTGGCGAAGCGCTCGGCGGCGGCGCGGAACCCGGGCTGCAGGCTCGGGTGCGCGTCCTCGATGCGCTCGGGGACCTGAAAGCGTCGCAGCGAGTCCTGGTACCACATCTCCGCGTCCTTGGCCTCGGCGAGCGCCTGCGCGTCGGTGGACGCCACGTAGATCTGTCGTGACACCCCCCAGCCCTTCATCAGCGTCGCGATCTCGGCCTCCGTCCGACCATGCTTGCGGAGGGCGGTGAGATACGCGTCACGCCGCTTCACGAGCTGGCTGACCGGCCCGGTGAGGATGGAGTTCAGCATGGGCCAGCCGCGCGCGGCCGAGCTCTCGATGCCGTCCTCGCTGCCGCACACCTGGTAGATGGGCGGGTGGGGGCGCTGCCACGGCTTGGGAATGAGGCGCGTCTCGCCGATCGTGAAAAAGCGGCCCGCGTACGAGAAGCGCTCCTCGGTCCACGCGCGCAGCATGATGTCCACCGCTTCGTCGAAGCGCTCGCGGTTCTCCTGCTGGGGCACGTGATAGCCCCGAAACTCCGCGGGACGGTTGCCGCGGCCCACCCCCACGTCGAGCCGGCCCTTGGAGATGATGTCGATCAGCGCGAGCTGCTCGGCGAGGCGCAGCGGATGGTGGAACGGCATGATCGCGGCGGCCAGGCCGATGCGCACGCGGCGCGTGCGGGACGCGGCGGTGGCGGCGAGGCTGGCGGGATCGACGGCGAGCCCGTAGTCGATGAAATGGTGCTCGGTGAGCCAGATCTGGTCGAAGCCGAGGTCCTCCGTCCACTCCATCTGCTCGAGCTCGCGGTGCACGACCTCGGCGTGGCTCAGTCCCGGCGCCGCCTGGAAGAAGAAGAATGTCCCGAAGCGCATCGGCCCCTCCGGCCCCCGATACTACACGGCCATCGCGGGGTGTACGCTGGAGTTGTATCGGCAGGACGAAGGAGGCTACCGCATGAACATTCCTCGCAGTTGGATCTGGGTCGCCTTGATCATCCAGTGGATCGGCTGGCTCTACGACGCGGTGTGGCACGAGCTCATCTCACCTCACTTCGAAGCCGCCACGAGGCCCGAGATGGCGCATCATCTCCGCACCGTTCACGTACCCCTCTACATCGGCGTGGCGGCTACGCTGCTCGCCACGGCCTGGGCGCTGCTCGAACACGTTCGCCACCGCGAGCACGGCATGGCCATTCCCATCGCCTTCGCGGGGGCCGTGATCCAGGTCGTTGGCGAGATCTGGCACGCGTACTCGCATCTCCAGCTGAGCGCCCACGTCTTCCCGCTCACGTACGCGCTGTCCTTCGTGGGCATGCTCATCGTGCTCGGCGCCCTCGTCTTCGGACGCCCGGCGCGGGGAGACGAGCGGCTGTTGACTCATTCCTGAGGCGCCCCTAGAGTAGCCGCACTCTCGCGGCACTCAAAGGAGGCCCTCCATGAGCCACTGGCGTAGCGCGGTCGCGGCCCTCACCCTGTTCTTGGTCCCGGTGGCGGCCGCCGCCGCGCCCGAGGGCAAGGTCGTCATCGCGCAGGGCGTGGATCCGACCACGCTCGACATGATGAACCAGTCCGAGCAGCCCGCGTCCAACGTGGGCGCCCAGATGTTCGACATGCTGGTGGCGCGCGACCAGAGCCTGACGCTGGTGCCGGAGCTGGCGACCGAGCTGCCCAAGCTCGTGGCCCCGACGGTGTGGGAGATCAAGCTCCGCAAGGGCGTGAAGTTCCACAACGGCGAGACCTTCGACGCGGAGTCGGTGAAGTTCAGCCTCGAGCGGCTCGCCAACCCCGCCAACAAGCTGCGCGGGTCGCCCACGTACGGCCCCATCGACCGCGTCGAGATCGTGGACCCCTACCTCGTCCGCGTCCACACCAAGAAGCCCTGGCCCACGTTCGTGGCCCAGATGGCGCTGCGCCAGGCCTCGATGTACCCGCCCAAGGAGTACGCGGGCAAGGACCCGGCGGCGATCTCGAAGAACCCCATCGGCACCGGCCCCTACAAGTTCGTACGCTGGTCCAAGGACGAGGAGATCGTGCTGGAGGCGGTGCCGAATCACTGGCGCGGTCCCGCCCGGATCAAGACGGTGGTGTTCCGGCCCATCCCCGACGATGCCGTGCGTGTGGCCGCGCTCCAGAACGGCGAGATCGACGTGGCGGTGAACATCCCGCCCCACCTCGCCGGCATCATCGAGAAGCACCCCAAGCTCTTCCTGAGCAGCGCGCCCTCGATCCGCACCATCCAGCTCATGATCTACACCCACCAGATGGACCCGACCACCCACAAGGCCACCGGCCCCTACGCGGGGCCCACCACGGACAAGCGGGTGCGCCAGGCCATGGTGTCCGCGATCGATGCCGACGAGATCATCCGCGGCGTGATGGACGGCAAGGCGGTGCGCATGGCGACGATGCTGACCAGCATGCACTTCGGGTTCGACCCCACCCTCAAGCCCGCGAAGCAGGATCTCGTCCGCACCAAGAAGCTCCTCGCCGAAGCCGGCTTCCCCAACGGCGTGGACATCGTGCTCAACGGCCCGCAGGGGCGCTACGTGCGCGACCGCGAGGTCGCGGAAGCGGTCAGCGGGCAGCTCACCAAGGCGGGGATCCGCACCACGCTCCGCACGCACGAGTTCGTGGCCTACCTCAACACCATGGTCTACGTGCACAAGGCGGGGCCGGTGTGGCTGATCGGCTGGGGCCATCCCGCGATGGACGCCGAGGCCATCTACGTGCCCCTGTTCAAGTCGCCGGGCATCTTCGTCAACTGGGACAACGCCGACTTCAACGGCATGGTCGAGGCGGCGCAGAGCGAGATGGACGAGAAGAAGCGGCTGGCCCTCTACCACCAGATCAACAAGCTCTGGATCGAGGAAGTGCCGGCGGTGCCGCTCTACCAGCAGATCGACCTCTACGGCGCGAGCAAGCGCCTGGGCTGGAAGGCGCGGAGCGACGAGCTGATCCGCGCCTACGACATGGCGCTCAAGCCCGGATCCTGAGATGAGCTGGCGCTTCCTTCACCCGACCGACTTCTCGGAGGCGAGCGAGGTGGCCTTCGCGCACGCGCTCAAGCTCACCGTGCTCACCGGCGGCGAGCTCCGCATCCTCCACGTGGCGCCGGATGCGGGGGGGTCGGGCTGGAAGCATTTCCCTGGCGTGCGTGAGGCGCTCGAGCGCTGGGGGGTCCTACCCGTCGGCAGCCCACCCTCGGCGGTGGCGGGGCTCGGCGTCGACATCGAGAAGGTCCAGACCGCCGGCGCCGACCCGGTGGCGCACACCGCCGAGTTCCTTCGGCGACACCCAGCGGACGTCATCGTCATGGCCACGCACCCGCGGGACGGCCTCGCCGCCTGGCGGCAGCCCAGCGTGGCCGCGGCGATCAGCCAGCACGCGGGGGAGATCGCGCTCTTCGTGCCGGAGGGTGCGGCAGGCTTCGTGTCGCCGGACACGGGCGCCCTCGACCTCCGGCGGATTCTCATCCCCGTGGACCACGAGCCCGCGCCGCAGCCCGCGGTCGATGCGGCGATGGCTCTCGCCGGCATCGTGGGCGACGACCCGGTGACGTTTCGCTTGCTGCACGCCGGCGCGGGCCCGTTCCCCGTGGTCACGACGCCCGAGCGCGGCACCTGGAGCTGGGAGCGGCAGACCGAGCTGGGCGACGCGGTCGACCGGCTCACCGGCGCCATCGGGACATGGCAGCCGCAGCTCGTCGTCATGACCACCGCCGGGCGTCACGGCTTCATGGACGCGGTGCCGGGGAGCACGACGGAGCGGGTGCTGCGCGAAGCCCGCTGCCCCCTGCTCGCGGTGTCGGTGAGCGCGCGGGCCCTGCCTCGGCTGCGCGGCGCGGGGCGCTGAGGAGCGGCGCTACCGGGCTTTCTGGCGGTACCGCTCGACCTCGTCCACCGTGAGGAACCCGTCGGCGTCGGTGTCGGCGGCCTCGAAGTCCTTGAAGAGCGCGCCCACGTACTCCTGGAGGGAGATGCGGGAGCCGTCCTTCCGCCTGACCGCCCGGAGGGACTCGGGGCTCGCTTCCTTCAGCTCGGAGATCGCCAGGTAGCCGTCCTTGTCCTTGTCCCGAAAGAAGAAGGCGTCGACCACCGCCTGATAGAACTCGCCGCGGTCGAGCTTGCCGTCGCCGTTCCGGTCGTACTGCTTCATCCACGAGCGCACGTCCCCCACCGGGGACGTCTGGGCGCTCGCCGACGAAGGGGCCAGACCGAGCCCCAGCGCGAGCGCCACCGTCAGCATGCCGAAGCCCTTGCCGATCATGGCGCGCCTCCTAACCCTGCATCTTCCAGCTGCCGTCGGGCTGGCGGCAAGCGGTGCCGTAGGCTCTCTCGGGCTTGCCGTCGATCGTCACGTCGCTCTGAATCTCCCGGCAGTAGGTGCCCTGGGACTCATACGTGCGCACCGGCGTCACCGTGCCTCGATGTCCGTTGTCCGGATTGGTCCACTCGACCGGCGCGCCGGTGGGCGCGTTCTCCAGGGCCCGCTGCTGCGCCTGCGCCGCCAGCTGTCGATCCCGCTGATCGAGGTCGCTGCCCGCCGCGCCGCCGAGGAGCGCGCCGCCGATGACGGCGCCCGCGATGGCCGCCCCGCCGCCGCCCGCCGCCGCCGCGATGAGGCCGCCGAACGCGCCGCCGCCCAGGGCGCCGACGGTGGTCTTGGGATTGGCCTCCATCGTGGCGCATCCGGTGAGCCCGATGACCACGAGCATGACGACCGCGGCGGCCCGCACGACCGATCTCGACATGACGTGTCCTCCCGAGCGCGCATGATACCTCACCGGCCTGGCGGCTCTCCCATCGTCTGCAGCCGCGCACCCATCAGGCGCGCGATCATCGCGGCGACAGCTGGCCCCCGACCGCCTCGACCGCGTTCTGCCGACTACCGCTCGCCCCGTTCTCGCGGCTCACGCCTGAGGCGGGGAGCCTCCCCGTGTCTGGAGCTGAGCGCCGACCAGACGGGCGATCATCACCGCGACGTAGAGCTGTCCGCCGACCGCCTCGAGCACCGCAACGCCGCGGGCCATGTCGCTCTTGGGCACGACGTCCCCATACCCGAGCGTCGCCAGGGTCACGAAGCTGTAGTAGATCGCGGTGGACATAGAAAATCGAGCCCCGGGGCCGGCGGCCTCGCCGAACGAGCCGGGCCAGGTGTTCTCGATCACCCAGTGGAGGACGCCGAAGCACAGGCCGGCGAGGAGATAGACGCTCAAGGCGGCGTAGATGTGCTCGGCATCGACCGCGTCCGTGCGCATCACGAACCGGATCGCGCTGGCCGCCGCGAGCAGGGCGACGGCGCAGCCGACCGCCAGGGCGCCCCTCGAGAAGGCCGGGGCGATCGCCCAACTGGGAGCGGCGTGCAGTGCCAGCGCAACCGCGGCGAGGAGCATGAGGAATATTCGCCAACGATGGCCGGGGACTCCGAGCAGTGCGGCCAGCAGGCTGAACGCCAGAAGAATCTGGAGGAAATTGGTGGTGAAATGCAGAGCCGCCAGGAGCGGAGCCGCTCCGAGCGTGAGGAGCAGCGTATAAAAGAGGACGCCGTAGCGGTGGGCGCCGTAGGCTCTCATCGGCCGCCCGGCGACAGGCTGTCTCATGGTGCGACGACCGGCATCCAGTAGAGCGCGCCCGCGATGATGAGATACACCGCGAGCAGCTGAATGCCCTTGAACCAGGTCGCGCGCCCGTCGTTGGCGGTCGTGACCACGATGAGGGTGCCCAGCAGGAGCGTCCCGACCTCGAGCCGGCTGAATGCGAGCCCCAGCGGGATCGGCGCGATGATCCCGCTCAGGAGCACCAGCACGGGCGTGACGAAGAGCGCGATCTGGATCGAGCTGCCCATGGCGATCCCGACCGCGAGATCCGCTTTGTCTTGACGCCCCATCGCGATCGCGGAGCCGCTCTCGGCCGCGCCGCCGATGACCGCCAGCAGCACCATGCCAAGAAAGACGGGCGACATCCCGAGCGCGTGTCCGGTGGCTTCGGCGGCGCCCACCAGGACCTCGCTCATCCATGCAGCCCCCGCGGATGCGGCCAGCAGGGTGCCGAGGGCGCGCGCGGCGCTCCACTGCGCGCCCCCATGCCCGGCGTGGCCACTGTCCTTCCCGGCCGCGAAGAGATCCGGATGGGTCCAGATCATGTACACGAGGTAGCAGACGTACGTGGCGAGGAGCACGAGAGACGTTCCCAGGTCCACCGGCCGGCTCAAGGCCGGCTGCGGCGCGCCCAGGAAGCGATGGAACGCCGCCGGCATCGCCAGGGTGATCACGGCAAGCATGAGCATGCTCGCGTACGTCCGCGCCCCGGCCGGATTGAAGTCCAGGACATGGTGCCGCCGCCCCCCCAGGATGAACGCCACACCCAGCGCCAAAAGGACGTTGGCAAGGATGGCTCCGATGAGGGAGGCGCGCACCATGTCCACGAGGCCCGCGCGGAGGGCCACGACGGCGATGATGAGCTCGGGAAGATTGCCGAACGTGGCGTTCAGCAGCCCGCCCACTGCCGGCCCGGTGCGCTCAGCCACCTGCTCGGTGCTCTGAACGATCAGCGAGGCCAGCGGCACGATGGCCAGCGCCGCGACGAAGAAGACGAGCGGCGCAGCGGCGCCGGCTCGATCGAGAAGAGCCGCGACCGGGACCAGCACAAGCAGCCAGTTCATCGACGGACGCAGCGACATGACGGCGGGCCTCCCGTGCGTTATCCCAGGCGGGTGCGGATGCGCGCCACGGCTTCCTCGGCGTCGGCCCGCGAGCCAAACGCGGTGAGGCGGAAATAGCCCTCGCCGCTAGGGCCGAAGCCGGCGCCGGGCGCGCCCAGCACCTCGGCCTGCTCGAGCAGGCGGTCGAAGAAGTCCCAGGACGGTAGGCCCCCGGGAGTGCGGAACCAGATATAAGGCGCGTTGCGGCCGCCGTACACCTCGAGCCCCGCGCCACGCAGGCCCTCGGCGATGATGCGGGCGTTGCCCATGTAGCCGTTGATCAGCGCCCGGACCTGCTTCTGTCCCTCCGGCGTGTAGACCGCGGCCGCCGCCTTCTGGATGAGATACGGCGGGCCGTTGGACTTGATGCCGACACGGCGTGTCCAGAGCTGGTTCAGGCTCGTCGCGCTGCCGTCGGCCGTGCGCCCGCGCGCTTCCTTGGGCACCACTGTGTAGGCCAGACGCATGCCGGTGAAGCCGGCGGTCTTGGAGAAGCTCCGCGACTCGATGGCCACCTCGCGCGCGCCCTCGATCTCGTAGATCGAGCGCGGCAGCTCCGGGTCCGCCACGTAGGCCTCGTAGGCAGCGTCGAAGAGAATGGTGGCGTCCTCGGCCCGCGCGTAGTCAACCCACCGCCGGAGCGCCTCGCGCGTGGCCACCGCGCCGGTAGGATTGTTCGGATAGCAGAGGTAGATGAGATCGACGTGCCGGCTCGGCAGCACGGGCTGAAAGCCGTTCTCCGCGGTGCAGGGGAGATAGACGAAGCCGGGGTAGCGTCCGCTCTCGTCCGCGGGGGCGGAGCGGCCCGCCACCACGTTGCTGTCCGCGTAGACGGGATACACGGGGTCCATCAGCGCCACCACGCACTCGGGCGCGAAGAGCTCCTGGAGATTGGCGCTATCGCTCTTGCCGCCGTCGCTCACGAAGATCTCGTCCACGCCGAGGCGCACGCCGCGCGCGCCGAAGTCGTGGGCGGCGATCTCCGAGAGGAGGAACTCGTAGCCCGCATAGGGCCCATAGCCCTTGAAGGTCTCGGCCCGCGCCATCTCGTCGGTGCTCTCGTGGAGGGCCCGGATGACCGCGGCGGGGAGCGGCTGGGTCACATCGCCGATGCCGAGGTTCACCAGGCGCGCGCCGGGATGCGCCTCGCGATAGGCCTGGGTGCGCCGCCGGATCTCCGCGAAGAGATAGGCGGCCCGGAGGCTGCGGAAGTGCTCGTTGATGCGCGGCATGGAAAGATCGAGACCGAGGGAAGGATCGTGACCCGGGGAGGGCACCGCCGTCAAGAGACCCGCCGCTTGACGCCATGCGCCCCCGCGGGGCAGCATGGCGCCCATGCCCGTCAGCCTCGTCACCGGCACCAGCACCGGCATCGGCTTCGCCACCGCGCTCTACCTGGGGCGGCACGGTCACACCGTGGTCGCCACCATGCGGAATCTCGCCAAGGCCGCCCCGCTCGAGGCCGCCGCGCGCGAGCAGGGGGTGCGGCTCGCCGTGCGCGAGCTGGACGTGACCAGCCAGGCCTCCATCGATCGCGCGATGGCGGAGACGCAGGCGCGCGAGGGTGCGGTGGACGTGCTCGTCAACAACGCAGGGATCGGCGGGGCGACGCCCCTCGAGCTCACACCCGAGGCCGAGCACCGGGCGATGTTCGAGGCCAACTACTGGGGGCCTATTCGGATGATTCAGGCCGTGCTGCCGTCGATGCGCGAACGGCGGACGGGCTGCATCGTGAACGTGACGTCGATCGCGGGGCGCATCGCCACACCGAACCAGATCCCGTACTCCGCCTCCAAGCACGCGCTGGCCGCGGCGAGCGAGGCGCTGGCCCACGAGGTGGCGGCTTTCGGCGTGCGCGTGGCCATCATCGAGCCCGGCGTGATCCAGACCGCCATCTTCGAGAATTCGGCGAGCGCCACGCGCTACGACAAGACCTCGCCCTATCGCCAGATCATGCGTCGCAACGGCAAGCTCTTCGCCGCGGGGTTCCGCAACCCGGGTCAGCCCGACACGGTGGCCGCCGCGATCCTCGAGGCCATCACCACCGACCGGCCGCGTCTCCGCTACCCGGTGGGCGTCGACGCGGAGGGGATCGCGGCGGGGCGGGCACGCATCAGCGACGAGGAGTGGGTGGCCATGGGCGGCGAGCTCTCCGACGAGGACTACAACGCCCGCTTCAAGGGCTACTTCGGCATCGAGCTCCGGTAAGTCAGCGCCCTTCCTCGCCGCTGTCGCGCTGCTTGCGCAGGAAGTCCTCCAGCTCGCGCATCAGCTGGTCGGAGTCGACGCCGTCGGGCAAGCCCGGCGGCTTCTGCCCCGCCGCCTCGTCGTAGTCCTTCTCGAGCTGCTGCACGTGCTCGCGCGTGGCCTTGTTCCGCGCCACCGCCCGATCGCACTGGGCGCGGAAATCCTTGATTGCCTCGGGGAAGGTGGACATGTCCAGGCTCAGATCGAGGAGCCGCGCGGTGTGGGTGAGGAGCGCCTCGATTGCCGCGGGGTTCTCGGCGTTCTGGAGGTAATGCGGCGCCTGCCCCATGAAACCCAGATGCGCGATGCCCCGCTTCTCGGCGGCGTCGAGCAGCACGGTGGAGATCCCGGTCGGGCCCTCGTAGGTCGGCGGGCGGTATATGCCCCAGGCCTCCACGAGGGCGCGCCAGCCGGGGTCGGTGCAGCGCGCGGTCACCGGTACGGGCCGGGTGTGCGGCGCGCCGGCGAGGAGCGCCCCGATCGAGACGATGCGCTTGACGCCGCAGTACTCGGCGAGGTCGATGAACGCCTTCGAATACGTGCGCCACCGCTGATGGGGCTCCGGGCCGGAGAAGAGGAGCAGGCCGTCGGGCCGATCGCTTCGCTGCCACGCGAAGAACTCGCTTCGGGGCCAGCGGATATCGCGCGTCTCGTCGGGCCGCATCTTCACCTCGGGCCGCTCCTGCGTGAACACGAAGAAGTCTTCGGGATTGATGCTGGCCACGCGCTCCGCGGGCAGGTCACGGACGAGATGGCGCAGGGCGCCCGTCGCCGCCTGACCGGCGTCGATCCAGCCGCCGAAGGCGATGACCAGCGTGGAGAGGTTCCGGGGCGGCTCGTGGTCGAAATCGATGTGGTCGATCATCGGGCTGCTCATCTTACACCCGCGCCATCACGCGGTCGGCCAGCTCGCGGCTGAAGCGCCACTTGTCCTCCGTGCCCGTCGCCCACATGAGCTCCTTGAGGCCGCCCCGCTCCAGATCCCGGATCCGCTCGACCAGCTCCTCCGCAGTGCCGACCAGGCAGGTGTCGCGGACGAGCTCGGCGTCGATCAATTCGGCCTCGCCGGGGTGGAGATAGGTGTAGTGGCCCTCGTGCGTGCGGAAGTGCCGGTGGGCCGCCGGCGTCTGCTCCACGAGGGCGACGTAGCGCTTCCAGATGCGGCGCAGGAAGGCGGGCGGCTCGCCTCCGCGCTCGTGCAGCGTATCGTAGAAGTAGTAGACGCTCGCCATCACGTTCGGCCCCACCGCGCGGATCACCCGCTCGGAGTTCGCGGCCTCCCCGGGCTCGAGGACCACGATGTTGGTGAGGGCGGCGAGGTGGAAGTCGCTTGCGAGCTCGCGGCCCTCGCGCTGGGCCCCGATGCGCGCCCGCTCGAGCGCCTCCTGGGGCGCCAGGCCGCGCGGCGGGATCGCGATGACGAGGCCGTCGCCGTATTGACCGCCCACTTCCATCGCGCGCGGCCCGAAGGCGGACACGTAGAGGGGGATGCGGGGCTGGAGGCTCATGTACTTCTTCTCGCGGATCAGCATCTTGATGGGCTGCGGCTTGCCCTCGAAGGCGTAGTCCACCGTCTCGCCACGGAGAAGACCTCGCAGCACGCGCAGGTATTCCGCATAGTCCGCGATGCGCATGGGCGGCTGTCCCATCGTGCGCATGGCGGTGTTGCCCGTGCCCATGCCGAGGTGCACGCGCCCAGGCGCGAGCCGGTTCAGCGTGGCGAGCGCGGCCACGTGCACCGGCGGAATGCGCGTGCCGCAGATGGCCACCCCGGGCCCGAGGCGCAGCCGTGACGTCCGCTGCGCGGCCAGCGCGAGCACCGCGTAGCAGTCGGAGAACAGCATCTGGCTATCGGTGACCCACGCGGAGTCATACCCCAACGACTCGACGTGTGGATAAAAGTCCATCTCGTCGATGTCGGCCATCACGCAGACGCTGAGCCGCATGGAGCGTACGATACCTCAAAGGCTACGCGTTGTGGTGAGCTTGGTCGGGGTTGTCGAAGGGGAGAGGCGATGAGCGCGCTGCCGCGCGCGCTTCCTCGCGGTGTCGGCGCCGCGCTCCTGGCGGCGGCGCTGTTCGGCGCCAGCACGCCGTTCGCCAAGCTCCTCCTGCGCGAAGTCGACCCCTGGCTCCTCGCCGGCGTGCTCTACCTCGGATCGGGGCTGGGCCTGCTGGGCCTGGTCGCCATCCTCCGGCGTGCGCGCGGCGCACGGGCCGAGGCACCCCTCCAGGGTCAGGACTGGATCTGGCTCGGGCTCGCCATTGCGGCGGGCGGCGGCGCCGGCCCCGTCTTGCTGATGCTGGGCCTGTCGCGCACTGCCGCCACCACCGCCGCGCTGCTCCTGAATCTCGAGGGCGTGTTCACGGCGCTCCTGGCCTGGCTCGTCTTTCGCGAGAACCTCGACCGTCGCATCGCGCTCGGCATGGCCGCCATCGTCGGCGGCGGCATCGTGCTGACGGGAGGAACGCTCGCTCCGTCGGGCGGGATCGCGGGACCGCTGGCGATCGTCGCAGCCTGCCTGGCCTGGGCCATCGACAACAACCTGACACGTCGGATCGCCAGCGCCGATCCACTGCGTATCGCCATGCTGAAGGGGTGCGCTGCGGGCGTGGTGAACGTGGGCATCGCGCTCTCGCTGGGCGCGGCCTGGCCCGCGTCGGTGCCCCTGGCTGCGGGCGCGCTGCTCGGGCTGGGCGGCTACGGGATCAGCCTCGTCCTCTTCGTCGTGGCGCTCCGGCACGTGGGCGCCGCGCGCACCGGCGCCTATTTCTCTCTGGCGCCGTTCTTCGGAGCCGCGCTCGGCGTGGCGCTCCTGCGCGAGCCGATCACGGGGGCGCTGATCCTCGCCGGCGTGCTCATGGGGTGGGGCGTCTGGCTCCACGTCACGGAGGAGCACTCACACGAGCACGAGCACCACGCGATGGCGCACGCCCACCGGCACGTGCACGACGAGCACCATCAGCATGTCCACGAGGACGCGGCGCCCCCCGGCGAGCCCCATTCGCACTGGCACGTGCACGAGCCGCTGCGCCATCGGCACCCGCACTACCCGGATATCCACCACCGGCACGACCATCCCGGCTGAGCTTCATCCCAG
>Ga0111539_10002750_pt1 | contig 23341 bp, 19 predicted proteins | sample RhiMethybrSRZTD1_FD_79667 | JGI IMG/M metagenome (GOLD analysis project Ga0111539, IMG submission 79667) | Populus rhizosphere microbial communities from Tennessee, USA - Rhizosphere MetaG P. TD hybrid SRZTD1 (version 2) (version 2) | ecosystem: Host-associated > Plants > Roots > Rhizosphere >...
AGGCCGAAGTCGAACGAGATCATCGCCAACAAGTCCGATGCCGATGTCTCGCCTGGTGAAGGTCGTCACGTCGGACACCCGGTGCATCTGGCCGCGCATGGAGAAGCAAGCTCTTCTCGGACCACTCGAGGAGCACCGTCCATCCTCCGCCGCGCCGGGGACCGCGGCAAGCGTGCGGCAAGCATGTCAGGCAACTCGGTGCGCTGGGGCTGACGGCGCCGCCCATTCCCCAAGTGCTGCAGGCGGCCGCGATGGGTTCCCAGGTTCGGTCAGTACGCCTGGATCTCGAGCCCGCTCGTGAGGAGCAGCGCGCCGTTCGTGAGCGGCATCACCGCCTGGGCCCAGAACGTGACGGGACGCACCGCGGCCGGCAGCGGGATGTGCAGCCCGCTGTTGAAGAGCACGAGCGCAACGTCGGGGGAAGGCCACAGCACGCACGCTCCCCAGCCCGTCGGGAACAGGATCGGCTGTGGTGTGAAGCCGACCACGAGCACGGACAACATGGCCGGCGCACGCAGGTCGATGCCTCGGTCGGCGAAGGTCGGTTCACAGCCCAATGCGTCATTGTGAGGACAGCCGCTCACGGTCGTGTTGACCGACAGCGAGTTGTGCGGGCGGACTGCGGTTTCGAGGTAGATCGACGCCATCCCGGGCACGACGCACGCGGCATCCAGCAAGACGCGCAGCAAGAGCGGTTGTGGGCCGAGTTGCAGGTTCTGGAACTGGATCCCCGAGACAGGCACGAACGGCCAGTCGATCGTGCCGTCGTTGCCGAGGTCGATCGCGGCCATCGGCGCCGTGACGCCGGGCCAGACGTCCAGGACCCGGCGGATGTCGACGTCCACGAACACTGGCGCACTCGCCGCGAACCGGACCAGCAGCTCGTGCGGGCCCGATTGCGCGCTCGAGTTGGGCACCGTGACCCAGGCGGTGTTCGTGAGATGTGCGACCGCCAGGCCAGGCTCCGAGACGAGGGACCAGGCGAGCATGGCACTCGCGAACGTCGGCGCCGGCAACTGTGCCTCGAACTGCTGCCAGGATGGTAGCGGTCCCGCCGGCAGCGTCTGGGTCAACGTCGTGGCTCCGGCAGCCACGGTGACCGAGAGCGGCGTGAGCGCGGAGATGTCGACGGTCACCGCCTGTGCGAACGCCGGAGCGCACGCGAACGGGAGCAAAGGGAGTAGCTGTCTCATGCTTCGTTACTGCGGCCCGATGGCCGCGTGCCATAGCCGCGTGCCAGCGCGCAGTAACTGCCACGCAACTTCTCACGCCGAACCGCGCGATCACCCGGACTGCCCCCGCAGCGACCGCGGCAAAGGAACCGCGCCGGCGCCGCGCCGCGCCGCGCGCGTGAGGCCACGCCCCCGACTACATTCGTCGCGGCCACGCTGCTAGGCCCGTTCAGCCTCACGCCGTTCAAGGTCTACGCCGTGCGTTCTTCGCGCTGATGCCGAACTGACTGCGCCGCGCTTCGCCTGGCGCCGGCGTCAGTCCACGTTGAGCAGCGGGATGCCGAGTTCCTGCCGCAGCGACTCGAACCGCTCGATCTCCGCGTCAGGGAGGCCGGCCTGCAGCGCGTTCGCCACGGTGTAGAGATTGAACATGGTCTGGTAGACGCGCAGCTCGAACCGCAACGCCGGCGTCGGCGCTCGCCACATCGCCGCCAGCGCCGCGTCCGCGCGCGGCGCGACGATGCAGGCCGAGAGCGCCGGGATCAGGAGGCCTGTAGCGAAGCCGGCGACAGCACGCTTCCTGACGGCTGTGGCCGGACCGGGCGCCAGGGCCAGCACGCGCCGGCCGAGCTTCCAGTACACGCCCGCCACGAACAGCGGCAGCAACCCGAGCACACCGATCATGAAGAACATGCCGAGCAGGACCAGCGGCAGCAGCACGCAGCCGAACACCGCAGCGACGATGCTGCCCGACCACAGCACGCCACCGACCAGCGCGCCGCCGCGTCGCGGCAACCACCAAACCGCGGCGCAGGTCGCCACGGCCATGCACGCGAACTGGGTCACGAGGAACACACGCGCCCACGCCGGGCGGATCCAGGGCTCGAACAAGTAACCGTTGTGAATGACGGCTGGGTCGGCCACGAGGCAGAACAGCGGCGCGACGACGCCGATGCCGAGCATCAACCAAGGTCGGCGCTCGCGCCACTCTTGCCGGGCTGTGACAGCTGCTGCGCCCATCACGCACGGGAGCATACTCGCCACCCTCTCGCGCGTCTTGGCAGCGCGCAGCACTGCCGCCGCGCCCTTCTCGCGCGGAACCGGGATCGCACGACCCGGATCGGATAACACTGTGCGCATGGCCGCGGATCCGCGCGACGGCACGTTCGTGATCGAGGCAACGCTCGCCGGGCGCCTCGACCGCGCCGTGAAGTCGTTCCGCCCCGAGCTCAGCTGGAGCGAAGTGCGCGATCTGATCGCGCGCGGCAAGGTGCTCGTGGACGGCCGCGTCGTCGCCGATCCTGGCCACGCGGCCGCGGTGGGCGCAGCCGTGACGATCGCCGTCGCGAACCAGCGGCTCGTGGCCACCGATGCCGTGCCGCCGTTCGATCGCGCGCGCATCCTGCATCTCGATCGCGACCTCGTCGTGATCGACAAGCCGCCCGGCGTGCCGACGGTTCCGTTCGGCGACGAACCCGATGCGCTCGACAAGCGCCTGCACGCACTGCTCGGCGCGCGCGTGCACATCGTGCAGCGTCTCGACCGCGACACGAGCGGTGTGATGGTCTTCGCGCGTTCGAAGGATGCGTTCACGCACCTCGAGCACCAGTGGCGTCGGCACTCCGTGCGGCGCAGCTACCTCGCTGTCGCACACGGCGAGGTGCGTGCCGCGACGCTGCGTTCGTTCCTCGCCGAGGACCGCGGCGACGGCCTGCGCGGTTCGATCGCGAACTCGCGCGTCGGCAAGGAAGCGATCACGCACGTCGAACCCGTCGAGGCGCTGCGCGCGGCAACGCTCGTGCGCTGCCGGCTCGAGACGGGGCGCACGCACCAGATCCGCATCCACCTCGCCGAACGTGGTCACATGCTGCTCGGCGAACGCGGCTACGTGCGCGAGCACCGCGGTGAAGTGCTGCAGGCGCCGCGCATCCTGCTGCACGCGGCGGAGCTCGGCTTCGAACACCCTGTGACGGCGGCCGCGATGCAGTTCGTCGTGCCGATGCCCGAGGACATGGCCGCCGTCGTGAAGTCGCTGCGCGCGTGAGGGCCGCTCGGGGCGCGCGGCAAACACAGACTCAACTCAAGGCTTCGACTCGATCGTCCAGGCCCGGATCGTCTGGTTTCCCGCCGCGACGAGCATCTTGCAGTCCGGCCGGAACGCCAGCGAGAACGTGCGCTCGGATCCCGAATCGAGGCAGTGCAGTCTCGCGAGGTGTTGCCTGCTCCAGATCTCGATCGGTCCCGCCAGGCCCGAGGTTGCGAACGTCTTCCCGTCCGGCGACCACGCGACCGCGAAGACCTCCTTGGTCGCGCTGTCCAGCAGCTTCACCAGTGTTCCCTCGGCCACGTTCCAGATCCCGATCTTGCTGTCCACGTAGCCGATCGCGAGCAGCGTTCCGTCCGGCGAGAACGCCGGCTGTTGCGTGCTGGCTCGATCGAGCACGTGCAGCAGGTCGCCCGACTCGACGTCGAACACGTGCGTCTTGTCGTTGCGATTGCCGACCACGAGCAGCTTGCCGTCGGGGCTGAACACCGGAGTCAGGCCACCCTCGGTGCCGCTGACCTTGAACTTCCTCACCATGGTTCCGTCCGCCACGCTCCACATCCCGACCGCGAGGCCATACCCACCCGTAACGATGTGCCGGCCGGCCGGTGACCAAGCGAGCATCGGCCAATCCGGAACCGCAATGCACACGCGGCGCCCGGTCTTGCGTTCGACGATGACGCTTTCCCCGCAGCTCTCGTTGTAGGCGAGACTCTCGCCCTTCGGGTCGAACGCGAAGTACGCGGCCTCGGTGCCGAACTGCTCGCCCGTCGGCTTCAGCTCCGCGTCGAGGATCCGCACGGTTGCGCCGAGGTCCTGCAGCAACGCGAGTTCCTTACCACCGGGGCGCCACGCGACGCGCCAGCCCTTCTCTCCCATGTCCTTGCTCTGCGTGAAACCGACGCTGCGTCGTTCGCGCCCCAGCTCCTCCGCGATCACGAACAGTCGCTCCGCGGGCAGTCCATCGGATGGCGCGCTGATGGCACGCCGCAAGGCATCGAGCCCCGGCTCGCCGAGCTTCAGCAGCGCCGTGCGCGCGCGCGCGCGCACCGCGGGCGACTCGTTGCCGAGCTCCTCGATCGCGCGACTGACCACGGCGTCATCCTGCGCGCGCACCAGGCCGGTCGCGAACAGCAGAAACGAGCCGAGAGCGATCGGGGCTACGCGATTGTGCATGCGATCTGCGGTATGGGAGGCGGGAGAACGACGGTCGCGGATCGGCATTCTAGCCAACGATGTGTTTCAGGTAGGCTCCCGCTCCCCGGCATCCCCCACCGCCATGCGCACCATCGACGCCCTCGTTCCGTCCGCCGACGTCGCCGTGGCCTGCCACGATGGAGCGTGCGCTTTCCTGGCGGCACCCAGATGACCGGCGTCACCGCTGCCGAACCCCTGCGGGGCGCGCGCCTCGCCGCGGTCGCGGTCGTGCTGCTGACGATCTGGTCGTATCGCGGCATGCTCGCGCACCACTTCCACTCGGACGACTTCGCGCTCGTGCTGCAGAATCGCGATCTCGGCTTCGGTGGTTTCCTGCGCTGGCTCGTGCTCGCCGACTACGGCGGCCGCTCGTGGGCGTATTGGCGTCCGGGGTGGTCGCTGTTGTTCTGGGGCGTGCACGGCGTCGCCGGGCCGCAGCCGGGGCCCTTCATGCTGACGGCGCTGCTGCTGCACGTCGCTTGCGTCGTCGCGGTCTATCGCATCGCGCTGCGTGTCGCTGGCGCCATCCTGCCCGCGGCCGCCGCGGCCGTCGTCTTCGCGTTGCATCCGTCGCATGCCGAAGCGGTCGTGTGGGTCTCCGCGGCGTTCAACGTGCTGCCGGCGTGTCTCCTGCTGACGACGGCCGGTTGGCTCTTGTGGCGGCACCACTCGGAGGGCAGGCGGCGCGATGCGTGGTGGGCGTTCGCGCTGATTGCCGCGTCGTTCGCGTTCAAGGAAGCGGCCTACGGCTTCCCGGTGGTCGTCGCGGCGTCGTGGTGGTTCGGCGCGCAGGGCCAACGCTGGCAGCGCCAGCACGTACCGACCCTGCTGTTCGGCCTCGGGCTCTGCGCCGCGATCGGCTTGCACTACGTGCTCCGCAGCCACGCGACAGCCCCCACCGGTTCGCTGGCCGACCACACGACGGTGGTGACCGCGTGCCTTGCGGCTTTGCTGCGCGCGGTGGCCCCGCTGCCGGGCAGCCCAGGCGTGGTCGTCGCGATTGCCGCGGCGATCTTCGCGGTCGTCTTCGCGCTCGGCTCGAAGTCGACGCGCTACCTCCTGGTCTGGACGGCGTGCGCGACGCTGCCATACGTGCTGATGACGTCGGGCGGCCGCTTCTCCTACTTCGTGCACGCGCCGCTCGCGCTGTTGCTCGCGCGGGCCGGCACCGCATGCGGCGCCGCTCGCTCCACGAAGCGCTCCGTGCTCGCGGCGGCCGCGATCGTCGCGACGCTGTTCTTGTCGCCGCTGTGGCTCCAGGACGAGATCGCGCGCTTCGGCCGCGAAGGCGAAGCCGCGCAACGCGTGCTGGCTTCGCTCGAGCAGGGGCAGCTGCTCGACACCGACCGTCTGGTCGTGGACGTGATCCCCGAATGCCTGCGCAACGGTCTCGAGAGCGCGATCGAGCTGCGCATCGGCCGGCGCATCGAGGTCCGCTCGCTCGAAGCGAACCAGCGGCCGCCGTTCCTGATCGTCACCGAAGACGGCGCGCGTTTGGCGCGAGCCGGTGCGTTCGTGCACTTCGACGTCGACGCGAACCGCTTCGTGCGCCGTTCGTTCGCGGAGGCGTTCGGCGACCTGGTGCCGGTGCCGCTGTTCACGCTCGCGGGCCGTTGCCGCGTCGTCGCCGACGACGAGGAGGCGCTGCAACTGCTGCGCAGCGGCGCCGTCGATCCGGTCAACGAACCGATCGTGCACACACCGCTTCCGGAAGCCGTCGCCGAACCGGTCGCCGCGCGCATCGTCGAAGTGCGCACCGACGTGCGCAACATGGGCGTGGTCGTCGAATGCGAACGCGCCGTGCTGCTCGTCGTCGCGTTCCCGATCCCGGCCGAGTTCGTGAAGCCGCCGGGGGCCATCCATGTCGACGGCAAGCCGGTGCCCGTCGTGCGCGCCAATCTGCTGTTCCCTGCGGTCGTCGTGCCCGCCGGCCGGCACGACGTGCGGCTGCTGCCGTCGTTCGGCGGCTGAACGGCGTCGTCACCACACGAAGCGCACGACCTCGAGCTCCGGGCGCTCGCGCGCGAACTGTTCCTGCTGTTCCTTGGTGATGCAGCTGGTCCCGTTGACGTCGACGAACCGCAGATTCTGCGCGTCGCGGATCGTCGCGAACGACGCGTTCGTCAGGCTCCTGCAGCGCGACACGTGGAGTCGCCGCAGCGACGGGGCTGTGGCGAGCACACGCAACACGTCGTCGGTTACCCAGTCGTTGTCGGAGACGCGCAGCACACGCAGCCTCGGGAAGCGGTCGCGCACCAGCGCGGCGGCGTTCGCGTCCAGGCCGCGGCAGCGTTCGATCGCGAGCTCTTGCACGTTCACGGGCACGTGCAACAGCGCCGACGGCACGAGCTCGGCGTTGCCGCTGAGGTCGAGCGCTTCGAGCGCTCGCATCTCGGCCAGTGCCTGCAAGCCCATGCTCGTGAACACGCCGTCCGCGACGTTCAGGCGGCGCAGCGCCGTGCAATGCTGCAACGCCATCATCGCGCGGTCGCGCAGACCGGGGTTGCCCGATAGATCGAGCTCGGTGAGCTGACGCAGCGCGCCGAGCGCAGCGAGCGCCTCGGCGTCGAGCTGTGTGGCCTTCGCGAGCTCGAGCTTGCGCAGCCCCGCGCACCGTGCGATGGCCGCCGTGCCCGCAGCGCTGAACGAAGGGATCGCCAGCAGCGACAGCTCTTCGAGCTGCTCCGCGTTCGGCAACTCGGCGAGTGCTTGGTCGTCGAGCGCCATGTTCACGCAGCGCAGCGTGCTCAACGAACGCAGTCGCCCGAGCTCGCGCAGGTCCTCGGGCCGCAGCTGGCGCAGGTTCATCAACTCCAGCGACGCGAGCTTCGGCAGCTTGCACAGCGCGGCGAACCCGACGGCGGTCAGACGGTCCGCCGGCGAGTCGTTGATCAGCTCGAGCGCCACGAGGTTGCTGCGCTTCGCGAGCAACGCTGCGGCAGCGTCGCCGAGGTCGCGGCACTGGATGCGCGCGACGTCGTCCGGCAGCGCCTCGATGTCCTGGACCGAACGAACCTGCTCGCTGCGATCGAACACCTGGTATCGCTCACACAACGCGGCGAACGCGTCGCGTCGATCCGCGGGTGGATACCACTCGACGCGTTTGCCGCTGCGCAGCAGCGTCTCGACGTGCGCGAGTGTCAGCAGCGGGCTGTTCACGTGGTCACCCCAATCGCCCCCGACATGACGACTCTGCTGCGACACCGTGCCGAAGTCGATCGTGCGAAGCTGCTGCGCGGCGGCGAGCAGTGCGATCGACGGCTCGCCGACCTTGGGGCAGCTGCGGATGCGCAGGATGCGCAGCGACGGCATGCCGACGAGGTGCGCGACCGTCGTGTCGTCGATCTCGCACTCCTGGAGGTCCAGTTCGCGCAGGCGCGGATACCTGGCGCGCAGCTGCTTGCCGATGTCGGGCTCGACGAGAGAGTTGCCGAGCCGCAGCGTGGTCAACGCGGGCCAGTCCTGGAGGCTCGCGCCGACAATGCGGTTCTCGGGCGGGAGCGTGGGGACCGGTGGCGGGAAACGCAGCGCCGTCGCATCGTTGGCGATGCCTCGAAACACGTAGCCGATCGAGGAGACGTCGAGTGAGCGCAGCCCCTGCAGGCGGCCGAGTGGTTTCCAGGCCTCCGGCGGCGCGCCGGTGCTCCCGCTGAGCGACAGGTCGCGCAACCCGGCGCAGGCGCCGATCGCGGCGAGCGCGGCCGAATCGAGCCGCAGGTTCAGCTCCATCGTCAACCGGCGCAGCGACGGCAGGCGCGGCAGGAACTGCAGTTGCTCGCCGCCGAGATCGAAGTAGCTGAGCCGCAGCTGCTCGAGCAGCGGCAACCGCTCGAGCTCGCGCATGCGCGCCCCCTCGACGCTCTGCACTGCCAGCAGCTCGAGCGTGCGCAGCTTCGCCAGCGACCCGATCGCGGCGAACGCGGCGTCGGTGATCGAGACGGCGGGTGCGTCGTCGGCGCGGCGGCCCGCGACGCTCGCGTAGATGCGCAGGTGCTCGAGGTTCGGGCAACGCGCGGCGAGTGCCGCGACCGCGGCGTCGTCCTGGTTGCGCAACTCGACGGCCTTCAGGTCGACGGGCAGCGACGGGATCGCCGCCGCCGACGCGACCTCGAGCCACTTCGGGGCATCCGGTTGCTGCGCCTCGTCCACGGGCCCGTCGCTGCGCGGCGCTTCGCGCCGCAGCAACGCGACGCCGAGCACGGTCAGAACGCCGAGCAGGAACACTGCCGCGAACGCGAGCCAGCGCGCGCGCCGCGGCGGCCGTGCCGCCTCATCGTCGCCGGTCTCACCGGCTGCCGCGCGCGCGAGCACCGCCGCCGTCACGTCGGGCGCGCGTTCGCGACCCGTCACTTCGCGCAGCGCCCAGTCGAACCGCCGCTCGAGCACTTCGCCGTCGCGTTCGTCACGTTCGTTCGGGTAGTTCATGCCTCACCTCCGAGCCGGCGCTCGATGCACTCGCGCAGCAGCGCGCGCACACGCTGCAGCAGCGTCTTCACGCCGTTCTCCTTCATGCCCATCGCAGCCGCGGTCGCGCTGCGGTCGAGGTCGTCGCCGTAGAAGCGCTGCACGACCTCGCGCGCGCGACCGTCGAGCGTGCTCACGCATGCACGCAGCGCCGCGAGCCAGCGCTCGCCGTCGTCTGCCGCCGCGTGCTCGTGCCACCAGCGGTCGGCGAGCTCGACGAGCAGCTCTTCGCGCCGGCCCTGGTCGCGCCGGCGCCGCAAGAACAGGTGCCGCGCGGTCTGCCGCAGGAACGCAGCGGTCGCGCCCTCGCCTCGATCCTCGTGCAGGCGCCGCATCGCGACCAGGAACGTGTCCTGCATCACGTCCTCGGCGAGATCCGCCGGCGCGCCGAGCGAACGCACGTAGCGCCACAGCCCGAGCTGGTGGCGGCGGATCACACTCGCGAGGTCAGGCAAGCTCGGGCTCATCGGCGCAGCGCGGGCGATCGTCGGCGAAGTCACGTGCAAGCATCCCGCGGGAGCGCGCAGGGTATTCGGCGGGGGCGAGAAACCAGGGTCCTGCTCGCAGGGTCCATGATGCCAGACTGCCGGGACGCAACCGGGAGGACCTCGGCGTCTCCGCGCTCGCGCGCTGACGCTGCGCCGTCCCGCGCGACCAGGGAGGTTTGGGCCGACGTGATGGGCTGGCGCCGCTGCCGACGGACTCGCTGGTGACTCTCCCACCTTCCGGAGCCCACAACGATGCTTCCCTACCCGACCGACCGACGCCGCCTGCTCATGATGGTGCGCGTGTTCGTGCACGAGCTCTCCGAGTTCGTCGCTGCGCATGCCGACGGCATGCAATACCCGTCCGCCCCCGACGACCAGTGCGCCGACCACCTGCTCGAAGCGTTCCTCGCGCGCCTCGCGGAGGACGCGAACCAGATCGACGGCGTCTTCCGCAACATGACCGGCAACGTCGAGACCGAAGCCGAGGTGCAGTATTCGCTCGTGGGTCACCTGCGCAACCTCGTGCAGCAGACCCCGTGGCACCACAACCGCCTGCGGCTGAACTGACCCCCCGCTGACGAAGAGGCGCGGTCGCCGCAGCCGGCACGAGTGCGGCGGCGACCCGGGCAGGTTCAGGCGGACTCGATGGGCGGGCGCGGCGGCGCGCTCACTGGACCGTGAAGCTGACCGCGTTGCTCATGTCGATTGCCGTCGGGCCGAACACGAGTCCCTGCGCCGACATCGTCAGCCCGGACAGCGCCGGGTTCGGCGGCACCCCGATCGCCAGGCCGGCATCCCCCGTTCCTGAAGTCAGCGCCGCGAACGTGAACACCGGTCCCGAGATGTCGAGCCACAGCGAACAGCCGAACAACGGGATCGGCACCGGCAGTGCGCCGTTGTTCGCGACCCCGAACAACGCGATGGCCGTCGGCAGCGCGTCGACGAGTTGGAGCGTCGTCGTCGTGTTCAGAAAGAAGAAGTCGTCGGCGACGAGCCGCGGCACGAGCGTCGTCGCGCTGCAACCGGTGCCGGTGTTCACGACCGCGGGCACCGCGAGCGTCGTGAGGCGCTGGTAGTAGCATGCGATGTCGGAGCCGGCCAGCGAGACCGTCGGCGGCAGCGAGCCCGTGAACGTGTGCGCGCGCTGCCAGGCGCCGAACGACAACGGCGGCTGCGCGGCCGTCGTGTAGAAGTACTGGACGTTGGCATTCCAGTAGACGCCCAGCACGTAGTAGTTGCCGGCCACGAGCGGCATCGCGATCGGCCCGGACGAGTACCACGCTGCGCCAATGCCACCCGTGACCTGGACCTGTTGCGTCCAATCGAGCGTCGCGAGCCCGGTGCGCGAATGATGGCGATACAGGAAGAACGTCAGCGTGTCGGGTACGGGCACGTTCAGGTGCATCTCGAAGTCGAGCAGATACACCGACGTGTCGACGCGGTAGAGGCTGCCTTTGCCGCGGTTGGTGCCGGACGGCGACGTGACGGTGCCGCCAACGATCTCGATCATCTGCGCCGGCAGCGCGAGAGAAACGAACAGTATTGCGAGGAGCGGACGAAGCATGGGACCTCCTGGGACGGAACGAAGAACGGAGAGTCTATGCGCGATCGCGTCGCCGCCAACCCCACCTGCGTCCGAGTCCTTCGCGCGTGCTGGCTCGCGCGCGAACTGGACCGCGATCCGGGCGACCACCTCCTGGAGTACTGACCGGGCGAAAGAGGATCGCAACGCACGGCATCGTGCGGACCATCTTGACTACTGCGGTAGTTGCAGGACGATCGCGCGCCACCGGAGGTCCCGACATGAAGGTGCAGTTCGTCATCGCCGTCGCACTTCTACTCGCTGGCAGCGCTGCCACGCTGCGCGCCCAGGACGACACCATCCCGTGTGATCGCACCGCGATCCAATGGGTCTTGCCCGGCGACTTCCCGCAGGCGCTCGCGCGCGCGCAGCAGGAGCAGCGCATCCTCGTGATCAAGGGAATCTCGTTCGGCGTCGACGACGCGGGAGCGAAGTGCGCGACCAAAGGCGTCTGGTGACCCGGCGCCGAACCAATGAGAGGGGGTCCCTTCTCGGAAACGCGCGTGATCGAGCTCCTGAACCGCCGCTTCGTACCGTTCTACTTCAACACCGGCGGCCCCGGGCAAGGCAAGGACGACAAAGCACACGACTTCGTGACCGGCAAGGTGCCGAACCGCTGGGCCTACTTCGCCGCGTTCGCGCCCGACGGCCGCATCCTCGGCCAGTCCGGCATCTACGACGGCACCGAGCAGGTGTTCGCGTGGCTGCGCGCGCTGCTGCGGCGTCATCCCGAGTTCGATCGGCCGACCGCGGCCGAGACCGAAGCGCGCAAGCAGGCCAGCGCGGAGCTCGCGGCGCCGGCGGCGCTCGAGGTAGCGCGGTTGTGCGAGCAGCTCACCTGGTACGCGGAGTGCAAACACGCCTGCGAACGCGTGCTCGCGGTCGGCGACCCGACCCAACGCGCCGAGGCCCATCGCTGTCTCTTGCGCATCGCGCGCGCCGACGGTGATTGGCCGGCGCACGCCACGGCGCTCGCGGCTGCGACCGCGAGCGAAGACGCAGCGCTGGCCACGGATCTCGCGATCGAGGCCGGCCTGCGCCTGCTCGCCGAGAAGCGCTTCGCGAGCGCGCGTGTCGCGCTCGAGTCCGCGATCGCGGATGCGAAGAGCTCGCCGCGCCTCGCCGAGCTGCACTACGAAGCCGGCCGTTCGTGTTGGTTCAACGGCGACCGCTACTGGGCGAAGGCGCACTGGTGCTGGATCCTCGACGAGCGCCCCGACGACCGCATGGCGATGCGCGCGCGGCTCGCGGCCGGCGCCGAGGCGTTCCCGTATCTGAACTGCGAGCTCGGCAACTTCGAGGCGAAGACGGGCCCCGTCGGCCCTGACGCGCTCGACGCCGGCGTGCGCAAGGCGCAGGCCACCTACGCGCAGCTGCGCGAGCGCCTGCTCGCGAACAAGTACGAGCTCGTTTCGGCGCGCGAGGCGGCGCCGCACGAACCCGAAGTCGTGCTCGCTCGCACGCCGGAGCCGGCGGTCGATCCCGTCGACGCGACCGACAACCTCGTTGCGCGTCTCGCCGATGCCGACGCAAAGACACGCAGCAAGCTGATCGAGCAGATCGCCGCCGCCGGCGAAGCAGCCGCGCAGCCGCTCGTCGTCGCTGCCGGCAACGAGGACTTCCGCGGCCGGCTCGCGGCGGTCGTGGCGACGGGCAAGTTGTTCGAGGCGCATCCCGAGATCGGCAAGGAACCGCGCAGCTGGTTCAAGCGGCCGCTGGCTCAGCTGGCGCGCGGCGGCGACCAGGAGCTCGCGGCGGCCGCCAAGGCAGCAGTCGCGGCGATGCAGACCGGCCAGTAGCCGGTCATCGTCGCAACGCGGCCCGTTGCGGCACGAGAAGTGCTCGCGCGAGGCACCTCCGGCCCTCAACCCTCTCCGCGCCATGTGCACTCGATGGCTCGCCGCGTCTGTCCTGTTCGCGCTCGCCGGTCACCCCGCAGCGCAAGCCGTTCATCTCGTGGGTCCCGGCCAGCTCGCGACGATCCAGGACGCGATCGATCTCGCGGCATCCGGCGACGTCGTGCTCGTCGACGCCGGCGTCTATCCGTCGTTTCACGTCGGAAAGCCGTTGACGATCACCGCGATGCCGTCGGCTCTCGTGCAGGTCGTGACGGCGGGCGCCGTGACGTTCACGCTGCTGCCCACCGACCGCGTGCACCTCGGCGGTCTCGACATCCAGGCCGCGGGCGTGCTGATCGAAGGCGGCATCGTCTCGCTCGAGCGATGCACGCTGCGGCCGCACCGTGGGCTCCGGCTCGTCCAGTGTGTGGCGGCGTTGCGTTGGTGTGCCGTCGGCGCCGCGATCGGCAACGGCGTGCTGGTCGAGAACGCGCACCTGCACGCCAGCGACAGCACGTTCAGCACGGCGGCCGGCAGCGTCGTCGCGCACGAGTTCGCAGCGGTGAAGGTCGAGGGCGCGTGCACGTGCCAGCTGTGCCTCTGCACGCTCTTCGGCACCTGGCCGGCGGGTTCGTGGCCTGGCGTGCCGCTGCACGTGGCGGCGGCCGCTGCAGGCTACGAACGCATCTGGCTCGTCGACTGCACGCTGATCGGCGGTTTCGGCCCGGGCGGCAGCGTGGGCCCGTGCGTCGTCGCGCCGCGCGCGCCGGCACCGGCTCCGGTGCGCTTGCACCGCTGCGCGACCGCGGGCGCGCTGATCGGCTCGATCGCGTCGGGGCCCGTGGTCGGACTGCACACGCCCGTCGACATGCAGATCGGTGCCTCGTTCACGACGACGATGATCGGCGAACCCGGGCACCTGTTGCTGCTCTACTCCGGCACCAACATCCTGGGCCCGTTCCCGATCTCGCTCGTCGAGCAGCCCGCGCTCGGCTTCCTCGACACCGTGATCCTCGGCGCATCGATCGCGAACGGCCAAGGCAGAGCCGACTTCCCGTTCGCCGTGCCCGACAACCCCAACTTGCGACATCAGGTGCTGTGGTGGCGCGGCTTGGACCTGACGACGACGCCGTGGCAGGCGACGCCCGCGTTCGTCACTCTCGTGCAGTGAGGTGGCACTGGCCCTCACGCCAGCTCCACAGGTATCATCGACTCGGTTGCCGGCCGGCACGGTAAGTGCTTGCGCGAGGCAACCTCCGGCCCTCAACCCTCTCCGCGCCATGTCCACTCGATGGCTCGCCATCGGCGTCCTGTTCGCGCTTGCCGGTCACACCGCGGCGCAAGCCGTTCATCTCGTGGGCCCTGGCCAGCACACGACGATCCAAGCCGCGATCGACCTCGCGGCACCGGGCGACGTCGTGCTCGTCGACGCCGGCGTCTATCCGACGTTTCACGTCGGAAAGTCGTTGACGATCACCGCCATGCCGTCGGCCCTGGTGCAGGTCGTGACGACGGGCGCGGTGACGTTCACGCTGCTGCCGGACGACCGCGTGCACCTCGGGGGTCTCGACATCCAGGCCGCGGGTGTGACGGTCGAAGGCGGCCTGGTGTCGATGGAGCGGTGCACGCTGCGGCCCCACCGTGGGCTCCGGCTCGTGGACTGCGTTGCGGCGCTGCGCTGGTGTGCCGTCGACGCCGCGATCGGCAGCGCCGTGCAGGCCGAGAACACGCACCTGCACGCCAGCGACAGCACGTTCAGCACGACCGCCGGCAGTTTCGTGCCCGATGAGTTTGCAGCGGTGAAGATCGAGGCCGCGAGCACGTGCCAACTGTCGCTCTGCACGCTGTTCGGCACCTGGCCCGCTGGCCTGTTGCCGAGCGTGGCGTTGCACGTGGCGAACTCCACCGCGACGATCGAACGCATCTGGCTGGTCGAGTGCACGCTGCTCGGCGGCTTCGGCCCGGGCAGCAGCGTGGGCCCCAGCGTCGTCGCACCGCCTGCGCCGGCGCCGGCGCCGGTGCGTACGCACCGCTGCACGACCGCGGGCGCGCTGATCGGCTCGATCGCGTCGGGGCCAGTGGTCGGACTGCACACGCCCGTCGACATGCAGATCGGTGCCTTGTTCACGACGACGATGATCAGCGACCCGGGGCACCTGCTGGTCCTCTACATCGGCACCAACCTCGTGGGCCCGTTCCCGCTCTGGTTCATCGAGCAGCCCGTGTTCGGCTTCTACGACGTTCAGTTCTTCGCCTGGGTGCTCGCGAACGGCCAGGGCAGGGCCGACTTCCCGCTCGTCCTGCCCAACAACCCGGCCTTGCGCCATCAGGTGATCTGGTGGCGCGGCTTGGACCTGAGCGCGTCGCCGACGCAGTTGACGCAAGTGTTCCTCAGTCTCGTGCAGTGAGCGAGTAGCCTGCGACGAGGCCCGGCGCGATCACCGCAACGGATCCGGGCCCTTGTAGCCGCGGCAGACATAGATGTCGGCGTCGTAGTGGTGCACGCCGAGGCGGCAGACCTGCACGCGTTCGAGCTTCTCCATGCTCAGAAATCGCATGCTGGCTTCGCGCACCATCGCGCCGCGCTGCTCGGGCCGCGGCAGCACGAAGATCGCGTCCTGGCCGATGCGGTCCTTCGGCCGGCTCCAGTGATCGAACTGCAGCCCGCGCATGCCGATCACGTTCTGCGCCAGCGTCGGTTCGAAGTTCGGGTCGGCGACGAAACCGTTCTCGAGCGGGCGCTCCTTGCGCCGCTGCAGCAGCACCTGTCGCCCCAGTTGCGCCGCGTCGCGGTAGTCGGCCGCGAAATAGAAGATGTTGCCCTCGATGCCGTCCTCGGGATCGAACTTGTCCTCCCACACCTCGGCGCGCGCGGCGATCTCCTCCCAACCGCTCCACGTCGTGCCGCGGCCCGGCGGCACCAGGTGCATCGCGGGCGCGAGCAGCATCGCCGCCGGCACGAGCATCAAGCTCGCGGCGGCAACGCGCGCGAGGCGTGGCCGGACGACCGCCGCCGCGTGTTCGCTCCACCACACGGCGACGCCGAGCAGCAGCGGCACGAACGCCGGCGCGAGCCAGTTCATCTTGACCTGCATCCACACCGAGCTGACGACGAACCACACCGGCAGCGGCATGCCGAACGCGAGCAGCCACCGGATGCGCGCGTCGGCGCGCCCGCGGCGCACGAGCCACCCGAGGCTCACGGCGATCGCGATCCCGAGCACCGGGTGCACGATCAGCAGCTGCTGGCCCGCGAACTGGAGCAACCACCGCCAGCCCAGCTCCCCCTTCGAGAAGCGCTCGCCGGTCTGGAAGCGGAACGACTCGAAGTGGTTGTTCACGTTCCACACGACGACCGGCAGGAAGACGACGGCGGCGACGAGCACCGCGACATACGGTCCCGGGCGGCGCAGCTGCCGGCGCGTCAGCGGGTCGCACGCCAGCAACACGACGCCGCTGATCGCGAGGAACGCGCCCGAGTACTTGCTCAGCAGCGTGATGCCGGCGGCGACGCCCGCGACGATCCACCACGCCACCGAGCCCGAGCGCGCGCGCCACATCGCCAGCATCACGAGCGTCCAGCCGCACACGAGCGACGCATCCGGGTTGACCAGGAAGTGCGTCATCGCGAGGATCGGAGCGGCGACGCTCAGCAGGATCCACAAACCGACGCCGCCGTCGGGGATGCCGAAGTCGCGCAGCAGCTTCGCGCCGAACGCGGTGACCCCGAGCCCGCACAACCAGGTGCAGAAGCGCAGGCCGAAGCAGCCGTCGCCGAAGACGCTCGTCCCGAACCAGATCAACCACGCGACCAGCGGCGGGTGGTCGAAGTACGACAGGTCCTGGTGCTGCGCGTAGGTCCAGTAGTACGCCTCTTGCGAGAACACCGGCATCGTGGCGCACATCCACGCTGTCGCCGCGGCGACGAGCCAGAACAAGACGCGAGGATGGCCGAGAGCGCGACTGAGCATGAGGGGCAAGCGTCGACGAACGAGTCGCGGACCGGCTCCGCTCCGTGCGCGATCGTCTCGGCGATCGAGCACGACGAGCGAGAGGGCGTTCGCGGGACTCGGGATCGGGGCTCATTGTCTCCGGCCGCGGCGCGGGCAGCCATCACAGACTTCCGGCCGCGAGTTTTTGGCGACAACGACTGGCGGGCATCGGCCCAACGACGCCGGGTGGCAGGTGCTCGCAGCAGGCGCCGCGCGCGCCTACCGTTGCGCCATGAAGAGGGTCGTCGCGCTCGCCTGGGTGATCGCCGGCACCGCCGGTGCTCGTCGAGGGCCTGTGTGTCGAGCCGGCGACGCCGAAGTGACGCGCGTCAGACGGGCGGCAGCGCGCGCATCTCCTCGATGATCGCCGCCGTGACGGAAACGCACGTGCCGGTGCCGCCGAGGTCGGGCGTCAGCTCCGCGCGGCGCTTCTGCGTGACGGCGGCGATGCCGCGGCGGATGCGGCGGTAGGCGTCCGGATAGCCGAGGTCGTGGCACATCATCGCGGCCGACAGCGTCAACGCGATCGGATTCGCGATGCCCTTGCCCGCGATGTCGAGGGCCGTGCCGTGGATCGCCTCGTAGACGGCGCAGCCTTCGCCATAGTTGGCGCCCGGAGCGAGCCCGAGGCCGCCGATCAGACCCGCGGCGAGATCGCTGACGATGTCGCCATAGAGGTTCTCGAGCAGCAGCACGTCGTATGCGTCCGGCTTCGTCACGAGCCGCATGCACAACGCGTCGACGAGCACGTCGTCGGACTTGATGTCGGGATGAGCCGCCGCCTCCTCCTGCGCGCAACGCAGGAACAGGCCGTCGGCCATCTTCATGATGTTCGCCTTGTGCACGGCCGTGACGCGCTTGCGCCCCCACTTCTTTGCGTAGTCGAACGCGAAGCGCGCGATGCGGCGGCTCGCCGTCGCCGTGATGACCTTGATCGACGTGACCACACCCGGCGCGACCTCGTTCTCGAGACCCGCATACAGGTCCTCGGTGTTCTCGCGCACGATGATCAGGTCCACGGACCCGTAACGCGTCTCGAGGCCCGGCACGGTCTTGACGGGCCGCACGTTCGCGAAGAGCCCGAGCTCCTTGCGCAGGCGCACGTTCGCCGACACGTGCCCGCCGCCGCTCGGCGTGGTCGTCGGTCCCTTCAGCGCGATGCCGCAGTCGCGGATCAGCTGCAGCGTCGCGCGCGGCAGCGCGTCGCCGTGTTGTTCGATCGCGCCGAGGCCGATGTCGCCAGGCAGCCACTCGACCTTCACGCCGGCGGCCTCGACGATCTTGCGCGCAGCCGTGCCAACCTCAGGACCGATCCCGTCGCCGGGCAGATAGACGATGCGGTGCATTGCGCAGACGTTAGTGGAGAGACCGCCGCGCAGCGCGTGCGAACCAGCAACGCCGGCGAACGGCTGGCGCAGCGCGCGGCGGGCGCGCAGAATCGCCGCCATGCACTTCGAGCTCCGTGTCCTGTTCGCCGTCCTCGCCATCACCGGCGCCCTCGCCGCCCAGGAACCGCCGGGCAAGCAGGTTGAGCCACCCAAGCAGCAAGCGGCGGCGCCGACGAGCCTCGGCACCACCGGCCTCGAGATGGTGCTGCCAACCGGCATGAAGGTCGCCGACGGCGCGCCGCATGGACTCGTGTTCCTGGCGCTCGCCGACGAGGTCGACGGCTTCCGCGACAACATCAACCTCACCGTCGGTCCCACGAGCCCGCCGCCGGTCGCGGACGCAATGATCAAGGCCGAGATGACGGCGCAGCTCGGCAAGACGCTGACCGGGTATGCGTTCGTCGCCGACGGACGTCTCGACCTGCTTGGCGCGAGCGCCTACTGGCTGTCGGGCACGTTCCGGCAGGGCGAGACGAAGCTGCGCAACCTGCAGGTGATGATCCCCGGCACGCCATGCCACTGGCTGACGCTGACGGCGCGCGCTGATGCGTTCGCCGAGCGCGACGCCCAGCTGCGCAAGGCGCTCGCGAGCCTGCGCCGCGTTGGCGAGGAGGAGCCGGTGGTGAACGTGACGGTGCGCGTGCAGGGCAAGCGGCTCTGCGTCGACGAACTCGGCTTCTCGATCGAGGCGCCGGCGGGATGGAAGGTGGCCGACGCGAGTAGCGTCCTGGGCGCATTCCTCTTCGCCGCCGGCCCCGCAATCGCCGGTTTCGCGCCCAACGTGAACGTCCGCACCCAGCCCGGCGCCGACGCGCTGGATCCGGCCGCGGTGCGCAAGAAGGCGGAGCCGGTGCTGGCGAAGATGTTCGACAAGATGAAGCTGGCCGAATGCGCGTCGCGCACCGTCGGCGGCCGCAAGGCCGTGCGCCTGCGCGGCAGCTTCGAGCAGGCCGAGCGCCCGCTCACGGTCGTGCAGTATCTGGTGCCGGCGCAGCCACGCACGTTCGTGATCACCTACACCGTGCCGACCAGCGAGGCGGCGAAGCTGCTCGCCGCGCTCGACGCATCGGCGGCGACGATCGAGGTAGTGGCGCAGGAGAAGGCGGAGAAGCGAGAGCCCGAGAAGAAGCGTTGAGCCGCTGCTGCTGCTCAGCATCTCGATTCGTCCCGGCGGAACGACGAGCGCGCCCCGTTCCTGCCGGACCGCTCGAGCCGGTCGTGGCACCGCGTTTTTCGAGTAGGCTTCCGGTCGTCTTCGGGATCCGGAGATCACCACCATGCGCACCCTCGCCACTCTCGTTCCGTTCGTGCTTCCCGTGCTGCAATTGCCGGCGCAATCGCTGCTGCACAGCTACTCGCTGCCGCCCGGCGTCGATTGCCAGCTCCTGCGACCCGCCGGCGACACGAACGGCGACGGCAAACCCGACTTCGTCGCAATCACGAAGCAGTACCTGCCGACGACCGTGGTGCTCAGCGTCGTGATCGTCTCGGGCGCGACTGGCGCGCCGCTGCACACGCTGACGGACCCGGTGCTGCAAAACGAGCGCGAGGTCGTCGGGATCGGCGACGTCAACGGCGACAACCGCAGCGACGTGCTGCTCGTGACCGCACAGCTGCTGCGCGTCTACTCGGGTGCTTCGGGTCAGGTCCTGGCGTCACTACCGATCAGCCCTTCGAACCTCAGCGCCCTCACCGGGTGCGGCATCGGCGACTACAACGGCAACGGCACGGCCGACGTCGCCATCGCCATCAACGACAGCAGCAGCGGCAACACGACATTGCGGCTGCTGCGCGGCGAGAACCTCTCGCTGTTGACGAACCTCGCGACCTTTCAGGGCGGTGACGACCCCACGATACGCGCAGTCGGCGACATCACGGGCGACGGCAAGATGGAGATCGCGTACTGCCGGGCGACCGGGTCGGTGGACGTCGTCAACGGATCGTCCGGCGCCGTGTTGTGGTCGCTCGCACCGGGAGGAAACGATGGCGGACGCAGGATCGACGCGCTCGATCTCGACGGCGACGGCAAGCGCGAGCTGTTCTTCTTCCGGCCGGAGCTCAACGGACCCGGCTTCCATGGGATGTTCTCCGTTCACGAAGCCGTCACCGGTGCGCAGCGATTCGCGCGCCAGAGTCCGATCGGTAATGGCTACGGCACCACGGTCGCCGGACTCGGCGATCTCGACCTGGACGGCACGCAGGACTACGCGCAGTTGTTCTACGGAAACGGAACGCCGACCGTGCTCGCGAGCTCGGGTGCGAACGGCCGGCGGTTGTGGGCCTTGCCGAGCTGGCCGCCGCTGCTGTCGCTCTGGTGGTGGCTCGCGCCGGTCGGCGACGTCGACGGGGACTCGTTCGGCGACTTCGCCGTACTGAGCGACGGCCAGGTTTCCGATGGCTTCCACGTGATCTCGGGCAGGGTCCTCGCCGAGTCGCAGCCGCAGGCGGGCGCATGCGGCGGCGGACCGTTCTTCCCGCTGCTCGGCGCGACGCGGCCGATCCTCGGTCAGGTGATGACGATCGCTGGTCAATACGGCCCAACCGCGGCGGGTCTGCTCGCGTTCAGCCTGCAGCCGGCGGCGCCGACGTGGCTTGGCGCGAGCACGTGCTACGCCTACATCGACCTCGGCAACGCGATCGTGCTCGCGGGGATCACGCAGCCGCAATGGAGCCTGCCGGTGCCGATTCCGCTCTTGCCGCAGGGTGCCGGCATCGAGATCGCGCTGCAGGCCGTGTTCCTGCCGACGTCGGGGCCGCTCGGCTTCGACCTCAGCAACGGCGTCTGGGGCCGGCTCGGGTATCAGTGATCCGGCGCGCCGGCGCCCGATTCTCGACTTCGTCGCGTACTCTTCGCGGTGCCGCGGGGATACCCGCGCGTGATCCGCGTGAGCGAACGTCGTCATAGCCCGAGTCCGGTCGTGTCCGTGAGCCAGGAGACCGACCCGATCGCGGCGTTCGTGCGGCGGCACCAGACCGGGCTGTGGCGGTTCCTGCGCGTGCTCGGTTGCCGCGGCCAGCAGGCCGAGGCGATCGCGCAGGACGCGTTGGTGCTCGCGCTGCAGCGCCGCGTCGACGGCGCCGGTGACGCCGATGCGGCGGCGTTCCTGCGGCAGACGTGCAAGCACCTGTGGCTGCGCGAGCAGCGCGACGACCGGCGGCGCGCGGAGCGCCACGCGGCGGCGGCCGAGCGTTCGTGGCAGCGCGATCTCGCGGGCGACGACGGCGCCGGGTGGCTCGCTGCGCTCGATCGCTGCCTCGCGGAGCTGCCGGAGCGTTCGCGGCGCGCGCTCGACGCTACGTATCGCGACGGGCTCGGGCGTGCCGAGCTCGGCGCGGAGCTCGGCATCGGCGAACACGGCGTGCGCACGCTGCTGCAGCGGTTGCGCGCGGCATTGCGCGAGTGCATCGAACGGAGGCGGCAGTCATGAGCACGAACGGCGATGACGGCGATCCCGTGATGGACTGGGCGCTCGGCGAGCGCATCGGCGGCGAACGCGCACCCGATCTCGTCGACGCGGTGCGCGCACGGCTCGCGGCCGGCGGCGCGCCGGATCCGATGGCGCGTCGGCGCTGGACTACGCAACTGTGGGCCGCGGCGATCGTCGTGCTCGGCGTGTTCGTGGTCGTCGCGGTCGCGGTGTGGCCGCGCGGCGCCGACCGCGACGTCGCCGAGCCACCGGTGCAGGAGCCGCCGCTCGCGCCGGTCTACACGAAGGCCGACGCGGACGCGTTGCCGGCGGCGACGCGCGGTGTCGAAGCGTTCGACGTCGACGACGCGACGATCGCGGCGCTGACGCGGCTGCGCGACCTCGAGGTGCTCGTCGTGCGCGAGCCGTTCCACGAGTCGTTCGGGCTCTCCCCGAAGCGCCAGCCACCGACGGACCCGAAGCACGTGACCGCGGCCGCGTGGAAGGATCTGCTGTCGTTCACGAAGCTGCGGCGGCTCGAGTTGTCGGGCACCTTGCTTGCGGGCCGCGTACCACCCGAGCAGATCGCCGACGCGCTCGAGCGCCTGCCTCTCTTGTCGTCGCTGGCGCTGCGTTACCTCGACACGAGCGAGGAACTGCTGCGCGTGCTGCCGCGGATCCGCGGCCTGCAGTGTCTCGACCTGTCGTTCAACCACGGCTTCGACGGCGGCTGGATCGACGCGGTTGTGCAGTGCCGCGCGCTGCGAGTGCTGTCGGTGTGCGGGTGCCAACAGGTGAACGGGGTCGAACTCGCGCGGCTCTGCGAACTGCCGGACCTCGAGGACCTCGACGTCGGCATGATCGACGGCATCAACATGCGCAACGACGGCAACCACCTCAGTTGGCGCGGGAAGAACCGGCGCGGCATGGGCCCGACCGACGAAGCCCTCGCCGGCCTCGCGAAGTGCAGCAAGCTGCGCGTGCTGAACGTCACGGGCGGCAACTGGACCGCTGCGGGGCTCGCGTTGCTCGGCGAGTGCAAAGACCTGAAGGTGCTGCTCGCGAGCGGCGGCGACCCGAACCACTCGTTCGTCGCGTCACTACCCGCGGGGCTCGAACGACTCGAGGTCTGCGGCGACTACAAGGACGCGTTCTGCGCCGCGGTCGCCGAACACCTGCCGAAGCTGCGCCACCTCACGATCGCTGCGTGCTACCGGATCACCGACAGCGGGCTCGCGAAGGTCGCGGCGATGCCGTCGCTGCGCGTGCTCGACATGCGGCAGATGCGCGGGCTGACGGTCGCTTCGATCGACACGCTGCTCGCGGCGACGCAGCTCGAGGACCTCGACGTGCGCCACTGCGAGTTCGTCACGGCCGAACACATCGTTCGCCTGCGCCGCTCGCTGCCGCATCTGCAGCACCTCGAGACGAGCGTCGATGCGAAGCAGATCGAGGCTGCCGAGAAGAGCAGCGAGACGCTGCGCAAGTAGGACCGGGCCGCCGCCGCTCCCTGTCACCGCTCCCATTCCGCCGGCAGGTGCACCTCGACGGTCACGGTCTCGCCGGCGCGCGGCGTGAACCGACCGACGGTCAGGCGCACGTCGGTGAACGGATCACGCTGGCCGAGCCGCGCCTGCACGTGCGCCCGCACGGCGGCGGGATCCTGCAGGCGCCTTGGCAACACGCAGATCGTGAACGGTGCGATGCCACACTCGGTCGTCGTGCGGCCCTCGGCATCGGTCGGCGCGAACGAGAACCGTTCGACGTCA
>Ga0111539_10002752_pt1 | contig 23327 bp, 23 predicted proteins | sample RhiMethybrSRZTD1_FD_79667 | JGI IMG/M metagenome (GOLD analysis project Ga0111539, IMG submission 79667) | Populus rhizosphere microbial communities from Tennessee, USA - Rhizosphere MetaG P. TD hybrid SRZTD1 (version 2) (version 2) | ecosystem: Host-associated > Plants > Roots > Rhizosphere >...
GGGTGATCGCGAGCGCGCAGCAGTCGCTCGAGGCCGCGGCAAGATTTTTCATCACGCACGACATCCATCCCGCGGTCCTCGGCGATTCCGTCACCGGCGAGGCGCGCGAAGTCGCCAGGGTCTACGGCGCGCTCGCGCGCGAGATCAGGCAGCACGGAATGCCCTGGCAACCGCCGGTTGCGCTCATCTCGGGCGGCGAAACCACGGTGACCGTCCGCGGCAAGGGTCGCGGCGGGCGCAACTGCGAGTTTCTGCTCGCGCTCGCGCAGGACCTGGACGGGGCGGAGGGCATATACGCCTTCGCCTGCGACACCGACGGCATCGACGGCACGGAGGACAACGCCGGCGCTATCCTCGCTCCGGATACACCGAAGCGCGCGCAGAAGAAAAAGCTCGCCGCGGCGGTGCTCCTCGACAACAATGACGGCTATGGCTACTTCAGCGCTATCGGCGACCTCGTCGTGACGGGACCGACGCGGACGAACGTGAACGACTATCGCGTCATTCTGGTGACTGGTGACCAGTGACCGGTGACCGGTCCGCATTGGTATTGCTGGCCGCGGTGCTGATCGCCGCGCTACCTGGGACCGTCGGCGGCCAGCAATACCCAGTCAAGCCAGTGCGGATCATCTCGCCCTTCGTGGCGGGTGGAATGGGGGACCTGCTGCCGCGAGCGATCGCGCAGGGACTGACCGAAACGCTGGGGCAGCAGGTGATCGTGGAGAACCGCGCCGGCGGAAGCCAGATCATCGGCATGCAGCTCGCCGCCAAATCGCCGCCCGACGGATACACGCTCGTGTTCGCCACCGTGACGAGCCTCGCCACCAACGTGAGCGCGTTCAGGAACCTGCCCTACAACCCGGTCCGGGATTTCGCGCCCATAAGCCTGTGCTGCACGACGCCGCTCTACCTGGTCGTCCATCCGTCGCTGCCCGTCAGGACGGTCAAGCAACTCATCGCGCTGGCGAAAGCGCAGCCGGGCAGGCTTGCTTTCGCTTCCGGCGGCCACGGCACGACCAATCATCTCGCCGGCGAGATGTTCAAGCTGCTCGCGGGGGTGGACCTGCTGCACGTGCCGTACAAGAGCGCGGCTCCGGCAATGGTGGATGTCATGGCCGGTCACGTCAGCCTCATGTTCGGGGCTGCGGGGCTCACCGATGCCCAGACCGGCAAAGTGCGCCTGCTTGCGGTCACGAGCGCCCGTCGCTTTCCGGGCGCGCCCGACGTTCCCACGGTGCAGGAAGGCGGCGTCCCGGGGTTTGATGTCACCTTGTGGTGGGCCTTGCTGGCCCCCGCGGGAACGCCCGCCGCCATCGTCGCGCGGCTTTCCGAGGACACCGACAAAGTGCTCAGGCAGCCGGTGATGGCGGAGCGCTTCAGCAGCCTGGAGATTACGCCCAGCACCCCGGAAGCCCTCGGCGAGCTCATCAAGCGCGAGATCCCGAAGTGGCGCAAGGTATTCGAGAGCGCGAAGATCGCGCCGGAGTAATGGATCACTCCGGCTGTGAAATGGTGATGGGATACTGGTGATGAGGTACTGGTGATGAAATACGGGTGATGAAGAGCGGTTCCATTACCATTTCTCGTCACCATTTTTCATCACCCTCATTCATCACTCCTTCTGCATGAGCAACTCGTTGCGAATCGCTGTCGTAGGCGCCGGCATCGGCGGGCTCGCCGCCGCCGCGCTCCTTGCGCGTGCGGGCCACAACTGGCTGCGCGGCAAAATCGACCCGGCGTGGGTCTACGGCTACGATGCGACCACGGCTACGCTGGGAAGGATGAAGGCGGAAGGATGAAGGATGACCCGCTTGGTGTTTGACTTGAAAAAAGCAGGTCATCCTTCCACGTTCATCCTTCATCCTTGGTACTTGTCACGCGTTCCTTGAATTCAGCTAGACTCCATTCCCACCAGTCGCGGAGGAGCCGGTCATGGCGCATCGCATCGTAACCGTCGAGGTCAAGGGCAGCCCGATGGAGATCTTCGTCTTCGAGCCGAAAGGCGCGGGGCCGCATCCCGGCATGATCGTCTGCCAGCACATACCCGTAGGACATACCGGCATAGAGAACGACCGGTTCACACTGGCTGTCGGCGAGCGCTACGCCGAAAACGGCTACATGGTCGCTGCGCCGTTCATCTTCCACTGGTGGTCCAAGTCGGCGGAGATGGACCTCAAACGCAACGAATTCCGCGACGACTGGACGATACCCGACCTGAAGGCCGCATTCGACCTCCTCGCAGGCATGAAGAACGTGCGCGCCGACCGCATCGGCATCGTCGGCCACTGCTGGGGCGGACGCGTCTCGTATGTAGGCGCCGTGTCCAATCCGAAGCTCGCCGCCTGCGCCATCTTCTACGGCGGGCGCATCCGCGCTTCGATGGGCCAGGGCAATCCGCCGCCCATAGAGCTCGCCGGCAACATCAAGTGCCCCGTGATCGGATTCTTCGGCAGCCTCGACCAGAATCCCTCGCCCGAGGACGTGAATGTCATCGACGCGGCGCTGACCAAGGCCGGCGTGGAGCACGTGTTCCACCGTTATGAAGGCGCTAACCACGCGTTCCAGGACAGCTTCGGCAATCGCTATCATCCGCAAGCGGCCGAGGATGGATGGCAGAAGGCGCTGGCATTCTTCGACGCCAAGCTTAAGGAGAAGTGACCCGTGACCAGTGACCTGTGACCAGTGTTGAATCCTGAATCCCTAATCTTTGGAACCTACTCCCATGAAAATCTCAGTTATCCACGACTACGCCGATGCCTTCCGCAAGACGAAGGCTTTTCCGAAGCTGAAAGGCCATGAAGTCGTCGTTCACACCGAGGCCTATACCGATCAGAACCGCGTCGTCGAACAGGTTGCGGGTTGCGATGCGGTGGTGTTCATCCAGCAGCGCGTACCGCTCACCCGCCCGGCGATCGAGAAGCTGCCGCAGCTCAAATTCATCAGCCAGACCGGGGGCAACGTCTATCACCTCGACGTCGCCGCCTGCACGGAGCACGGTATCGCGATTTCGGCTCCAACTCGCGGCGGGGGCGGACACAAGGAACCCTATTCCTCGACCGGCGAGCTGGCGTGGGGACTTATCCTCGCGTCGCTGCGCCACATCCCGTACGAGGTCGAGCGCATGAAGCAGGGGCACTGGCAATCGACTTCCGGGACACGCCTCTACGGCAAGACCCTGGGCATTTACGCGTTCGGCAATATCGGCGCGGCGGTGGCGCGCGTCGGCCGCGCGTTCGGCATGAAGGTGGTGTGCTGGGGCCGGGAAGGCTCCATCGCCCGCGCGAAGGCCGAAGGCTTCGAGGTGGCGGCAAGCCGCGAGGCGTTTTTCGAGAACGCCGACATCATCAGCCTGCATCTCATCGGCGGTAAGGAGACGCGCGGCATCGTGACGGCTGCGGACCTAGCGCGCATGAAGCCGACCGCGCTGCTCGTCAACACCAGCCGCGCGCCCATCATCGCCGAGGGCGCGCTCGTCGCCGCGCTGGAGAAGGGGCGGCCGGGTTTTGCCGGCATAGACGTTTACGACACCGAGCCGGTCGTCGGCGCAGCGCACCCGCTCCTCAAAATGAAGAACGTGATCTGCACGCCGCACCTGGGCTATTGCGAAGACGACGGGTACGAAGGCATCTTCGGGGGCGCGGTCACGCGGCTGCTGGCGTGGATCGAGGGCAAGCCTATCGATGTGATCAATCCGGAGGCGCTTGGCAAGAAGAAGTGACACCCGTCAGGCGTCATGGGTCATGGGTCAGGGGTCAGGGGTCAGGGGTCAGGCGTCCGAGGTCCGCTCGGCCGCAGTGACACGGTGGCGATGAGCGCATCCCACTCGACGTGCTGGCCGGTTGGAGCCGGACGCGATCCGGCAAACGTGTCATCGAGGATCTCGAGATCGGAGACCTTCGACAATATCGCCCACCGCCAGCCGGTCGCCGGCCTGGACCGGCTCTCGCCCCCGACCTGGTAGAAGAAAAGCCGGCGCTCTTTCTTGTAGATGCCGTAGTCGTGAGGCTCCGCGATTCTCTTGCACCCGTCCAGGACAAAGGCGACGAGCCGCTTTCCGGCGATGGCCGACTGCAGCAGTTGATCCTGCCCGACCAGGGGCCGGGCGGCGGGAAACGAAAGCACCTTGCCGGCTTTTTCAGTCATACCTTCCCGATCCGCAAAGAACGGAAGCCGCGGAGAAGCCAGGTTTCAGTCGTCGATGACCGCCACGCCCTGCACCTCGACCAGGATCTCGGGCCGGGCAAAGCCGGTCACGGTGATGAGCGCGCTCGCGGGAAAGCGCTCCTTGAAGATTTCCCTGCGCAGCTCGACGAACCGGTCGCCGAGCCGCGGGTCCTTGATGAACACGGTCATCGTGACCATGTCGGTGAGCCCGTTGCCGCCCGCTCCCTTGATCGTCGCGTCGAGCTTCGCGAACACCTCGCGCACCTGCGAGTCGAAGGCCGTATCCGGTCCGGATGCCGTCTGGCCGGCGAGCCAGATTGTCCGGCCACCGGAAGTGATCACGGCGCGCGAGAATGCCCGCTTCTGAGCCTGTGGATCGGGAGAGTAGTACTGCCTGGTTCGCGCCTGTTTCGACTCCGCCATGCCCGGGCCCTCCACTACATCTTCACTTCATTCACCTGGATGATCGGCTGAATATCGGTGTAGTTCGGAATGTCGCCCATGATGGCATCGGCGTGGGGCCCGAAAGCCTTCTGAAAAGCGTCCACGGAGTCGAAAAGCACGTGAGCGATGGCGACGAATGCCGGCTTTGATCCGGGTTCCGGACCACCCAATCCCTGGTCGACGTCGATCCGCTTGCACGCGGCGCCGAGCTTCTGCTTCACCATCGGTATGTGCTTGTTGCAGTAGTACTGCATATCGAACTTCCCGCCCTCCGCATTCTGATAGAGGACCGTTACCCTGATCATGGCTTCTCTCCCCTGTCGAGACCCCTGACACGCGTGCGCTATTTCAGCCGGATATCGACGCGACCGTCGCAGATCCGGATGGGATACAGGTCGAGCGACAGGCTTGGCGACGTGAGACATTCGCCGGTATCGAGACGGAACTCGTAGCCGTGAAAAGGGCAAATCAAGACGCCTCCGCGCACGGGCCCGCCGTCGAACGGCCATCCGCGATGGGGGCACTCGTTGGGCATGCACGTTACCTGTGGTCCATTGCGATAGAGGAGCAGGTCCTGCCCGCCGTGCAGGCGCGTCAGTATGCCGCCCTCGGGAATGTCTTCGAGCGAGCACAACTGTGCCCACTCCAGCGGCGGCACGGCAGAAACGTCGGCGACGGGAGCGGCAGCCGGAATCATGCCGCGGGCAGGAACGGAGTTCGCGCCGCCACACTGCGGCTCGTCATGGACATCCGAAGTCTGCTCGGGTGAGGGATCACTCATGCCGGAGGATGATACCAGCTTGAAGTGCGGTTCCATTATAGGGACTGGAGACTGCTGGCCTGAGGCTGTATTCTCCAAGAGTGGCCAAAGCCGGCGGGCTTATAGCAAAATGAGCGCAAGATAATGCAACATCCCGAACCCGTTCACTTTCGAGAGAATCGCCATGGATAAAGTCGTCGCATCGCCAACTGAGGCCGTCGCGGACGTGCCGGACGGCGCATCGGTCGCCATCGCCGGGTTCGGCGTCGCGCACCGCTTCGCGAACAGCCTGATCCTCGCCCTGCGCGAGAAGGGGGCGAAGAACCTCACGGTCGTGTGCAACTCCCTCGGCGACCCGGGAGCGATCCGCGGCCAGATCCTCGCGGAGAACAAGCAGATCAAGAAACTGATCGCGGCGTTCTCCGTGCGGCCCGGCACGCCCACCTCGAGCGAGGCCCAGATCACGGCCGGCGAGATGGAGGTCGAGCTGGTCCCGCAGGGCATCCTCGTCGAGCGCTGCCGGGCGGGCGGCGCCGGCATACCGGCGTTCTATTCGCCGACCAGCGTCGGCACCGACCTCGTGAAGGGCAGGGAAATCCGCGAGTTCAACGGCAAGCCGTACGTCCTCGAGCAGGCGATCAACGTCGATTACGCGCTCCTGAGGGGTTATCGCGCGGATCGCCTCGGCAACACGCAGTTCCGCGGCGGCAGCCAGAACTTCAATCCCAGTTTCGCGAAAGCGGCGAAGTGCGCCATCGTCGAAGTGGACGAGATCGTGGAGCCCGGCGTTATCCCTCCGGATCTGATCGACCTGCCCGGCATATTCGTGAAGCGCGTAGTGAAGACGACGCAGGTCTCCGACGGCAAGGCATGGCGCCGTCCCGAGCGCCGCCCGTCCGACAAGCCGCGCCTCTACGGCGACAAGCCCGCCGTCACCCGGCAGGCCATCGCGAAGAACGCCGCGAAACTGGTCAAGGAAGGCACCTACGTGAATCTCGGCGTGGGCATCCCGACGATGGTCTCGAACTATCTCCAGGGCCGCGACGTGATCCTCCACGCCGAGAACGGCGTCCTCGGCTACGGGCGCATGGTGTCCGAGGAGAACGAGATCGATCCGGACATCTACAACGCGGCCGGCCAGTTCGTCGCGCTGACGCCCGGCGCGTCGTTCTTCGACAGCGTGACCTCCTTCGAGATGGCGCGCGGCGGCTGGATCCACACCGTGATCCTCGGCGCCTACGAGGTCGACCAGACGGGCAGCGTCGCCAACTGGAGCACGGCGGACGCGAAGCGCGGCGGCATCGGCGGCGCCATGGATCTCCTCTCGGGCAAGGGCGATCTCATCATCGTGATGGAGCACACCGACAGCAAGGGCCGGCCGAAGCTGCGCAAGAAGTGCACCTATCCCCTCACGGGGCAGGGCTGCGTGAGCTACGTGGTGACCGATCTCGCGGTGCTGCGCTGGGACAAGACCCGCTTCGTCATCGACGCGGTGGCGCCGGGCTTTACGGCCCAGGAAGTCATCGCGCTGACCGAGATGGACGTCGTCGCCGCGCCGAACGTGCGCGCGATGGAGCAAGCCTGAGAATCCGTCAGGGGTAAAGGGTCAGGGGTCAGGCGGGTGAGAACCCGTCACGGGTCAAGGGTTGAGGGTCAGGCGTGGTTGTGCCGCCTGACGTTTTACGCCTGACGCCTGCCGGATCAGGCAGCGCCCGCGAGAAGCCGCGCCGCTTCCGCGTGGCCTTTGCTCCGGGCGAGATCCGCGGGCAATCCACCTTCGTCGTTCGCCAGCCTCGGATTTGCGCCGCGCTCAAGCAGCAGGCGGATCAGGGCGATGTTGCCATTGAACGCCGCCTCGTGCAGGGCGGTGTAGCCGCCGTTCTGTCGTCCGTTCGGATCCGCACCGGACTCCAGGAGCGCGCGCATCAGCGTGACCGCCAGCGCCGGGTCCGGGTGCGCCGCCGCGCTGTTCACCGGGCGCACCGCCATCGCGTTACTCGACGGCGCATTGACGTCGGCGCCGCGGGCTATCAGCTCACGCAGCAGCTCCGCATGGCCGAAGAAGGCGCTGTAGCCGAGCGGGCCGTAGCCATCCGGCGAGACTGAGTTCACCCGGTCCGGATGCTCAGCCAGGATGCTGCGCACACGCGCCGCATTCCCGACGCAGCTTGCCTCGAAGATGTCGAGATCGGCGCGCCGCTCCGCCAGCGCGTCGGCCAGCTTGCGCCGGCCGTAGTACACCGCGAGGCAGACGACCGAGACGCCCTGCGCGTCCCGCGCCTGCGCAAGCGCCGGATCGCGCTCGAGCGCCGCCCGCGCCGCCTGCTCGTCGCCCTTGGTCGCCAGCTCGATGAAGCCGCTCGCGTCCAGAGTCAGACTCCGGCTCACGCGCTCGCGGGCGGCGCGGTCGCGGCGAGGGACGGCCGCCGGGAGATCGGGTCGAACCAGTCACAGAGCCGGGGATGGCCGGGCCGCCAGCGGAAGTCAGGATTCCGCGCTTCGAGGCCAAGGGCGCAGGCGAGCGTGAGCTGCGCCAGATTCAGGTCGACGTGCATCAGCGGATGGCCGACCTCCCTCTCCCACACGTCCGCCATTCGCGCGCTGCGCGCTGCTTCGTGCCGGATGATACCGGGCGAGCGCTCCTCCGGAGGTCGATAGAGCTCGCGCAACCAGACGGAGAGCCCGTCAAGCCAGCTTCTCGCCAGTCCCTCGAGCCGGCGCGCCTCCCAGCCCTGGTCTCCGGCGGGCAGATCGAACGCCGGTTTGCCATCGAGGTGGTCGAGCCAGGCGCAGATCACGGAGGATTCTTCCAGGCCCGTGCCATCGTCACGCACGAGATACGGGACGCGGCCGGAAGGGTTGATGCGGTAGTACGGACTGTCCGCATGGCGCGTCTGCGCGGGAATGATCTCTACCCTGTCCGCAAGTCCCTTCTCGAGAACCATGACCCGCGCCATGCGCGCGTACGGCGAGCCCGGGGTGATGTAGAGCTTCACGGGACGCACACCTTTTCGCTTTGCGTGACCATCGCCGGGTCAGAAGGGGTGTCACTCGCCCGCGGGCACCGGTCGCCCGACACTCGGCGCCTGGGATCCTGCCATCACCCAGTCCCACAGCTTTCCTGCCCGCTCGACCATGGCGTCCACGTCCTCCGCCAGCGCGTGCCGGGCCGCCACCAGCTTCTGCGCGGCCTCGCGCACCTTCTCCAGGTACGCCGCGCGCGACGGGTAGCGTTCCTCGATCGACTTCCGGGGATCGCCATTCTTTTCCCGTTCCGTTCGGGTTCGTGGAAACGGCAATGTCGAGCCCATCATGGCCATGAGATCGCCGGGCGAGCCCTGGTCGGGATGACGCGGGTTCCAGCCGGTGAGGGTCGCGAGCGGCACCGCGATTTCAACGGGACGTATGCCCGCAACCTCGTTGCAGTCGGCGTCCACCGCCGACACGTAGGTCCGGTACGGTGCGCCGGCTTTCGGCGGGTACGCCGCGATGCCGCGATCGATGTCCGGTCCGAAATCGAGATGCAACGGGCGCACGATGCGGTCCGGAAAGCGCATGCCCGGAATCCTGCCGAACGACTCGGCAAGCGCTTCGCCCATCACCGCCGTACCGTCGGCGAGCCGCGGATACGCGCTCGCGGGAGGTTCCACGCCCGCGCTCACCCAGCGGTCGAGGTTGACGAGCGCCGCGCGCAGGAGCGGCCCGTAGTCGGTGATGTTGAAGCGCTGGAGCCCACGGCTGCCGGTATTGGGATCCTCCGCGAGCGGCGGCAGCGCCCCCGCCCCGTGCTGCGTGCCGCAGAAGTAATAGGTGCGCGCGAAATCGGGCAAATCCACGTCGCGGCGGCCCGCGTCGTCCGTGTGGATCAGCGAGGCATCGCCGCGCCAGTACTCGGCCGAGGTGTTGGTAGCGACGATCTTCGGCACGCGCCCACGCCGTGTCGCGCGCGCGAGCAGCTCGTCGTACAAGAACGGCGGCAGGCTCCCTACCGCCTGCTGGGCGTTCAGCGAGGGCTGGCCGAAGCGCAGGTTGAACTCGCCGCGCCGGCCGCCGGCGACGTGCGGCAGCACGGCATCGAAGACCATGCGTCCCTGCTCGTCCTCGTCGAGGCCCAGGTACAGCATGTTGCGGAGGAAGCGCCCGCTCTGCGACACGCCGAAGAGGTAGGCGCGCTCGATCGCGCCCGCCAGCGGGTTGCCGCTTGCCGCAGGCGCCCAGCGCAGCCACGCAGCCGAGTCCCGTATCGCGAGGAAGCCCAGGCCGACGACGGGTGAATCGGAAGAGCGGTACACGACATCGTAGAGCGCACCGGGCGTGAACCCGCCGTCCATCTGGACGTGGGATGCATCCGGGAAACGCCACTTCGAGCGCGGGATTTCCACCGGCACGGCATCCGGTCCCATATGCTCGCGCATCGTGATCCGCGCCTGCGGATCCGCCAGATCGGCCATGGGATGCGGAATGTGATAGCGGTCGGCAAGCGGCAGCGTATCCACGCGCTTGTTGGGATGCAGCTCGCAGCGGACGAACCCGCTCGCCCCTTTCGCCCGCGGCACGTCGAGCGCCATCAGTCCGTCCCTGCGCGGCACGTCCGGCTGCCACGCCGCCCAGGCGACGGTGTAGCCGTGCCGCATCAGGAACCCGTTGCCGAAATCGGCGGGAGTGGACGGTTCCGACACCTGCGCGCAGTCGTTGAACTTGCCGAGCGCAACCTTGCGGCCGCGATTGCCCACGTCGCAGAGCAGGCGGCCGTTGCCCTTCTTCATGTCCACCGGCTTCAGGATGTAGAAATCGCCGGAAAACTCGACACGGCCCGCACCGTTCTTCGGCGCGAGCGAGATGTCCGTGACGGCGCGGTTGACGGCGTTGGCCGGATCCGCCGCAAAGCGTATCGTTCCGGAAATCTTCTCGTAGGCACCGGCCGCTCCAAACGCCTGGCCTCCAAGCACGGCCTCGCGGCGTTCGATCTCTACCCCTTTGACGAAATCCAGGCGCTGCTCGGGCGTGTCCATGCGGGCTATCCTCTCGTTAGGGTTCTCCGGCGCATTGTAGTCCCATAGCGGCCGGGCTACCCCAACGCCGTCAGAACTTCACTTATAGTCTCCCGAGGCGCCGCACTCGCCAGACGTCCTGTTTCGGGGCGTCCCTGTAAAATGCCGGCCGATGAGTGACGATTCGACCGCACGGGCGCGCGCAACCGTGGAAGCGGTGTACCGCTCCGAATCGCGCCGCGTGCTCGCCACCCTGATCCGGCTGCTCGGAGACTTCGACCTCGCCGAAGAGGCGCTGCACGACGCTTTCCGCGCCGCGATCGAGCAGTGGCCGCGCGAGGGGGTGCCCGACAACCCGCGGGCCTGGCTGGTTTCCGCCGGCCGCTTCAAGGCGATCGACGGCATACGGCGCCGCTCCCGCTTCGATGCGCTGGAGGACGTCGCCGAGCAGGTCGAAGCCATCCCCGCGGACCCCGCGCCGGAGGAAGAGAGCATCGAGGACGACCGGCTGCGCCTGATGTTCACGTGCTGCCACCCGGCGCTGCCGCCGGACGCACAGGTGGCGCTGACGCTGCGCGAGGTGTGCGGACTGACGACCGAGGAGATCGCCCGCGCCTTCCTCGCCGGCGCGCCCACCCTCGCCCAGCGCATCGTGCGCGCCAAATCGAAGATCCGCGACGCGCGTATCCCCTACGAGGTGCCACCGCGCGCCGAGCTGCCCGAGCGGCTGGACAACGTGCTGCGCGTGATCTACCTCGTGTTCAACGAAGGCTATTCCGCGTCGTCGGGCGCGTCGCTCACGCGGCATGACGTCTCGGGCGAGGCGATCCGGCTGGGAAGGCTGCTGCTGGAGCTGCTGCCCGAGCCCGAGGTCGCGGGGCTGCTCGCGCTGATGCTGCTGCAGGAATCGCGGCGCGCGGCGCGCAGCTCGCCCCAGGGGGAGCTGATCCTGCTGGCCGACCAGGACCGCTCGTTGTGGAATCGGGAGCAGATCGCCGAAGGCGTGGCGCTCGTGGAACGCGCGCTCGCGTCGCGCCAGGCCGGACCGTACGCGCTCCAGGCGGCTATCGCGGCCGTACATGCGGAGGCGCCCAGGGCTGCCGACACCGACTGGGCGCAGATCGTGGCGCTCTACGACGTGTTGCTGCAGGCCACGCCCTCTCCGGTCATCGAGCTGAATCGGGCGGTTGCCGTGACTATGCGCGACGGGCCTCAAGCCGGCCTGGCGTTGATCGACGCGATCCTGGCGCGCGGCGACCTGGCGGACTACCACCTGGCCCATTCTGCGCGCGCGGATTTCTGCCGCCGGCTGGGAAAGAACGAGGATGCCCGGGCGTCCTATCAGCGCGCCCTGGACCTCGCGCGGCAGGAACCGGAGCGGCGGTTTCTCCAGCGGCGACTGGCTGAGCTAGCCTAACTGGTTGACGTTGAAGAGAAACGCCCTATCTGAGTCGCTTTATCTGAGCCGCCCTATCTGAGCCGCCATACCCGAGCCGCCCTTGTCGAAATCGCGCCCTGCCATTCGACTAACCAGAAGCAACCGACATTTCGAAACACATTGGAGCCATCATGAAATACCTCTGCCTGGTCTACGGCGAAGAACAGAAGCTGCAGGCAATGGATGACCGGCATTGCCTGGACTACGACGCCGCCATCCGCGCCAGCGGTCACTGCCTCGCCTCGGAAGCTCTCCAGCCCGTCCAGACCGCCACTACCGTGCGCGTCCGGGACGGCAAGGTGTCCATCACCGACGGTCCGTTCGCCGAGACCAAGGAGCAGCTCGCCGGTTTCTACATGATCGAGGCGGCCAATCTGGACGAGGCCATACAGATCGCCGCAAAGATACCACCCGCAGGCGTGGGCAGCGTCGAGGTCCGGCCGATCCGCCCGATCCGGGAAATGCACAAGGCCTGAACGCGAAGGAGCGATCCATGAAATACCTGTGCCTGATATGCGCGGAGAAGGTCATGGAGCAGATGACGGAGGCCGACGCCGCGCAGCACTACGAGGAATACCGCGAGTTCACCGACGGCATCCGGAAGAGCGGTCACCTGGTCTCGGCCAACCGGCTGAAGCCGCCCGCCGAGGCGACCACCGTCAGGGTGCGGCAGGGACATGTCTCCACCACCGACGGTCCCTACGCCGAAACCAAGGAGCAGCTAGGCGGGTATTACGTGATCGAAGCGAGAGATCTCAACGAGGCCATCCGGGTGGCCTCGAGAATTCCCGGCGCAAGCCGCGGATGCGTCGAGGTGAGGCCGGTCGCCGACGATGCGCAGACGCGCGATGTCCTGGGATTCTGAACCGCCAGCGCACAACACAAGGAGATCAAGATGCAAGTCCAGCCCTACCTGTTCTTCGACGGCCGCTGCGAGGAAGCACTCGAGTTCTATCGCAAGACGGTCGGCGCCGAAGTCAAGATGCTCATGCGCTTCAAGGACAACCCCGATCCGCAGCAGCCCGGCTGTGCGCCCGGCGCCGACAACAAGGTGATGCACGTCTGCTTCAAGATCGGCGACACGGAGATCATGGCCTCCGACGGCCAGTGCGCCGGGAAGCCGAGCTTTCAGGGCTTCTCGCTGTCGCTCACGGTGTCCGACGAGGCGGCTGCAGAGCGTCTGTTCGCTACCCTGGGAGAAGGCGGCCAGATCCAGATGCCGCTCGCAAAAACCTTCTTCTCGCCACGCTTCGGCATGGTTGCCGACCGCTTCGGCGTGTCATGGATGGTTTACGTGGCGCCGAAGCAGTAGAGGAAACCCATGCTCAAGAAGATCGCTATCGCCATCGTCGTCGTGATCGCCGCAATCCTCATCTATGCCGCGACCCGGCCCGACACGTTCCGGGTGGAACGCACCGCCACCATGAAAGCGCCGCCTGACAGGATCTACGCCGTGCTGAGCGACTTCCAGAAGTGGGGAGCATGGTCGCCCTGGGAGAAGAAGGACCCGGCCATGAAGAGAACCTTCGGCGCCACGACCAGCGGCGTGGGGGCGAAGTACGCGTGGGAAGGCAACAAGGACGTAGGCAAGGGCAGCATGGAGATCGTCGAGGCGACTCCTCCTTCGAGGCTCAAGCTCAAGCTGGACTTCATCGAGCCTTTCGAAGCCCACAACACCGTCGATTACACGCTGACGCCCAGCGGCGGGTCCACGACGGTTAACTGGGCGATCTCCGGCCCTATGCCCTACGTTTCCAAGGTGATGTGTATTTTTGTCAGCATGGACAGCATGATCGGCAAGGACTTCGAGGCAGGGCTTGCGAACCTGAAGGCGGTCGTTGAAAAGTAGCTGCGGGCTACCAGCTAGGAGCTACCAGCTAAGGGCTCAGGACTCTGGCTTGCGCCTGGAAGCTGGGAGCTCGCAGCCTGGATGAACCGGAACGATGACAGTCTGCACGAGGTCTCACCATTACGAACTCATCAAGGAGATTTCACATGTCCCGATACGTTGATGGCTACGTTCTGCCGGTACCGCGGAAGAAGCTGGATGCCTATCGCAGTATGGCCCGAACAGCCGGAAAGGTCTGGCGCGATCACGGCGCCCTGGAGTACATCGAATGCGTGGCGGACGACGTCAAGCCGGGCAAGCACACGTCGTTTCCGCAGAGCGTCAAGCTGAAGAAGGGCGAGACCGTGATTTTCGCTTACATCGTCTACAAATCGCGCGCGCAACGCGACCGCGTCAACGCAAAGGTGATGAAAGACCCGCGGCTCGCGAGCATGATGGATCCGAAGAAGATGCCCTTCGACGCGAAGCGCATGTTCTGGGGCGGGTTCAAGACCCTGGTCGACGCATGAAGTTCATCCTTACTCGAACGACTTGTTGAAATACACCCCGAAGCTGCTCGTGGCGCCCGCGTCCAGCCGCAGAGTGATCGCCCGGGTAAGCACGTAGGAGAGACGCAGCATGGCGCTCGTCGCCGCCATGCCCTGCTGGTACTCTACGTAAAGCTTGTCCGAGAAGCGCTTGCCCAGCGCCACGACCTGGCTGCCCGGCTCGCCGCCGCCGCGCACCGCTACGTCGTCGAGGCCGAAGTGTCCGGCGATCTGGCGCGAGAGCGGAACGCCCTTGCCGCCACTGCTGACAGCCGATGCCGCCGCCTGCAGCAAGGCCGCGTCGGTGGCGGTGACTTCATGCAGCGGCCGTCCGAACGTCAACCACGCCAGTTTTTCGCTGTCCGGCACGGGCGGCGTCGAAACGAGCTGTACGCGCGGCACCCGCACTGTCCCCGTCACCTCCACGCCGGCTTCGACCTGGAGGTTCTTCCGCTTCGCCACGATGTCGAGCGCAGGATTGTCGGGAGGGCCGTCGAAGATCAGGCGGCCCTTTTCGATGTCGAGCCGCTGTCCGAACGCATAATAGACGCCGCGTGAGCTGGCGAGCGTGCCGTGCGCTTCGATCAACCCTTGCCGGGTGGATTGCACGCGCAGTTTACCGCCCAGCATGGTGTCGATACCCGCTCCGACGATTCGCATGCGCTCGCCGAGATCGAGCTGCACATCGAGATCGAGCAGCTTCGCCTCGAAGCGCGGTCTCGCCGCAGGCGTCGCCGGGCGCGGGCGGCCGATCACCACCACGTCGCTGCCGAGCTTCGGTGCGCCCTCCTTCTCGAACTCGTAATAGCCCTGCCGGGCGGCTAGCGCGCCCCGCACGCTCGCGCGGTCCGCGGCAATGCTGAGCGTTCCCTTGCCGTCCACGTTCAGGCGCAGGTCGGGACGATCGAAGACCTGCAAGCCATCGGCCCGCCATTCCACGTGCGCGTCGGTCTTCGCACCGCGGGACATGGTTCCCGTTGCAGTAAGCGTCCCTTCTCCGCCGCGTACCCTCAACTCGGAGAGCTTCAACGAGTCCTGGGTAAGCTCGGCGCGCAGCGCGCCGTCGTGCAGACGCACGCCGTACTGCGGTGATTCGATCCGGACCCCGGTCGCCGCGAGACTCCCGGTGAGCACCGGCGCGCCCAGCGTCCCGGTTGCGGCCACTGCAACCGTGGCGCGACCGTCGACGACGGCCCGCGTTCCAGTGAGCGGCGCGATGAGCTTCAGCGTCTCGGCGTCGAACCTCCCGTCCAGCTTGATCGGCGCATTGCGCGCCAGCGATGCCGCGGCGAACTTGACGTGCCCGTTCACGGTGGACCCGGCCAGGTCGAGCGTGCCCTCTACGGCATCATTGGTGACCTTCGCGTCGAGCCGCAGGCGCTCGAGAGCGACCAGGATGGGTGTATCGCCGGTCACCATGATGTCGCCCGCTTCACGCACGAGGCTGACCGTTCCATTCAGATGCGTCGTGGTAGCGAGGTCCCAGCGGCCCGCCACGCGCAGATCGGTGGAGATCGCAGGTGCGCCGGCAAGGGCAAGAAACGGCGCAACCGGCATCCCGCTCAGCTCGCCGCGCGTGTCGAGACGTCCGTTCGACCACGAGAGCGACTGCAGCGCGACACGCCCGCCGGTAACCCGCGCCTCCGCCGGCCCCACGGAAAGCCGCGTGCGGCTGACCCGCACCGGCACGGGCGCAGCGATGGTTACCGGGTAAGCTCCCTTGTTGTCGAACGAGACGAGGGATCCCGTCCACTCGGGTGCGTCCCATTTCCCCTCGACGCGCCCGGAGAAATCGAACGGAGCGCTTCTTCCCTGGACGGTCAGCACGTGGCGGGCAGCCGTGCCTGCGAGATGCGCGCGCAGCGCCTCGACTCTCCTGCCGTTCCTGATTCCGAGCGCGCCGGCGGTAACGTCGATATCGACTCCGGGCTGCTCGAAGGTGCCGCTCAACCGGCCGCTGGCGTTCAAGGCGCCCTCCAGCCGGGGATCGAGCTCGGCCAGCCGCTTCGCCGCCACCGTGAACTCGAGGATGTCCTCGTGCCGTCCGAAGCTTCCCCTGGCGTTCAGCGCGTTCGCGCCGGCGGCTGCCGCGATCTTCAGGTTGCGCGCCCCACGCGTGGAGATCTCGCCTGCCGCATTTCCCTTCAATCGGATGCCGCGAAGCGTGCTTTCGCCGACAACCACGGACAGGTCGGCGCGCCAGTCGGGAAGAAGCTCGCCCTGCACCTTCAGGTCACCGTTCAGGCTCGACTGCGGGTAGTCGCCGAATTTCGAGGCGTCCACGCGCGCGAGCGATGCGGCCGCGGAGAAGCGCCTCGGCCTGGCGAGCGAGATTTCGCCGCTGCCGCGCAATTCTCCCGCGCCGGCAATTGCCCGAAACTCCCTGACCGTAACGGCATCCCCGCGCCGGGTCGCATCCATGGCGAAGCTGATGCCGCGCTCGCTCACGTTCGCCTGCACGCGCTGATCGGCACCGGTGAACCGCGCGCGCACGCTGCCGTTCATCCGCGTGGCGCGCAAAGGCTGGTGCAACCCTCGCAGGTCCAGAGCGCTTACCGTCAAGTCGGCGCTTCCCCCGTCGCGCTGTATGCTCGCGGCGCCGGCGATGGAGCCTGCCGCACCGAGGCTCGCCCGCAGCCGGGAGAGATCCACGTGGTTCCAGTCGCGCGCCCGATAGTGCGCATCCATCGAGATGACAGGTACGCGGCCCGCCGCGATCATGCCGGGGCGCTGGTTGGCAGCCTTGATCAATCCCGTCGGAAATCCATCCGCGGCGCCCTCGCCGGTGATTTCCACGCGCAGTTGCGCATGGGGCGCCCTGCCGTCGAAAACGGCAGGATCGAGATCCTGGATGCTGACGGAGAATTCCTGCAGCCACCGCGGCTCGAAGGCCGCCAGCAGCGCGGTGCCGCGGGCTCTCGCGCCGCGTGCCGCGGCGGTTCCCTCGGCCACTACGGTGAGAGAGAGGTTGCCGGAGACCTTCACCTCGGCCGTCCAGTCGTTCTCCGGGCCTCCGCGCGAGAGTGCCGCACTGCCGGCCAGACCGAAAGGCGCCTGAGCGTCCACGCGTAACTCGATCTCAATGCTGCCATGATCGGAAACGGCCTCGAGCCCGCGCAAGCTCTGCCCTTCGGCTCCCCCTTCGTACGCGAATGACACGTCGCGCATCTTGTATCCCTGCAGGTCAGCTTCGCGGATCGTCGCGCGCGCCACGCTGACCGGCAGCGGCAGCGCAAGTGAATCCGGCGCGCGCACCGGCTCGCCGGTTTGTTTCGTCTCGAACCGCAGAACCTGCGCATCCAGCGAGCGCGCCGTGAGCCGGCCATGCGCCATTTCGCGGGGCGAGGCATCGACTGCCACGTCCTCCAGCACGATGCGCATACCCGGCGTCTCGTATGCAATTCGTCGCGCTTTCACCGGGCCGAGGAGCGAGCCCTCGACGCCTTCGATCGAGAGGGCCCCGCCGGAGCGCCTGATCGCTTCCGCGACGAGCCACTGGAGCGCGGTGTCCCGCGAGACAAACCACCACGCGGCGCCCCCCGCCAGCCCGAGGACCGTCAGGAAGATCAGCAGGACACGCCGCACGGCCGAAGCGCTCAAAACGCGATGCCAACCGAAAAGTGCACGCGAAACTCGTGCGTGTCCTGCCCGTAGGCGAGGTCGAGCCGGAACGGGCCCACCGGACTTCTCACGCGGATTCCCACTCCGTAGCCGATCGCGAGCTGCACATCGCGCAGGTTGTCGACTGCGTTGCCGGCGTCGACGAAAGCGGCAGCACCCCAGTTATCGCTGAACCAGTGCGTGTACTCGGCGCTCATCACCGTGTAGTAGCGTCCGCCGACCACCGCGCTGCCCTTCTTGGGGCCCAGGGACTGAAAATCGTAGCCGCGGACGGTCCTGTCACCGCCGGTGCGGAACAGCAGCGCCTGCGGGATTCCCTCCGAGCTGTCGGCGATTACCGCTCCCGCCTCGCCGCGCAGCGCGAAATCGTCCCGGCGCGAGAACGGGTGAAACCAGGCCGCCTGCGTCACTACCCGTCCGAATGTTCGCGTCGACACGCCGGGCAGGCCGACGCCGAGCTTCAGCGCCGCGACCATGCCCGAGCGCGGGAAAAGCAGGTCGTCCACCGTGCGACGCGTGTATTCATAGCGCGCGAGCGTTGCGTGCGTCGTAGCGCTCGGAGCGCCTGCCGGCACCGATTCCTCGTAGTAGTAGGACAGACCATAGGCCGGTTGACGGCGCTCGTCCAGCCGGCGCCGCGTTCCTCCGAGGGTAATCCCCCGCGTGACGAGGTCCTGCACGTCGGTGCGCGCGATCGAGGCATCCAGCGAGTTGGCCCACCCGTCGCTGCCCGGAGGGAATGCGAGCGAGCCGGTCAGGCCCTGAAACTCGCTCTCCAGGCGAAACTCCGTCGAGAGCCGCCACCCCGAGCCGACGAAATCGACGTCGTGCCAGCCGAGCGAGCTGCGAAACCTGGCATCGGTGCTGTAGCCCAGGCCGGCATCCAGGCGCCGCGTGGGCGCCTCGATCACCGACACCTGCACCGGCGCTGCGCCCGCCAGCTCGGGGTTCCGGTCCATCGTGACCTGCGCGCTGGCGAAATAACCGGTAGCGGTCAGCCTGCGGACGTACAGATCGACCCTTTCCCGGCTGTACATATCTCCGGGATGGAACGGCGCGAGGTTGAGCACCGCTTCCGGGCGGTAACGCGACAATCCCTTGACCGTGACCGGGCCGAACGCGAAAACCGGGCCGTGGTTGAGCTCGACCTCGAGGTGGACAGTGCTGCTTTCGGGATCGACGATGGCCTGGCTGCGCGTAATGGTCGCGGCTGCGTAGCGGTCCTCACCGAGGTTCTCCAGGGCGTTCTTCTTGGCCGCCTCCCATGCACTCTGCCGGAACACGTCGCCGGCCGGCAGCGCCCATCGCTCGCGCACCCGCGCCGCGATGTACGGCTCCGGCTCCTCGCGAAAACTGATCGAAACCTCCTGCACACGCGCCGGGGTGCCCGGCTCCACCGTCACCCGGACCACGCGCTCCGGGCCTGGCTCCTCGACCCGGACCTCGATCCGGGCTGAAAAATAGCCTTCCGTTGCGGTAATGTCGCGCGCTTCATCGCGCGCGCCACCCACCAGCGACTCGAGGAGCTCCCGCGTCAGGTTTCCGTATTCCTGCCAGCGCGCGATCTCGAGATTCGAGATGAGGATCTGCTGCAAAGGGCCCGGCGCATCGACCACCAATCGGAACCGGATTTCGCCAGGCGGCTCCGCCGCGTGTATGTGGACGCAAAAAGCGCCCGCCATCAAGCATAACAGCGGGCGCATGACTGATCGCAGGGCGAGCGGCAGGCGCAACATGAGCGATTTGTGGAGGTCCAGGCAGGCGCCGCCCACCCGTCGTTTGATAGTAGCGGACCGCGCAAGCAGTCCAAGGTTCCGTCTTGCCCGGAACTGTCAGCTTACCGCGCGCTGCTCCTCGAGAAACTGCAGGCAGACGCGCCGGTCCTCATCGCTCATGTGCGTGACCCTGGCCCCCAGAACCTGCCGATTGACGTGCCGCACCTGCACCGTGCACTCGACGGACCGGGTGGGATAGAGATCGCACTTCATGTGCAGCGACTGTCCCACCGGCAATTCGCTTGAATGCCTGATCAGAAAGCCGCGGCTGCACATGTTCTGGACGACACAGGTTGTCGACACGCCGTTCAGGGTCAGCGTCCCGGTGTAGTTTACGGCGACCCGCTGCTCCGCGCGCTGTTCAGGCTTCTGCATGTTTCCCGGCATGGGTGGCTGAGTGCCGCCCATTATAGGGGACCAGGCGCGCGGAAACAGCGCAATCGGTTACGTTCCGCTCAGGCAATCGCGCCCAGGGCGCCAAACGCGCGGCCGAGCGACCCTTCGGCGCATGCCAGCGCCTCGCCGCGATCCACGAGCCAGGCTCGGCCCGCTGCCGCGCCCGCACCCTCCTCTGCCAGCATGCGCTTCACTTCCGCGATCTGCGGGCCGCCGGCCCCTCTGCGGCCGAACACCATGTACTCGGCGCTGATGATCTGCGCAAAATCCTTCTCGGTGAGCGGGAACGGCTGCCGGACGTCCGTCTCCCAGACGCGCGCCGCTGCCGCGTAGGGAATCTCGTGCAGCTTGAGCCCCTTGCCGCGGCCGTAGTCGGTCAGCTTCGAGGCGAAATGATGGCCGATGCGGAACGGGACATCGGCTTTTTGCGAGAGCGCGTCGGCGATCTCCGTCGTCGTCGAGTAATCCGCCCTGACCTCGGCCAGCGCGCGCGCCTTGTTCACGACGATGCCGTCGACGACCTGCTGGAACAACTTCAGGACCTGCAGCGGCTTCGCGCATGGCACGGGATCGTAGCTCCGGTAGTCGAACATGCCGGTGCGGGCGTTGTGCGACACCATGAACGGAATCTGCGTTTCGGCGAGGACCATGCTCGCCTGCGCGCGCAGTTGCTCCAGCGCGGCCGGGTTGCGCTTCTGCGGCATGATGCTGCTGACGCCCGTCAGCTCGCCTGCCGCCAGCACGAACCACGGCTCCGGCTCGGCGTACTGGGCGTGGATGTCCTGGGCGAACTGTCCCATGTGGATGGCGGCGATGGCATACGCGCCCGCGACGTCGAGAGCGCTGTCGACCGGGGCGAGGTGGTTGGCGTCGTAAGCGTTCTCGACCAGGCCGTCGAATCCGAGGAGCGCGGCAAGACGCTGCCGGTCGAGCGGAAAGCTCGACGTCGCGAGCGCGGCGGCCCCGAGCGGGTTTCTGTTCACGCGCGCGTACACCTGCTGCAGGCGCTCGGTCTGGCGGGCGAGCGCCGCCTCGAACGCGAGCAGGTAGTGCGCGAAAGTCGTGGGCTGCGCCTGGACGCCGTGCGTGTAGGCGGGAATGATGGTCTCCGTGTGCCGGTCCGCCACGGCCAGCAGCTTCTCGCGCGCGACGAGCAGCGCCTCGTACACCTTGAGGAGTCCATCGCGCAGGTTCATGCGCGCGATGGCGGACGCGATGTCCTGGCGGCTTCGGCCGGTGTGCAGCCGCGAAGCGTCCGGGCCGACGATGGCGGTCAACCGCGGCTCGTAATCGAGGTAGTCCGCGGACCGGGTGGGAGGCGTTGCCCGTTCCTGCGCAATCAGTTCAGCGATGCCGCGCGCGATCCGGGCGGCGACCGGCCGCGGCACGATCCCGGTCTCCTCCAGCATGACGATGGAGGCCTTGTTGAGCCAGTCGAGGAACTCGACGGAGCGCGCGCCGCCGCGGAAGACTTCGTTGATGTCCATGGCTGATGACGTAGGGCCGCTCATTGGCTTGATCCTTCGAGTAGAGCTTCGGTGCAGCATAACAGCTTCACTGCGAAGATCGCCAAGGAAAGGAAGGAGAAGCCTCACCGCGAAGAACGCCACGCCCGCGAAGGAAGGCATTTACGACGGGACACGAAGGCCGCGGAGAGCGCGAAGGAAACGACAATAGAATCCACCCCGAGAACGAACGCCAAGACAACGCCAAGTATGGGAATGGTTAGAAATGGGGCAACTGCGGAAAGCAATCACTCCCTCGCCCCGTGTCGGGGAGAGCGAAGCGAGGGGCCGGGCTGGGGTGAGGGGAGCAGCTATACGTGTGTCGCAGTCGTGACTTGATCTGGCCGTGAGTGTCCGATTTTTGCCTTGGCAACTGGCCGCTTTCGGGAATCCCGGATTTCCGGAGCCGACCCTCAGCTGCCGCTCGACAAGGATGCCATTCCCTAGTCGCATCTGGGCTGCCGGAACTCATCGAGCCTGATCACGCACAGTAACCACGGTTTTGGTTTGAAAATCCTATCCGCCCCTTGCAGAGCGCGTGCCCGACCTCTACCCTCTTACAGATTGCTCAGTGGCATGGATGGCATGGATGACACGGCCAACACTCTACAACACGAAGCCGGCATCATCGGTTTCGGGGCAAAGCGCTGGTCATCTCTGCTGGTAACGAGCCGGCAGTAAGGACACGAGCATGGACTTTGGGAAGATACTGTGAACGCTGGTCAGAGTGCCCGGGCGAACCTTCAGGTCATTTGGGACGACGTTGCTGCAGCGTATGAGCACTGGTACGATCAGTTTGAACGCGACGCCCAGCCCATAAACGACTGGATTTGCCGATCCGCAAGGCTTGCCCCGGGAATGCAGGTCCTCGATCTGGGGTCGGGCAGCGGTCAGCCTGCCTTCACCGCCGCTCAATTTGTTTCCCCGAAAGGCAGTGTGATCGCGACCGACCTATCGCCTGCGATGGTCGACGCCCTACTGCGGCGTGCGTCGAGCACCGGCGTTGCGAATCTACGGGCGCAGGTGATGGATATGGAGAAACTGGACTTTCCCGGCGAAAGCTTTGACGCTGTTACCTGTCGCTGGGGTTTCATGTGGCCGCCAGACCACCTGAAAGCAATTGCGGAAGCCCATCGAGTTCTGCGTTCTCAGGGCTGGCTGGCCACGGCAACCTGGGATGTGCGGAAAACTAATCCGCTGCAAGGTCCTTCTGTCATCGAACGCATACTGGGGCCGGCAAACGCGGCTGGCGGTGTCCCTCGCGTGCGATTCGATGATCCGCAGGCGCTGCGCGAGATGTTCGCACAAGCGGGATTCAAAAACGTCGCAATCGAAGCGGTGCAATTAAGGACAGAGTACGAATCGTTCGAGCAATGGTGGCAGTACTCGATAGATTCATGGACAACTGTTCGGAAGCGGATTCAGGGCCTTGCCGAGGATGAGCTGTCGAGACTAAAAGAAGCTGCGCGCGCAGAAGTTGAGACGTTTTCCATAAACGGGAAATTGATCGGTCCCGGATCCTGTTTATGTCTTGCCGCGCAAAAATGATGTCGCGCACTTGGGGTGCATTTTGTTTGGGGAATACCTGCACGAACACTCGGGTCAGCTCGCAACCGCTTCTTCGGTGCCAAGCCAATCGAGCGGCGCCTCTTGGCCGCCCCCGGCCCGACATGATCGGGGCTCAGATTTCCCGATAGCGGCCGTCGCGGCGAAGAAAATCAGTTTTCCCGGAAGCTGTCGGTGCCGAATGCCGGCAGTCGACCCGTTCCTGCCGGTCGCGTTTCCCAATAGCAGGCATTCGTGTCACTCGAATTGCAGCGACTTGAGATTCTACGTCCAGGGGGGAGTCTTGCCGGA
>Ga0111539_10002753_pt1 | contig 23327 bp, 25 predicted proteins | sample RhiMethybrSRZTD1_FD_79667 | JGI IMG/M metagenome (GOLD analysis project Ga0111539, IMG submission 79667) | Populus rhizosphere microbial communities from Tennessee, USA - Rhizosphere MetaG P. TD hybrid SRZTD1 (version 2) (version 2) | ecosystem: Host-associated > Plants > Roots > Rhizosphere >...
AAGGTCGCCGACGCCGACTACGAGGCCTCGGTCGGGCCGCTGCGCCGGGAGGCCGCCGAGGCGATGCACGCCCTCGAGCCCGTGACCGTCGCGGCCTCCGAGCCCGTTGAGAAGGTGGACGCTCCTGCCTGAGTGCCCGCACTGCGGTCACGCGGCTCCGGACGGGAGTCGGTTCTGCCCCGAATGCGGTCGGCCGCTCGGAGTCGAAGCCGAGACCGCGATCCAGCCGCCGGCGGCGCAGCTCTGGCCGCCGGACCCGTTCATCGTCATCACCGGAGCGCTCGTCATCGGCGCGGTCGTCCTCCTCGTCGCGGGCGTCTGGGCGTGGGGGGTCGTCGCGCTCCTCGCGGCCGCGGTCGTCTTCCTCGCGACGCGCGCGGAGGAGCGCCGTGCGGCGAAGTACGCGCTCGCACGGCTCGGGGCGCGCTTCAGCGCGAGCCGCGACTCGATCGCGGCGAGGAGCCGCGGCCAGATCGACCTCTTCCGGGCCCGGCGCGACCGCGCCGATCTCGAGGGCGAGCGGACCCGCGCGCTCCAGCGTCTCGGGCACGCGGTGTTCTACGAGCACGAAACGGGCATCGAGACTGAGAGGACGGCCGTACAGGAGGTCGTCGACAAGATCGCCGCAAAGGAGGCCGAGATCCAAGCCCTGATCGACAGAACCGAGGAGAGGGTGCAGCGCGCGCAGGCCGGCGTGCGGCCCACCGAGAGGCTCGAGTCGCCGCCCGAGCCGGCGCGAATCCCGGAGCCCTGGCCCCCTCCCGACGAGGGCGATCCGCCAGAGCCGGCGGTCGTTCCCGAGCCGAGCCCGGACCAGCCCGCGCCCGAGCCGGAGCCCGCTCCGACGCCGCAGGCGACGGCGAAAAGGACCCGGACGTCGGCCGACAAGGCCAAGAAGTCCTAACGGTTCGCACTTGGCGCGAACCACATTTGTCCTGTAAAACACGGGACTTCGTCTAGGAAGCCCGCCGCAGGCGCGCGCAGGGACGTCCGCGCTCCCGGCGAAACTGAAAACTCGTGCGCGATTTTCGCCGCCTCCCCCTGCTCGCCCTGCTCCTCGTCCTCGGCGTGGCTTTCGGCGTGCCCTCCGCGCTCGGACAGTCGATCTGGGAGCAGCAGCAGAGCCTCGACCAGAAGATCTCCGGGCTCCAGTCCGATATCTCGCGCGCGAAGCACAAAGAAGGCGTGCTCACGACCGAGATCTCGAGCGCCTCGTCGCAGATCTCCGCGCTTCAGGGCGACATCAGCGCCCTCACGGCGAAGGTGGCCGCGCTCGAGAGCGACCTCGCTGCTCACCGCGCTCGCCTCGAGCGCCTCAAGGAGCGCTACGAGCAGCAGACGGAGCGCTACAACTTGTTGCGCCGCGACCACCGGCTTGCGCTCGACCGGCTCGAGGCGCGGCTCGTGGAGCTCTACGAGACCGCCGACACGAGCGAGCTCGACGTCATCCTCCAGTCGAACAGCCTCTCCGACCTGATCGAGCAGATCGACTACTTCCACACGATCGGAGATGCAGACAAGCAGCTCGCCGACCACCTGCAGCTGCTCTCCAACCAGATGCGCGTCGCGCGCATGATCACCGCGGCGACGAAGAGCGACGTCGCGGACGCGACCGCCGTCCTCGCGCGCGAGACCGAGAGGCAGCGCGCGACCCGCGACGCCCTCGTCGTCCGGCAGAACGCGCTCGCGGCCGCGCGGTCGAACCAGCGCAGCCTCCTGGCCAGTGTTCGCTCCGCGCGGCAGAAGGACGAGGAGGACCTCGCGCAGATGCAGGCGGCGAGTGCCGTCATCGCGGCCAAGATCCGTGCCCACCAGAGCTCGAGCGGATCGAGCGGCGACGGGACTTCCTCGAACGGCCTCATCTGGCCGGTGAACGGGCCGATCACGAGCGGTTTCGGCTGGCGCTGGGGGCGCATGCACGAGGGCATCGACATCGGCGTGCCGTGCGGGACACCCATCCATGCGGCCGCCTCCGGCACCGTCATCTACTCGGGCTGGATGGACGGCTACGGAAACTTCGTCGTCATCGACCACGGCAACGGGCTCGCCACCGCCTACGGCCACCAGTCGGCGATCTACGTCAGCGGCGGCTCCGTGTCACAGGGCCAGTCGATCGGCGCGGTCGGCTCCACGGGCAACTCGACGGGCTGCCACCTTCACTTCGAGGTGCGCGTCAACGGCAACCCCGTCGACCCACTGGGCTACCTCTAGGTAAAGACGGCGTAGAGAATCACGCCGGCGAGGATCGCCACGCCGATCCAGACGAGCGGAAGCAGACGAAAGGCCGCGCGTTCGCCGCGCGTCGGGGGCTTGGGCTCCACGCGTTCCTCGTCCACGTAGTCGTCGTCCCCCTGCGGCTCTGCGGACAAACCGTCAGGCACTGGAGACGACACGAAGGTCGGGAAGGCCTCGCCAGCGGTCGTCGAGGTCGAAGCCGTAGCCGACGAAGAACTCGTCCGGGACGGTGAAGCCGACGTAGCGGAGCGGCAGGTCGTCGACCAGGCGCCGGTAGGGCCGGTCGAGGAGGGCGCAGGCAGCCAGGCTCGCGGGCTCACGGAGCTCCAGCGTCTTCACGAGGTAGTTGAGCGTCAGGCCCGTGTCGACGACGTTCTCGACGAGGACGACGTCGCGGCCAGCGATCACGAGATCGAGGTCCTTGATCAGCCGGATCTTGCTGCGCCCGCCGAGCGCGCCGTCGTAGCCGGCGAGGACGACGAAGTCGAGGGCGTGGGGGATGGGCACCGCCCGCGAGAGGTCGGCCAGGAACACGAACGCGCCCTTCAGGATCGTCACGAGGACGGGCTCCCGGTCGGTGTAGTCGGCGGCGATCTGCGCGCCGAGCTCGCCGACACGGGTGCGAAGCTCCTCGCGGGAGAGGTAGACCTCCCCGATTCGAGGGTCCACCGGCTCTATGAGGCGAGGTTGAGTCTGTATTTGTGCGAGAGGCGCTCGAAGTCGCGCCGGGTGAAGAGCTTGATCTTGACATCGGGGTGCCGCTCGCGGAGCTTGCGGATCTTTCGGTGCTTGCGGGTGACGAGGGACTGCTTCATCACCGTCACCTCGAGGTACGCGTTCTGCTCCGGCAGATAGAAGTCCGGGGTGAAGGCCTCGAGCACGCGCCCGGTCTCGTCCTGCTCGAGCACGAAGGTGTGGGGCTCGTACTCCCAGGTGATTCCGTGGAAGTCGAGAATCCGCGCGCATTCGACCTCTGCCTCGTTGGCGAAATGCGGCGGGTCCGTCCCCGAATGTGCCTGGAAATCAGGCGTTTCCTGGGCCATCTGCAAATGAGGGTAGCAGTCACTTCGGACGACCCCGCACTACACTTCGACGCAGTCGGACAGGCCGGAAGAAGACAAGGGGAGCTCGTGTTCCGGATCGCGCACATCTCGGATCTCCATTGCGGCTCGCCGTATTTCGTCCCCGACCTGATGGAGCGGGCGATCATGGAGATCAACGAGCTCCAGCCGGAGATCGTCGTCTGCTCGGGCGATCTCACCGCGTTCGGGTTCAAGCCCGAATACGCCGAGGCGAAGACCTACCTCGACCGGCTGGAGTGCCGCGAGCTCGTCGTCGTTCCCGGGAACCACGACTCGCGGAACGTGGGCTACATCCATTTCGAGGAGCTCTTCGGCGAGCGAAACCCGGTCGTCCACGTGAACGGCGTTTCCGTCGTCGCCGTCGACTCGACGGAGCCCGACCTCGACCACGGGCACATCGGCCGGAGCCGCTACCCCTGGATCCAGGAGCAGTTCTCGCAGGACGCCGACTTTCGGATCTTCGTCCTGCACCACCATCTCCTGCCGGTGCCGGGGACGGGCCGGGAGCGCAACATCGTCTACGACGCAGGCGACACGCTCGAAGCGCTCCAGCGTGCGCGCGTGAATCTCGTCCTCTCGGGGCACAAGCACGTGCCCTATGCGTGGCGCCTCGAGAACATCTTCGTCGTCAATGCGGGCACCGTGTCGACCCTGCGCGTCAGGGGCAACGGTCGGCCTTGCTACAACCTGATCGAGATCGAAGGTAGGCACGTGGACGTCTGGCGGAAGTACCCGTACCACGACCAGGAGCGGATCATCCAGTTCTCTGCGGACACGCTCGAGTTCGAGAAGTACACCACCCGGATCGAGGGTGAGGTGACGAGCAGGCAGTGAGCTCGCTCACGTCACCGAGCGCGGGCAGCCTTCGGCGGAGCCCGGCTCCGCCGGGCGGTAGACGGCGGGCGGTGGCGTGAGGGCTCTCGCACTCATCGACGGGGAGCACTATCCGGATGTCGTCCGGGTCGCCTTCGCGGGCCTGGACCACGACGTCGCTGGAGCGGTGCTCCTGGGCGGCACCGAGAAGCTGCGCGGGGGAGAGGACTACGGCGTGCCCCTTTTCGAGACGCTCGACGAGGCTTTCGAGGCGATCTCGCCGGAGATCGTCGTCGACCTCTCCGACGAGCCCATTGCCGACCCGCCGCGGCGCTTTCGCCTCGCGAGCAGGGTGCTCGCCCGCGGGGTTCCGTACGTCGGTGCCGACTTCCGTTTCGATCCAGTCCGTTTCGAGCCGTTCTCGCGGCCGGCGCTCGCCGTCATCGGAACCGGCAAGCGGGTGGGGAAGACGGCGGTGGCGGGACACATCGCGCGTCTCCTCTCGCGCGAGCTCTTCGTCGTCGTCGTGGCGATGGGGCGGGGCGGGCCCCGGGAGCCGGTGGTGATCGACCGGCAGCCGGAGATCGACGAGCTTCTCGAGCTCTCGCGCACCGGGGGCCATGCGGCCTCCGACTATCTCGAGGACGCCGCCTTCGCGAGCGTCGTCACCGTGGGGAGCCGCCGGGCGGGCGGGGGGCTCGCGGGCGCGCCCTTCTACTCGAATGTCGGCGCGGCCGCGGAGCTCGCGGCGTCCCTCTCGCCGGACCTCGTCGTCTTCGAAGGAAGCGGCGCGGCGATCCCTCCTGTCGCGGTCGGCAAGCGCGTGCTCGTCGTCGGCGCGACGCAGGATCCGGCCACGGTCATCGGCTACCTCGGCGCCTATCGTGTTCTGCTCAGCGATCTCGTCGTCCTCACCGGCTGCGAAGAGCCTCTGGTCGACGAGGGCGACGTCGAGAAGCTGCGGCGGGCGATCGCGGAGGTGAGCGACGTGCCCGTCCTGCAGACGATCTTCAGGCCCCGCCCGGTCAGCGACGTGAGCGGGCGCCGGGTCGCCTACTTCTCGACGGCGCCGTCGGCAGCTCACGCGCGTCTGCGGGAGCATCTGCGGCGCGAGCACGGCGCCGAGATCGTCCATGTCTCCGGAAACCTCTCGCGCCGACCCGAGCTGCGCGCCGACCTCGCATCGCTCGAGGCGCGCTCGGCCGACCTCTATCTCGTCGAGCTGAAGGCGGCCGCGATCGACGTCGTGGCCGAGACTGCGACGGAGCGCGGAGTCCCGGTGGTCCTCTGCGACAACGAGGTCCGCAGCGTCGACGGCGAGAGCCTGGACGAGCGCGTGCTCGACCTCGCCGAGGCGCTGGAAGGGGCGCGCGCGTGAACGACCGCCGGCCCCCCGAGTCGACCCTCTTTCCGGCCGAGGTCCATCCGCGCCTCGAGGCCCTCCAGCAGCTCGAGCTTCCGCTCCTCGTGCTGGTCGGCGGCGCCACGGGAACGGGGAAGTCGACCGTGGCGACCGAGGTTGCTCATCGCCTCGGCATCACGCGCGTCACGTCGACGGACGTCGTCCGCCAGACGATGCGCGCCTTCTTCTCCACCGAGTTCATGCCGTCGGTCCACTACTCGAGCTTCGAGGCGGGCCAGGCCGTGTCGAGGATCGAGGGCGACAAGCGCGACCCCAACCTCGCCGGCTTCCTCGACCAGACGCGCAACGTCCTCGTCGGCGTCCACGCGGTGCTCGCGCGTGCACTCGAAGAGGGCTACTCGCTGACGCTCGAGGGCGTGCACATCGTCCCCGGGATGGTACGGCCGCCGGACGGGGCACTCGTGTGCCAGGTACTTCTCGCGATCGAGGACGAGGAGCACCACGAGAGCCACTTCTGGACCCGTGACGCCGCGTCCGAGGGGCTGCGCCCCTTCGAGAAATACCTGCGCGCGCTGCCCGACATCCGCAGGATCCAGGACTACCTCGTCAAGGAAGCGGCGAAGGCCGGCGTGCCGGTGATCGAGAACTTGAGGGTCGAGGAGACCGTGGACAAGGTGATCGGCCTCGTGCTGGATCAGATCGAGCGCGAGCTCGAGCTGGCGTGAACGCGACAGCGACTCGCTGCGGCTGCGAGGCGTTCGCGGCTGTGACGGAGGCGGCTGCGCTTGCGAGCGGGCGCTGGCTCGGGCGCGGCGACGTCGAGGGCGGGGAGCGGGCGGCTTCCTCGGCGATGCGCGACGGCCTCGACGAGCTCGCCATCGATGGGCGTATCGTCGTCGGGAGCGAGGATCCGGAGGACGCGCTCTCCATCGGGACGCGCGTGGGGCGGGGAGGCATGGAAGTCGACCTCGCCGTCGACCCGCTCGAGGGTAGGAGCGTCGTCGCGCGCGGCGACTACGGCGCCATGGCGATGATCGCCGTCGGGGACAAGGGCAGCTTTCCGAGCCTGCCCCAGATGTACATGCGCAAGATGGCGGTCGGCCCCGTCGCGCGCGGGAAGATCGATCTCCTCCTGCCCGTGGGCGAGAACGTGCGCGCGATCGCCGATGCGTTCGGCCGGAACACGAACGACATCACGACGATCGTCCTCGACCGCCCGAGGCATCACGACCTCATCGAGGAGATCCGCGCGGCTGGAGCCCGCATCAAGCTCATCCAGGACGGGGACGTGACCGCCTCGATCACGGCGGCGATCCGCGGGACGAACGACCATCTCGCGATCGGCATCGGCGGCTCGCGGCAGGCGCTCCTCTCCGCGGCGGCCCTCCGCTGCCTGGGCGGCGAGCTGCAGGCCCAGCTGTGGCCGACCACGCGCGGCGAGATCGAGGCAGCACGCGAGCACGGCGTCGACGACGTGAACAAGGTCTTCGAGACCGAGGAGCTCGCCCCGGGCGAGGTGATCGTCGCCGCGACCGGCGTGACGAACGGGGACCTTCTCCGCGGAGTGCGCTTCCTGGCCGACAGCGCGCGCACCCATTCGCTCGTCATGTGCACCCGCCACAACTGGGTGCGCTTCGTGGACGGGATCCACTTTTTCGCGCGCGACCGGCGCGAGGAAGTCCGCCTGCTCGGCTAGCGGCTAGACGAGCTCGAGGAAGCGCTCGGCGTGGATCACGCGCGCCGCCTCCTCGCGGGAATGGATGCCGAGACGGCGGTAGGCGTTCTTCACGTGGGTCCGCACGGTGTGCGGGGAGATGACGAAGAGATCGGCGATCTCGGTCGCCGACAGCCCCTCGCTGTAGAGCGCGAGGATGGCGAGCTCACGCGGGCGAAGCAGCTTCGTCACGCGGGCCGGCGCCGCGACGGGCACCAGAAGGCTCTCGCGCGCGGCCCGCTGCGCCAGCTCCTCGAGCGTGGCCTTGCGGCGGTCCACTCCGGCGAGCTTCGCGCAGAGCGATTCGGCGCAGGAGCTCAGGCGCGCGCGCTGCTCCTCGGTCGGGCGGCGCTCCGTCCGACTGCCGACGGTGATCGTCCCGCGGGGCTCCGCGCCGTCTTTCAGCCAGTCTCCGTCCAGCCAGGTGAAGCCGAGGGCTCTGGCGAGGCTGTGCTTGCTCTTCAGGGCGAACAGTGCTCGCGCCTGGGCGACGCTCTGGACGTAGAAGTGCGGGTTGCGCCGCTCGCTCGCGGGGATGCCCTCGCTCGCGACGAGATGGAGCCGGCCCTCCCCGTCGGAGTCGCGCAACCGGATTGCCACCGTCTCGACTCCGACCGCGACCGGAAGCTTTCGAGCCACGGCCTTCAGGCCTTCGATGAAGGTGCCCGGCGAGACTCCTTCGACGGCGGCGTCGAGCTCGGTCGCCGCCAGCCGTTCGGCTGCGAGCCCGCTCATGCGGTATTGAGTACCCTTTCCAAAATGGCTTGAAACAAAGGAAAAGGGTACTCCTTTCCCGTTCCGGACGCACGTCGGCCAGCTACACTGACTGCATGCCGACGCGTGAAGACGTCATCGAGGCGCTTCGAGTCGTCGAAGACCCGGAGCTCGGCATGGACATCGTCGAGCTCGGTCTTCTCTACGACGTCGCCGTCGAGGGCTCGAACGTCCACGTGACGTACTCGCTCACGTCGATGGGCTGCCCCGTCGGCCCGATGATCGAGCAGCAGATCACCGAGACGGTGGCGGAGATGCCCGGCGTCGAGGGCGTCGAGTCCGAGCTGACCTGGGATCCCCCCTGGACGCCGGAGCGCATGTCCGACGACGCCAAGTTCATTCTCGGCTTCGGCTAGCGCTTAGTCGTCGCCGATCTTCAGGACGACCTTCCCGAACTGCTTGCCGCTCTCGAGATGCTCGTGGGCCGCGGCTGCCTCGCTGAGCGGAAAGACGCGATCCACGATCGGCTTCGCCACGCCGCGCGCGACGAGGTCGTAGGCGCCGGCGAAGTCGGCGCGCGTCCCCATGGTCGAGCCGAGGATCGAGAGCTGCTTCCACCAGATCCGGTGGAGTTGTGCCGGCGGGTTCGGCCCGCTCGTCGCGCCGCAGACGACGATGCGTCCCTCGGTGGCGGCTGCCTGCAGGGAGGTCTTCCAGGTCGCCTCGCCGACGTGCTCGACGACGACGTCAGCGCCGTGGCCGCCGGTGGCTTCCTTCACCGCCGCAGCGACGTCGCCGGTTTCGTGGTTCACGACGGCGTCGGCACCGACCTCACGCGCACGCTCGAGTTTCTCGTCGCTCGAGGACGTCGCGATCACCCGCCCGCCGAGCGTCTTCGCGAGCACGAGCGCAGCCGAGGCGACACCGCCGCCCGCGCCCCACACGAGCACCCACTCGCCCTCCTCGAGCCCCGCGCGGGTGACGAGCATTCGATAGGCGGTCTCGAAGACGAGGGGGAAGGCGGCAGCCTCCTCGAAGGAGAGGCCCTCGGGGAGCGGATGGACGTACGCCGCCGGGACGGCGATCAGCTCGGCGTGGGTCCCGTCGGAGTGCTCGCCGAGAATGTGCGCGCCGTCGTCGAGCCCGGGGTTGATGACCACCTCGTCCCCTGCGGCGAAGCCCTCCGTACCCTCGCCGCAGTCCTCCACGATCCCCGCGCCGTCCGCGCCGAGGATCCGCGGCTTCGGCGCCGAGGGAAGGCCTTGCCGTGTCCAGATGTCCAGATGGTTCAGGGAGGCCGCACGCAGCCGGATGAGGATTTCGCCCGCACCGGCGATGGGATCGTCCGCGTCCTCGTAGCGGAGGACCTCGGGCCCGCCGTCCTCGTGGATTCGCACGGCTTTCACGGGCGGGATCCTAGCGGCCGCGCTGGTACCTTCCGCTCGTATGCAGCAGGCGGAGCTCAGTCGCCTGGCCGCGCAGATCGGTCTCGACGCCGTGGGGGCGGCGCCCGCGGAGCCCTACGAAGAGACCGAGCGCCACATCCGCGAGCGGCGCGCCCGCGGCCTCTTCGCGCGCATGCGCTTCACGATGGCCCGTCCCGAAGTCAGCTGCCATCCCGAGACGCTGCTTCCCGGCGCGCGCTCGGTCGTCTCCGCCGCGCTTTCCTACTACGCGCCCGGCCCCGAGCCCAAGCCGGGCGAGGGCAGGCTCCCTCGCTACACGTGGAGCGACCGCTACGGGGAGCTCCGCGAGAAGCTCGAGCGGTTGGGCGAGGAGCTGGGCGGCGACTGCCGCGTGCTCGTGGACGAGAACCAGCACGTCGACCGCGAGGGCGCGGCACGCGCAGGGGTGGGGTTCTACGGCAAGAACACCCTCCTCATCACCCGCCGGCACGGATCCTGGGTCGTCCTGGGGACGATCGTCACCACCGCGGAGATCGAGCGCAGCGCGCCGCTCGACCTGGACTGTGGCTCCTGCACGCGCTGCATCGAGGCCTGCCCGACCGGCGCGCTCGACGATCCCGGGGTCCTCGACTCCACGAAGTGCCTCTCCTACTGGAGCCAGGCGCCCGGGGCCGTTCCTGCCGAGTACCGCGCGGAGATGGGCCCGTACGTCTACGGCTGCGACATCTGCCAGGACGTGTGCCCGTGGAACCGCGGCACCGAGAAGCGGCGGGCAGGCGCTCGCCTCTCGGAGGACGCCGAGCCGGTGGTCTCCCTCCTCGACTGGCTCGAAGCCCCCGAGGACGACCTCCGGACACGGTACGACCGCCTCTACTTCCCGCGGAACGACCCGCGCTACCTCCGGCGCAACGCGCTCATCGTCGCGGGCAACTCGGGCGAGACGGCTCTTGCGCCCGCCGTGGAGCGATGGAGCGAGAGCGACGACGAGCTTCTGCGCGAGCACGCAGAGTGGGCGCTGGAGCGCCTGCGGTGACGCGCGAGCTCGAGCGCCGGCATCAGATCGAGCTCTGGATCTCCTGGATCCGGCTCCTCGCGGTGCCCTTCGCGATCGTCGAGGTCGGGCTCCTGAGCGACGGCTATCCGGCGGGCTACGAGCGCTGGGCGTGGATCGCCACTGGCGCGCTCGCCGCCGGGGCCGGGGCCATCTGGCTGCTCGCGCGCCGGGATCTCGGCCCTCGCGCACAGACGGCGCTCGGGTACTTCGCGCTCGCGTTCGACATCGCGATCGTCGGCGCGTTCGTGGTCATCTTCTACGCCTGGGAGCCGAACACGCCGGTCCGCCAGGCGCTCTTCCTGCCGGTGGCCGAGGGCGCGGTGCGCTTCGGCATTGCCGGCGGTGTCATCGTCCCGTTCCTGCTCGCGCCGTTCCTCGCCTGGGGAGAGGCCCTGCGGGCCGATCGCTTCGATCGGGACTTCGATCTCGACGCAATCACCTTCCCGCTCGGCCTCGAGGTTCTCATGGGCCTGCTCGTGGGCTGGCTCGCCGCCCGCCTGCGCCGGGAAGCGCGTGTCGCCGACGAGCGCGCCGCCGAGGCCGAGGAGCTGCGCGACCAGCTTGGACGAAGAGCCGACCAGCTCGAGTCGGTGAACCGCGTCTCGCGCGCGCTCGCGTCCTCTCTCGAGCAGGACGAGGCGTTCGATCGCTTCCTCCGCGAGCTCGGCGGCGTCTTCGAGTTCGAGCGCCTGGCCATGGTGCTCGTCGAGGGCGACGACGCGGTCGTGATGGCGAACTCGGGCGCCGAGGCGGAAAGCCTGTATCCGCGCGGGACCGCCAGTCCCGTCGCTGGGTCGGTGCTCGAGGACGTCGCGCGCGACTTCCAGACCATCGTCCGCGGAGACATGGACACCAACCCGCGCTATACGGAGGAGCGGGAGCTCGCCCGGATCGGGCTCCGCTCGCGTGTCGTCGCGCCGCTGGCGCCCGGCGACCAGTTCCTCGGGATGCTCTCGATCTCCCGCGCGGAGGCAAACGCCTTCTCGGACGAGGAAGCGGAACTCATCACCATGCTCGCGCGGCAGGTGGGCTTCGCGGTGCAGAACATGCGCACGTACGCGGCGGAGCGCAGCGCGGCGGAGGAGCTCCGCCGGCTCTCGGCCCTGCGCGCGGACTTCGTCTCCCTCGTCTCGCATGAGCTACAGGCCCCGATGGCGTCCGTGATCGGCTGCGCGGTCACTCTCCGCCGGCGCTGGCGCGAGCTCGCGCCGGGCCAGCGCGAGTCCTTCCTCGCGCTCATCGAGCAAGAGACCGATCGCCTTTCGACGCTGATCGGCGACGTGCTCGACACGTCTCGGATCGAGGCGGGCACGTTTACGTACGTCTTCGCGGACGTCGACCTGGCCGAGCTCGTGCGCGAAGCGGCGTCGCTGGTCGAGCTCGGAAACGACGAGGTGAAGGTCGTGACGCAGGTGCGCGATCCGTTGCCGGCCGTGCGGGGCGACAGGGAGCGCCACCGTCAGCTCCTGCTCAACCTCGTCTCGAACGCGGCCAAGTACACGGTGGCCGGCGACGAGATCGAGGTTCGGGCCGGGGCCGACGACGGTCACGTCCACGTGACGGTGATCGACCACGGGCCCGGCATCCCTGCCGACCAGCGCCGCCTCATCTTCGAGAAGTTCGGGCGCGTGAACACCGGTGGACGCTCGAAGCCGGGCGCGGGACTCGGCCTCTTCATCGCACGGTCGATCGCCGAGGCGCATGGAGGCTCGCTCGACGTCCAGTCCGAGTTGGGCTCCGGCACCGCGTTCACCTTCCGCGTGCCGGTCGCCTGAGCGGTCTCCCAGCTGCCTAGCGCGCCTTTGCGGCCGGCCGGCGGCCGAGCGCCTTCTTGAGCTTCTTCGCGCGGGAGAGGATCTCCGCTCTGACCGAGGCCGGCTCGATCACCTCGGCCTCGCCCCGGTGGGAGAGAATCTCGCCGACGATCCACTCCATGCTTCCGAAGCGCAGGTCCTCGAGGGCATAGCCCTTCGCCAGCGGCAGCGCGCCGCGTTCGACGCGCCAGCGCCCGAGCGCGGGGGAGTAGAGGACGCGCGCCGTGCTCGCGTCGGACAGCTTCTTGGGGACGAGCTCGGGGCGCGGCTCGAACGTCTCGTCGAGAAGGTCGGCGCGCTTCATCCGGTCGAGGCGGAAGCTCCGCTGCGCGTCCTTCGTACGGTCCCAGCTGTGGACGTACCACCACGGAAGCTCGCGCTCGAGCGCGTGCGGCTCGATCACGCGGACGCTCGTCTCCTCGCCGACCGCGGTGTACTCGATCTCGACGAGGCGGTGCTCGGCGCTCGCGCGGGAGAGCGTGGCGATGAGCTGCTCCTCGGCGGTGACGGCCTGCCGCTCCGGTCGCTCGTCGACGTCGAACTCGCCGAAGGTCTCCTCGAGCTTTCGGCGCACGCGCTCGAGCGGCGTGTGGGCCTCGGCGGCGATCATCGGGCCGACGAACTCGAGCGCGAGGCGTATCGCCCGAGCCTCGAGCGGCGTGAGCCTCGGGGGCCGGCGGAAGGTGTCGCCGAACAGCTCCTTTTCGACGTACACCTCGTCGTCCTCGAGCGCCGCGTAGACGGCGTAGCAGCCGCCGCCGAAGTTGACGAGGTTGAGCAGCTGGAGATGGTCGTCGAGCTGGTCGGCCGGGATCTTGAAACGCTCGACGATCTCCTCCGCCGGGATTCGCGCGGAGGTCCCGCTCCCGCAGCTGGCCAGGAGGAACGCGAGGAGCGCCTGGAGGACGCCGAAGCGCTCCGGCGCCACCGGGCCGGCCGGCCGTTCGAGCGGCTCGGCCGCCTGGCGGGTCGCGGCGGCTCGAGGAGGCTTGGAAGGCTCGCCCTCGTGCGCCTGGACGACCTTGTCCAGCCCGTCGTCGACGAGCTCGACGAGCTCCGGAGGATCGAGCGGCCGGGCTCGCCCCTCCTGCCGGAGCACCCAGCCGGCGAGGTAGCCGAGCTCCGCGTAGCCCGTGGTGAAGATCCCGTCCTCGACGCTCCCACGCTCGATCATGCGCTCGACCCACCAGGCGGTGTCCGCGTCCAGCTCGATCTTGGCCTCGCCGACGATCTCTCCGAACTGCCACTCGTGCTTGCCGCGGTACTCCGAGGGCTCGAACTCCTCCGGCATGCGGAAGTCGCGCTCCCTGCGGGTGGCGAAGCGGATGTCGCCTCGGATGCGCGACACGCGGAACGTGCGCATGGCGCCGCGGTCGTGGTCGTGGCCGATCACGTACCACGAGCCGCGCTCCGGGAGGAGGGCGTAGGGGTTGACGGTCCGCTCCGACTCCTTGTCCCGGCCGATCGAGTAGTAGGGGAACTTGACGGTGCGCTGCTTCGAGATCGCGTTCTCGAGCTTCGTCAGGCGGCCCGACATCTCGGCGGAGTAGTCCGGGTCGCGCACCTCGATGCGCACGGCGGCCTCCGTCGGCTCCTCGTCGAAACCTGGGCGGCCGAGCGCGAGGTTCTGCAGGGCAAGCCGCAGCGGCTCGGCGTACGCGAACTGGCCCTCGAGCATGTAGAGAGCGGTCTGGAGCGCGGCGAGCTCGTCCTCCTCCAGCTTGAGCTCGGGCAGGAAGTAGTTTTCGGAGCGCAGCGTGTAGAGCTCCTCGCCGGTGAACTCGTCGCGCTGCGAGTGGAGCGGGACGCCGAGGGCGATGAGCTCGGTGCGGTCGGAGTAGAAGCGGCGCGCGAAGGCCTCGTCGGACATCTCCGAGTAGCCCTCGACGGTCGACTTGATGTCACGCGCGGTCAGCGGCCTCCGCTCGGCCATGAGGAAGGCGACGAGGGAGAGCTGCCGGATGAGCTTGTCGGTGTCGTGTGACAAGGGACCTATTCTTTCAGTCGTGACAAGTCCTCCGAAGATCGTCGCGCACCTCGATCTCGACGCCTTCTTCGCAGCGGTCGAGGAGCTCGAGCATCCCGAGCTTCGCGACAAGCCTCTCGTGGTCGGCGGAGACCCCCGTGGGCGGGGCGTCGTGGCGACCGCGAACTACGCCGCGCGCAGGTTCGGGATCCACTCGGCGATGAGCTGCGCGGAAGCGCTTCGGCGCTGCCCACATGCTGTCTTTCTCCCTCCGAGCCGCGGCCTCTATTCCCAGTACTCCCGCGCCGTGTGGGCCGTCGTGCGCGAGGTCGTGCCGACCGTGGAACGCACCGGGTTGGACGAGGGCTATCTCGACCTCGGCGAGGTGGCGGAGAGCTTCCGCGCCGTGCGGCCGCTGGCCGAGGCGGTGCAGACCGCGGTCAAGGGCGCGACGAGCCTCTCCTGCTCCCTGGGCGTCGGCACCTGCAAGGTCGTCGCCAAGGTGGCGAGCGACCGCCGCAAGCCCGGCGGGATCATGATCGTCCGGCCGGGCCGGGAAGCGGCCTTCCTCGCGCCGTTTGCGGTCCGGCTCCTGCCCGGCGTGGGGCCGAGGGCGGAGGAGCGCCTGCGGAAGGCGGGGATCGAGACGATCGGTGGGCTGGCGGCGCTCTCGGACGCAGACCTCGGCCGGCTGCTGTCCGGCAAGGTCGGAAGGCTGCTGCGCGACCGCGCCCGCGGTATCGACCCGCGCCCGCTCGAGCTCGAAAGCGAGAGCATCTCCATCGGGCACGAGGAGACCTTCGAACGCGACGTCTCCGACCGCGCGCAGCTCCATGCCGAGCTGCGGCGCATGGCCGAGTCGGTTGCGAGTCACCTCGAACGGGGTGGCCAGGTGGCGCGGACGGTGACGACCAAGGTGCGCTATCCGGACTTCTCCATCCGTAGCCGTTCGACCACCGCGCCCGTCGGCTTTGCGGACGCAGAGCGGATCGGAGACCTCGCGTGCGCGCTCCTCGACCGGGCGCTCGAAGACCGCCCGGGCGCTCTGCGACTCGTGGGCGTGAGCGTGTCCAACCTGGAGGCGCACCAGCAGCTCGTGCTGGGCTAGAGGGAGAAGCTAGGCGGCTTCGGCGGGCCGTGCTTCGAGGTGCTGGTGCGACGGGCAGTACTCGCGCTCGGGGAGCGGCGTGCGCTGGCACGGCTTTCCCTTGCGCGTCGTCGCGCGGCAGCGGGCGACGCCGCCGTCGAAGGCGCCCGCCTCGATCTGCGCCTCGATGAACTCCACCGCAGCGCCGATCCCCTCGCTCACGGCCCAGGCGACCTGCGCCTGCTGGGTGATGGGGAAGTAGCGGCGGATGTCCTGGAAGAGCGTCTTGTCGGGATTCGCGAAGTAGCGCGGATCCTTGGCGAGCCGCTCGACGCAGTCCTCGCACGCGGCGAGCACTTCCCGGCGATACTCGAGCTGCTTCTCGACCCCGACGTACGGATCAATCAGATCCTTGATGCTGCGATAAATGGCTCTCGAGTACTGATACATACGTGCCTGGGAGGTGTCCTTCGCCTCGATGATCGAGCTTACCTTTCCGCCTTCCAAAAAGCCTGCAAATTTCTGTTAACCGCAGATTAAGTGGGCCGAAAACTGCGCCTGACAAGCATCCTAACGAGGCCCGAGAGGCTGTTACAAACTTCCCGCTTCCCGGTGTTACAAACTTCGGTCGACTAGTTCGAGACTTCGCGCACGTAGGCGGTCGGGAAGCCTTTCGACCGCGCGTTGGGAAGGGCGGCGTTCGCCTGGGACTCCGTGTCGTAGATCCCGGTGAAGGTGACGTAGTAGCCCGGGTTCATGCTCGCGTAGTCCGAGGAGTTGAGGATCCCGACCTCGGGAAGCCCGTTCGTCCGGGCCTTGTCCGCGGCGTTCTCCGCCTGCGTTCGGCCCTTGCTCGTGTCGACCGACTTGAGGATGACCGTGAACCCGTCTTTGTTCGGAGGCCAGGTGATGTTCTGGTCCGTCGTCGTCGTCCCGAAGGTCGTCGTGCCGAACGTGGTCGTCGAGAACGTTGTCGTGCCGGCGGCCGTCGTCGTCGGCGGGTTGATCGTGATCGTGGGCGGCTGGGTCACGACGCCGACCGTGCTCGTCGGCTGCGGCGCGGTCGAGACGACCGGGATCGAGGTCGCGGGCTCCGAGTTCTTCTCGTCGTCGGTGGCCGCCAGCGCGACGACGGCGCCCGAGACGAGGGCGACCAGGAGGAGCGCGGCGAGCGCCGCCCAGAGCCAGAGGGGAGAATCGCGCCTCCAGATCTCCGCGTACCTGCCTCCCACGTACGCACCGGGGAGACGCCGCCCGCATTCGAGGCAGTACTCCTGGTAGACGTCGTGCGGGGCGCCGCAGTTCGGGCAGCGGCCTGGATCGGGAGGCGGGGGCGGAGGCGCCGCCTCGGGCGGCGGTGGCGGGGGCGGAGGGTCGCCCAACTAGTCCTCCTCGCCGGTCGACCAGCGGCGGATCAGCGTCTGGTCGAGGTCCTCCGCCTGGGGGGAGAACTCGTCAGCGGCGACGGAGTGGCCGCAGGCCGGGCAGAAGTTCGTGTCCGCTGGGAGCGCTCCCCCGCAGTGCGAGCACGTCGAGAGCGCCTTGGTTCCCGTGGCGGGGCGCCCGCAGTGCGAGCAGAAGTGGGCTCCCGGAAGGAGCGGCCCGCCGCACGCGCAGAGCTGCACCGCGCGCGTCCCGCGGGGGACTGCGCTCGCGGCGAGCATGAGCCCGTCCAGCTCGAGCATCCGTTCCTCGATGGAGAGGACGTCGCCCGCGCGCTCGATCAGGAGCTCGGGGCGGAAGCGGTCGCGCCGCACCATTTCGACCGTGAGGCCGCCGACGTCGCGAATCTCGGTCTCCCGCTGGCCCGCGAGCCACCGGCGCTCTTGGCGCATGCGCCCGGGAGGCGGAAGCGGCGTGACGCCGGGCGACATTTCGGGCGTAGGTGGAGGCGGCGGCTCTTCGACGCCGGGCTCGACCTGCGGGCCGCGGCGAACTCTTCTGACCCAGGGCATCTGGCCTGCGAGTCTAGCGCCAGCGAACGACGAGTTCGACTTGCTAGACCGCGAGGACGACGAGGCGCTCTTCGGTCATCTCGCGCACCGCGTAGTGCGGGCCTTCCTTCGTGTTGCCCGACTCCTTGACCCCGCCGTACGGCATCTGGTCGGCCCGGAAGGTCGGCGCCTCGTTCACGGTCACGCCGCCGAACTCGAGCGCCGCCGCGGCGGCGAGAGCGGTCTTGACGCTCCCCGTGAAGATCCCGGCCTGGAGGCCGTATTCCGTCCCGTTCGCGAGGGCGAAGGCCTCGTCGGCCGAGTCGTAGGGAGACACGGTGCAAAGAGGGCCGAACACCTCCTGGCAGGAGACCTTCATCTCGGGCGTCACGTCCGCGAGGACGGTGGGCTGGAGGAGCCCGTCGACGATTTCGCCGCCAGCGAGGACGCTCGCCCCGGCGGACTTGGCCTCGTCGATCCACGAGACGATCCGCTCCCGGGCGTCCTCGTCGATGACCGGCCCGACGTCGGTGTCCTCCTCGGCCGGATCGCCCACCTTGAGTCTTTGGACCTTGTCGACGAAGCGCCCGACGAAGTCGTCGTAGGCGCCGCGCTGAACGTAGATCCTCTGCACCGAGATGCAGCTCTGGCCGGCGAAGGAAAACGCGTTCGCGGCGAGCTTCGTCGCGGCCTCCTCGATGTCGGCGTCGGCCTCGACGACGACCGGGGTGGCGTTGCCGAGCTCGAGGTTCACGCGCTTCCTCACCGCTCGCTCGCGGATCTTCCAGCCGACTCCCGACGAGCCGGTGAACGTGATCAGCTTCACGCGCTCGTCCTCGACGATGACGTCGCCGAGCTCGGCGGACGGGCCCACGAGCACGTTCAGCCAGCCGGGCGGCAGGCCGGCCTCGGTCTCGAGCTCGCCGAGGAGGAGAGCGGACAGCGGCGTCTGGCCGGCGGGCTTGAGGACGACGGCGCACCCGGCTGCGAGCGCCGGGGCGACCTTGTGCGCCACGAGGTTCAGCGGGAAGTTGAACGGCGTGATCGCGCCGACGATCCCGATCGGCACGCGCATCGTGTATGCGACCTTCCCGACACCGGCCGGCGACGCGTCCATGGGGACGACCTCGCCGGCCAGCCGGCGCGCCTCGACCGCCGCCATCGTGTAGGTCGAGACGGCGCGCTCGGCCTCCGCGCGGGCGGCCTTCATCGGCTTCCCCGCCTCAGCCGAGATCGTCTGCGCGACTTCGTCGTGACGTTCCTTCAGCAGAGCGGCGACGCGGTCGAGGATCGCGGCGCGCTCGTGGGCCGGCAGCGGCGAGCTCATCGCCCGCTCCGCGGCGTCGAGCGCCTTTCGCGCGTGCTCGGCTCCCGCACGCCCGACGCGCGCGACGACCTCGCCGGAATACGGCGAGGCGACGTCCTGCCACTCGCCGGTGTCGATCCACGCACCGTCGAGGAGCAGCCTGCGTTCCTGAACCGTCACAGCCATACGAGGACTATTCAACCATTACGCTGCCGCGCGTGGCGAGCGAGATTCAGCGGGTCGGCGTGGTCGGGCTCGGGACGATGGGAGCGGGGATCGCCCAGGTCTGTGTGCAGGCGGGCGTCGAGACCGTCGGCCGTGAGGTGACCGCGGAGCTCGGCGAACGGGCCCGCGCCCGCATCGCCCATTACCTCGGACGCGGCGTCGAGAAGGGACGGCTGAGCGCAGAGGAGCGCGACGCGGCGCTCGGCCGACTGACGACCACGACCGAGCTCTCGGAGCTCGCGGGCTGCGACCTCGTGATCGAGGCGGTCGTCGAAGAGCTCGACGCGAAGCGGGAGATCTTTTCCGAGCTCGACCGGCTCCTCCCGGATGCGGTGCTCGCGACGAACACCTCCGCCTTGCCTGTCCGCGAGATCGCGGCCGCGGCGGAGCGGTCGGACCGCGTCGTCGGCATGCACTTCTTCAACCCTGCGCCCGTGCTCCCGCTCGTGGAGGTCGTCCAGGCCGAGGCCTCCTCGTCCGAGGCGGTCGACACCGCGTTCGCGTTCGCCGAGCGGATCGGCAAGCGCCCGATCCGTTGCCGGGACACGCCCGGCTTCGTCGTCAACCGGGTTCTCATTCCGCTCCTCAACGACTGCGTGCGCGTGCTCGACGCGGCGTCGGTGACGCCGGCGGATCTCGACACGGCCATGACCGCGGGCGTCAACTGGCCCATCGGCCCCTGCGCGCTCATCGACTTGATCGGGCTCGATGTCCACGTGCACGCCTCCGAGGCGCTCCACGAAGCGCTCGGAGAGGAGCGAATGCGGCCGCCCCAGCGGCTCGTCGAGATGCAGGCGGCCGGCAAGCTCGGCCGGAAAAGCGGAGAGGGCTTCTTCCGCTACGAATAGCCGTCCGGTGCCGGGCCTAGGATCAAAGCCCGGTGACGATGTGCGCGGTCTGCCGGAGGAATCTGCTCGCGGGCGAAAGCTTCCGCACCTGGCAGGTTCGGCACGACCATTCCGCCGGGCGCATCGTCTGCCTGCTGTGTGAGCGGGAGGCCGCGCAGGAGGGATGGCAGCGAAGCAGCGATCCCCTGCGCCACGAAAACGCCGTTGGTCTCCGCGGTTCTGTTCGCCGCGTGGCTTAGGCCTAGGCCGCCAGGCGGGGGCCGGACCGGCACCAGCCTGCGTCCGGATGGCGCTCGGCCACATCTGCCCAAATCGCGTCGGCCTCGGCCGAGGAGAGCAGCTCGAGATCGATCGCATGGCGCGTGGCCGCGACGGCGGCGAGGATGTGGTGCCGGTACATGCGCTCTCCGCCGGGCGCGCGCAGAGAGGCAAGCGCGAGGGCATCGAGTCGCGCCGCCAGAAGGCGAACGGTGCGGTCGTGTCGGAGGTGCTCGTCCATGAGAGATGCCTCGGAAGTGGCGGATCGTAGTACGCCGGTGGGACGGCGACTCCTTCCCGCGGCTGCGGACAGTGCTTACAAATTCATGAAGAAACATTCACCGCCCGGCGCGATAGTCCCTAGCGAACGAATGCGGCGATTCACGGTTGTGCTGGTACTCGCGGCGGTGGCGTCCGCGGCCTCGACGGCCGGGGCTGCGCATGGCGTGGTTGCGAAGACCGACGGCGGCGGATGGATCGAACTGTTCGACGGTGCGGGCCTCGCCAAGGTCCGCAAGCACGGGACGTTCATCGGCAACGTCAGGCGCGGAAAGATCGTCGCGACGGCGAACGTCCTCGTGACCGGCTGCGAGCACCGGACCGCCGTCAGGGGGAAAAGGATCCGGTGTAAGGGGCGGGAGCTCAAGGTGATCACGATCGGCGCCTCGAAGTGGCGCCTGAAGCTGCGAGGCCGAGGGATCTCCGGCTCCGGCAAGGTGCGGGGCTGCCTCGTGCTCGACGGGCGCAACAGCGGCTCGACCGGGACGTTCCGGCGAGACTTTCAGGGCGACCCGAAGCCCTGGCCGCGATCGCGGACGCAATACAGGCTCGGCAGCGGCTCCTGCTGACGGGTTCACTGCACGGACGACCGGCGGCTTTGGCAGGATACGCCGACGTGACTCGTGCTCAGGGCCATTCCATCCTCGTCGTCGAGGATGAGGCGAGCATCGCATCCTTCGTCAGCATGTATCTCGAGAAGGCGGGCTTCGCCGTGCGCAAAGCCGACACGGGCACCGGCGCGATCGAGCAGGCGGACGCGGAGGCGCCGTCGCTCGTCATCCTCGACCTGATGCTCCCGGACCTCGACGGCATCGAGGTGTGCCGGCGAATCCGGCAGCGCTCCGACGTCCCGATCTTGATGCTCACGGCCCGCGACGACGACATCGACAAGATCATCGGGCTCGAGGTCGGCGCCGACGACTACCTGACGAAGCCCTTCAACCCGGGCGAGCTCGTGGCGCGTGTGAAGTCGGTGCTGCGCCGCTCGAACCCGGAACGGAGGGAGCTCCAGAGCGCCTCGCTCCAGCACGGCGACCTCCGGATCGACGCGGGCCGGCGGGAGGTCACCGTCGCCGACGAGGAGATCCAGCTCGCACCGAAGGAGTTCGATCTGCTCTGGGAGCTGCTCGACCATCGCGGGCTCGTGCTCACCCGCGACCAGCTGCTCGAGCGCGTCTGGGGATACACGTTCGCAGGGGACACACGGACGGTCGACGTCCACGTGCGACAGCTCCGGCGGAAGCTCGGCGATGCCTCGCCGATCGTGACGGTCTGGGGCGTCGGCTACAAGGTCTCGGTCGAGCCCAAGGTCGCCCAGGCCTCGTAGGGCCCCGGTGCGCTCGCTGCGCTACCGCATCCCGGCTGTCTTTCTCGTCGGAGTGCTCGTCGCGTCCGCGGTCGCGGCGGTGCTCGCGGTCCGGCTGTTCCAGGACTACACGCGCGACCGAACGTTGGCAGAGCTCCGCCGGCAGGCCCAGGGGCTCGCACGGCTCTACCAGGAGCAGGCCATCAGGAGCGTCGACGAGGCCCGGCGCGCGCCGGGGTTCGCTGCGCCGATCCTCGAGCAGGCGACCGGCTCGCGCATCTATTACGCGGGCGTCGAGATCTTCCCGGGGGAGAAGTCCGGCCTGCGAGAGCTGCCGCTCGAGCTCCTCGACCAGTCGGCGCTCGACGCCGGCCAGGTTCAGACCTTCGAGTTCACCCCGCCCGGTACGGGCCGAACGTATTTCGCCGCGGCGTATCCGATCATGCTCGGCGGCGACACCTTTGGAGCGCTCGTCGTGGCGAAGCCGAAGGCCGAGCTGCAGGAGCGGTGGGTGGTTCTCCTCGGGCGCCTCGCGCTCGCGCTCCTCGTCGGGCTCGTCGTGGCCGCGGGGCTCGTCTGGTACCTCTCGCGGCGCTTGACCAAGCCGGTGCTCGCGCTCTCGCGGGCCGCCGACGAGGTCGCGGCCGGCCGCTACGACGCCGAGCTCCCCCCGGCGCGGTCGAAGGACGAGATCGGCCACCTGACGGAGCGCTTCGCCGAGATGACCGGAAAGCTCGCCGAATCGCAGCGCCGCGAGCGCAACTTCCTCATGGTCGTGTCACACGAGCTGCGAACGCCGCTGACGGCGATCCGGGGCCACGTCGAGGCGCTCCGCGAGGGCATCGCGCAGGACGAAGAGACGCGGGAGGCCTCCCTCCGCGTGATCGGTGCGGAAACCGAACGCCTGACGAGGCTCGTTGGCGACGTCCTCGACCTGGCGCGCATGGACGCCCACCAGTTCACGCTCGAGGAGGGCGAGGTGGAGCTGCGGCGACTCCTCGAGCAGGCCTATGAGAGCTTCGGGGAGGAGGCGCGCCGGCGGGGGATCGAGTACGAGTGCTCGCTCGCCGCCGATCCCGTCCTCGAGACCGACGGCGATCGCCTCCTGCAGATCGTGTCGAATCTGCTCGACAACGCGTTCGCCTGGACGCCCGACGGGGGCCGCATCGACCTCGGGCTCAGCGCGACGAACGGGACGATCGCGATCTCGGTCGCCGACTCGGGGCCGGGAATCGGGCCGGAGGAGCGGGAGCGCATCTTCCGCCCGTTCTGGTCCCGCGCCGGGGAGGGAACGGGCCTCGGTCTTCCGATCGCCCGCGAGCTCGCCCACGCGCTCGGCGGTGAGCTCGTGCTCGAGTCGCAGCTCGGCAAGGGGTCCCGGTTCGAGCTGAGACTGCCGGCCGGCTAGGCGCCCGGCTGCTGGCGGTCGATGCGGTAGAGCGGGGGAGCGCTGGCGGCGCGCTCGTCGAGGGCCCGCTCGACGCGGTCGAGCACGCGCTCCATCCGGTCGAGGCGCTTCTCGACGCCGCGCCAGCCCGAAGTGATCAGGTCGACGAGCAGGGCGAGGTCCTCGACGCGTGCCTGGCGCTCGGAGGCGATGTCGGTTTGGAGTCGCTCGAGACGCCGGATCGTCTGGCCCGAGAGCCCGCGCACCTCGGCGAGATGGCGCGCCACGGGGATCACCTCTTCGCGCAGACCCTTTTGGACCGAGGCCTCGAGCCGCTCGGGAATGGCGGTCTCGAGCTCCGCGGTGGTCAACGCGAGTGCCTCGAGCCCGGCGCGTGCGCGCTCGAGCAGCGCCTGCAGCGCGGCGTCGTCCGGACGCTCCTCGCCGCTCTCGGCAAGACGCATCCGGGCTCGTTCGATGGCGTCGCGGTCCACGGACATGACTCTAACCTTCGTTTCGGATGTCGGCATGAAGAC
>Ga0111539_10002754_pt1 | contig 23324 bp, 20 predicted proteins | sample RhiMethybrSRZTD1_FD_79667 | JGI IMG/M metagenome (GOLD analysis project Ga0111539, IMG submission 79667) | Populus rhizosphere microbial communities from Tennessee, USA - Rhizosphere MetaG P. TD hybrid SRZTD1 (version 2) (version 2) | ecosystem: Host-associated > Plants > Roots > Rhizosphere >...
ACCGGGAAAACGACCACTGCTGCCAGCGATTCGCGCTCGCCGACGAGTGGCTGCGCGAGCGCGGGCTCCAGGCCGAAGGCCCTGTGGGTTCGGCTCACGCGCGATTGTCTCGCGCGAGAGCGATCGTGACCGTGGCGCGCGCGTTCCTCGCCAGGGATCCGTTGGTGTTCCTGCATCCGGCCGACGCCGGATGTGTCGAGTGCGATCGGGCGCGCGCGAGCGCTGTGTGAACCGTCGAGTTACGCGGGAGTACCTCGAAGAAAATCGACGACCCACGCCGCGGTCTGCACCGGCGCTTCTCGGGTCGGAAAGTGCCCGACGCCGGCGAGCACCCGGCGCTCGTAGCGACCCGTGAAGTTAGCCTCTTTGTTTGCCGACGTCTCGACCCCGACGCAGCGGTCATCCGCGCCGTGAATGAGTAGCGTCGGCACCCCGATGCTGATCACCGCACGCTGACGACGCTCGAGGTCGGCGTAGCGCGGATCGGGCTCGGCCTCGTCCCACCGAACGCGATAGTAGTGGATGGTGACCGCCGGCCAGTCGAGATTGGCGAACGACGCCGCCGTTCTGTCGAAGGTCGGGTCGTCAAACCAGCCTGGCGGGCTCCAGGTGTCCCACTGGAATCGCGCGAACGCCGCACGATGCTCGTAGACGGCCGCCGCTCCGCGGTCCGTCGCCATGAACCACTGGTACCAGAAGCGTCGCACCTGCTCGAGAGAGGGTGTCGTCACTGCTCCCGGATCCCAGCCGAGCGACAACGTGACCATGCGGGCGATTCGATTGGGGACGATACTCGCGAGGAAGTAGGCAATGCGCGCGCCCCAGTCGTGCCCGACGACTGAAAATCGATGGAGGTTCAGGGCCCCGGCGAAATCGAGCGCATCCTGGGCCATCGCGGCGACTTGGCCCGAGCGCGGGCAGTCTGCCGACAGAAAGCGGGTCGGGCCGAAGCCTCGCAGCCACGGCACGAGCGTCCTGAAGCCCGCCGCCTGAAGCGCTGGCGCGACACCGTCATAGGTCCGCACGTCGTCTGGCCATCCGTGGAGGAGGAGCACCGGATGCCCATCGGGTGGACCGGCATCTTCGTATCCGATATCGAGCACGTCCGTCTTGAGCTGCAGCATTGGCGGCATGAGGCCGCATTCAGTATGAGGCTAGACGTTCAGCGCCGCGACTGGAACGAACTCTGGAAGTTGACGCTGATGCGAGCGTGAAAGATGCCGGGCTCCTTGGGAACGCCGTGCACCCAATCCTCTTGCGAGCGGCCGCCCATCACCACCAGGTCACCGGACCGCGGCGCGACCTTGATCGCCGTCCCGCCGCCACGGGGCTTCATGAGAAACCGCCGCCGCGCGCCCAGGGTCAGGACCGGCACGATGCAATCGGGCCGCCGGCAGGAGAAGCGATCCCGATGCCACCCCGTGCTGTCATTGCCGTTTCGAAAGAGGTTCAGCCACAAGCTGTCGTAGCGGACCCCGTAATGCACGGACAGCGCGTCGGCGGCCTCGATGAGCGCCGAGTGAGCCGCTTCCTGCAGGTCGCGGTACTCCGCTGTCAACCGCGGCTCCTGAAACGTCTGCTCGTAGACACGCCGATCGTGTTGTTGCCACGGAACCGCCTTGACCAGATGGGTGAACAGCACATCAGCGCCGGTCATCCAGCCGGGCACGACTTCGATCCACGACGTCGCATCGAGCGCGGTGCGGCGCGCCGCCGCGAATGTCACATCAACGGCGACCACCGGAGCAGCCGGTTCGAAACCATCGAACAGCTCGGGTTGGATCGGTGAACTCATGGCATCCAGAGAATGAGTCTGGCTGCTGGAGAACATCGCGTCTAGCGGTTTTCGGACGTGACCAGTCAGATGGAAATCGCGACCTGGCACGACGCCGAATAACCGCCTGACGCGCTGCCGGCCGGCGTCACGAGTTCGGCTGACAGGCTGTCGGCGAAGATGCCGTCCGACAAGTTCGACGTCGGGTTGGCGCCGCGCGACGCGTACTCGCCGCTCGCGTACACCGTGTTGTTGATGCTTTCCGGAAACGCGATCTGCGTGACCTTGACCGAGCGTCCGCCGACGGTGACCTCGATGTGAATGTGCGTGGCGCGGCCCTGGTACCAGCCCGGATAAATCGTCGTGAACGTCACCTCGCCGTTCGCGTTGGTCGTCTGGATGCCGCGGAGATACGTCTGATTCGTCTGCGTGCCGTACTGCGAGTAGTTGCCTTGCACGTCGCAGTGCCAGATCTCCACGTTGGCGTTCGAGACCGCCGCGCAGTTGCTGTTGGCGTTGACCACTTTGACCGTCAGGTTCAGGCGTGTGCCCGTCTTGCCGTCGCGGATGTCACTGCGAAAGAGGTCGGTCAGCGATGGAAACGGGCCGGCGGTTTCGGTTGGCGTGACCGCGCACGCCGCGTTGGTCGACGTCGTGGTCGTGGTCGAGGCGGACGATGACGATGAGGGCGAGGACGGGCTGTCGCCGCATCCATAGGCGAACGCGGCGGCGGCCGCCCCGATGGCTCCCAGGGCGTCCCGTCGCGTCAGGACTCTCGCGGCCGGTTTCAAGAACTTCGTCTTCATCGAGCAACACTCCTTATCGGTGATGAGGCGATCCTCCCGGAGAGATGTTGGGAAAGTGCAGCGAAGATTTGAAATGAGTATGGCGCTGCACTTTTGCAACATTTTCCGGATGGAATAACCGGCAGGCGAACCATGAGCCCTGACACGCCGGTCCGACGGCCGATCTGGTCCAGCAGCTTCTACTGGCGCATTGCCATCAGCTTCGTCGCGCTCGTCATCGTCGTGCTGGTCGGTCAGAGCATCATGTTCAGCTACATGATTGCCAGACAGACCGGTCCCTTCGCGCCAGAGAATCCGAACGCCGCCGCGGCGGCGGTGGCGACTGAAGTCAGTGCCGCGCTCGCACGTGACGAGCGCGCGCCTCTCGACGATGCGCTCCGCGCCGCCGCAGCGGATGCGCGGCAAGGCGTGTATCTGGTCTTGAAGGACGGCCGCACGGCGGCCAACACCGAGCGTCCGTTGAGCACCGCCATCCGCGCGCAGGTCGACGCCGTGCTCCTGGGCGCGGCGTCGCCGAGGGATACGACGGCCGACGCCACCGGACCGGTCGTGACCGCTCCGGTCCAGATTGCCGGAGAGCTGCGCGGTCTGGTGGTGTTGCCGCCGCCCCCGAGGCGCGGTGTGCTCAGCGAAGTGGGTCGACTGCTGTCCCTGCCGGGAACGCTCATGCTGCTCGTTGCCGCCGCAGCCGCAGCAGTGGTGATCTTTGCGCCGGCCCGGCGCCGGCTGCACGCCCTCGAAGAAACCGCCGAACGCTTCGGCGCCGGAGAGCTGACCGTTCGTGCCGCAGACGGCGGGCACGACGAAATTGCCAGGCTGGCGGCGGCGTTCAACCGAATGGCGTCGGAGCTGGCGACGCGGACCGAAGCGCTCCGCACGTCCGATCGACTGCGGCGGCAGATGCTCGCCGACGTCTCTCACGAGCTCCGCACGCCGCTCACGGCGATGCTCGGATACCTCGACACCCTGTCCATGGCGGAGATCGCGATCGACGCGGAAACGCGGATCCGCTACCTCGACACGGTCCGGCGTGAGACTGCACGCCTCGAGCGGATCGTGGCCGACCTCCTGGACCTGGCGAAACACGAACACGGTGTCTCGTCGCTCGACACGCGCGTCTGCGCCATCGATAGGGTGTTCAGCCACGTCGTCGGCCGCTACGAACAGCAGGCGTCCACCGCCGGCGTCGCCCTCGAAACTCACGTTGACGAAGCCGCCGATCAGCTCGTCGCCGATCCGCACCGCCTGGAGCAGGTGCTCGGGAATCTGGTCGCCAACGCCCTCCGGCATACGCCGCCAGGAGGAACGGTGAGCCTCTCGGCGAAGGTCGATGGCGCGAAGTACGTGCTGTTGGTCGAGGACAGCGGCGAGGGCATGCCGCCGGAACACGTCGAGCACGTCTTTCAGCGCTTCTACAAGGTCGACACGGCCCGAAGTGGCAGCGGGAGCGGGCTCGGCCTGTCGATCGTCAAGGCCATCGTCGAGCGGCATGGCGGAACGGTCTCGGTCACCAGCCGTCCCGGGCACACAGCCTTCGTCATTACCCTACCGCAGGGCGTACCCGAAGACGCTCTTCCTCAGTCAGGCGCGTCCGCGAACTTGTAGCCGACACCCCACGCGGTCAATAGCAGCTCGGGGTCGTGCGGGTCGTGCTCAATCTTGCGGCGCAGCCGGCTGATGACCGCGTCGACGGTCCGTTCGGTCACATACGTGTCTTCGTGCCACACCTGACGCAGGAGCGCGGCCCGGCTGAACACGATGCCGCGCCGTGAGGTCAGCAGGTAGAGCAAATCGAACTCCTGCTTCGTGAGCTCCACCGGCGAGCCCCGCACCGTCAACTGGCGGCGCTCGCGATCGAGCGAAAGACCTCCGGCCGCGAGCACGGCCGGCGCCGGCGCTGCCTCGGCGGACCGATCACGTCCGTGCCTCCGGGTGATGGCTAACACCCGGGCCATCAGCTCGCGAACGCCGAACGGCTTCGTCAGGTAATCGTCGGCGCCGCTCTCGAGGCCGAGCACCGTATCGGTTTCGCCGTCGCGGGCGGTCACCATCAGAATGGGCGTGCTGGCGTTGAGACTGTCCGCGCGGATGGCGCGGCAGACGCCGATGCCGTCGAGCGACGGCAGCATGACGTCGAGGAGGACGACGTCGAAGGCCGTGGACCGCGCGCGCTCGAGCGCGCGCAACCCATCGTCGACGCCTTCGACAGCGAAGCCGGCCAGATCGAGGTGAAACCGAATCAGCTCTCGAATGGAGGGATCGTCTTCGACGACGAGCGCGCGCCGTGACGATCCCTCCTTCGGCATGAGTCATTGTAGGCGCTCACGCTCGCCGCCTGCGGACCGACAGCGTCAGACGTGCGCGTCGCTCGTCTGGGTAAGCGCCTTGGCCATTGCCGGCTTTTCGACCGGCGTAAACACCGGGGTCGGATCGTAGCCGTGAATGACGTACTCGGGGTACGCGAGCATGCCGTGCTCGTGGAGGTCGAGGCCTTCCCGTTCGCCAGCCTCCGACACACGGAGCGTGCCCGTTGCCTTGACGCCGTACATCAGCACCACCGATGCGCCAACGGTCGCGAACACGACCGAGGCGCTGCCGATAATCTGCGCCAGCAGCTGCGCCGTGCCGCCGCCGTAAAGGAGTCCCTTCACGCTGACCGAGACGTCCATGCCGGTCGGCGTCGGCAATCCGTAGGCGCCCGTGGCAAAGAGTCCGAGGGCGACCGTTCCCCAGATGCCGCACACCAGATGGACCGGCACCGCACCGATGGGGTCGTCGATGCGCAGGAACTCGAGCGCGTCGGTCGCGAAGAGCACCAGGAACCCGGCGACGATGCCGATGAAGAAGGCGCCCGTCGGGCTCACCCAGTAGCACGGCGCGGTGATGGCCACGAGGCCGGCGAGGAAGCCGTTCGTCGTGACGCCGAGGTCCCACTTCTGGACGCGCATGTAGGCATAGAAGAGCGCCGTGAGACCGGCCGAACAGGCCGCCATCGTCGTGTTGAACGACACGCGGGCGATGCCCTGCACGTCGAGCGCCGACAGCGTGCTGCCAGGATTGAAGCCATACCACCCGAACCAGAGGATCAGACCGCCGACCGCGCCGAGAATGATGTTGTGCGGCAGCGGCGGGCCGCCGCCGTCGCGGCGGAACTTGCGGCCGAGACGGGGACCCAGCGCGATGGCGCCGATGAGCGAGATCGCGCCGCCGATGCTGTGCACCACGGTCGAGCCCGCGAAATCCCGGAAGGGTACGCTCATGACCGCCAGCCAGCCGTCCGGTCCCCAGGCCCAGTGCCCGATGATCGGGTAGATGAAGCCGGTGACCCCGATGCTGTAGAGGATGTCGCCGACGAACCCGCAGCGTCCCACCATCGCGCCCGAGGTGATGGTCGAGCACGTATCGGCGAAGGCGAACTGGAACACCCAGTAAGCGAGCAGCGGCACGCCGGTGGTGCCGTAGGTGTCGGCCAGGCCGTTCAGGAAAAAGCCCGTCGTCCCGATGAACCCGTTGCCCGGCTCGAACATGAACGCGAAGCCCCAGGCCCAGAACGTCAGTCCACAGATGCAGGTGTCGACGATGCCCTCGACGAGGATATTGATCGACTCGCGCGAGCGCGCGAAGCCGGCCTCGAGCATGACGAACCCGACCTGCATGCAGAAGACGAGAAACGCCGCCAGCAACGTCCACATGGTGTTGATGGCATTGATTTCCGGCGTCGGCCCGTCCGCGGCGTGCAGCGGCGTCGGCAAGTACACATACATTGCCGTGAGCAGCAGGATCAGTCCAATGAGCTTGCCGCCCGCGAGCGCGAGCACGTTGCCCCGCATGATCGGATCGCGGAAGTTGGAGAGAAACCTCTCCCGAATCGACGTTACAGGCATGGTGATCTCCGCGAGTCCGCGCCAATCACGGCTCGCTCAGGCCGCCTCGACGCAGGCGGTCGTTACACTGGTCTTGTCAGGAAACCGTCAGCAGACGCGCGGGAGGTTCACAACCGCAGCACGAACTGCGGAATCGAGCGGCTGACCTCGATGCCGGCGCACACACTGTGAACCGGTTCGCTTGCCGAGAGTACGTGCAGGCTGGCTGCGAGCGTGAGATCGGTGGCGGAGGCGTCTTTCAGCGTTTTCGACGATGAGAGCAGATCGCCGTGAAGCGGCGCATCACCCTCGAGCTCGGCCAGGTCGATCGTCGAGAACGGTGCCGTGAACGGCAGCAGCACCAGCGTCAGCAGCACCGTCGCGGCCATCCGTGCGACGGTGAAGCGGCGCAGCCGAATCAACGAGAGAACCTGGGACGGCATCGGGTACTCCGGTCTTTATCAAGAGCGGTGCCAGAGCCGCGGATCAGCACGCCGGCGTTTTACCGAGAAAACTCCCAGAAAGTAGGATCCCAAGGACGTTGAACGATCGGCGAGACGACTACATCATTGTAGGAAAGTGCGATTGCTGACACATGATTGTCGCCTTCGAGCGAGTGATTGGACGGGCAAGAAAGGCGGCGTGGTACGTCGTCCCCGCCGCCGGCCACGATCCGACATTCTCGTATGATGCGGCAGCCGAATCGGACAGAAGTGTCGATTCAGGTTGGTTCCCGCACGACGTCGAGGCGCATCAGCCGGCGGTGGTGCTCGTGAAAGCCGCGCCGCCGATACAGCGCCGTCGCACGATCGTTGCGGAGATCGGCCTCGAGCAGAAGCGCCGACATACCGAGCTCGCGGCAGGTCGCGACAGCGAGGTCCAGCGCCTGTGAGCCCCATCCCCGGCTTCTGAATCCGTCACGGATGTACAGCTCGTCGACGAACGCGTGCCAGCCGCCGAACGCGAGGCTGAACGCGAATGTCAGCACGAGATAGCCGACCGGCGCCGCGTCGTGTTCGATGATCCAGATGCGTCCCGGCGGACTGGCGTCTCGGCGAAAGATCACGTCGAGGCCGCGGCGCGAGGCCGCTTCGTTGAAGGGGACCGCGTCGTGAATCCACAGGCCACGCATCATCTCGATCAAACGATCGGTATCGGCGGACTTGGCGGGCCTGAAGTGTGGGTCGGACACTCCTGGATCGTGCCTCAACCCAGGCATGCCGCGAAGGGAGCGGCTGGCGTGTTGGTGAAGTCGCGCCGAAGCGTTGGTTTGTACGAGTGAAAATTGCGATGACGACGGCTAAAAGTCAGACAGTGCAAGAGATGCCCGACCAAACGGGGCCGTCGGCCGTCTACAGATCAACATCCAAACGGAGGCGTCAACCCGCCTCCACGTTCAACCCTCGATTTACGTGAAAGATCGACGATGAAGATCTCCGCGGTCGTCCTTCTGGTGACGATGTCGGCTACCGGTCTGGCCTCAGCCCAAACGACCGCACCGCTTGGCACCCCCGACAAACCCTCGCCGCTTTCGGCCTCGACGCTTCCGCCGAATCCTTCTGCTGGCGAGACGCAAGTCGACCCGCAACTCTTGCAGCCGGTCAACCCATCGATCTTCAAGTCGATCGGACACGACTTCACCGGATTCTTTTCGACCGATACCGCGAAAGTGCTGGGAGTGTTTGCCGTGGCCAGCCTGGCCGCCAGGCCGGTCGACCGCGCGACTGTCGAAGACACGGGCGAGCGGATGTCGAAAGGCTCCGCCGATGTCGGCAACTTCGGAGGCGGCGTGCTGGTTCAGGCAGGCGCCGGCATCGCCACGTATGTCGTCGGCCGGGCAACTGGGAACCCGGGGATGGCCTCGCTCGGCGGCGATCTCATCCGAGCTCAGGTGCTGACGCAGACAATCGTTCAGGGTACGAAGTTCGTCGTCGGCCGCCAGCGTCCGGACGGCAGCAACGGGTTGTCATTCCCGTCGGGTCATACCGCCAGCGCCTTTGCGACCGCGACGGTAATCCAGCAGCACTACGGCTGGAAAGCCGGAATTCCGGCATTCGGCTTCGCCGGCTTCGTTGGCGCCTCGCGGATGGCGTCGAATAAACACTACCTCAGCGACGTCCTGGTCGGTGCCGGCATCGGCATCGCCGCCGGGCGAACTGTGACTCTTCACATCGGGCGCGAAAAATTCGCAATGGGCGCAGCGCCGACGCAGGGCGGCGCGATGGTGACGTTCAGTAAGCAATAGATCGGGGCTGGGAACTAGGGGCTCGGGGCTGGGGGCCGGGGGGAGCACCAAGCACCAAGCACCAGCACTAAGAACGAAGAACGAAGCACCCAAGCACCTTAAACAGTCCAGCTTCCAAGCTGTGCCGAGGCGTCCGGTACGGAGATTGCGCCCAGTCTTTGCGTGTGGAAGTTCATCCATCGCATCATCGGTGCGACCGTCCTGGATGCCGCCACGTATGAGGAGGTCGAGGCGGACAAATCCAGCACAGGCCAGGCTCTAGTCGTCGTCCTGCTCTCGGCCGCGGCTGCCGGTGTGGGCGCTCGTGGTTACGGCGCTCCGGTGGTCCAGATACCAATGATGGCTATTCTCGCGCTACTGGCTTGGGCGGCCTGGGCGCTGCTGACCTACGAGATCGGCGTGCGAATCATGCCCGACCCCCAGACGCGGGCCGACGTGACAGAACTGATGCGCACGATGGGGTTCGCGTCGGCCCCGGGAATGCTTCGTGTGATTGGCGTCGCTCCCGCGTTCACCACGCCGGTTTTTGCACTCACCGCGGTTTGGATGCTGCTCGCCATGGTCGTTGCCGTGCGGCAGGCGCTCGACTACACGACGACGACCCGAGCGCTTGCCGTCTGTGGACTGGGCTGGGCGCTCACGCTCGCTTTCGTCCTGGCGCTCGGCCTGGTCGTGATCTGATGGACAACGAAAGTGCAGAAGTCAGAATGCAAAATGCAGAATGGGCTCGAGCGGAAAATCGTTCTGCATTCTGCACTCTGCGTTCGGCATTCTCAACGTCGCTGACGGAAAGTGAGGCGCACGATGGTGATCCTGAAACACGTGCTCGTCGCGACGGATTTCGGCGAGCCCGCCGCGACGGCGCTGGCCTACGGCAAGGACCTGTCGCGGCAGTACAACGCCACGCTCCACGTGCTACACGTCGCCGACGACGTGACGGCGCGCTACGCGACCGAGATCCCCATGTTCACCGCCGATGAACAGGCGCAGCTCGAACAATCGGCGCGGGCGCGCGTCGAAGCGCTGCTGACCGCGGAGGACCGCCGGCAGTTGAACGCCCGGGCCGTCGTGCGGTCCTCGCTGTCGCCGGCGGCGGCGATTTGCGACTATGCGAAGACCAGCCGCATCGATCTCATCATCATGGGCACGCACGGACGCAGCGGGATGGCCCACTTCCTGATGGGCAGCGTCGCGGAGCGCATCGTCCGGACGGCGCCCTGCCCGGTGCTGACCGTCCGGTGTCCCGAACGCGAGTTCATCGCGCCGGACGCGCTCACGACTGTTTCCCAGGCTTGATCATGGTCAGTGCGCTGGCGGACGTGACTGCATTGCCCGGTACTGCACATCAGCCTTACGGTGCAGCTTGACCGCGCCGGGGATTGCAGTCACGCTGAGTTCGATGCGTCGTTCGCGTGTCGGCTTCATCATGCTGGTATTCGCCAGCGGACTGATCAGCAGTGAGCCGCTGCGCGCCGAGTCTGAGCTGCAAACGCAGACCGCGACCGCCTACAAGGATTACGCGCAGCGCGCCGAAGATGCGTTTCTCGCCCGGGTTCGCGGCGGAAGTCCACAAGCGCCACGTCTCGACGGAGTCATTGCTGCCCATCCCGGCCGCGACGATGGCATCATTTCCGTGCCCGGCGGTCTCGTTCATCATTGGATTGGCTCTGCCTTCCTCCCCGGCGCCACCCTCCAGGACGTCTTGAAGCTGTCGCGGGACTACGAGAAGTACGCGTCCATCTACCGCGCCATCGTCTCGGCGAAGCTGATCGAACACGACGGCGACATGTATCGCACCGCGTTGCGCTTGAAGGAAGGCGAGGCAGGTATCACCGCGGTGCTTCAGGTGCGGTCGACCATCCGCTACGCCGCGCCGAACGAACACAGCGCCTATTCGATTTCGATGGCCGACGAGATACGTGAAGTCAAGAATGCCGGCAGCCGCAACGAAGAGCTCCTGCCAGCCGGCCGCGACAGCGGCTACTTGTGGCGCGCGCAAGTATTCAACTGGTTCGTTCAGCGCCAGGATGGCGTGTACCTCGAGACGGAGACACTCGGGCTGAGCCGCGGATTCCCGCCGTTCATCGGCTGGTTCATCGAGCCGATTGCCCGTCGGCTGGGCCGAAAGAGCGTGGAGTCGTCGCTTCAGCAGTTCACGTCGGCGTTGACCTGCGCCACGAAACACTCGGCCGAGTACGACTGCGCAGCAAGTAGAACGGCCCCCAACTAATCGAAAGCTTCTGACGGGTTTAGTCGAGAGCTTCCGCCGGGTCCTGTCCGCGAACAGCCCCACCGGATGCTCGCCGGAAGTGCGCTCGTCACGGCTTGTTGCGGCAGGACCCGCCCGAGCTCATCAGCAATTTTGCCAACGTCCCAACTCGTCCATTGGCGGCGTTGCCGGGGCTGTCGATCTGTCTGGGCCCCGTTCGACTGGAGAATGAAAGCAACAACAAGGAGGTTGACCGTGAGAGTGCTGGTGATTGTGAAGGCGAGCAAGGAATCCGAGGCCGGTGAGATGCCGACGGAAGCGGTCTTGGCCGCGATGGGTAAGTACAACGAGGAATTGGTGAAAGCCGGCGTGATGCTGGATGGTGAAGGTCTCCATCCCAGCGCGCGAGGCAAGCGCATCCGCTTTTCGGGCAGCCAGCGCACCCTCATCGACGGCCCGTTCGCCGAGACGAAAGAGCTCATCGCCGGCTACTGGGTCTGGCGAGTCGCTTCCATGGACGAGGCCGTCAGCTGGCTCAAGAAGGCTCCGTTCGACGGCGGCGCAGAGGTTGAGATTCGCCCGATCTTCGAGGCCGATGATTTCGGGAAAGAGTTGACTCCCGAGCTTCGCGCTCAGGAAGAACGTCTCAGGGCAGAAATCGCCGAGCGAAAGTAGGGCGGCGCCTGCGACTTTTGGCCGAGGCGGTTATCGGCCCCCCGCCCGAGGACCCGATCCGAGGTGATGTCGCATAATGGCTGACGGAGGCGCGACACCGCGTGGAATCAGAGGTCCTCGCTCAGGCTGCCGACGAGACCGTCCGTCGGGACGACAATCTCCGCCGGGCTGAGTGCATGGCGCGAATTCAAACCGACGCCGTGGAGCTCACCCTCGATCTGCTCGCGCGCGAGGCCAGCGTCGACGGCTTCTTCCGCGCGTTCGTTCGCACCCTGGTTCAGGAAGGTGAAAGCGAGGTCTGCGGCGTCTGGCTGCTCGACGACGACGAAGCGCGATGCGACCTTTGGATGCTCCAGTGGCAGGACCGGCTGATCAACAGTGCCAGTTCCGACTGGGCGTCGCTCGAGGAGCCCCGGAAGGTGATGGCCGCGTTCTTCCTCGTCGACGAGGCGGGACGCCTGAAGACAGCCCAGTACTCGGGAGACGACGTCCGCCTTCCTGAACCGGTTCGCGCGTTCAATCGCGAACACGGTTTGGTCTCAATCATCGTCGGCCCGCTGGTGCTGGCGACGCGCACGCTGGGATGGATTGCGCTCGGCTCTAAAACCTGCAGCGAGTGCGAACGCCACTGGCGCACGGCGCTCGTCGAGGCCATCGCACGCCAGGGGACGGTCGCCCTTCATCAGTACCGTGTGGCCGAACGAGCCCGGCTCGAAGAGCGACGGCAGGCGGTCCTCGAGGAGCGCAACCGGATCGCCCGTGACATCCACGACACCCTGGCCCAGGGCTTCGGCGCCATCCTGATGCAGTTACAGGCCGCGCGGCGTGCCGCCGGCGGTACCGACACGCCGCCCGTCATCGCACGCAGTCTCGACACCGCGATCGATCTGGCGCGGCGGCATCTCATCGAGGCGCGGCGTTCGGTCAGCGCGTTGCGGCCGCACTCCGCTGAGCCTGAGGACCTGCGGAAGACCCTCGAGCGCATCGTCGATCTCACGCGCCGGGCCACCGATGTCCCGATCGACCTTCGCGTCGACGACCTGCCGAACTTCGGTGGCGGCGTCGAGCGCGACATCGCCGCCATTGCTCAGGAAGCCATTACCAACGCCGTTCGCCACGCTCGTGCGCGCAAGATCTCGGTCCATGCGTCGGCGACGCGGGCCGTCGGCTTCCGCCTCTCCGTGGCAGACGACGGTCGGGGCATCGCCAAGGAGCGGCGCGGCGAGGGCTTCGGCATGACGAGCATGCAGGAGCGGGCCGACCGGATCGGCGCGTCGCTCACGATTGTCACCGCACCCCGCGCCGGCACCGAGGTCGTGCTGGCGTGGGAGCCGCCGCAGTTCTCGATCCCGCGGAACGCGGCTCATGCCGACTGAGGCGGCTCCGGCGGCCGGCGTTGCCACCGTCCTCGTGGTGGACGACCACGCGTTGCTCCGCACCGGCGTCGTCAACATCATCCAGCAGGAACCAGATCTCGACGTAGTCGCCGAGGCGTCAAACGGTGTCGAGGCCGTCGCCGCGTTCGAGCGCTACCGGCCGGATGTCACGCTGCTCGATCTGCGCATGCCGGAGATGGAGGGCGTCGAAGCCGTCCGCCAGATTCGCGCCCTGGATCCGCAGGCGCGGGTGATCGTCCTGACGACCTACGACACCGACGACGACATCTCACGGGCCCTCAAGGCCGGAGCGAAGGCGTTCATCCTGAAAGACATCGCCGCCGACGCACTGATTGCGTGCGTGCACGACGTCCTCAAAGGAAAAACCTATTTGGCTCCGGCGGCAGCCGCCAAGCTCGCCGAACGCGTCGCGCGCGTCGAGCTGACGCCGCGCGAGCTGAGCGCCCTCAGGCTGCTGGCCGATGGACGATCGAACAAGGAAATCGCGACAGCACTTGGTATCACTGAGCGCACGGTCAAGACCCACCTGGGACACCTCTTCGACAAGCTGGGTGTGACGAGCCGTACCGAGGCGGTCAAAGTCGCCGTCCGGCGCGGCCTGGTCCGCCTGGCCGACTGACGAACCTTGCAGATGAGCTCGTGTGGCGGGTCCTGTCCGCGAACAGCCCCACCGGGTGCTCGCCAGAAGTGCGCCTGTCACGGCTGACGGCTCCGCGCCCGGCGGGGCGGCCCCGTTCGCGGCCACCCGCGTTCAGCTCCTCCATCGAGCCGCGATGCAGACGACCATCGGCCATCAGCGACCTTCAGGCGCGGCCGGGCTCCGCTCGACTAACCGCGAGCGGAGGTTCGTCACGCGGGACGATTCCGGTCCGCGCGATCCGCGGCCCTCGGATCAGCCAGGACCATGCTTGCGCCTAATCGCCGGTGTTCGAAATAGCTGTTAATCGTCCCCGCTCAACGAGAGCGCGATACGGCGAGAGCTGCGAACCGGAGGGAGCGGTTCCGGCGCGGCCTGATCGGGCCCTGGTGGTCGATGGTCGTGTGCGTCGCGGCTCTAAGGATCCCGCTTCTCCGGTTGACAATCGAAACAGGCTGGCTAGGCTTGTCGCTAACCGGAGAGCGGAGCCGTCAATGGAATTCACTCAAGAACTCAAGTACGCCACCCGTTCCCTGCTGAGGGCAAAGGGTCTCTCGGTAACGGTCATCCTCACGCTCGCGCTGGGTATCGGGGTGAACGCTGCCATCTTCAGCCTGGTGCGCGCGGTGCTGCTGCGTCCGCTCGTCAACCGCGACGAACAGCGGATCGTCTACGTCCGGCAGAGCGCGCCCGGCATCGGCGGCGAGAACACGACCTTCTCGGTGCCGGAAATCCAGGACCTCCGCCAGCGCGTGCCAGCACTCGCTGATGTGGCGGAGTTCTCGACCATCTCGTTCGCGATGGTCGGTCTCGGCGAGCCGCGGCAGGTCCGGGCAGGCGTTGTGAGCGGCAACTATTTCGAAGTGATGGGCCTGCGCCCGGTGCTGGGCCGGCTGCTCAACAAATCGGACGACGGCGAGGCGGCCGCCGGAGCGGCCGTCTTGACGCACCGCTTCTGGTCGACGTCGCTCAACAGCGATTCGAGCGTCCTCGGCAAGAGCGTTCGGCTGGGATCGCGTTCGGCGGTCATCGTCGGCGTGCTCGAGCCATCGATTCCATATCCGGCACAGACCGAGCTCATCGCGAACATGGTCACCAGCCCACACCATCTGTCGGCGACGATGGTCACCGGGCGGGAACACCGCATGACGGAAGTGTTCGGCCGGCTCGCACCGGGCGCCAGTTTCGAGGTTGCCCGCGGGCAGCTGACGAGCGCCCACGACGCAATCAAGCGTGAGAACACCGAGGCGTACCCGGAGAGGGCCCGGTTCGGTGTCCGCGCCGTCCCGCTCCGCGATCAGCTGACGTCGAGGGCCCGCCCCATCCTCGTGCTGCTCTTCGCGGCGTCCCTCCTCATCTTCCTGATCGCGTGCTCCAACGTCGCCAATCTGTTACTCGCGCGGGCGGTGCGGCGTGAGTCGGAGCTGGCGATCCGCGCCGCCCTCGGGGCGCACGCCAGCGTGCTGCGCCGCTCGCTGCTCGCCGAGAGCCTGCTCCTCTGCGGCGCCGGCGCACTGCTGGGTGTCGCGCTGGCCTCGCCGATGTTATCGGTGCTGTCGCAGTACGCGTCGCGCTTCTCGGCGCGCGCGCTCGAGGTCTCGGTGGACGTGAACCTGCTGATAGTCGGCGCCGTCCTCGCCTTGCTCGCCGCCGTGCTGCTGGCCTTCGTACCGCGACTGCCATCGGCGAACCTCGGGCCCGCAGCGACCAACGCCAAGGTGGCTGGTGGCACCCGCCGGCGCCTGAATACGTTCGCCGTCACCCAAATTGGTGCATCGTTCGTGCTCGTCGCTGGTGCGGTAATGCTGCTTCGAACATTCCTGGCGCTGCAGGCAGCGTCGCCGGGCTTCGACACGTCACGAATCCTGGCCGTCAACGTGCCGGTCATGGCTTACGGGCGGACGCCGGAGCAGATTCGCGATTTCTACCGTCAGGTCCAGCAGCGCGTCGGTGCGCTGCCTGGCGTCGAGCGCGTCGCCGTCGGCAGCTCGGTGCCATGGCGCGATGGTGGACAGACAGAGACCGCCGGCCTTCGTTTTCAAGTGGAAGGGGCCGCGCGCGGTCCTGCCAGCGACGATCCGCGGGCCAAGCTCCGTTCCGTCTCGCCGGGATATTTCGCCGCGCTGGGCGTCGCGCTCGACGAGGGGCGCGATTTCACCGCCGATGATCGCAACGGCGCCGATCGTGTCGTCATCGTCAGCCGCAGCCTCGCGACCAGCCTGTTTCCCGGCCGTGACGTGATCAATCGTCACCTTTTCTGGACCGATCCGGTGATGAAGTTCATCGGCATCAGCACCGAGCCGATGCGGATCGTGGGCGTAGTGCCCGACGTCGACGATGAACACATCATGCCGGGGCCGGTACTGACCGTCTATCACCCCTTCGAACAGCAGCTTTCGGGCGGCCGTGTGTTCGTGCACACGCGGTCCGATCCTTACGCGCTGGTGCCGGCCATCACCCGCGTCGTGCGCGAGCTGGCGTCCGATCAGCCGGTCGAGCAAGCCGCGACGCTGAACGACGTCCGCGCCGAAGTGCTCGCGCCCGACCGCCTGAACACGGCGGTCTTCGGGCTCTTCGCCGTGGTCGCTCTGGCGATTGCCGTCATTGGTGTCGCGGGCGTGCTGGCGTTCTCGGTGAGCGGCCGGACGCGCGAGTTCGGCATCCGCATGGCGCTCGGCTCGCGTCCCGCGACGATCCTCGCCGGAGTCGTCAAGAGCGGCGCGGTCATGGCGGCGACGGGCGTGGCTGCCGGACTCGTCGGCGGGCTGGTCATGGCGCGCGTCGCCGCCCAGTACGTCGAGAACGTGCAGATGCCAGGCCTCGTGGCGATCGCCGCCGCAGGAGCCGTGCTGGTGCTCGCCGGGGTGGTCGCGTCCATCGTGCCGGCGGCGCGCGCCGCGACGACCAACGTGATGGAGGCGCTCAGAGCCGATTGATCTGACGACAGCCTCGCCATCCTGCCGCGCCGCCGTTCGCTCAGGATTGTGTGAGAGACTGTCCTCCGATGCTGAACATCCCATCGCGGCGGGGGATGGCAGCGTTGACTCAGGCCGTCAATGCTGTCGTTCCAGCGCCGGCGCTCGGCTTCGCCCGCCGGCTGCGCGACGACCGCATCTCCATCCTGCAGTCGACGTCTCAGGGGATCGGCGAGCACGTCGTCACGGACGACCTCGTGCCCGCAGCGTTACTGCCGTCCATGGGCCCGCCGCAGCACGCGACCGTGTCGGCCCTCTCCGGCAAGCAACACGACCCGACGGCATGGCTCCTCAGCCAGGCGGGCGTTGAGCACATCGTCTCGCTGGCCGTTCCGCGCCATGGCCTTCGGGCACGCTTCTGGGTCGGAACGTCGGAATCGCATCTGCTGACGGCTGACCACATCGAACGACTCCAGACAATCGCCGCCGCGGCAGGCGACCTGCTCGACCCACGCATCGAGACCGAAGACCTCCTGGCCCGGCTGCAGCGGCTCGAGCTGACCGCCGATCTTCTCCCGGCGCTGCTCAACAACCTCGACGTGCGCGACGTCTTCCAGCGCCTGTCGGCCACGGTTCAACGGGCACTTCCTCACGATCTGCTGACTGTTCATCTGTTCAGCGACGATCTGTCTCAGGCAGCGATCTTTGCCCGGTCCGATGGTGCGCCTCAGCTCGGTCCGATGCTGCCGCATCGGTATCCGCCGCATGTTCTTCGCGCGTGGGTCTTCGACATTGTGGACGATCTCACGCGCCGCGAGGGCGCGCGACAGCTCGTTCAGGCGGGAGCCCGCTCGACCCTCCGCCTGCCGATTCGATTCGACGGCCGCGAAATCGGCGGGCTCGCGATCCTTTCATTCGAGCTGGCCAAATACTCGAGCGATGACGTGGTGGTGGGCCGCCGTCTCGCCGATTGTGTCGCCATCGGTCTGTCTCACTACCGGATGGCCGAGGAAAACCGGCGGGCGGCTGTCCTGCGCGAGCGGACGTCCAACCTCGAGATGCTCGACGAACTGCTCGCAACGCTCAGCGGCGTGCTCGACATCCGCGAGGTGTTCGACCGCGTCTCGGCCGTCGCCCAGCGGGTGTTGCCGCACGACGCCTTGTCCATCGCTGAATCGATCGAAGAGGGCACCCGCGTCCGGGTTCATGCCAGCCACGGCCTGGGCAACCTGCCGGTGCCGTTCGATTACCCGGCCCCCGAGCGATCGATGATCAGCGAGCCGTGGCAGTTCAGGCTGATCGACGACGTCCGCAACTTCCCGCAGTTCGCCACCCATCCGGGAACGATGGCGGGCATGCGGTCGATGCTGTTCAATGCCATCCGCTTCGAAGGCCGGCTGTTCGGCGGCCTGAACTTCTACTCGAAGACGCCCGGTCACTTCGTGCAGGACGACGTGCTCGTCGCGCGACGGATTACCGATCATGTAGCGCTGGCCATCTCGCACTGGCGCCTGGCCGAGGAGGTCCGCCGCAACGAAGAGCTGCGGGCGCGGACCACGAGCATCGAGCTGCTCGACGAGCTGCTGGCGGCCCTCATCGACTCGGGCGACTTCAAGGACGTGTTCGGCCGGCTGTCGGCGATTGCGCGAAAGGTCCTGCCGCATGATGCGAGCGCGCTGATGGCGCGGCTGCCCGACGGTGTCCACGCGCGCATCGTGGCCAGCGTGGGCACGGTCGCCGCGCTCGGCGATATCGTTGACGTGCCGCAGGACCTCATCGACAACCCGAACTGGGAACACGACGTCTTCGACGACCTGTCGCGGCTGAACACCGTGCCGTATACCGCGTTGGCCGCGGCCGGCTTCCGCTCGCTTCTGCGGGTGCCCATCCGCCTCGACAAACGGTTTGCTGGAGCGCTGGTGTTCTTGGCCAACGCGGTCGGCGCGTACAAACACAGTGACATCCTCATCGCTCGCCGGATCGCGGATCGGTTGACCGCCATCGTCGCGCGCAACCGCGAGTCCGAGGCGTCGCAGCGCGCCGACGAAGCCAGCTCGCGTGCCGTGAAGCTGGAGGCGCGGGTCAAGGCGCTCACCGAAGAGCTCGATGCGCGGACCGGCTATCGGCGCGTGGTCGGTGAGTCGCGCGAGTGGCGTCAGGCGCTGAAGCAGGCCGCGCAGGTCGCGGCCACCGACACGACCGTGTTGCTCCTCGGCGAGTCGGGGACCGGCAAGGAAGTCGTCGCACGGTTTCTGCACCGCGGCTCGTCGCGCAACGGCGGGCCGTTCATCGCGCTGAACTGCGCGGCCCTCCCTGAGCAGCTGCTGGAGGCCGAGCTCTTCGGTTACGAGCGCGGTGCATACACGGGCGCCACGCAAAGCAAGCCAGGTCAGCTCGAGCAGGCCGCAGGCGGCACGCTCTTCCTCGACGAGGTTGCCGAGATGAGCCCGTCCGCTCAGGCCAAATTCCTGCGCGTCCTGCAGGAGCGGGAGTTCCAGCGCCTCGGCGGCACGCGCGTTCTGCGGACGGACGCGCGCGTCATCGCCGCCACCAATCGCGACCTGCAGCGCGCGATCGGCAACGGCCAGTTCCGCGAGGACCTCTACTATCGGCTCAACGTGTTCGCCATCCGCCTGCCCGCCCTGCGGGACCGCCGCGATGACATCCTGCCGCTGAGCGATGCATTCCTTGCTGAAATCGGTAAGAACCTCGGGCGGCCACCCGCCGGCATCTCGCGCGATGCGCGGGAGCTCCTCATCGGCTATCAGTGGCCGGGCAACGTCCGCGAGCTGCGGAACCTCCTGGAGCGCGCCGCCATTCTCTGCGACGGTGGACTTATTACTACGGAGCATCTCGGCCTCAGCGTGCCGGCGCCAGTCGCTCAGCCGCCCGTCGTACCGCCGTCCTCGCGAACGGCAACGGTGGAAATCGAGGCGCCGCGGGCAGCGGCCGCGGAACGAGCTGTTCCGGCCGGCGATCTTGCGACGGTCGAGCGGGCGATGATCGAAGAAGCGCTTCAGAGCGCGCGCTTCAACAAATCACGCGCCGCGAAGGCCCTCGGTCTGACGCGGCATCAGCTTTACATTCGCATGCGCAAGCATGGACTGGAGTAGCGGCGTCGTCGATGATCGCCTTACTCCACGGTGAACGCGAGATAGAGCAGCTCGCCGCGGCGGTCGATGCCGAGCACCACGGGATCGCCGGCCTGCAGCGTCTCCAGCGTCCGCCGCAGCTCTGAAAGTCCGGCCACCGGAGTCTTGTTGACCGTGAACACGACGTCGCCCTGCGCCAGACCGCCGTCGCGGGCGTCGATGGCGCCGGCGGCGAGCGACACCACCACCACGCCCGATCTCACGCGAAGCCACGGCAGGGCCTCGGCAACCTGGGCGTCGACCGTCACGCCCAAAACGCCCAGTCGCGGTACGAGGTTCTGCCGGATGTCTGTCGCGTCGGAGAGCCCGTCCAGCGCATCCTGACGTTCGGCCATGGCGACCGGCACCTTCATCGCCTGACCGTCACGCAGAATCTCCAGCGTGACCACGTCGCCGACGACGTGGCGATAGAGGCTCACCTGCAGCTGGCGGCCATTTTCCATCGCCTTGCCGTCGACGGCCGTCACGAGATCGCCGCGCTGCAGTCCGGCCTTCGCCGCCATGCTGCCCGGACGGACGTCTGCGAGCACGACGCCGTGATCGCGTGCGAGCCCAAGGCCCGCCGCCATGACTGGGGTGACGGTCTGCGCTTTGATGCCGATGTCGCCCCGCCGTACGCGGCCGGATTTCCTGATCTGCTCGTACACCGTGCGGACGATGTTGCTCGGGGCGGCGAATCCGAGCCCTTCGTCCCCGGCCGTTCGTGTGACCTTGAGCGTGTTGATGCCGACGACGCGGCCGCGCAGGTCGACCAGCGGTCCGCCGCTGCTGCCCGGATTGATCGAGGCGTCGGTCTGCACGTAGATCATCGGCGACTCAGGCTCCAGTTGACGCGCCACGGCGCTCACGACGCCCAGCGACACCGAATTCTGCAGACCGAGCGGGCTGCCGCACGCCAGCACCACCTGCCCCGGCTGCAGCTCGTCGGAGTCGGCGAGCGACAGCGTCGGCAGTCCCTGTGCCTCGACCTTGACGACGGCCAGGTCGGTCTCGAGATCGAGACCGACGATTTGACCAACCAAGTTGCGTCCTCGCGCGCCGAGTATCGAGCTGCCGGTGCCCGCCTGGGACAGCTCGACGTACAACCGTTGTGCACCGCGAACGACGTGCGCGTTGGTGATGATGAAGCCATTCGGATCGACGATGACCCCGGAGCCCGATGAACGGCTGGTCGTGACCAGGTCGGCGGAGCGGGGCACGACCCCGTCGCCAGCCGCGTAGGACGTCGTGAAAATCTCGACGACGGACGGACCGACCAGCCTGGCGGTCGCTTCGATCGCCGAGCTCAGCTCCGCGGCCGCAGCGGCGCCGCGGGGTGTTTGCGGTGTCGCAGCGGCGCCGCGGGCAGTTTGCGCTGCCGCCGGCAAAGCCGCCAGCGTCAGCCCGACGAACGAAGTGGCCAGCAGATGTCGGCGGCTGATTCTTGGCATCTCCGTCCAGTCCTTTCCTGGCCTCTGACCTTACAACGAGAATGCCACCGGACGTCACGCTAAGCGCCAGCGTCTTGGCTGACCGGACTTTCGAACTGCGGCCCGGCGAGCAGAGTGTCCCGATCGGCGCACGCTGCGGTCGGCCGCGCGGCACCGGCATCGCCGGTCCGTTCTGCATGAATCCCACGACATTCCTCGGATTCTCGCGAGTTCCAGCCTCCGGCACGGGCGGGTCCGGAACTTGCCCATGTGTCCGCCGCAAGGTGGTGGCACGTGGCACAACGGATTGTGGAAATGCTGGTCGGTCGGCTGATTACAGACGAACAGTTCCGCCGGGACTTCCTCGACGCCCCTGAGCAGGTCCTGCGTGAGCTCAATGACATCGGCTTCGAGCTCAGTCGGACCGAAATCGCCGCGCTGATGAACACCGACGCCTCGGTGTGGGGCCGCACCGCCAACGACATCGATCCCCGACTCCAGAAAGCCAGCCTGAAAAACGAAGCGAGGATCTCATGACCAGCCGCACTCTGGCCGCATGCGCTCTCCTGTTCCTCGTCCCCGCCGTCGCCGCCGGACAGACCGCCACCGCGGCGTCTGACGCCAGCGAGCGCCTCACACTCGAGACGGCGGTCCAGATCGCCCTTGAACACAACCGGCAGCTTCAGACGGCGCTGCTGCAAGTGGAGAAGGCAGACGCCAGCATCGAGGTTGCCCGCACGCGGCGGCTGCCGGTGTTCGACATCGAGGTGTCGGCCGGGCAATTGCTGACGCCGGCCGGTTTCGCCTTTCCGCAGGGGGCTTTCGGAGACTTTCCCGGCACCGGGCCGATTCCCGCCACGGATACGACAATCACGGTGCCGCGGCAGCCGACGGTCTCGGTGTCGTCGCAGGTGTCCCAGCCGATCACGCAGCTCGTTCAGGCGAATCTCGGCATCAAGAGCGCTGAAACGACGCGCGACCTGGAGAAGGAGCGGGCCCGCGGCCAGCGCCTCTCGCTCGTGAACACAGTGAAGCGCATGTACTTCAGCATCCTGCAGAGCGAGAGCTCGCTGACGGCGAGCCGTGAGGCCATTGCCTTCTACCGAGAGCTCGATCGCACGCTACAGACCCGCGTGATTCAACAAGTCGCCCTGCGAGCCGACGCGCTGGACGTTCAATCGCGCCTGGCGCAGGAAGAGCTGACGCTCACGACCCGCCAGAACACGCTGGCGTCGCACAAGGAGCAACTGAATCAGCTCCTCGGTCGCGACGTGCGGACGTCGTTCGACGTGGCGGGCGTGGCGGAAATGACGCCCCTCGACGTCGATCTCGCGGCCGCTCAGTCGCACGCCGTCGCCAGTCGGCCCGACGTCCGCGAGGCGCAGCTGACGCTGGAGCAAGCAGAGCTGGACCGGCGGCTCTCCAAGGCCGATCGCATTCCGGAGGTCAGCCTCGCGCTCGCCTACAACTCGAACTTCAACATCGACGTCCTGCCGCAGAACATGGCCACCCTCGGCGTCCGCGTGAAATGGGAACCGTTCGACTGGGGGCGCACGGGCCGCGAGCTCGCGGTGAAGGGCCAGGCCATCGAGCAGGCGCGCCTCGGCGTCCGCGAGGCGGAAGACGCGGCCGTCGTCGAAATCAACCAGCGGTTCCGCGCGCTGGCCGAGGCGAGAGCCCGGTTGCACGTCGTGCAGACGGCGCAAACGGCGGCCCGCGAAAAGCTGCGAGTGAAGACCAATCTTTATCAGGTCCAGGCGGCACTCCTTCCCGATGTGTTGCAGCTGCGGGCGGAGCTGGCCGACTCGGACGATCGCTGTCAGCAGGCGCTGCTCGCCTTCTGGTCGGCGAAGGCGGACTTCGAACAGGCGGTGGGAGAGGAGTGATCCGATGGGCAAGCTGACTGCGATTCTGGGCATCGTCGCCACCGCGGCGGCAGCGGGCGCCTGCACGAAGACCGAAGGCCGCGAGGTCCGGCCGGCACAGCTGGTGCGCGTCCAACCGGTCGTCGAACCGCCACCGCCGGCTGGCCTCCGCTACTCGGTGACGATCGAACCGTTCGAACAGGTGACGTTGGCGTTCAAAGCGTCGGGCTATGTCGAGGGCCTGTTGCGCCGGGCCGGCGCCGATGGGCGGCCCCGCGCCGTCCAGGCTGGCGATCGGGTGACGCGCGGCACGGTGCTGGCGCGAGTCCTCGAGACCGACTATCGCGAGCGAATCGTCCAGGGCCGCGCGCGCGTCG